>ERZ747221.321-NODE-321-length-58778-cov-7.373895_pt1 | contig 58778 bp, 41 predicted proteins | sample MGYA00374949_ERZ747221 | MGnify/ENA primary metagenome ERZ747221 (study PRJEB28779, sample SAMN05720172) | bioreactor metagenome | isolation source: Anaerobic biogas reactor | place: USA:Washington, USA | collected 2015-08-08 ... | reverse complement strand
TACGCCTTGATACCGGATGAGAATGCTTATTGACAAATAAGGGTTGAAAACAATACAAAAAGAGCACTGTGGACCGGGCGCAAGGATTTCGTACGAATGCCCGAATGTATGGTACAATGAAATTGTGCTTGAGAAGCGCGAAATCTGGAACTGAATGATTAAGGATTTTGCCGTCAGGACTTTGGCGGTACTTTCTTGTCAGGTGAAAAAATGACCCAGATTCCCGGGATTCAAACGGTCAGAAGCGAATCCGCAGTCAAATCCAGGCGATGGAGCCTCTTCATCGTCCGCAGTTGTTACTTCGCGGGCGTGTTCAATCTATTCTTCATGATCGCCCTGTGGTACATCCTGTTCTCCCGGACACAGCTGATTTCCCACAGGCATTTCTGGTTGAACTACGTTGTGTTGGCGACGCTGGCGATGCTGCTGGGGACCTTTGTCGCGGACAGGATTATCCGCTCTAACCGGTTCTCCGTCCGGCTTGGCGAATCCGTGTCCGTCCTGCTGCTGCTGTTCTTCAGCCTGTTGCTCTGCCTGATGCACAACACGACGGCGGCCATCCTGGCGTGCTACATCATTCCCGTGCTGGTCTCGACGGTCTACTCGAACACCGCCCTGACCCGGAACACCTTTATCCTCGCCCTTGTCCTGCTCGTGTTGTCCAGCGCGGCCGTCAGCCGGATTACGACGCGGGATTATGGCTTCTGGCTGCTTGCGGAATCCTGGGCTTCCCTGGGGCTGCTTGTGGTTTCGTACCTGCTGTCGCACGTCCTGATCATGTTCGGGGAGGAAGGAATCTCCGTCAGGGTCCAGAAGCTGATTCTGGAAACCCAGCTGATGCTCGACTCGCTGACCAATCTTTACAACCGCAGGGCGTACGTCAATTTCGCACCGACAATTTTCGAGCAGTGCAAGGCGAACAAGTCGCCCTTGTTCCTGGCCGAAATCGACATCGACGACTTCAAGCAGATCAACGATACCCACGGCCATGCCGCGGGAGACAGAACCCTGCAGATCATCGCGGATATGATTCGCGGGATTGTTCCGCACCATGTCTACGCGTTTCGGTACGGGGGCGAGGAAATCGTTCTTCTCTTCGAAGGGTTTGAACTGTCCGGCGCGAGGGCGGTGTGTGAAAAACTGCTCGAGTCGCTGCGCTCGACCCAGCTGATGGAGACCGGGGGCGAGAAGGTGACCGCCAGCTGCGGGCTGGCGGAATTGAAGCCGGAGATGACGGAGCTGTCCGACTTGTTCCAGGCGGCGGACGACGCGCTGTATGTTGCGAAGAAGAGCGGGAAAGACCAGATTGTCGTAAGGTGACAAGCCAACCCAGGTGTTTGATTAAAACCCAGCCTGCCGGGATTCGCGGCAGGCCTTTTTGACGGGATGCTTGCGATATCTGGGGGGGGGTTCTGGCGCGTCCGGCCTGAACGGCGGGTATGGCAGGGATTTACCTATCCCTTCATTTTGATATCTTGCTGTCTGCATGCCAGGGAATCGTTTTTTCTCCGTATGCAAATCGCAATTCCCGGCGCATTCTCACATCGCGCCGGTATCGCTGCCTGCCTTCCGCTTCTGTTCATTGACGAAATCCCCTGCAGCGGCGCTCAGGGAGTCTTCTTTCTGCCGGCGCGTTTCTTGATTGAGACCCCCGCCAAGCCCAGGGCAAGTGAAGCCAGCAGCAGCAGGACAGGCAGCTCCAGCGCGCGGTCGCCTGTTTCCGGCGTGCCGTACTGGTTGACAAACAACGGCGTTCCGGCGTAAGCTTCGCCGTTCTTCAGGTACCTTACGCTGGCTGTGAGCGAGCCGCCGCCGCGGTCGGTGACGCTGACGCGGGCTACGTAGGTGTTGCCGTCATAACTCACCCCGGTCTGGCCGTCCTGCACCTCGGACAGATGATAGAGGTACACCCCCTCGCGGCTGAACCGGCGCGGGTCGAAGCGCACCGTGCCATCCGCCTGGTTGGCGACTTCGCTCACAGGATTGCCGGCGGCGTCTTTCAGCACGAACTTGAATTGCCCTTCCGCCAGCGGGCCGCCATGCAATTCCTTCTGCGCCGACAGGGAAACAGTAATCGCGTCATAGCTGGGCGGGGTGGGCGTGGGCCCGGGCGGCAAGAGCGCGAGCCGGTTGACGAAAAGCGGCGTGCCGCTGTAGGCGGCGCCGTCCTTCTTGTAGGAAACCTGGAGGACGTAATTGTTTTCGCTGTCCAGCACCGATTCCACGATGACCGCGTACACCGCGGTATCATACTCGATTCCGTCGCCCGTCCTGGTCATTTGCCGCATCAGGTACACGGACCGGCCGCCCCGGCTGACGATTTCGCTGGGGAAGGAAATGATGCCGTCCGCGTTGTTTTGAACCAGAGCCACTTCGTTCCATTCGTTGTCCAGCAGCTGGAAGGTAAATTGCCCGGCTTGCAAGTCGGCGCCGATGAGTTGCGTGGTGGCGGGTACGGTCAGCTCCGCAGGGTTCAAATAGCTGTTGACAATCACAAGCGGGTCCGGCTGGGTGCCGCTGCCGTTCACGTCCGATGCGGTATACCCTGCCGGCACGTCGGCTTCCCGGATTGAATATGTGTACCGGGCGCCGCGCGCATCAGTCGCGGGAAGGCCGCTGTAGGCATAGTCGAACACGTCGCTGGTTCCCTGTGCCGGCGCGACGACGACCCGAACGCCCGCCATGTCCGCCTCGCTCAGCGGCGCTCCGTTCCGCAGCAGCAGCAGCGACGGCGCCGTATGCCCCGCAGCGTCCCCGCCGTTCCAAACCTTGCGCGCGTACACGGTTCTCCCCGGCGGGTCAAAGGTATTGGAGACGTACCGCCCGTGGTTGACCGCCAGGTAGTCCCCGGCACGCCCGCCGATGACCGCCGTCTGCCCCACCATCGTTTCCTCGACGGAGTAGGTATATGGGCGTCGCTGCTCGTCAAAGGCGGGCAGGTTTTCCCAGGTATATTCAACAGTGCCGGAAGCGAGCGTGACGGGATTCTCAACAATCCCGGCAAGCGCTGGTACGATTTGGGGGGCTTCCCCACCAGCGGAGCGCAGCAGCCGCAGGGTGATGTCCGGGCGCGGACCGGCATCTTCGCCGCCGGTCCACTGCTTGAACGCCGTAAAAGCCACGCTGCTGGCGTCCATGAACGTATTGGTAATGTGATAGAGGTTTTCTGCGCTGCCGGACCCTGCCATGTCGCTGACGACATATCCGGCGGGTACGCCAGCCTCCCTGACGCTGTAATTGAACGGCTGGCCAAAGGCGTCGGTTTCCGGCAATCTGTCCCATCGGTAGTCGAACACGTCCGCGACGCCGCTGGAAGGGGCCACGATGGGTACCGACGCGTACAGCCTGCCGTTCTGGTACAGGTTCATCCGGGGGGCGGTGTGGTCGGCGTCCAGGCCCCCGGACCATGTCTTCCTTGCGTATACGCTGATCAGGGGAGAACGGTAGGTGTTGGTGACGGAAAGCCCGCTCGTCTGGGTGGTGTAATCCGCGTGTGCCCAGGCGTTCCCGTCTGCGTCCACTTCCCTGACGGAATAGGGGATTGGGCTCCCATTGGGGTTAAACAGCGGCAAGCCCGTCCAGGTGACGTCCGTGCCGTCCAGCGGGACGCGCCCCCCCGCGGGAGACGTCCCGGCGTAAAGCTGGAAATGGATTCCGCCCGGCCGGCTCAGCGTGTCGCCGCCAACCCATCGCTTGTACGCGGTGATATCCCCGGTGGGAATACCATAAGTGTTCTGGATGACGTAGGGCTGCGAAACCGTGCCGGCACCCGTGATTCTGACCGCGTACCCCGGCTGCTGGTTGAGTTCCGCGACCGTGTAGACGTATTCCTCGCCCCGCATGTTCGTCGCGTCCAGCAGGTTCCATTGGTGCGCCCAGGAATTGCCCCCGTTGAGCTCGACGGCGGGGCCCACGTATTCCTTCTGCCCGCTCGCCGCTTTCCGGAACAGCTGCACCTGGACGGGCACGTGGGTGGCCGGGTCGCCGTTGATGTACTGCTTGCTGACGTAGACCTGGGTCTTGGGCGGCACGTAGGCGTTGGTGACCGACAGCCCTTCGCTCCAGCTGCCCCCGGTCGTGACGCTGTAATGCCCCGCGATACCCGCGGCGACCGATTCCGTGCCCACGGCGGTTTCCAAAACCCGGTAGACATACTCCTCGCCTTGCTGTCTGAACAGGGGCTGCTGTCTCCAGACGTGGATATGCACGCCGCTGGCCAGCGTGACCGGCAAACCAACGTCCTGGAAGGTCGTCTGGCTGGCAAGCCGCCGCTGCAGCTGCAGGGTGATTTCAGGCCGGGGCACCGGCCCGCCAACCCAGTCCTTTTGCACCGCGATGTCCGTCAGCGCCGCGCTGAAAGTATTGGTCACCAGGAAGGGGTCTGCCTGTGTGCCGCTGCCGGAGACGGATTTGCCGTAACCATTTGGCACCGCGGCCTCGTCCGCGTAGTAGGCATACTCCTGCCCGTAGGGGTCTGTCAGGGGCAGCCCCTCCCAAACGTAGTCGAACGTGTCCGCGGTGCCGCTGGAGGGTGCCACGACGGGTACCGACGCGTACAGCCTGCCGTTCTGGTATAGGTTCATCCGGGGGGCGGTGTGGTCGGCGTCCAGGCCCCCGGACCATGTCTTCCTTGCGTATATGCTGATCAGGGGCGAACGGTAGGTGTTGGTGACGGAAAGCCCGCTCGTCTGGGTGGTGTAATCCGCGTGTGCCCAGGCGTTCCCGTCTGCGTCCACTTCCCTGACGGAATAGGGGATTGGGCTCCCATTGGGGTTAAACAGCGGCAAGCCCGTCCAGGTGACGTCCGTGCCGTCCAGCGGGACGCGCCCCCCCGCGGGAGACGTCCCGGCGTAAAGCTGGAAATGGATTCCGCCCGGCCGGCTCAGCGTGTCGCCGCCAACCCATCGCTTGTACGCGGTGATATCCCCGGTGGGAATACCATAAGTGTTCTGGATGACGTAGGGCTGCGAAACCGTGCCGGCACCCGTGATTCTGACCGCGTACCCCGGCTGCTGGTTGAGTTCCGCGACCGTGTAGACGTATTCCTCGCCCCGCATGTTCGTCGCGTCCAGCAGGTTCCATTGGTGCGCCCAGGAATTGCCCCCGTTGAGCTCGACGGCGGGGCCCACGTATTCCTTCTGCCCGCTCGCCGCTTTCCGGAACAGCTGCACCTGGACGGGCACGTGGGTGGCCGGGTCGCCGTTGATGTACTGCTTGCTGACGTAGACCTGGGTCTTGGGCGGCACGTAGGCGTTGGTGACCGACAGCCCTTCGCTCCAGCTGCCCCCGGTCGTGACGCTGTAATGCCCCGCGATACCCGCGGCGACCGATTCCGTGCCCACGGCGGTTTCCAAAACCCGGTAGACATACTCCTCGCCTTGCTGTCTGAACAGGGGCTGCTGTCTCCAGACGTGGATATGCACGCCGCTGGCCAGCGTGACCGGCAAACCAACGTCCTGGAAGGTCGTCTGGCTGGCAAGCCGCCGCTGCAGCTGCAGGGTGATTTCAGGCCGGGGCACCGGCCCGCCAACCCAGTCCTTTTGCACCGCGATGTCCGTCAGCGCCGCGCCGTAGGTGTTGGTCACCAGGAAGGGGTCTGCCTGCGTGCCGCTGCCGGAGACGGATTTGCCGTAACCATTTGGCGCCGCGGCCTCGTCCGCGTAGTAGGCATACTCCTGCCCGTAGGGGTCTGTCAGGGGCAGGTCTTCCCAAACATAGTCGAACGTGTCCGCGGTGCCGCCGGAGGGGTCCACGACGGGTACCGACGCGTACAGCCTGCCGTTCTGGTACAGGTTCATCTGGGGCGCCGTATGGTCTGCGTCCGGGCCTCCGGACCATGTCTTCCTTGCATAAACTGCTGTCAGAGGCGACACATAGGTGTTGGTAACCCGGTAGTTCGCCTGGTCCAGCGTGACCTCGTACAGCCCCGCTTTTCCGCCGACGACGGGGTCCACGCCGATTAACGTTTCCTGGAGGGTATAGGCGATGGGCCTGCCGGTGTCGTCCACCCGGGGCAGGTTTTCGAACACCGACTGCCACGCGGCCGTCTCCACCCCGTCCGCGACGCCGTCGAGCACGATGTCCGTCACTTCCGGCGTGCCGCCGAAGTGGTAGGCGGTGTTCCCGTCTGCCAGCAGCCTGATGGTGACGGGCGGCCTTGTTCCAAGCGCTTGTCCGCCCATCCATTGCTTGGTGACCGGCATGCGGATGGTGTCGGGGACGTTCGCGACCGTCAGCAGTTTCCCGTCCGCGATGTTATCCAGGCTGTTTGTGATGTCCAGCCCGTTTTTGAACACCTGGAGCGTTTCGCCGGCGACCACGGTATACGTGTCCGTACTGCTCCTGTATCCCACCGGCGGAATCCGTTCGACGAGAACATAGGTGCCGCCCCGGATGACGCCGAAATCGGCGACGCCCTGGCCGGCGCCAGCCGCGCTCTGCGTCGTCCGCGAGACCGGCGTGCCGCCCAGGGAAGGAACCAGGTCGAACACCGCGCCGCCCAGCGGCTCCCCGGATACGCCGGTCTTGAGCACCTGGAAGGCGTACGCGTAGGAAATGTTGTCCGCCGTCAGGGAGGAAGGCGTGACGGCCGTGGTTGCGTAGGCGTTGACGGTGATAACGAAGGCATGCCGGGTCAGGCTGTCCAGCCGGAAGCCTTCCGGCGGCTCGGCTTCCACAAAGTAGTATGAGCCGGGCTCCAGGGCGTCGACCTGGATGACGCCATATTGGGGTTTCATGGTTGCCCAGAAGTACGTCGTCGGTTTCCGTGTTGCCGTCCCCGTCGGTCAACCCCACGACTTTGTAAAGGTTGAAGGTTGCCGCCAGGCCGCTGGCCAGCGGAAGGCCGTCGCCCGTCTTGGTCAGGCTGATGCCGCCGACGGGGACCTTCACGTATACGGTATCCGTCACTTCGAGGGTCTGCGGGTCCGCGTTGTAGACCATTATGGCGTAATTGGGAATCCCGTTCGCTTTCGCGTCTGCGCCCAGCTGCGCGTAGCTGAAGTCCTCCTTCAGCGCCGCCGCGACGGTCAGCCGGACGGTCTGGTTCTCCACCAGGCCCAGCGCGGCCTGCGGCAGGTACAGCCGTACTTTTCGCGTGACGGCGTCATAGGTCAGGTAGTCGTCCGTCAGCGACGTGCCGCCCGGCACGGTGACCGCGCTTGCGCCCAGGTACTGGAACTGGCTGTCCAGCACGTCCTCGATGACCAGTTCGCTCATCCCCAGGACCGCGTGCACCTGCGCCTCGACGGTATAGGTGACGGTGTCGGAGAAGTCGCCCAGGTAGGTCTTGTCGGCAGTTTTGGTGATGGAGGGCTCCATGCTGTCCGTAACGGCCACCTGGACGTTTTCGACGGTCTGCCCGTCCGGCACAACCCCCGTGATGACGAAGGTGACCGGCGGCGCGGTGAGATAGCCTCCGGGCGCCCGGGTTTCCGTCAGGCGGTAGGTGCCGATGATCAGTTCGCCCAGCGACAGGGGATTGTTGGTGCCGGACACGGTCAGCTGGTCGTTGATAAGCACGTAGATGCCGTTGACGAAGCGTTCCAAGGTAAACACCGCGGTTTCGCCGGCCGGCCAGCTTCCGGCCTGGTCTAAGGACTTGGTCAGCGTCGCCTGGCCGGTGGTGGGCAGGATGCTGGCGGTACTCTGGGAGGTGCGCAGACCATTGAGAAGCACCTCCGCGGTGTTGTCGATGCGGCTGGCGCTGGTCAGGCGGGTCTGGTCGATGGTGGCGACAAAGCGGATGGCGATATCCGACCCGCTGTACAGGGGGATGGCGGCTTTGTCCAGGATTGCGGTCAACGTGTGGGTGTTGGCGTCGTAGGCGGCGGAAACGGCGGTGGAGGCGACGCCGTCGACATACACCTCAGGCGAGCCCTGCAGCACCAGGTAGGGGGGAATGACGTCCCTGATTTCGATGATGTCAAAGCCCGCCGTGTTGAAGGGCAGGGTAGTGACGATGTCAAACGCGAAGGAATCCTCCAGCGAGCCGGAGGTCAGCACCAGCTCCTCCTGCCCGTTGACCAGCTTCTGGATGACCGGGACGGCCGGCGGGGTGACGCTGACAGTGTTGGAGGTGATGGTCTCCGTGTTCACCTTCGCCGTCGCGGTGTTCTCGATGCGGATGATGCCGTCCGGGTCGATGTAGCCGCTTAGGTCCGCGTCCCGGTTGAGGGTCGCGGATACCTGCAGCAGCAGGGTCTGCCCGCTCAGCGTGGTGAAGTCGAACCCGTCCACGAACGCGGCGGTCCATGCCCCGTTGATGTTGCTGAGGGTGTACTGCTGGAGCCCCAGCTCGTTGTCGGCCTTGCGCAGCGTCGTTCGCGTGGCTTCCGTGCCGTCCGGGTTATAGGTGACCGCGTAGAGGGTGACGTCGGCGGGGTTGACCAGGAAGGCGGGCTCGAAGGCGTCGGCGATGGACAGGCTCTGGTAGTTGGAAATCTCGGTGGGCAGCGGGACCTTCATTTCAAACGTCAGCGCATCATCATTGGACGCCATGTTGTAGTAGTTCGCCCCGTTGACCTGCTTGGTTATCGTGGGCACGTCCGACGCCGGGATGATGTATACCGCCTCGGAGCGGGAGGCGCTCAGCGGGTCGCCGTTGAAGGTGACCGCCGCATCGTTGGCGATGCCGCGGTTGGGGACATACACGCCGGAGTCGATCAGCGTCGTGATGGTCTGCGTGTCGGCGACCCTGGCCTCGAACTGAAGGTTCACGGTGTGGTTGGTCAGGCTGCCCATGTTATTGCTGCCGACGGCCCAGGACAGCAGGCCGTTTTGCAGGCTCAGCGTGCCCAGGCCCTTGATGTCGCGCCCCGCCTCGTCCGTCACCGTCACCGTATCCGGCGTGCTGACAAATTCCATGCCCTGGGGCAGCAGGTCCTCGATGAGCATCGAGGTGAAGCCGGAGGTTTCGCGGATGGGGATGGACAGGCTGTAGGCCACCGTCTCGTGCAGGTCGTTCAGGACGGCGCCCGTGCCGCCGTTGACAAGTTTCTGAATCGGCGGGATGACCATGGGGGCGTTGTCGACCGGCAGGGTACCGCCACCGACGCCGGCCGTGAAGTTCACGGCGGGCGCGTTGTTGGGGCTGCCTGCCCCCTCGTAGTGGGAATACAGGGAAATCGCGCCGTGCTCGTCCACCACGGCGGTATAGACCGTGGTGTCGGCCAGGTAGCCCAACGGGGGCTTGATTTCCTGGATGGTGTATACGTTGGACGTCTGTTCCACGGTGGTGTCGGAGAAATACGCCCTTGACAGGGGCAGCAGGTCGGCAAGGTTGATCTGCCCGTTGGTCCCGCTGGTGTACACCCATGTGGAAAGTCCGGTGTCGGTCAGGTGCGAAACCCGGAACTCCGCGCCGGCCAGCGCGGTCCCGTCCGTCGCGTCCAGCTTGCTCAGCGTCAGCGCTGCCGTGTTGAGCGTGTTGGTCACGGTGTGGGATGATTGGTCGACCACGGTGGTGTAGCCGCGCACCGGCATCTCGAAGGTGGAAGGGGCCTCCGCCGGGTCCAGGGAGCCTGCCTCGACGATGAAGTAGTCGTACAGCTTCCCGGCTTCGTCGCGCAGGTACAGTGGCCCGGTGACATTCTGGAAGGAGGCCGACGTCTGGTATTTATCCAGCTTGACCCAGGAATAGAACGACGTGTCGAACGCGTCGGGCGCGCCCGACGGAACCGGCGTGATGGCGGGCGCCTGGGGAGTGGCGGCTTCCGGGTTGGTGAACGAGACGGTGTAGCCGTCTGGCTGCTCGCTGACCACGCGCCGCAGCAGGAAGAGGTAGACCTGGTCGGGCCGGGTGTCCCCGCTGTTTTGCAGGTCCGTCCAGGTCTTGTACACGGGGGCGCTGGTCACTTCGCGGTTCTCCACCGTGAAGGAGAAATAGCCGTCAGCGTCGGGGCCCGTATAGGCCAGCGGTGCCGCGGCGTCCACACGGACCGGCGTTCCGTCCGCGTCCTCTTCCAGCCGGTAGGGCTGGACGGTCATCGCGCCGGAAAGGCCGATGGTCACCTCGTGATAGGGATACTCCGCCATAAACCCGGCGGGGGCGGCGATTTCAAAAAGGGTATAGGTGCCCGGCTCCAGGCTGTTGAGGAAGGTCAGTTGCCCCATGGCGTCGCTGGCCTGGATGGCGCCGTAGTTCGCCGGCAGCGAGGAGCCGGGCTCCGCGGACAGGATGAAGGCGGAGTCGGCCAGGTACTGGTCCGGCACGCCCAGCGCGTTGAGGCGGTCGCCCATCTTGGTGATGCGCATCCCGAACAGCGGCGGTGGGATGACGCTGGCGATATCGGTGTATACGGTGTCGCTGTTGACGGCGAAGGTGGCGGTGTTGGTGATTTTTCCGTCCACCAGGTGCAGGGCCTCGGTGGTCGAAATCGCGTTGTCAATATGCGCGTATACGTAAAGCTGGTACGCCATCCCCTGCATGGTCATCAGCTGCGCGGGGTCGCCCTGGAAGAAGGTGAGCGTCTGGGGATAGGCGGGGTTCATCGCGAAGGCCGCCAGCATGCGCTCCGCCTGGTTCCCGGCCGGGTTGGGGCTTGTGCCTGTAAACATGGGCACGAAGGTGTCGCCGTTCATCCCGCCGACGACGAGCTCCACACGGTCCGCCACCACGCCGTATGGCAGCATGTCCGTGAACCGGAGCCGCAGGTAGCCCTCCATGCTGGAAGGGAGGATGCCCGTAATCTGGTACACGAACCCGTCGTGGAGGTGGCTGAGCGCGAGCATGGACTCCTGCGCGGGGTCGGCCGTCGGCGCAATGAAGCCGGCCGGCGTCCCGTCCAGGTTGAGCGCGGATACGCGCTTGAACAACTGGGAAGGATAGGGGAGCGGGTTCTCGACGCTCAGCGCGAGCGGTCCGGTCTGGCCGCTGGCGATGCTGAAATAGGTGGGCGCGGCCCTCCGGTATCCCAGCGGCGCCCGGGTCTCCACCAGCGCGTATTCCCCGACGTCCAGGTTTGTCAGGTGCAGCATGCTGTCCGCGCCGGTCGTGAAGGTGCCGATATAGCGGTCGTCCGTGGGCACCAGCGGGTCCGCGTCGCGCGCGCCGATGACCTGGTAGAGCGCGAAGGCCGCGGATTCCCCGGGCCGCAGCAGGCGGGGGGCGCCGCCCTGGACCTGTGCGTACTTGGTGACGTCCGCCTGGTACAGCGTCACCGCCGTCTGGGCGTCGTTGGAAATTTCCGTGTTCCGCAGGTCCTCGTTGAGGATGAGCAGGGCCGTGTTGGAGGTGGTCATGTCCGGGTTGAGCGCTGCGAAGGTTTCCGCGGACGTGGAGACGTAGGCCTTGAACTCGAAGTACAGCGTCTTCCCCGCCAGCTGAGAGATGTCCGCGATGTTCTGGATCTGGAAGGCGAGGTTCTGGCCCTGCCCGGTCAGCAGCGCTTCGAACCCGTAAACCGGGTTGCCCGCGCTGTCCGTCACGTAGTAGGGGGTGCCGTTGTCATACTTGATCCAGGAGTCGGGCACGACGCTCATCGACGGGTCGACCGTGTCGATAATCCGCAGCTGGTTGATGTCCTCCACGCCTTGCAGCGGCAGGGCAATCCGGTAGGTGACCGGCTGGCCCATCGGGTCGACCGGGTAGGGGAGGGTCGTGGCCGGGTTGCCCGTTTCGTCCAGGACCGTCTTGGTGGGGACGGGCCGCCGGTAGTTCTTGATGATATAGCCGGAGGGCTCCGCCTGGTAAGCGTATTTATTGGGATAGAGGCTGATGCTCAGGTCCTCATGAATCGTGACCAGCACGTCGTCGTCCGACACGATGTAGGGCGACGAGGCGGCGTTGTAAACCTCATGCAGAGTATAGGTGCCGGGGTTGAGCCCCGTAAACTCCAGCCGCCCGCCCGCGTCGGTCGTCAGCTCATGCTGGTACACCGGGCTGCCGTCGGGGTTGCGGGTGGTACTGGTCAGCTGGAAGGCGATGCCCGGAATCATCTGCGCGGTGTCGCCGTCCATCTTGAGGAGGGGCAGCGCGCCGGCGGTCTTGAGCGTGTTGGTCACGTTCATCCCGTCGTAGGCGGCTGTATAGCCGAAGGGAACCGTTTCCTCGATGTAGTACTCGTATGGGTAGAACGTGTTGGGCTGGTATTTGAGGATGGTCGCGCTGGAGACAGTGTCGGCATAGGAGTAGTTCAGCGTGGTTGATGGCAGGGTCAGCCGTTTTCCGAACTCGCCGTCCAGGGTTCCGCCCGGGGTTCCGTCCATCACCCTGCGGCGCAGCAGGAGGGAATAACTCGCCGGGCGGCTCAGCCGCTGGTTGTTGAGGTCATCCCAGGTCTTGGCGCCGCTCACCGTGATTTTCTCGTTGTTGGGGATGACGTAGCCCAACGCCGGGTCCGGTATCAGCACGGTGTTGGTAGGCGGCATCGTGAAAACGATGTCCATGCCGATGGAAACGGTGGCGCCTTCGTTCATGAGGGCGAGCATCGGCAGGTACCCGGCGGGGTACCGGGTTTCGTGCAGCTTGTATACGCCTTCCTGGACGTCGTTGAAATAGACCACGCCGTCCGTGTTGGAGTCGGCGATGTACACCAGCGGTGTCTCGCCGTCGGCGACGACCTGTGTCAGCTGGAACCGCGCCCCGGTCAGGGGGGTCGTGTAGTCGCCCAGCACCTTTGTGAGCCGGAGGTCGCGCTGGATGACCGGGTCCAGGTGGACGGTGGAAGTGTCCGTGGTCAGGATGCCGCCCCCGTCCGTATAGTCCAGGTACCCCGTGTTGACCAGGCTTCCGTTTTCCAGCGCGCCCGCCTCGTAGAGGTTGGTGTTGGGCAGCACGCGCACGTCGATTTGCAGGCTGACGGTTTCTCCGCCGGTGACCTCGCCGCCGTTCAGGGCGAGCGTCACCTCGTTGGTGGCGAAGTTGACGTGCACGCGGTCCGTTAGCGCCGAATCCAGCGTCATGCTGGCGATGTCGGCGCCGCGGGATACGCTGATGCCCTGGATTTGCAGCCAGGGGGACAGCGGGTCGCGGATGACCATGCTGCCGGCGGCGTCCATCGGGTCGGGGATGGCCACGTTCAGCCAGAACCTGATGGTCTCCCCCATGGAGAGGTCGTATTCCTCCGAACTGGGGATGGGACGCGTGGCGGAGCTGATTTGCTTGTTGATGGTGGGTGAGCTCGCCGTGAGGTTGTCGACGGTGAACAGGGCGGGCACGGCGTTCCCCTGGGCGTCCGCGCTGAGGGTGAACCCGAAGCTTCCGTCCGGGTTCTCGGGCAGCGGCCCCTGAAGGGTGACGTACCCTGCCGGCGCGTTGAGTTCCTTGAGATAATACTGCCCCAGCTCCAGGTTGTCGACCGTGAGGATGCTTTGCCCGCCGTTGAAGGCGGGGTCGTATACCGTCAGGTAGTCGTCGACGAGCAGGTCGTCGCTTTCGGTGTTCCCCGCGCCGTCGACCAGGCCGACGACGCGGTACAGCGCGAAGCTGGCCTCCATGGTGGCTGGCATCGGCGCGCCGGCGATGGTTTTCGTCATGGTGAAGGTGCCCCGCTGCGCCTTGGCGTAGACGGCGTTGCTGTAGTGCAGCGCGCCGCGGTTGATGCTGACGGAGGCGGAGTTGCGCAGGGTGCCGTCCCCGGGCGCGCGGGCGTAGATGAGATGCTGTTCTACAAGGGGCGCACGGACGTGTGCCGTCCCCGGGCGCGCGGGCGTAGAGGGTTTCCAGGGAAACGCTCATCCGGGCCTGGAATTCCAGCACCAGGGTGGAGTTCGGGGGAATCTGGTCGAACTCGTCCGCTTTGACGAAGCGCATGGAGGTGCTGGTGATGTCATAAATGCCGGAGACCGCCGCGCCGGTTTCCTTGATGTAGGTTCTCCAGCTGCCGAAAATGGGGGAGAGGTAGGGGTCCAGGTAGTCCGCGATAATCAGCTGCTGGTACCCTTCCGGGGAGGCGATTGGCACCTCGATTGCGAAGGTCAGGATTTCCTGCGAATGGCCCATCAGGTAGGGCAGGTCGCCCTGCGCGGGGTCATAATCCGGACGCAGGCCGTCAGCCGTCGTGACGGTTCCGCCGTTAAGGTACTTCACGGGGGTGCCGATGGAGGGAACCTGGTCGCCGACCGTGAGGTATCCGGTCAGGGGGTCCGGCGCCGTGGGCGTTGCGCTGAAGACGTCCGCCCCTTCGGGCGTCGTGCCGGTCTTCTTGTAGATGAGCATGTTGCCGTAAGCGTCTAGCACAATTTTGAATGCGTTGTTCGGGTCCAGCAGGTAGCCCGGCGGCGCGGCTTCCTCAGTGAGAAGGTAGGTGTGCCCGGGCGCCAGGCTGATGAAGGAGGCTAGCCCGCCGGTCTGGGTGTAGAGCGTCACCGGGGCGGGCGCGGGCACGGGCTGGGGCTGCGTGACGTCCATCAGGACGAATCTCGCGTTGGCCAGCGGGGTGGACGTCCCCCGGACCACCTTCTGCACGTCGAGGGCTTCCAGCGGCGGCGACACGTTGGCGGTATTGGAGGAAATCGGCGAAAAGCCGTTGAGCACGTAGCTGCCGGTGTTGGGGATTTGTACACGCCGTGTCGCGTCGTAATAGTACCGCGCGAGGTTGCTGTCCGGTACGACTTCCGTGGGGATGACCAGGCTTAAAACGCCGTTCTCGGCCATGTCCAGCAGCGTCCGGACGGCAATCGGGTCGGCCGTGTTCAGTTCCGCCGTCACCCGCTGCCGGGTGAAGCCGCCCTCCAGCACACTGGCGGTTGTAATGGTGAAGGAGGCGGTCACGTCTTGCGGAATCCCGTTCGCGTCATAAAGGACAACCTGGGGCGAAAGCCCGGCCGTGGTCGCGACGCGGAGCGTCTCGTTGAGGGTATCGGAGATGGTCAGCGTCTTGTAGGCGGAGGTGTCCCCCGGCATGGCCAGGCTGATGACGAACTCGAACGGCGCCGTCTTGCTGGCCAGGTTCAGGTCGGTAAGCCCGGCGCCGCTCATGCCGGTGAAGCGGACGCCTTTGCGGATTTCCGGCCGGACGATTTCAGGCGGCACGACCCGCGCCATGTTGGAGCGGACGAGCTGCTGGGTCACCCGCCCGGAGTCCAGGATGAGCTCGGATACGTTGGGCGCGCCGATGGGCAGGCCGTCGGCGGCCTTGGTCTGAATCATCTGGTCGATTTGCGTGTCGGTAAGGTCGGGGTTGAGCGCCACTTCCACCACCAGGTAGTAGCTCATGCCGCTCAGCCCGCCGTAAAGGTAGTAGCTTTGCCCGTCCGGTGTCTCGGTTTCATGCATGGGGACGCTGTAGGACACCGTGTTCCCGCTGATGACGACCCCGCTTCCGGTATCGGCGATGATGGGCGCGGGCACGCCGTTGACGGTATAGGTGGACGTGCCCGACGTGATGTACTGCGCCGGCTCCAGCGCGTCCGCCAGGGCCATGGCGTTTCCGGCGACCACCCAGGCGTTGACGACGACGAGGTTGGGGTCAATCCGGTCCACCAGGTGGATGGTGTTCTGGGCGTCGTTGACCTTGTCGGTGAAAGCGTACTGCGTGTCAAAATAGGCGTGGACCAGCCGGTCTTCCAGCAGCAGGTAGTCGCTGCTCGCGCCTGCCTGCAGGTTGTGGTCCTTGACGGTCTTTGAAAGGGAGATTTCGCAGTCCGTGCGCGTGTTGCCCGGGATGATGAGGTCGTCGGCCGTCGTGGCGGGGTCGTCCAGCGAGGTGCGGATTCCCTGGTAAACCAGGTCGACGGTGTTGGCCCGGCTGTCCGTCCCGTGGAAGACGTTCTCCTCCATCGTATAGAAAATCCGGTAGGTTCCGGGCTGCTGGGTGGACATGTCGATGAGAATCTGGTCGTCCGTCACGCTGGTCTGGTACCCGGGCGTCACCTGCACCCAGCGGTTCTGCGCGGGGTCGAATTTTTCCAGCACGAAGCCCGTCATGTCGTATCCCGCGAAGGCGGAGATGTCCACCTGGTCGAACACCGGGCTGATGGCCTTGGTGTAGGCGGCCATCATCTGCTGGACGAAGGTGTCGATGTTGTTGTTGGTGACGAACATGCCCATCGAGTAGGCCATGTTTTGCATGGTATTGATGGCTTCCGGCCGCACGGTCGACAGGTACTGGTAGCCGAAGTGGTCCGCCTGGGTCATCTGGTTCAGGTTCGGCTCCCAGAATCCTGTCACCATATAGGCGGGCCCGTCCTTGGTCTCGTCCAGGACCCCGCCTGTGGTTTTCAGTTCCGTTGCGATCAGCTCCATGGCGTTCAGCTGCGTCATGTAGTCCTGCCCGCCCATGGAATCGTAGCGCGTCAGCGTGTTGCTGCCCGTGGGGAATCGGTAAAAGCCGTAATCGTGCACCCAGGCGCCGGTCAGCGGGTCCCGGTAGTAATCGGCCGGGTTCTTGATATACCAGGTGCCGCCCGCGTCGGTGAAGGTATAGTAGCGCGCGTTGGTGTCGGTGACGGCGCCCGTGCTGCTGTAGGCGGTGTAGCTCTGGTTGCTGCGCGTGCTGCTGCCCCAGTAATAGAGGAAGTATTGCTCTTCGAGGCTTTCCCTGTACCAGGTGTAGGAGACGTCCTTGTTGGCCGGGGGCGGCGCGCCCACGACCGGCATCGCGCCGGCGGGCATGTTGCTGTACCTGGACGTGTCGGAGAGGCCGTCGGTAATCAGCACGTACACGGTGCGGCGGGTTTTCAGCGTGCCGTCTGGGAGGGTGTATTCGGAATGATCATAAGCATGCTGTGTGGGCGCCAGGGTGTCTTCGTAGGTGCTTTGCGCAAGCCGCAGCGCGTCGATGGTGGGTGTGGCGTCCCCGATGATGTTGTTGTCCAGCGCGTCGATTGCCGAGTGGATGGCGTTGCCGTTATACAGCAGCTGCGTGGCTTCCACCTCGAAGGGCACGTTGTAGGTGGTGTAGGTGGTCGAGCCGTTCAGGTAGGTGTAGCTCTCCCCCTGGCTGCCGCCGTAGTTCACGAACATGACGCGGTCCCGGGGATAATTGGAAGCGCTGGGCTCCGTGCTCAGCGTCAGCATGTTCACCATGTCGTGCATGGCGGTCTGCACCTGGCTGATGTAGGGGGCGAAGCTGGCGCTGGTGTCCTGGATGAAGATGACGTCGAAATAGGCGTTGGGCTCCGGCCAGGAGAAGTTCAGCGTGCCGTTGAGCATCCGCTTGCACTCCTCCGCGGTCGCCGGGTTAATGACCAGCGTCTGGGTGACGTTGTTGAAGGCGCCGTAGGTATAGGCGGAAGCGCGCGGCAGGCCTGGCAGGGTGCCCGAAGCCAGGCCTCCCAGCAGCATGAGGGCCGCGAGGCAGACTATGAGGCTCCGTCTCACCGTCCGTCCGCCTTTCATCAGTTCCCGTCCGTCCTCCCTGGATTGTCAGTCTTTCCGCCGGCTTCCTCCGGTGGCGCGGTTCCCTCCTGGTTTAAAACCAGACCCAGGTATGTTTTGATATCCTCCTCAAGTGCGGTTTGCGTTTTCGCGCCGGTTTCCGGCGCGGCCAGTGTCTTTCCCTCCCGGTTCACCCAGAAGTGGACGGGGACTTTCTTTACGTCACGTAAAAAGGTCTCTGCCATTTCCGGGCGGTACAGGAGAACCTGGAAACGGCGGCCTGCCTTTTCAACAAAGGCGGCCAGGGTTCCGTCCGCGGGCGGCGTGGCATGGTTTGCCGCGATGCCGACAATCTGGAACTCGCCGGGTTCCCGCTCCTGCGTCAGGCGGCCGTACAATTCCATCTCCCCGGCGCAGGGACCGCAGTCGGTGGAAAAGACGGCCAGGAGGGTCAGGGCGGCGTTCTGGAAAATCCGCTCGTCGGCCGGGCTGCCGTCCAGGTCCGCCGTGGAAAAACGGAGAGGTCCGACCGGCGCCGGGAGGGTGTCGACCGTCGTTCGGGCGCAGCCTGACAGCAAGACCGCGCAGAGCGCGACCGCGCAGATGAACGCCGGATACCTTCTCATAAACCAAAAACGCGCGCTGCTGCGCGGGGGGAACACCTGGGGTCGCGGATATGGGCTGCCACTGCGCGGCGGCTTTTCATAAATCTTCCATGGGCCCGCGTCGGGTCATCGTGCGTCCTTCTCAGGCGGTCCATGCCGCTCTGGAACCGTTTTCAGCATTTTACAAAAAAATGTGTGATAAATCAAGTATACATTGATTGAAACGGCAATCTTTTGCAGATTCCGGACTTCTTCAGAAAGCCCGCCGCATCGCTTCACGCAGCGCCTCGGCGTCCTCGCCCGGGCGCAGGGCGCGCAGGGCGACGACCAGCCGTTCGCTGTCGCTCTCCCCGTGGCAGGTCACCAGCGTCAGCAGCCGGTCCCGGCTCTCGACCGCGACCGGGAACTGGAGGTCGGAAAAGGAGCGCAGCCTGCCGGCGTAGGTGAGCAGTTCCGCGTCGCTCCGGTAGTTGAGCGTAGCGATGGGGAAATAGCGGGGGTGGTCCGTGGCGTCGTCCACCAGGGCGATTGCGTAGGGGACGTACAGCTCGCTGCTCTCCGGCGTTTCCAGGGTGAAAAAGGGCTCCTCGCCCAGCAGCCCGTTCTCCGACAGCCGGTACAGCTTGCCGAACATCGTCCCGTTTTTCATGTTGTGCCCGTACAGGACGATGTTGCCGTCCCGGGGCGAAAAGGAGTTGCGCTGGTCCGCGAACACGCTGCCGGAGACGTTTTCCCGCCCCAGGTAATCGTGGGTCATGTAAAAGACATTGTCGCGCTGAACCACCGGCAGGTCGATGTCCCGGATGCCGGGATAGCGAAGCCATGCGGCGATGTCGGCGTTCCTTCCGCGCAGCGCGCCGAAATCCCGCGTGGGCGGCGCGGGCGGCGGCGCCGTGCTCAGTCCGGACGGACCGGCGGCAAGGGTATCCCCGGCCCTCTCATCCGCGTCATCGCCCGCGGCAGCGTTTTCCAGGTCGGTCAGACTTTCAGGCGGGGTTGCCGGCAGCGCGATTTGCCGGAGCTCCTCCAGCTGCCGCCGCAGGCTGGAGGCCTGCAGCGCGTAATGAACCAGCAGCACGACGGCGGCCAGCGCGAGCCCCGCGGCCAGCCAGAACACAAGGCGAGACGGGGACAGGCGCCGCCGCCCGCGCGGGCGGCGCAGGCGGTCGATGGTCCTGCCAATGTTTTTTCCCTGGTCCCGGGGTTGTTTTTCCGGTTCCTCGCGCAAGGTCTCCTCCGATAATCTTTCGTCGGCTGATGTCCGGCTGTATCCTAACACGCGGTCCGGCCGGTATCAAGAAGACTTCTTTGACCAGCCATTTCCTGATCGTTGATGGTGCGAAAATTGACATCCTTTTTACAATCCGATAGAGTATCCTGTGGCGTTGCGTCTTGTTCCGACGACGCGGCGCGGCGGAGGGCGACGTGAACCTGTACGATTTCTTCCATCTCCTGGGCGGCCTCGCGATGTTCCTCTTTGGCATGCATATCATGGGAGAGGCGCTGGAGCGCCGGGCGGGCAAGCGGTTGAAGCCCATCCTCGAGCAGCTGACCAGCAAGCCCGTCAAGGGCGTCCTGCTGGGCGCCGCCGTAACGGCGGTCATCCAGTCCTCCTCCGCCACCACCGTGATGATCGTCGGCTTCGTCAACTCCGGCATCATGCAATTGCGCCAGTCCATCCCGGTGGTGATGGGCGCCAACATCGGCACCACCGTGACCGCCTGGATTCTGTCGCTGACCGGCATCCGCAGCGACAGCTTCTTCATGACCCTGCTCAAGCCTGCCACCTTCTCGCCGCTCATCGCCTTTGCGGGCATCGTCCTGCTGCTGGCCTCGCGCCGCCGCCGGGACACGGCCAGCATCATGCTGGGGTTCGCGGTATTGATGTTCGGGATGGAGCAGATGTCCGGTGCCGTCTCCGGGCTGGCGCAGATGCCGGCCTTCCGGGAGCTGCTGGTGCTTTTCTCCAATCCCCTGTTCGGCGTCCTCGTCGGCGCCGTGGTGACGGCCGTCATCCAGAGCTCCTCCGCCTCCGTGGGCATCCTGCAGGCCGTCGCCAACACCGGCGCCATGACCTTTGGCGCGGCGCTGCCCATCATCATGGGCCAGAACATCGGCACCTGCATCACTGCGCTGCTCTCCTCCATCGGCGCCAACCGCAGCGCAAAGCGCGTGGGCATGGTGCACCTCTACTTCAACCTCATCGGCACCGTGCTGTTCCTGTCCGCCTTCTACGCGCTGGACGCGCTGTTCAGGTTCTCCTTCACCCAATTGCAGATCAACGCCTTCGGCATCGCCGTGACCCATACCACCTTCAACCTGGTTTCCACCGCCATCCTCTTTCCCTTCATCGGCTGGCTGGAATGGCTGGCGCGCAAGACCATCAGGGACAGCAAGCAGGCCGAGCAGCTGGAGGTGCTGGATCAGCGCCTGCTCAACTCGCCCTCCCTGGCCATTGAGCAAAGCCGCCGGCTGACGGTGGAGATGGCCCGGCTGGCCCAGCAGGCCTACCTGTTGTCGGACAGCCTGCTGGATACCTTCGACGCCAGGGTGGTCTCGCAGGTGGAGGACGCGGAGCAGACCATCGACCGCTACGAGGACCGCCTGGGCGCCTACCTGGTGCAGGTCAGCGCGCTGAACATGTCGGAGTACGAGAGCCGGGAAGTGTCCAAGCTCCTGCGCTGCATCGGCGACTTTGAGCGCATCGGCGACCACGCCGTCAACCTGACCGAGGTCGCGCAGGAGCTCAGCCAGAAAAGCATCGGCTTCTCCCCGGAGGCGGTCCTGGAAACCCGGACCATGCGCGCGGCCGTGCAGGAAATCCTGGATTTGACCATCCGCGTGTTCGGGGGCAACGACCCGGTTCTGGCGGAGAAGGTGGAGCCGCTGGAGGAGGTCATCGACACCCTGCGCGACAACATCAAGGCCAACCACGTCGAGCGGCTGCGCATCGGCGTGTGCACCATCGAGCTGGGCTTTGTGCTCAACGACCTGCTGACCAACCTGGAGCGCATCTCGGACCATTGCTCCAACGTGGCTGTCAACGTCATCGAGTATGAGGGCAGCGGCGCGTTTGACAACCACGACTACCTGCGCAGGGTGCATGACGGCCGGGCGGGCACGCTGTTTCAGCGCCAGTATGAGGAATACCTGCAGAAGTACGGCGTCGCCTGCGCGACCGATTTCTCCGGGAATGCCCCGGACGCCGGGGCCGAAGCGACGATGGAGGGGCAGCTGCCGTGAACCTGCAGAAAGTATACGCGATGCCCATTTCGGACGTCTACCCGCTCTACGTGCAGAAGGCGGAGCGGAAGGGGCGCACGCGGGAGGAAGTGGACCAGGTCATCTGCTGGCTGACCGGGCACACGCTGGACAGCCTGCGCCAGGCGGTTCTGGACAGGGTCGGCCTGGAGGCTTTTTTCGACCAGGCCCCCCGGATGAACCCCAACGCGTCCATGATCAAGGGGGTCATCTGCGGGTGCCGGGTGGAGGACATCGAGGAGGAGACCATGCAAAAAATCCGCTGGATGGACAAGCTCGTCGACGAGCTTGCCAAAGGCCGGCCGATGGAGAAAATCCTCAGAAAATAAGCCGGGCTGCCAGACACACCCTTCAGCCGCCGATATCAGGCGGTTTTTTTGTGCCTGGCTCGCCGAATCCATTGACATTCCCGCCTGCGGGTGGTTTAATGTTGCCTGCCTTTTGGTTTAGCATATCTAAACCCGGGGCGGGGGAAAGTGATGGACATCGGTGCGACCCTGCGCAGCCTGCGGCTGTCGCGCAACCTGACCCAGGAAGACCTTGCCGACCGCTGCGAGCTGAGCAAGGGCTTTATTTCGCAGGTGGAGAATAACCTGACTTCCCCCTCCATCGCCACCCTCAAGGACCTCGTCGAATGCCTGGGGACCGACCTGAAGCAGTTTTTCAGCGAGGCGGCGCCCGAGAAGGTCGTCTACGGCAGGGAGGACATGTTCGAGAAGGAGGACCCCGACCTGCTGCGCGGCGGCATCGTCTGGCTGATTCCCAGCGCCCAGAAGAACCGCATGGAACCCATGCTGGTGACCCTGGGGCCGGGGGGCCGCACGGCGGAGTTCCCCGCGCACGGGGGGGAGGAGTTCGGCTACGTCCTCTCCGGCCGGGTGGTGCTGCGCTCGGGCAAGGCGCGACATGCGGTGTCAAGCGGGGAAAGCTTCTGCCTGCACCCGGACGCGCCGCACTTCATTGAAAACCCCGGAAAGCGGGCGGCGCGGTTCATCTGGACCTCGACCCCGCCGTCGTTTTGACCCATTACACGCGCTGGAGGGCAGGATGCAGGAAAGGCCAAGGCTGATCAACCTGGAAAACGTGTCCAAGGAGTACGACGGGGTGACCGTCCTGTCGGACATCAACCTGTACATCCGGAAAAACGAGTTTGTGACCCTCCTGGGCCCTTCAGGCTGCGGGAAGACGACCACGCTTCGCATTATCGGCGGCTTTGAGAAGCCGACGGCGGGCCGGGTCATCTTCGACGGGGAGGACATCACCCAGCTGCCGCCCTACAGGCGCCGCGTCAACACGGTCTTCCAGAAATACGCGCTCTTCCCGCACCTGAACGTGTCGGAGAACATCGCCTTCGGCCTGAAAGTCGCCCGCCGCCCCGCGGACGAAATCAAGGCCAAGGTCGAAAAGATGCTGGCCCTGGTCAACCTGCGCGAGTACGGGAAGCGCGGGGTGGAAAGCCTGTCGGGCGGCCAGCAGCAGCGCGTGGCCATCGCCCGGGCGCTGGTCAACGAGCCGGAGGTGCTGCTGCTGGACGAGCCGCTGGCGGCGCTGGACCTGAAGCTGCGGCAGGAGATGCAGCTGGAGCTCAAGCGCATGCAGCAGATGCTGGGCATCACCTTCATCTTCGTCACCCACGACCAGGAGGAGGCGCTGACGATGTCCGACATCATCGTGGTGATGAAGGACGGGCTCATCCAGCAAATCGGCACGCCCAAGGACGTGTACGACGAGCCCAGGAGCGCGTTCGTCGCCAATTTCATCGGCGAGTCCAACATCATCCGCGGCACCATGCTCAAAGACGAGCTGGTGCGCTTCTGCGGCGCCGATTTCCCCTGCGTGGACAAGGGTTTCGGGGAAAACGCGCCGGTCGACGTGCTCATCCGGCCGGAGGACCTGCAGATCGTAGGGGAGGGGGAGGGCCGGCTGGCCGGCGTTGTGCGCAGTGTGCTGTTCAAGGGCGTCCACTATGAGATGATCATCGACGCGCACGAGACTCGGTTCAAGGTGCACTCCACCGTCATGCAGCCGGAAGGCTCCACCGTGGGCCTGGACGTCATTCCCTTCAACATCCACATCATGCGGCCCATGCCCGCCGAGGCATTGAAGGACACGGAGGGGGCGGAAAGCGCATGAACGGGCGGATGGCGTTCCCCCCCTGGGCGACGGCCCTGATGCTGCTGGCGCTGGCCGCCTTCGTTGTGCTGGTCGTCCTAAGCATCCGTCGCAACCGCGGGTTCCGGCGCACGCTGTTTTCCTTCCCCTACAGCCTGTGGATCGTGGTGTTCACCATCATCCCGCTGCTGCTCATCGGCTACTACGCCTTCACCGACCGCATGGGCCAGTTCACGCTGGACAATTTCAAGACTTTCTGGGACAGCAACTTTGAGATGAACAAGCAGCTGACCCAGCTGGGCTTCGACCCCGCGGCCCTGGGCAGCGCGCGGGGCACCGTCAACGTGGACACGCTGGTGTATTCCCTGTGGATGGCGCTGGCCTGCACCCTGATTTGCCTGCTGATCGGCTACCCGGCGGCGCTGTTCATGGCGGACCGCAATTTCCGCCTGGGCAGCACCCTGGTCATCCTGTTCATCATCCCCATGTGGATGAACTTCCTCCTGCGCACCATCGCCTGGATGAGCCTGCTGGAGGACAACGGGCTCATCAATACCCTGCTGAAGGCCCTGGGGCTGCCCAAGGCCCAGCTCATGTACAATTCCCAGGCGGTGCTGCTGGGCATGGTCTACAACTACCTGCCCTTCATGGTGTTCCCGATTTACAATTCGCTCAGCAAGCAGGACCGCCGCCTCACGGAGGCCTCCATGGACCTGGGGGCCAACCCGGCCCTCACCTTCCTGAAGGTGACCATGCCCCTGTCCCTGCCGGGGGTCGTCTCCGGCATCACCATGGTCTTCATGCCTTCCGTGACCACCTTTTTCATCCCCCGTGTGCTGGGCGGCGGCAACACGGAGATGTTCGGCGACCTGATTGAGCGCACCTTCCTGTCCGCGGACAACTGGAACGTCGGCAGCGCCCTGAGCCTCATCATGATGGTGCTCATCCTGCTGAGCCTGAGCCTGCTGCGCAAGGTCGACCCGGAGGGAGAGGGGGGCAGCATGATATGACACGGTTCCTGAAGCGCGGATACCTGGCGCTGGTACTGCTGTTCCTGTACGTGCCCATCGTCGTGCTCATCATCCAGTCCTTCAACGCCGGGGTCAGCCGGGCGAAGTGGGAGGGCTTCTCCCTGAAATGGTACATCGACCTGTTCAGGAGCCCCGCCATCATGAACGCCCTGTACATCACCCTGACCATCGCGCTGCTCTCCGCGCTCATCGCGACCGTCCTGGGCACCCTGGCCGCCATCGGCATCCACGCGATGCAGCGGCGGCCCCAGGGGCTGATGATGACCCTGACCAACATCCCCATGACCATGCCGGACATCGTCACGGGCATCTCGCTGATGCTGCTGTTCATCTTCACCCAGGTGCCCCGCGGCTACGTCACCATGCTGCTGGCGCACATCACCTTCAACATCCCCTACGTCATCCTGTCGGTCATGCCCAAGCTCAAGCAGATGAACCGCTTCAGCTACGAGGCGGCGCTCGACCTGGGCGCCACGCCCGGCTACGCGCTGCGCCGCGTCATCCTGCCCGCCGTCATGCCCGGGGTGGTCACCGGCGCCCTGCTGTCCTTTACCCTGTCCCTGGACGATTTCACCATCAGCTACTTCACCACCAGCCCGCTGGTCCAGAACCTCTCCACGCTGATTTATTCCGAGGCCCGCAAGGGTATAAAGCCTACGATGAACGCGCTGTCCGCGCTGATGTTCGTCTCCCTGCTGGTGCTGCTGCTGGCGGTCAACCGCCGCGTTTCCAGAACGAACGAGAACTGACAACGGAGGAAAGAATGAAAAAACTGGCAACCCTGCTCTTGTCGGCCCTGCTGCTCCTGTCCGCCCTCCCCGCGCTGGCCCAGGGCGGCGGCGTCGTCAACGTCTTCAACTGGGAAGACTATATCAACGAGGACGTCATCGCGATGTTCGAGGAGGAGACCGGCATCAAGGTCAACTATATGCGCTTCACCCTCAACGAGGACATGATGGTCCAGGTGCGCACCAGCCCGGGCGCTTTCGACGTGGTCTTCCCGTCCGACTACGCGATCGAGCGCATGATTGCGGAGGACCTCCTTCAGCCCATCGATTTTGCGAAGGTTCCCAACGCGGAGAACACGCTGGACTGGCTGAAGAACCCCGACTACGACCCGGAGAACAGGTACTCCGTCCCCTACATGTGGGGCACGGTCGGCATCCTCTACGACACCACCCGGGTCAAAGGCCCCGTCGATTCCTGGGGCGCGCTGTTTGACGAGCAGTACAAGGGCGAGGTCTTCATGATGGACTCCCCCCGGGACACCCTGGGCGTCGCGCTCAAATACCTGGGCTACTCCGTCAATTCCAAGAACCCGCAGGAAATCCAGGCGGCCGCCAACCTGCTCATCGGGCAGAAGCAAAAGGGCATCGTCAAGGCCTACCAGGTCGACGAAACCAAGGACAAGATGGTCGCCGGCGAAGGCATCCTGGCCCTGGTTTGGTCCGGCGACGCGCAGTATGCCATCAACCTCAACCCCGACCTCGCCTACGTGGTGCCCAGGGAAGGCAGCAACGTGTGGGTGGACGGCATGGTCATCCCCGCCCAGGCAAAGAACCCGGAAAACGCCCAGGCCTTCATCGATTTCCTCTGCCGGCCGGACATCGCGCAGCTCAACTGCGAGTACATCGAGTATTCCTCCCCCAATGCGGGCGCCATCGCGCTGATGGGCGAGGAATACACCGCCAACGAAAACCTCAACCCTTCGCAGGAAACCATCGACAACTGCGAGTTCTTCCACGACAACAACGACGTGAAAGTCCTCTACGACACCTTCTGGGGCATGGTGAAGAACGCGAAGTAAGCGTTAAGGCCAATCAAGGGGAGGCTGCCGTCGTCGGCAGCCTCCCCTTTTCGCAAGTCAGCTAAAAGCCGCTTATCCCTGGCCGTCTTCCCTGCCCTTCAACGCTTTTTCCATCAACAGCCGCTGCGCCAGCTCAAACGCGCGCAGCCTTCGGGTCAGCGTCGTATGGGCGGCGCTGCCTGCTTTCAGGCCGGCAAGCGCCTTTTCGCTTTTGGCAATCAGGGACGCCAGCGCTTTGAGCCCTTCCCGGACTTCCGGGTCATTGGGCCCGGCCGGCGGCATTACGGATTGCAGCGGCTTGACCAGCACCTGGCAGGGGTTCCACGCGTCCCACATCTCCGGGAAGACCTCCAGCCTGCAAAAACCCATCGCGCGGTAGAAGGCGTTGGTCTTGTCATAAGCGGCATACCGGCCCTCCTGCACTGTCTTGACCTGCAGCAGGCGGATTCCATCCCGCCGGCAGTCCGCCTCCAGCGCTTCCACCAGCGCTGTTCCCGCGCCGGTCCGGTGCGCGGCCTGCAACACGCCCATGCAGTGGATTTCGGCGGTTTCCGGGCTGGTTTGCCGGCGCGTGACAAAGCCGACGGCCTGCCCCTTGCGGTACGCCGCCCAAAAGGGCAGCGCACGGCTTTCCTCGATATACGTCCGGGTGCTGTCCGGCAGGCCGAACCAATCCGGGAGGGTGAGCAGGATGGATGCGGCGATGTCCGCCTTCAAGCCGGGCTCAGTGACGGTTTTAACTGTGATATCTTTCATGCCTTGCTCCGATTTCTTTAGGAAAGGGGAGGGGACTCTCGTCCCCTCCCCTGAATCTGTGCGTCGGGGCGATCAGAGCAGCTTGAACTCCGCCCAGATTTCCTGGTATTTGCTTTCCAGGGGTCCCAGGTCCTTGATGAACTCGGTCTCGCCCAGGATTTCCGGGGGGATCTTGATGGCCGGGTTGTCCCGGAGGTATTCGGGGATGAACTCGTAGGCGGTCTGCACGGGGGAGAGGTAGTACTGCATGCCCGCGGTGTTGCCGGCGACCTGGCTGTCCAGCAGGAAGTTGAGCAGCTTGTGCGCGTTTTCGGGATGCGGCGCGTTGGCGGGGATGACCAGGGAGTCGATGCCAAAGCCCATCCCTTCCTTCGGATAGACCACCTTCAGGTTGGGGTTCTCGTCCATCGCCAGCAGCACGAAGGGCGTGAACATATACCCGACGCTGACCTCCCCGGAGAGCAGGTCGTTGTGCGGCGTGTCGTAGTTGAAGGACCGCACGTTGGGCCGCAGGGACATCAGCTTCTGCCGCGCCTCCTCCAGCTGCGCCTCGTCGGTGGTGTTGAAGGAGTAACCCAGCGTTTTGAGCGTGATGCCGATGATGTTGCGCGCGTCGTCAATCAGCACGATGCTGTCCTTCAGCGCGGGGTTCCACAGGTCCCCGTACCCCGTTATCTCGATATCCACCAGGTCGGGGTTGTAGACGATCAGCGGCGTGCCCGCCGTGTAGGGCACCGTGTACTCGTTGTTCTCGTCGTAGTACTGGGACAGGAAGGCCGGGTCGAGGTTGCCGTAGTTCGGCAGCCATTCCTTGTTAAGCTTCTGCAGCTTCCCGTCCTTGCGCAGGGTGTTGATGGCGTAGTCGCTGGCCAGGATGACGTCGAACTCGTTCCCGGCGGCGGACATCTTCAGCAGCATCTCCTCGTTGCTGGCAAAGTTCGTGTAGTTGACCTTGATGCCGGTCTCCTCCGTGAACTTGGCGACCGTCGCGTCGTCGATATAGGTGGCCCAGGTGAAAAGGTTCAGTACCTTTTCCTCCTCGGCGAGCGCAAGCGGCAGCGCCGGAAGCATCAGGAGCGCCAGCAGCAGGCTGAGCAGTCTTTTCATGTTTTTTCCCTTCCTCTTCATCGTTCTTCTCGGCCGCCGGATTCCCCGGCGTCCAGAAATTCGAACCCCGCGGCGCGCGCAAGGCGGTTCATCACCGCCAGCCCCAGGCCCTCCTGGGGAAGCGTTTCGCAGTAAATTCGCTCCACATTTTCACGGTCGGCCTGCCGCAGAAGGTAAAAGAGCCGTTGCGCGGCTTCCTGCGCGTCCCGTCCCAGGGAGCGGATTTCAAAGTTATCATACCCTTCCAGCCGGTTTTCAGGCGCAAGTACCCACACGCCTTTCCGGCCCTGCGCTTCTTGCCGGATTCTGGCCCGGACGGCGTCGGGGTCCCCCCGCACGAGGGTCAGTTTCGCCTTCGGGGCGTAATGCGTATGCCGCATCCCTGGGGAGGGGGCGTCCTCGCCTTCCCGGAGCGCCCGCATCACGCTGTCGGCGACGCGGCATTCCCCCGCCGCCATCGCCAGCATCTCCGGCGTGACCGCGCCCGGGCGCAGCACGAGCGGGAACGCGCCCCGCACGTCCGCCACCGTGGATTCCAATCCTATCGCGCAGGGGCCGCCGTCCAGCACCAGGGGCACCCGGCCTTCCAGGTCGTCCAGCGCATGCCGGGCGGTCGTCGGGCTGGGCTTTCCGGAGCGGTTGGCGCTGGGGGCCGCGATGGGCAGCCCGCAGGCTTCCAGCAGCGCCTGGGCCGCCGGATGGGATGGAGCGCGCAGCGCGACGGTGTCCAGCCCTGCGCTGACCTCCGGGGGAATGACGCCCAGGCGGCGGACAATGATTGTCAGCGGCCCCGGCCAGAAAACGCGGGCCAGCCGGTCAGCCAGCGCGTTCCACTCCCCGCACTGCGCCGCGTCCCGCGGGTCCCTGACATGGACGATGAGCGGGTTGTCCGCCGGCCGTCCCTTGGCGATGAAAATCTGGCGTACGGCCTGGACGTTCAGCGCGCTCGCGCCCAGGCCGTAGACCGTTTCCGTCGGAAACGCGACGAGGCCGCCGGAGCGCAGGATGTTGGCGGCCCTGGCGACGCCTTCCCGGTCTGCGGGCAGGCAGTCGGTTCGCGCCTTTGTTTCCGGTCGGTTTCCGTCCAATCGAGTCCCTCCAATGAAAGAAGCGGCCGGGGAACACCCATCCGCCTTGAACGGGGATAGCCCGAAGTGCCGCTGCCCGCCATTTTTTCACCCGCTATGTTCAGCAGGCCGGTACCCTGCAGGAGGTTTTTGACGTCCCCTTCGCTTGCGCGGGGGCTTGTCAGCCGCCTCCGGACGCGGGTTCCGTTTAAGTTAATGTGGGTAAAAACGGAGGACTGGCGCGCACCTCAGGTGGTATCCCTGCGGTTTCAGTATATTTTCGGCGCCCGCTCTTGTCAAGCATGCTTCCGGCTTCCTGCGGGGGATGCGAAACGCCGCCCCGGAAGGGCGGCGTCAGTGTGTCAAAGAAGTGTCTGTGGGCACTTCTTTGATTAAGCAGGAACGGGAATTTCTGCCTGTTCGGCATCGCTATGCTTGCCTCACGGCCGGCAGAAATTCGCGGAAATGTTTTGTCTAAAGCCAAAACCCGCGGCACCGCACATGTCGCTGCCGCGGATTACCATCAGAGGGCTTCGCCCTCCGATACCTCCCATGAATTGGTTTTTTGACAGTCTGACGCCGCCCCGAAAGGGCGGCGTCGCTGTCTTGGTTCCTTATAAATGTCAGTACGTTTCCTGCAGCTCGATGTTCTTGTAGCGGCGCATGCCTGTTCCGGCGGGGATGAGCTTCCCGATGATGACGTTCTCCTTCAGCCCGTCCAGCGGGTCGACCTTGCCCTTGATGGCGGCCTCGGTCAGCACGCGGGTGGTCTCCTGGAAGGAGGCCGCGGAGAGGAAGGAGTCCGTCGCCAGGGAAGCCTTGGTGATGCCCAGCAGCACGCGCTTGGCGCTGGCCGTGCGCGGCTGGTCGTCCGGGCTGGCGGCGCCGTCGGCGACCCGCGCCTCGAAGGCGGCGACCGCCCTGGCATTGGCTTCGTCGAACTGGAAGATGTCGACCAGGCTGCCCGGCAGCAGGTCCGTGTCCCCGGATTCTTCCACCCGCACCTTGCGCAGCATCTGGCGTATGATGACCTCGATATGCTTGTCCGCCAGGCCCACACCCTGGCTGTGGTAAACGCTGAGCACCTCGCGCAGCAGGTATTCCTGCACGGCCTTGATGCCCAGGATGCGCAGCAGGTGGTGGGGGTTGATGGAGCCTTCGATCAGCTCGTCCCCGGCTTCCACGTGGTCGCCGCTTTCAACGCGCAGCCTGGCGCCGTAATGGATGAGGTAGGCCTTTTTCTCCTCCGGGTTGATGTCGGAGGTGATGACGATTTCGCGCCGTTTCTTGGTGGTCTGGATGCTAACCGTGCCGCTGATGTCGGCCAGGGTCGCCTCGCGCTTGGGCTTGCGCGCCTCGAACAGCTCCTCCACGCGGGGCAGGCCCTGCGTGATGTCCTCCGTCAGGGCGACGCCGCCGGTGTGGAAGGTCCGCATCGTCAGCTGCGTGCCCGGCTCGCCGATGGACTGGGCGGCGATGATGCCGACCGCCTCACCGATGCCCACCAGGCCGCTGTGGGCCAGGTTGGTGCCGTAGCACTTGGCGCACACGCCCGTCTGGCATCGGCAGGTCAGGACGCTGCGCACCATCATTTCCTTGACGCCCGCGTCCGAAATCTTGCGCGCCGTCAGCTGGTTGATTTCCTGGTTGACCGCGCAGAGCAGCTCGCCGGTGACGGGGTGGGACACGTCCTCGGCCGCCACGCGCCCGTTGATGCGCTCCTCCAGCGTCTCGATTTCGCTGATGGGCTGCACCGTGATGCCGCGGATGACTTCGCCGCGGCTTTCGAAGCAGTCCACCTCCCGCACGATGACCTCCTGGCTCACGTCCACCAGCCGTCGGGTCAGGTAGCCGGAGTCGGCCGTGCGCAGCGCGGTGTCGGCCAGGGACTTGCGGCTGCCGTGGGAGGACATGAAGAACTCCAGGACGTTGAGCCCCTCGCGGAAGTTCGCGCGGATGGGCAGCTCGATGGTCTTCCCGGAAGGGGAGGCCATCAGCCCGCGCATGCCGGCCAGCTGGGACACCTGCCCCACCGAGCCGCGGGCGCCGGAGTTGGTCATCATGAAAATGGGATTGTCCTTGTCCAGCACCTTCATCACGCGATTTTTCAACTGCGTGGTCGTGTCGGCCCAGACCTGGATGACGGACTTGTAGCGCTCGTCCTCGCTCATCAGGCCGCGGCGGTACTTGGCTTCGATGTTGCTGACCTTCTGGTCGGCCTCGTCCAGCCACTGCTGCTTTTCCGGGGGCACGACGATGTCGGAGATGGAGACGGTAATCGCGCCGCGGGTGGAATAGGCGTATCCCAGGCGCTTGATGTCGTCCAGCACCTGCGCGCACACGTTGACGCCGTGCACGTGGTAGCAGTTGTCCACGATGCGGCCCAGGTCCTTCTTGACCACCTCGTGGTCGATTTCCATCAGGAAGGCGTCCTCAAGGCTCTGCCGGGGCTGGAAGCCCAGGTCCTGGGGGATGACGGAGTTGAAAATCAGCTGGCCCAGGGTGCAGTCCACCAGCCGCCGCTCGGTCTTTTCCCCGAAGGTGCGCGTCAGCCGCACCCTAATGGGCGCGTGCAGGGAAATTTCCTGCTCGTGATAGGCCATCTCGGCCTCGTCCATGGAAGCGAACACGCGCCCGGCGCCCCGGGCGTTCTCGTCCAGCAGCGTCAGGTAGTGGCAGCCGATGACCATGTCCTGGGTGGGGGAGATGACGGGCTTGCCGTCCTGCGGCTTCATGATGTTGTTGGCCGCCAGCATCAGGAAGCGGGCTTCGGCCTGCGCCTCCGCGGACAGCGGCACGTGGACGGCCATCTGGTCGCCGTCAAAGTCGGCGTTGTAGGCGGTGCAGACCAGGGGGTGCAGCTTGATGGCCTTGCCTTCCACCAGCACGGGCTCGAAGGCCTGGATGCCCAGGCGGTGCAGGGTGGGGGCGCGGTTTAGGAGCACCGGGTGCTCGTGGATGACGTCCTCCAGGATGTCCCACACCTCGGGGCGCACTTTTTCCACGGCGCGCTTGGCGCTCTTGACGTTGTTGGAGATGCCCAGCTTGACCAGCTGCTCCATGACGAAGGGCTTGAACAGCTCCAGCGCCATTTCCTTGGGCAGCCCGCACTGGTGCAGCTTGAGCTCGGGGCCGACCACGATGACCGAGCGCCCGGAATAGTCCACGCGCTTGCCCAGCAGGTTCTGGCGGAAGCGGCCCTGCTTGCCGCGCAGCAGGTCGCTTAAGGACTTCAGCGGCCGGTTGCCCGGGCCGGTGACGGCGCGTCCGCGGCGGCCGTTGTCAATCAGGGCGTCCACGGCCTCCTGCAGCATGCGCTTCTCATTGCGCACGATGATGTCCGGCGTCCCCATCTCCAGCATCCGCTTGAGGCGGTTGTTGCGGTTGATGACGCGGCGGTACAGGTCGTTCAGGTCGCTGGTCGCGAAGCGGCCGCCGTCCAGCTGCACCATGGGGCGCAGGTCCGGCGGGATGACCGGCAGCACGTCCAGGATCATCCATTCGGGCTTGTTCTTGCTCTGCCGGAAGGCCTCGACTGCCTCCAGGCGCTTGACGGCGTGGGAGCGCCGCTGGCTCTCCGTCTCCTTGTCGCGCTCCTTTTCGGTCAACAGCTCGATTTCTTCCTTCAGGCTGCGGCTGAGCGCCTCCAGGTCCAGCTCCTTCAGCAGCGCCTTGATGGCTTCCGCCCCGATGCCCGCCTTGAAGCTGCCGCGCTCCTCCTCGGGCTTGGCCATCAGCTGGCGGTAGGCGGAGTCCGAAATCAGCGCGTACTTCTCCGTCTTGGTATGGTCGGTGTTGCCCGGGTCGATAACGATGTAGGAGGCGAAGTACAGCACCTTCTCCAGGTTGCGGGGGCTGACGTCCATCAGCATGCCCATCCGGCTGGGGATGCCCTTGAAATACCAGATGTGGCTGACCGGGGCGGCCAGCTCGATGTGGCCCATGCGCTCGCGGCGCACCTTGGCGCGGGTGACCTGCACGCCGCACTTGTCGCAGATTTTTTCCTTGTCCCGGTACTTGACGCGCTTGTACTTGCCGCAGCTGCACTCCCAGTCCTTCACCGGCCCGAAGATGCGCTCGCAGAACAGGCCGCTGCGCTCGGGCTTCAGGGTGCGGTAGTTGATGGTTTCAGGCTTGGTGACCTCGCCGTAGGACCACAGGCGGATTTCCTCCGGGGACGCCATGCCGATCTGGATGGATTCAAGGTTTGTCAGTTCAAACATTCGCCATTACTCCTCGCTGTGCGCGTCCCGTCATTCAATCTCGATGTCGTCGCCGAAGTCCAGGTCCAGGTCGTCGTCATCGTCCCCCTCGTCCTCCGGCTCGCCGTCCTCGTCCGTTTCGTCGGAGAGCAGCGCGCCTTTGCGGACGGGCGCGGCCTGCGCCTCGCTGTCCAGCTCGTCCGCCAGCGCCAGGTCGTCCATCGACAGGCTCAGCGCGTCGAGCTCAAGGTCGTCCAGGTCCTCGGCGGATTCGCCAATCGCGGCCTTGGTTTCCGGCCTGCGGAACATCGGCGGTTCCTCGTCCTCGAACTCCTTGATGACAATCTGCTCCTGGTCGCTGCCCCAGACCTTGATGTCCAGGCTCAGCGCCTGCAGCTCCTTGATGAGCACCTTGAAGCTTTCCGGGATGCCGGGGGTGGGGATGGAATTGCCCTTGACCACGGCCTCGTAGGCCTTGACGCGCCCGACGACGTCGTCGGACTTGACGGTCAGGATTTCCTGCAGGGTATTGGCGGCGCCGTAGGCCTCCAGCGCCCAGACCTCCATCTCGCCGAAGCGCTGGCCGCCGAACTGCGCCTTGCCGCCCAGCGGCTGCTGGGTCACCAGGGAGTAGGGGCCGGTGGAGCGCGCGTGCATCTTGTCGTCCACCAGGTGGTGGAGCTTCAGGTAATACATGTAGCCGACGGTCACCTTGTTCTCAAAGGGCTCGCCGGTCCGGCCGTCGTACAGCGTGGTCTTGCCGTCCTTGCTGAAGCCGGCTTTCAGCAGGTGCTCCTCCACGTCCAGCTCGTTGGCGCCGTCGAACACCGGGGTGGCCACGTGCCAGCCCAGCGCCTTGGCCGCCATGCCCAGGTGCACTTCCAGCACCTGGCCCAGGTTCATGCGCGAGGGCACGCCCAGGGGGTTCAGAACGATTTCAAGCGGCGTGCCGTCGGGCAGGAAGGGCATGTCCGCCTCCGGAAGGATGCGGGACACGACGCCCTTGTTCCCGTGGCGGCCGGCCATCTTGTCGCCGACCGAGATTTTGCGCTTCTGCGCGATGTACACGCGCACCATCTGGTTGACCCCGGGGGACAGCTCGTCCTTGTTTTCCCGGGTGAACAGCTTCACGTCCACCACGATGCCGGACTCGCCGTGGGGCACCTTGAGCGAGGTGTCGCGCACCTCGCGGGATTTCTCGCCGAAAATCGCGCGCAGCAGCCGCTCTTCCGCCGTGGGCTCGGTTTCGCCCTTGGGGGTCACCTTGCCCACCAGGATGTCGCCGGAGCGCACCTCGGCGCCGATGCGCACGATGCCGAACTCGTCCAGGTCCTTCAAGGCTTCCTCGCCCACGTTGGGGATGTCCCGGGTGATTTCCTCCGGCCCCAGCTTGGTCTCCCGCGCCTCGGACTCGTACTCCTCGATATGGATGGAGGTGTACACGTCCTCCCGCACCAGCTTCTCGCTGATGAGCACGGCGTCCTCGAAGTTGTAGCCCTCCCAGCTCATGAAGCCGATGAGCACGTTGCGCCCCAGCGCGATTTCGCCCTGGTCGGTGGCCGGGCCGTCGGCGAGCAGGTCGCCCTTGTCCACGCGGTCCCCGACGCTGACCCGCGGCCGCTGGTTGATGCAGGTGGACTGGTTGGAACGGGCAAATTTGATAAGCGGATAGCTGTGCTTTTCGCCCAGGTCGTCCTTCACCACGATTTCGTTGGCGCTGACCCGCTCCACCGTGCCCTCGTGCTTGGACAGCTGCACCACGCCGGAGTCGTAGGCGGCCTTGTACTCCATGCCCGTGCCGACGATGGGCGCCTGCGGGGTCAGGAGGGGGACGGCCTGCCGCTGCATGTTGGAGCCCATCAGCGCGCGGTTGGCGTCGTCGTTCTCCAGGAAGGGAATCATGGAGGTGGCGACGGACACCAGCTGCTTGGAGGACACGTCGATGAAGTCCACCTTCTCCTTGGGCACGCGCAGCACTTCCTCGCGCCAGCGCACCGTCACCAGGTCGTTGACAAAGCTGCCGTCGGCGTTGAGGGGCTCCAAGGCCTGGGCGACGTTGTACTTGTCCTCCTCGTCCGCGGTCATGAAGACAATCTCGTCGGTGACCCGGTGGGTCTTGGGGTCCACCTTGCGGTAGGTGGCCTCGATGAAACCGTATTCGTTAATCCGCGCGTAGGTCGCCAGGGAGCCGATCAGGCCGATGTTGGGTCCTTCCGGCGTCTCGATCGGGCAGATGCGCGCGTAATGGCTGTAGTGGACGTCGCGCACCTCCATGCCCGCGCGGTCGCGGTTGAGGCCGCCCGGCCCCAGCGCGGACAGGCGGCGCTTGTGCGTCAGTTCCGCCAGCGGATTGGGCTGGTCCATGAACTGGGACAGCTGTGAGGAGCCGAAGAACTCCTTGATGGCGGCGGACACCGGGCGGATGTTGATCAGGTCGCCGGGCTTGACGTCGTTGGCGTCCTGGATGGCCATGCGCTCGCGCACCACGCGCTCCAGGCGCGACATGCCGATGCGCACCTGGTTTTGCAGCAGCTCGCCCACGCTGCGCAGGCGGCGGTTGCCCAGGTGGTCGATGTCGTCCACCGTGCCGATGCCGTGGGGCAGCCCCAGGAAATAGCTGATGGAGGCGACGATGTCGTCGATGATGATGTGCTTGGGCACCAGGACGGCGGCGTTCTCGGTGACCGCGCGCTTCCAGTCCTCCTCGGGCACCTGGCTGAGCAGGTGCTTGAGGGTGGGCAGATGCACGCTTTCAAGGATGCCGCACTCCTTCGGGTCGAAAGGCAGGTGGAAGGACGCGTCGGCAAAATTGTTGCCCACCACCTTGTGCGTCTGCTCGCCCACCTTCAGGGTCACCACGTTGACGCCGGCGTTCTGGATTTTTTTCGCCGTCTCCTCGCTGATGACGCTGTCCTTCTTGGCCAGCACCTCGCCGGTCTCGGGGTCGGAGATGGTCTGCGCGGCGACCTGCCCGGTAATTCGGTCGGCGACGCCCAGCTTCTTGTTGTACTTGTAGCGCCCCACCCGCATCAGGTCGTAGCGCTTTGGGTCGAAGAACAGGTTGTGCAGCAGCACCCGGGCGCCGTCCTCCGTGGGCGGCTCGCCGGGCTTTTGCTTGCGGTAAATCTCCAGCAGCGCCTCGGTTTCCGACTTGATGTTGGCGTCGCCCACCGCGATGGTGGTGTTGAGGCGCTCGTCCTCGCCCAGCAGGTCGATGAGCTGCTCGTCGGTCCCGTAGCCCAGCGCCCGCAGGATGACCGTCACCGGCAGCTTGCGCGCGCGGTCGATGCGCACCCACAGCCCGTCGTTGCTGTCCGTCTCAAACTCGATCCAGGCGCCCCGGTTGGGGATAATCTGCCCGGCGAACAGCTGCTTGCCGGCCTTGTCGATCTGCATGGAGAAATAGACGCCGGGGGAGCGAACCAGCTGGCTGACGATGACGCGCTCCGCGCCGTTGATGATAAAGGTGCCGTGTTCGGTCATCAGGGGGAAATCCCCCATGAAGACTTCGCTCTCCTTGATTTCCCCGGTTTCCTTGTTCTTCAGCCGCACGAACACCTTCAGCGGCGCGGCGTAGGTCAGGTCGCGCTCCTTGCAGCGCTCCACGCTGTTCTTGGGGGTCTTGTCCAGGCTGTAGTCGACGAACTCGAGCACCAGGTTCTCGCTGTAGTCGGTAATGGGGGACACGTCCGCAAGCACTTCCCGGAAATCCTCGTCCAGGAACCTTTGATAGGAGTTCTTCTGTACCTCGATGAGGTTGGGCATGTCGAGGACTTCGTCGATGCGGGAGAAACTCATGCGTTTGCGTAGCTTTCCCATTTGGACTTCGTGCGCCATCTTATCAAATCACCCCTTTATTGTCGCCCAGCCGCCCCGCGTTCCAGCCGCGTTCCATATAGTGGTAGGAACCTTCTGCCGGCGCAATCAGACGATACTGATGCAATCGTAAATAATAGCACCACTTCAGGGTACTGTCAAGCGAAATCCTTCCCTTGCTGCGCGAACCGCAAACCGCGTCTTGACAGCCGCCGGGCGGCAAGTTATAGTGCAATAGTTAAAGTGCCGGTTTATGCGAATGCGTCAGCCGCGCCGCCCAAAGCAAGGAGTGAAACCATGAACGTCGGAACGTATCAACCCAAGAAACGCCAGCGCAGCAAGGTGCACGGTTTCCGCCAGCGCATGGCCACCAAGAACGGCCGCCGCGTGCTGGCCGCCCGCCGGCGCAGGGGCCGCAAGGTTCTGTCCGCCTGAGCGGCGTGGTCCAGGTCCCGCTCGGCTGAGACCCGCCCGAAAAGCGCCGCGCGTCGCGCAGGGGGCGGGTTTTGCTTGGGGGGGCGGTGTGAATCGGCATGCAGCAGCAGTACAGGATCCGGAAGAACGGCCAGTTCCGCTACGTGTACCGGAAGGGGAAGCACGTTTCCGGCAAGCTGTTCAGGCTGCACTACGTGCAGGCCAGGCGCCTGCAGGGCGGTTTCTCGGTCAGCCGGACGGTCGGCAACGCGGTCGTACGCAACCGGGTCAAGCGCAGGATGCGCGAATGCTTCCGCCTCCTCATCCCCACGCTCAAGCCCGGCTACTATGTTTTCACCGCCAACGCGGAGGCGGCGGGCGCGGGCTACCGGCAGCTTGAGGAGCAGATGCGCAGGCATCTGGGCAAGCTCGGCCTGTTCAGGGCGTCCTCGTGAAACGCCTGCTCGTCGCCCTGGTCACCTTTTATCGCAGGGCTCTCAGCCCCCACCTGCCCGCGTCCTGCCGCTACCAGCCCACCTGTTCCCAATACGCCCTGACCGCGCTGGAGCGTTTCGGCGCGCTGCGCGGGGGCTGGATGGCCGTCAAGCGTATCCTTCGGTGCAATCCCTTCAGCAAGGGCGGCTATGACCCCGTGCCGGAATTGCCCGATGCAGTAATAAGGAGGGACTAACTCCAGTGTCAGCAATCACCAATGCCCTGGCGGGCGTCATCCAGTGGCTCTACGGCATCATCCAGAACCATGGCTGGGCCATCGTGGTGTTCACGCTCCTGGTTCGCGTCGTCCTGATGCCGCTGGATATCTCCAGCCGCAAGGGCATGCGCAAGATGGCCAAAATCCAGCCCCAGCTCAACGCGCTGCAGAAGAAATACGCCAACGACAAGGCCAAGCTCCAGCAAAAGCAGTCCGAGCTCATGCGCAAGGAGCGCTACAACCCGCTGTCCGGCTGCCTGCCCATGCTCATCCAGCTGCCCATCCTCTTCGCGATGTTCGGCGCCATGCGCGCCATCGCCAACGAGCAGATCGTCCGCCAGGTCTTCACCTTCCTGGAGGGTGGCACGCCCACCTACGAGGGCTGGCTGTGGGTCAAGAACATCTGGATGGCCGATTCCCTGTTCGCGCCGGTCGCCCCGATGCTCTCCTCCATCCAGCCCATCGGCGCGGAGGTCTGGCAGTCCGTCTGGAACGGCCTTTCGGAGGCTTCCCGCCAGGCCATCCTGCAGAACGTCGCCCTGCACGTGCAGGAATTCGGCGGCACGCTGAGCTTCGCCAGCGCCGACGCGCTCAAGCTGGCGCTGCCTTCCATCACCGCCGCCATGCAGCAGATGGACGCCTTCAAGGCCGCGGTCGCCCTGATGCCCGGGTTTGAAAACATCAACCTCTTCCTCTTCTCCATCCAGGTATACGTGCAGTACAACGGCCTGCTCATCCTGCCGGTGCTGGCGGGCGTCAGCCAGCTGCTGATGACCAAGGTCAACCCCCAGGCGGCCGGCCAGCAGCCCGGCGCTCAGGGCCAGACGCCCGGCATGGGCAACTTCATGAAGTATTTCTTCCCCCTCTTTTCCGTCTACATCTGCCTGACCAGCACCGCCGCCTTCGCGCTCTACTGGGTCACCAGCAACCTCATCGCCACGGGCATGAGCTATTTCATCAACGTCTACTTTGACCGCAAGGACAAACTGACGCAGGAGCAGACGCCCCTGGAAGGGACGGTCAAATGAAATCGTTTGAAGCAACCGGCCGCACGGTCGAGGAAGCCATCTCCGCGGGCCTGGAAAGCAGCGGGCTGTCCATCGGCGAGGTCAACGTCGAAATCCTGGAGGAGGGCTCCAAAGGCCTGTTCGGCCTCTTCGGCAGCCGCATGGCCAGGGTGCGCCTGACCCCCCGGGAAGAGGACAAGGGCGGCGACACCGCCGACCTGTTCAAGGACTCCCTATCCAAACGCCCCGCCGCGCCGCGCCAGGAGACGCAGCCGGCGCCCCGTACGCAGCAGCCGCCCCGCAGGGAACCCGCGCCTGCCAGACAGGCGGCGAAGGAAGCCGCGGCGCCTGCAAAACCCGCGGAAGAGGCGCCTGCAACGGAAGAAAAAAAGCCCGCCCGCGCCCGCCGCCCGCGCGGGGGCCGGAAGCCCGCGGGCGAGGCCAGGAATGAAGCGGCGGAGAAGCCGCGGGAGCGCGCGCCGGTCGTCCCGGCGCCGCAGGCCGACCCCGCCCTGCCGGAGGGCGTGGCCCAGCAGTTCGTCCAGGAGCTGACCCGCCTGATGGGCCTGGACATTAGCGCCGCCGTGTCCACCGACGCCGAGGGGCACGTCTTCGTCCAGATGGACGGCGACCCGCAGGGCATCCTCATCGGCCGCCGCGGCGAAACCCTGGACGCGCTGCAATACCTGACCAGCCTGCGCGTCAACCGCGGGCGGGAGGACTACGTCCGCGTCACCCTGGACAGCGAGGGCTACCGCCGCAAGCGCGAGGAGGCGCTGGTGCGCCTGGCCAACCGCATGGCCAACCGCGCGCGGAAAACCGGCCGCCGGGTCAGCATGGAGCCCATGAACCCCTACGAGCGCCGGATTTTCCACAGCGCGCTGCAGGCCTTCCCGGACGTCGCCACCCATTCGGAAGGCGAGGAGCCCAACCGCCATGTCATCATCACCCCGGTAAACCCGGAAGGCGGGGCACAGGGGGACGGCGCGGAGTAGGGCCGCCGGGGCGAAAAACCGTTTGACAAGCCTGCCGGGCACCGCTATAATACCAATCTGTTCACCATGGAGGGAGGAAGCGCGTTGCCGCTGGACATTTCGGCCGCGCTGCGGCTTCCGGGGACCGAGGTCCCCTTCGAGCACCGGGTCGACCTGCCCGAACAGGACGTATTGGGCGAAACGGTCACTTTTCCGGAGCCCGCCCTTGTGAAGGGCACGTTCCAGCTATCGGGCGACGCGCTGATTTTCAAAGCGCGGCTGGAAGCTCGGGCGCGGGGCGCCTGTGCCAGGTGCCTGGAGCCGGTGGACCACAGGGTGAGCCTTCCCTTCGAGGAGGCTTACACCCGGGAAGACCAGGTGCCCGGCGAGCCGGACCCCTGGGAGGAGCGCCTGACCTTCACCGGCAACCGGGTTGACCTCACCCCGCTCGTCCTGTCCCTCGCCGTACTGGATCTGCCCTTGCGGTTCCTCTGCGGGAAAGGCTGCGCCGGGGTGCCGGAAAGCCCGGCCTGCCGGACGGAAGAAACCAACAACGAAGAGACGTCTGCGGACGCGCGCCCCTTTGCCGCGCTCCAGCAGTTGCTCACCAAGCATCAGGAGGAGTAATCATGGCTGTCCCAAAAATGAAAGTTTCCCGGGCGCGCGGCCGCCGGCGCAGGACGCATTACAAATTGGACCTGCCTGCCATCGTCAAGTGCCCGAAGTGCCAGGAGATGAAGCTGGCGCACCGCGTCTGCAAGAAGTGCGGCACCTATGACGGCGCCCAGGTGCTGGTGATGGACACGGAGAAGAAGAAGGCCTGACCTTTTCTGAGCCTGCCCTGTGAGGGAGAGGAGTACGCGGCCGGAACCCTGAAGAGAGGCGCCCCGAGGCTGGGAGGGCGCCGGGGGAACGCCGCGGAAGGTCGCTCCCGAGGGCTGCGGGGGTTCCCGCCGGCCGCGCCCGATACAGCGCAAAGAGGCGGCGTACGCGCCGCGAAGCAAGGTGGTACCACGGGTCGCCCGTCCTTCAGGGACAGGCGCCCTTTTGTATGGAGGGGAACATGGGCACAGGCGAATTTGGCATGGAAAAGACCTACCAGCCCCAGGGGATGGAGAAGGACATCTACGAGCGCTGGGAAACCTCCGGCGCGTTCGCGCCTGCGGGCGGGGCGGGGAAGCCGCCCTACTGCATCGTCATGCCGCCGCCCAACATCACCGGGCAGCTGCACATGGGCCACGCGCTGGACGCCACCATGCAGGACGTGCTTATCCGCTACCACCGCATGCGGGGGGACGACACGCTCTGGCTGCCGGGCACGGACCACGCCTCCATCGCGACGGAGAACAAAATCGTCGAGCAGATGCGGAAGGAAGGCCTGACCAAGGCGGGCATCGGCCGGGAAGCCTTCCTCAGCCGCGCCTGGGCGTGGAAGAAGGAGTACGGCGGCCAAATCACCCGCCAGCTGCGGCGCATGGGCGCCAGCTGCGACTGGGACCGCGAGCGGTTCACCATGGACGAGGGCTGCTCGCGCGCGGTCGTCGAGGTTTTCGTCCGCCTGTATGAAAAAGGCCTCATCTACCGCGGGGAGCGCATCATCAACTGGTGCCCGGCCTGCAAAACGGCGCTGAGCGACATCGAGGTGGAATACGAGGACCGCAACGACCACCTCTGGTTCATCCGCTATCCCGCCCCGGACGGCGGCGATGGGCTGGTCATCGCCACCACCCGCCCGGAGACCATGCTAGGGGACACCGGCGTGGCCGTCAACCCGAACGACGAGCGCTACCGCCACCTGGTCGGGAAGTCGGTCGTCCTGCCCATCTCGGGGCGCGAGCTGCCCGTGGTCGCGGACGACTACGTGGACCCGGCCTTCGGCACCGGCGCGGTCAAGATGACCCCGGCGCACGATCCCAACGACTTCGAGGTCGCCCTGCGCCACAACCTGCCGCCGCTGCGGGTGATGAACGACGACGGCACCATGAACGAAAACGCCGGCGCGGAGTTCGCGGGCCTCAGCGCGAAGGAATGCCGCGTACGCGTGCTCAAGGCCTTGGAGGAGCAAGGCCTGCTCGTCAAAACGCAGGACTACGCGCACAGCGTGGGCGGCTGCTCGCGCTGCGGCACCACGGTGGAGCCCCTGATGAGCCGCCAGTGGTTCGTGAAGATGGAGCCCCTGGCCAAACCGGCCATCGCGGCTGTGCGGGACGGCGACACCCGCTTCATTCCCGAGCGCTTCTCCAAAATTTACTACAACTGGATGGAGGGCATCCGCGACTGGTGCATCAGCCGCCAGTTGTGGTGGGGCCACCGCATCCCCGCCTGGTACTGCGAGGAGTGCGGCCGGGTCATCGTCACTCGCGAATCCCCGGACACCTGCCCGGACTGCGGGAGCGCAAGGCTTAGCCAGGACGAGGACGTGCTGGACACCTGGTTCTCCTCCGCCCTCTGGCCCTTCTCCACCCTGGGCTGGCCGGTGCAGACACCGGACCTCGCGCGCTTCTACCCCACCAGCACCCTGGTCACGGGCTACGACATCATTTTCTTCTGGGTCGCCCGCATGATTTTTTCGGGCATCGAGCACACCGGGCGGACGCCCTTTGACACGGTGCTCATCCACGGCATCGTGCGGGACGACCAGGGCCGCAAGATGTCCAAGTCCCTCAACAACGGCATCGACCCCCTGGAAATCGTGGAGGCCTACGGCGCGGACGCGCTGCGCTTCTCCCTGCTGCTGGGCGTCAGCCCGGGCGCGGACATGCGCTTCAGCAAGGAAAAGACCGAGGCCGCCCGCAACTTCGCCAACAAGGTCTGGAACGCGGCGCGCTTCGTGCTGATGAACCTGGGGGAAGGGGGGGACGCCGCCCGGCCCGGTCCGAACACCGCGCCGGAGAAATGGATTCTGTCCCGCATGAACCGCGCCGTCCGCGAGGTCACGGCTCACCTGGACGCCAACGAGCTGGGCCTGGCCGCGCAGAAGCTGTACGATTTCATCTGGAGCGAGTTTTGCGACTGGTTCATCGAGCTGTCCAAGGGCGACCTGCTCGACGGCGCGCCGGAACGCAAGGCGGCCGCCCGCGCGGCCCTGCAAAAGGTGCTCTCCGCGCTCCTGCGCCTGCTGCACCCCTTCATGCCCTTCCTGACGGAGGCCATCTACGCCTTCCTGCCCGGCAACGCGCAGGCCTCCTGCATGCTTTCGGACTGGCCCGTCGCCCTGGAGGCGGACGACTACCCACAGGAGGAGCGGCAGATGGAGGGCGTGATGGAAATTATCCGCGCCGTCCGCGCGCTTCGCCAGGAGATGAAGGTGCAGCCCGGGCACAAGGCGCGCCTGCTGCTCCGCCCCGCGGAGGGCTGGGCGGACACGCTTTCGGCGGCGGAGCCCTCCTTCCGGCGCCTGGCCTCCGTCTCCACCATGACCCTGCTGGCGGAAGGCGGGCAAATCGAAGAAAAGACCGTGTCCGCGGTCACCCCGGCCGGCGAGGCGCTGATTCCCCTGGGCGACCTGGTGGATCTGGCGCGCGAAATCGCGCGGCTGTCGGCTGAGGCGGACGCGCTGGAGGCGGAAATCCGCCGGGGCGAGGGCAAGCTGGACAACCCGGGCTTCCTCGCCAAGGCGCCCGCACCGTTGGTAGAGGCGGAGCGCGAAAAACTGGCCCGCAACCGCGACATGCGCGCCGCCCTCCTGCGGCGCGTGGACGACCTGAAGCCGTGAGCGCGCCGGCGGAGTTCTCCCATGTGCCGGTGCTGCTGCCGGAAGCGCTCCACGCGATGAATCTCAAGGAGGGCGGCGTCTACCTGGACGGCACGGTGGGCGGCGGCGGGCACAGCGAGGGCATCTTAAAGGCGCTGGGCGGCCGCTGCACCCTGTACGCCATGGACCGCGACCCGGAGGCGCTGGCGGCGGCCGGCACGCGCCTGTCCGCCTGGCCGGGGGCTCGCCTGCTGCACGGCAACTTCCATGACGCGCCCGGGCTGCTGGGGGACGCGCGCCTGGACGGCATCCTGCTGGACCTGGGGGTGTCCTCCTGGCAGCTGGACACGCCAAGTCGCGGGTTTTCCTACCACGAGGACGCGCCGCTGGACATGCGCATGGACCCGACCGGCGGCCTGACGGCGGCGGAATGGCTCAACGGGACACCCGAAAAGGAGATTGCGAAAGCCCTTTACGAATATGCGGACGAGCGCTGGGCTGCGCGCATCGCCCGCGTCGTCGTCCAGATGCGCGAAGAAAAGCCTTTCGAAACGACGTTCGACCTCGTGCGCGCGGTGGACCGCGCCATCCCCAAGGCCGTACGGCGCAAGGAGGAGGGGCACCCCGCAAGGCGGGCCTTCCAGGCGGTGCGCATCGCGGTCAACGGGGAAATCGCCCCCCTGGCCGGCGCGCTGGAAGGGCTGGCCGGCCTGATGAACCCCGGCGGGCGCCTGTGCGTTATCACCTTCCACTCCATCGAGGACCGCGCCGTCAAGCAGGCCTTCGCGCGGATGAAAAACCCCTGCGTTTGCCCGAAGGATGCGCCGATGTGCGTCTGCGGCCGCCGGCCGCTGGTCAGCCTGCCGAAGGGGTACCCCCTGACGCCTTCCGAACCGGAACTGCAAAGCAATCCCCGCTCGCGCAGCGCGCGGCTGCGGGTCGCCGAAAGGCTGGGCATATGAGCGTCCTGTACGTCGTCGCCACCCCGATTGGCAACCTGGAGGACCTGAGCCCCCGGGCGCTTCGCGTCCTGAAGGAGGCCGACCTCATCCTGGCGGAGGACACCCGGGTGACCCGGGGCCTGCTGACCGCCTTCGGGGTCCGGACAAGGCTGCAGAGCTGCCACCGGCACAACGAGGCGGAGACCGCCCGCGCATTAGTGGAGCAAATGCAAAAGGAGGACCTGAAGGTCGCCCTGGTGACAGACGCGGGCACGCCCGCGGTGTCCGACCCCGGCGCGTTGCTGGTGCGCGCCGTCGCGCAGGCGGGCGTCGACGTGCTGTCCGTCCCGGGCCCGTCCGCCCTGCTCGCCGCCCTGTCGGTCAGCGGCTTTGAGGAAACGGAGTTTACCTTCCTCGGCTTCCCGCCCCGGAAGAAGGGCGAATTGCTGGCCTTCCTCAACCGCTTGTCCGGCCGGGACCGCCTGGCGGTGATGTACGAGTCCCCCCGGCGCGTGTTGGGCCTGATGGACGCGGTCTGCGAGGTGTTCCCGGAGGCGGAGGTGTCCCTGAGCCGCGAAGTTTCCAAGCTCCACGAGCAGACCCTGCGGGGCATCGCGCGGGAGGTCCGCGATGCGCTCCGGGCAGACGAGGGGCTGCTGCGCGGGGAGTTCTGCCTGGTGCTCCGCCTGTCCGGCACGCAGGCAAGGCAGGAGGAAGAGGAGGCGGCCGGCGCCGAGGCCCGGCTGCTGGCGCTCCTGCTGGAGGGCTATACGCTGCGACAGGCACGGGAGGCCCTGATTGCCGCGGGGGAAAAGAAGAACCGGGTCTACAAGGCGGAACTCAGCCTCAAACGCGTCGCGCCCGCCCTTCTCCCGCCGGAGTGACGTGCCGGATTCAGCCGTTTTCCGCCCAACATTGACAGCCCTTTTTTCGCTTGCTATACTCACCCCGCCGGTATCCAATGAGCCGGACGTTGCTTCACCAACTGGACGTCGGGTATCCGAAGAGAACCTGAACGGAGGCCAACATGGCGCAATTGAAGAATACCAGGGCGCGCACGCAGTACCTGGTCAAGCTGGCGATTCTGGCTGCCATCCTTTTTTTTCTTGAAGTCACCGGACTGGGCTATATCCGCATCCCCTTCATCAGCATGACCATCATGCAGGTGCCGGTCATCATCGGCGCCATCGTGCTGGGTCCCGCCGCAGGCGCCGTGCTGGGCGCCGTGTTCGGGCTGACCAGTTTCTGGCAGGCCGTTTCCGGCAAGGATCCCGTGGGCAGCATCCTGCTGTCTCAGAACCCCTTCGGGCTGGCGGTGACCACCATCCCCACCCGCGTGATGATGGGATGGCTGTGCGGGGTCATTTACCGGGCGTTCCGCGGCATCCGGCTCAACGAATACCTGCGGCTGATTTTCGCCAGCCTGTCCGGCGCCCTGCTCAACACGCTGTTTTTCATGAGCATGTTCATCCTCTTTTTCTTCCGCGCGCCGGTCGTGCAGGACATCGCGGCGAGCCTGGGCACGGACAGCCCGCTGCGCTTCGCCTTCCTGCTGGTGGGCGTGCAGGGCTTGATCGAGGCGGCCATCTGCGCGGTGCTGGGCAGCGCGATTGCCCGCGCGCTCATCAAGTATTCACGGGTCTAAGCAAAGGGAGGGCGATTGCCATGGTCCTCGCGATGGATATCGGCAACACCAACATCAAGACGGCGGTTTTCGAAGGCCGGGAGCTGGTCAAGTCCTGGCGGGTCGCCACCAACGCCCGCAACACCTCCGACGAGTACGGCATCCTGATGGGCGGCATGTTCCGCCAGGCCAGGCTGCAGACGGAGGACGTGCGGGGCATCATGATTTCCTCCGTCGTGCCCAGCATCAATTTCACCATCGAGCACATGTGCCGGGACTATTTTGACCAGGAGCCGCATTTTGTCGGGCCCGGGCTGAAGACCGGCATCAATATCCTCTACGAGAACCCCAAGGAGCTGGGCAGCGACCGCATCTGCAACGCCGTCGCGGCCTACGCGCAATACGGTTCCCCCTGCATCTTCATCGACTTCGGCACCGCCACCAGCTTCGGCGCCATCGGCAAGCGGGGCAGTTTCCTGGGCGGCTGCATCCTGGCCGGCGTACGCCTGGCGCGGGAGGCCGTGGTCACCGGAACCTCCAAACTGCCGCACTTCGAGGTGGTGATGCCGGAGAAGGTCATCGGCCGCACCACCATCGCCAACCTGCAGTCCGGCCTGCTGCACGGCTACGTGGGCCAGGTCAACTACCTGGTGGCGCGCTTCAAGGAAGAGATGGAGGCGCCCGACGCCCCGGTCGTGGCGACGGGCGGCTTCGCCAGCCAGATCGCGATGGAGTCCGACGCCATCCAGCACGTGGACAGCCTGCTGACCCTCAAGGGCATCCGGATGATCTTTGAGCGCAACTTCCAGTAAGCCTTTTCGCCTGAAAGACGCTGTGTTGCCCCCGTTCTTTGTTCTTTGCGGTACTCCGCCAAAATAAAGGACCCCCGCTGTCGGTTTTCGTCCAACTTTGGGGGTGCAGTTCAAACGGCGGTTTTTCTTTTCAGTGTCATACTAAACTCAATCGCAAACGCTTCGATGGGACGGCCTTTTTGCGTCTCCGCGTAGCCTTCACGCGGCGCAGGCTCCGGCTGCGCCGCGTTCTTCCGGCTTGGCGGGGCTATCAAAGATTCTCATCCCTCAATATATTTACTCATTTGTATAGTCTTGGTATCAGCGATAATACCGGGTCTTGTACTCCAGCTTCTGCCGGACCCTGGGCTTGCGCCGGCGGGTCATCAGCTTGTACAGCCACTGCGACAGCAGGATGACGGCGATGACGGGAAGCAGCACGATAATCAGGAACTCCAGGGAAAAGCGGGGGAAGGGGTTGGGGTCCGCGTCGGTATAGGCCTTGATTTCCTCGACGGACGGCGCAAGGGAGGCGCGCCGCTGAATCGACCGGTTGGCGATAAGCTCGTAGGTCACCGGCTCAGCGTCGACGCCCTCGGGGGTGTAGGTCATGACGCCCATGACCTCGCCCGCCTCCACCGGCGCTTCCAGCGTCCGGGTGTACTCGATTTGCGTGCGCGCGTTGTAGACCCGTTCCTGCTCGGCCGCGCGGTCCTTGGGCGCGACCAGGGAATCGTTCGCCGCCGGGTCGGTCTTCCGCAGGGACAGCTCCAGCCGCCCCAGGTCGGCGTCCTCGAGGCTGAAGGCGGAGATGTTGATGATTTTCGGGTTCGCCCGGTACAGCTCCGTCACGCTGGTGGAAACGAACTGGGAAAAACCGTACTCCATCAGCCGCCGGGTGTCCGTCCACCGCGCGGTCGAGCCGGACTTGAGCACCACCGAAACCAGGTCGATGCCCTCCTTGCTCGCCGAGCCCACGAAGCAGTACCCGGCCAGCGAGGTGCGCCCGGTCTTGACGCCGGTCGCATAGGGGTAATAGTTCCCGTTTTCCTCTCCCTGCTCCATCAGGAATCGCGCGTCGCTTCGCACCGTTCGCGCCTTGGAGAGGTTGGTTTCCGGCACCGTATAGGTGGTCATTCGCGCGATGGCGCGGAACTCCGGGTTCTGCATCGCTTCCCGGGTGATGATAGCCAGGTCCCTGGCTGTGGACAAATGATAGTCGTCGTGGTAGCCGTGGGCGTTGGTGAAATGCGTACGCGTGCAGCCGTACCGCGCGGCCGCCTCGTTCATCAGGGCGACGAAAGCGGTCTCCGAGCCGGCCACGTGCTCCGCAATCGCGATGGCGCCGTCGTTGCCCGAGGCGACCATGGTCGCCTTGATGAGGTCCTCCATCCTGATCTGCTCGCCTGCCTGCAGGCCGATTCTGGAGGCGTCCTCCGGGATGGAGGCCGCGAAGGCGGACACGGTGACCACCTCGTCTGGCTGGGCGTAGGTCAGCCCCAAAAGCGCCGTCAGCACCTTGGTGGTGGAGGCGGGCGGCCTGATTTCGTCTGCGTTTTTCTCAAACAGCACCTCGCCCGTGCTCTGCTGGATGACAATCGCGCTTTCCGCGCGCAGGTTGCGCGTCTCCAGCATTTCCGGGCGGGCGGGGTCGTATTCGCTTGCCAGGGTCGCCTGGGGGAGGGAGAGAAGCAGCAGGACGGCGGCCAATAGGAACAACAACTCTTTTGTCGCGCGCCGCCTCATGCCCTGCCCCCTTTCGGAATGGTGGGCATATCCTATCACACCCCGGTTTGCCTGTACAGTTTGGGCCCCTCTTCGAACAGGCTGCGCCCCTGCGCGTCCACGGCGACGACCGCTGGGAAATCCTCGATGTCGAAGCGGTAAATCGCTTCCGGCCCCAGCTCGGGGTAGGCTACCAGCTCGACTTTCCGGATGGATTTCGAAATCAGCACGGCCGAGCCGCCCACCGCGCCAAAATACACGGCGGGATGGGCTTTCATCGCCTCGAGGGTCAAAGGCCCGATGCGGCCCTTGCCAATCATGCCCATCAGCCCGTGCTTCATGAGCGCCGGGGTATAGGGATCCATGCGGTAGCTGCTGGTGGGGCCCGCCGGGCCTGCCGCGGCGCCCGGCCGCGCTGGCGCCGGGCCGACGTAGTAGATGACCTGGCTGTCCAGCTCCACCGGCAGGGGCTTTCCTTCCTCCACCAGCGCAAGCAACCGCTTGTGCGCCGCGTCCCTTCCGGTGATGACCGAGCCGGAGAGCAGCACCTCGTCGCCCGCCCGCAGCGAGCGCAGGGTCGCAAGGTCCAGGGGGAGCGTCACTTTCTTCGCCATTTTTATTCCTCGCTCACAGGGTTCTTTCGGCATGGCGGGCGACGTGGCAGCAGATGTTGACCGCGACCGGCAGCCCCGCGATATGCGTAGGCGCGGACACGATATGCACCTTCAGCGCCGTGGTCAGGCCGCCGTAGCCGGCCGGGCCGATGCCCAGGCGGTTGATGCCCTCTTCCAGTTCCTTTTCCAGCTTCGCGTAGCGCGGGTCCTTGTGGCTCCGGGTCAGGGGCAGGCTGGTCGCCCGCTTGGCCATCAGGGCCGCCAGTTCGAAGCTGCCGCCCACGCCCACGCCCACCACCAGCGGCGGGCAGGGGTTGGGGCCCGCCAGCTCCACCGTTAACAGCACGAAGCGCTTCACGCCCTCCACGCCCTCCGCGGGGGTCAGCATGGCGAGCCGGCTCATGTTCTCCGAGCCGAAGCCCTTGGCGATGGCCATCAAATGCACCTTGTCCCCCGGCACGATGCGCGCGTGCTGCACGCAGGGGGTGTTGTCCCCGGTGTTTTTCCGGTCAAACAGCGGCTCCGCCACGATGGATTTGCGCAGGTAGCCTTCGGTATAGGCCTTGCGCACCCCCGCGTTGACCGCTTCCTCCAGGCTGCCGCCCGTGAAGTGCACCTCCTGCCCGACGGTCAGGAACACGACGGAGATGCCGGTATCCTGGCAGACGCAGAGGCTTTCGGCCGCGCCGATTTCGTTGTTCTCGATAATCTGCCCCAGCACCTTCCGCCCCAGGGGGGAGGGCTCCGCCTCCCGGGCCGCATACAGCCGGTCCATCACGTCCGGGCCGATGCGGTAGTTGGCCTCCAGGAACAACTCGCTGACGGCTTTGCTCACTTCGGAAACGTCGATTTCACGCATCAATGTGCCCATCCTTCCGGCCGTCCATGAGGACGACCTGCTTTTCCCAGGCGGCCGCGGCCGGCAGGCCGCTGCCGATCGCCCACAGCTCCTCCGCGCGCAGGTCCTCCCTGACGCCCGGGAAGCCGCTCCTCGCGGGCCGGCTGACCAGCGGGAAACCGCCCTTGGCAATCGCGGCCAGCAGGGGTGCCGCCCGCCTCCGGAACCCCAGCAGCCGCGCGTAGGCCGGGGCTTCGGGAAAGTGCTCCGCCCCGACCAGCAGGTGGGACAGCGCCCGGCTGATGCGCGCGTAGGGATAGCGCCGGGTCTTGACCAGTTCAATAAGCGCCTTCCGGCTGTCCGCGCGCCTGGACAGGCGGCGGATGCGCTCCTCCAGGCCTTCCGAAACCTCCGGGGATTGGCGCAGGGCGGGGCGCGGGTCGTTGAGCAGCCGGGCCAGCAGCGCCCGGTCCAGGGCTCCGGGCCGGTGCAGCCGGCCTTCGTTTATCGCTTCCGCCACGACGCTCCGGCTGCCTTCCGGGCAGGCGTCCAGGGCGTCGTCTGCCTTGCCCTCCAAAATGAGCGCGCGCACCGCCCCGGCGGACGCCACGGGGCCCGGGGCCAGGCTGCGGTAGTCCGTCGTGCGCCCGACGGGCAGGGCTTCGATTCCGCCGTCCCTGCGCAGCAGCTCCCGCATGTAGCTGACGCCCAGGATGAAGTTGGGGGCGGCCATCAGCCCCGCCGGATATCCGGGAATCCGCCGCTCCACCGCAAGGCCCTGGGCCCTCGCGAACGGCAGGCCGCCGTCCAGCCCCTGGCGCAGGTCCTGCAGGAAGGCGGCGTCCGGGCGGTTGAGCAGCCCCGCGGTTTCCGCCAGCCAGGGCAGCCCCTCCGGCTCGCAGCCGAAACTCAGGTGGGTGACGACACCCAGCCGGGCCAGCACGCCCACGCCGCCCGCGGCGAAGCGGTTGGCCTGCGCGCAGGAAAAGCAAAACGGCATCCCCAGCGCCAGGTCGAACCCGCTTTCAAGCGCCATGCGCGCCCGGTCGAAGGTCTCAAACAACATCGGCTCGCCGCGCTGGGAAAACGCACCGCCCAGCACGCAGACCATGTAGTCCGCCCGGGAGGCCTCCCGCGCCTGCCGCAGGTGGTATCCGTGCCCCTTGTGGAAGGGGTCATACTCCGCGATGACGCCGCATACCCGCATTCGTTTCCCGCCTTTTCCTGCCTGAAGTATAGCATAGGGGAATGGGGATGGAAAGTTGACAAGCCCGCGGCTCCTTTTTATAATGCAGGGGATTAACAAAAGGAGGTGGCTTTTCATGGATGACGGCGCTAGATGCCGGGCTGGCGAAGGCGTACCGCGATCGCGGCGCATCCGTGATGCGCTGCCCGTATAGGCCAAAGCCCCCGCGTCCGTCGCGTCTTCCGGCACTTGCTTCCCCGCAGGGTGCTTTTTTGCGCGATAAACCGGAAAGAACGGAGGTGAAGTCCCATGAACTGGGAACAGATTGAGGAGCGGCTCAACCAGCTGATGGCCGAAAGCCGCCACGGCCAGCTGCGCGGCGCGCTGATGATGCTCAACCCCGTGGACATCGCGGGCTATATGAAGAACCTGGACCGGGAGAAGCTGCTGCTGCTCTTCCGGATTCTACCCAAGGACGTATCCGCGGACGTGTTCAGCTATATGGACTCCGACCAGCGCGAAATGCTGGTGGAGAGCATCGCGGACGCGGAAATCACCGCGCTGATCGACGAGATGTTTGTCGACGACGCCGTGGACTTCCTGGAAGAGCTGCCCGCCAACGCCGTCAAGCGCGTGCTGCACAACACCGACCCGCACACCCGCGCCATCATCAACCAGTTCCTCAAGTACCCGGAGAATTCCGCCGGCTCCCTGATGACTATCGAGTACTGCGAGGTCACCCCGGACATGAACGTGCGGGACGCCCTCAAGAGCATCAAGGAGACTGGGGTGGACAAGGAGACGGTGTACACCCTGTACATGCTCGACGCCCAGCGCCGCCTCATCGGCACCGTGCCGCTGCACAAGGCGCTGGTCGTGCCGGAGGACACCGCGCTGATGAAGCTGATGGACCCGGGCATCATCTCGGTGAACACCCTGGACGACCAGGAGGTCGTCGCCGACACCGTGCGCAAGTACCACCTGCTGTCCATCCCCGTGGTCGACGGCGAGGGCCGGCTGGTGGGCATCATCACCAGCGACGACGTCATGGACGTCATCGAGGAGGAGAACACTGAGGACTTTGAGAAGATGTCCGGCCTGGCGCCCGCGGAAGAGCCCTATTTCAAGTCGAAGCTGCTCACCCTGGCGGGCAACCGGCTGCCCTGGCTGATGATCCTGATGTTCACCTCCATCATCTCCGGCGCCATTATCTCGAAGTTCGAAACCGTGCTGGCGGTCAACATCCTCCTGTCGGCCTCCATCCCCATGCTGATGGACACCGGCGGCAACTGCGGCCAGCAGGCTTCCACGCTGATGATCCGCGGCATCGCGCTGGGCGAGGTGCGCTTTTCCGACTTCTTCAAGGTCCTGTGGACGGAGTTCCGCGTTGGCCTGCTGGTCGGCCTCGCGCTCTCGGGGGTCACCTTCCTGCGCCTGCTGCTGCTCAACCAGGCGTCCCTCGTGATGGCGGCGGTCATTTCCGTCAGCCTCTACGCCACGGTGGTCATCGCCAAGTCCATCGGCTGCGTCCTGCCGCTATTGGCGCAGCGCGTCAAGCTGGATCCGGCGCTCGCGGCCTCCCCGCTCATCACCACGCTGGTGGACGCGGCCAGCCTGTTTATCTTCTTCACCATCGCCTCCAGGTTTATTCTCTGACAGGTGCCGGGATAATAGGAAACCCGCCGATTCAATGGCGGGCTTTCTTCCGTCTGCCGTTATTTGTCTTATTGCCCTGCGCCCAGCCAGTCGTCCATCCCGTATAACCCGGGCGCTTTCCCCATCAGCCAGGCCGCCGCGCCCAGCGCGCCCGCGGCGAACACGCCGCGCCCCTGCGCCTGGTGGGTCAGGGTCAGGGTCTCGTTGCTGCCGTAAAAGCCCACCTCGTGCTCGCCCGCCACCGTGCCGCCGCGCACGGCGTGAACGCCGATTTCCTCGGGCGCGCGCTTCGCCTTGTTTCCCTCCCGCCCGAAGACCGGGCGGGACTGGGGCGCCCGGACGGCGTCCAGCAGCAGCAGGGCGGTGCCCGAGGGGCTGTCCTGCTTCTGGTTGTGGTGCTTCTCGACGATTTCGATGTCAAACCCCGGCAGCATCCGCGCGGCCTGGGCGGCCAGCAGCCGCAGCACGTACACGCCGCGGGACAGGTTGGCGGAGCGGAAAACCGGGATGGACGCCGCCGCCCGCGCGACGGCCGCCAGGTCCGTTTCCGCGTACCCCGTCGTGCCCAGCACGCAGGGCAGCCCGCGCGCCGTGGCGAACGCCAGCAGCCCCGGCAGCGTCTGGGGGGCTGAAAAGTCGATGAGGACGTCGGCCGCCGGCAGTTCCCCGGAGAAGGACGGGTAAACCGGGAACCCTGCCTCCCCGCCGGCGCCCGGGTCGATGCCGCAGACCGTCTCGAAACCCGCGGCCGCCGCTTCCTGGGCGATGAGCCGCCCCATCCGCCCCAGGCAGCCCGAAATCATCAGCCGTTTCATGCGATCAGCCCCAGTTTCTTCATTTCGCCTGCCAGCAGGGCGCGGTTCCGCTCGCCCATGGGGATGAGCGGCAGGCGCACCCTGTCCTCGCAGATGCCCAGCATGTTCAGCCCCGCCTTTACCGGGATGGGGTTCATCTCGGAGAACAGCGCGTGGATGAGGGGCATCAGCCCAAGCTGCAGCTCCGCCGCTTCCTTCGTCCGCCTGCTTAGCATCTCTTCCGTCATCCGCGCGGTCAGCTCCGGCGCCACGTTGGACACCACAGAGATGACGCCCAGGCCGCCCAGGGACATCAGGGGCACGGTCACCTCGTCGGTGCCGGAGTAAAAGGCAATCCGGCCCTCGCACAGGCGGATCATGTCCGCCGCGCGGGCCAAATCGCCGGAGGCTTCCTTTATGCCGATGACCATCGGGTGCCGGGAAATCTCCGCCAGCGTTTCCGGGGCGACGTTCAGCCCCGTGCGCGAGGGCACGTTGTAGACGATGAGGGGCAGGCTGCCGTCCTGGGCGATGGCCTTGTAGTGCGCGACGAGCCCCGGCTGGGTGGTTTTATTGTAGTAGGGCGTCACGCAAAGCTGCGCGTCCGCGCCCAGTTCCTTCGCGCGTTTCGCCAGGTGGATGACGTGCGCGGTATTGTTGCCCCCGGTGCCCGCGATGACGGGTACGCGCCCCCCGGCAGCCCGGATGACGGCGGAGACGACCGCCTCCCACTCGTCGTCCGTCAGCGTGCTGGCCTCGCCCGTCGTTCCGCAGGCGACCAGCGCGGACACGCCGGCGCCAAGCTGCCACCGGACGAGCTTCTCAAGCGCTTTCACGTCGACGCCGTCCTGGCTAAAAGGCGTCGCCAGGGCGGTACAGGTGCCTTTGAACAGTGGCGTCATCATTCCCTTCCTCCTTGGCTTACTTGCGCTCCAGGTATCCCTGGGCTTGCAGAAGCTCGGCGCTCAATACGCTGCCGCCCGCCGCGCCGCGCAGGGTGTTGTGCGACAGGCTGACAAACCGCCAGTCCAGCACCGGGTCCTCCCGCAGGCGGCCCAGAACGACGGCCATGCCGCCCCCGGCGTCCCGGTCCAGGGCGGGCTGGGGCCGGTCATCCTCCTCCCGGTAAACCAGGAAGGGGCGGGGCGCCGAAGGCAGCTTCATCCGCTGGGGCGCCGGCTCCCATTCCCGCCAGAGTCGCAGGATGTCCTCCCGCTTCGGCTTGTCCTCAAACCGGACGCTCACGGCGGCCAGGTGCCCGTCGTCCACCGGCACGCGCACGCACTGCGCGCTGATGAGCGGCTGCTCCGCGTCCCGGATTCCCGTGTCCCCCTCCCGGAAACCGCCCCAGATTTTCAGGGGCTCGCGCTCGCTTTTTTCTTCCTCGCCGGCGATGAAGGGAATCACGTTACGCTCCATCTCCGGCCAGTCGGCCATCGTTTTCCCCGCGCCGCTGACCGCCTGGTAGGTGCAGGCCACGACGGCGCTGGGGCGGTAGGGCAAAAGCGGCGTCAGCGCGGGCACGTAGGTCTGGATGGAGCAATTGGGTTTGACCGTGATGAATCCCCTGCGGGTACCCAGCCGTTTGCGCTGCGCCTCGATGACGCCGGCGTGGCCGGGGTTGATTTCCGGGATGAGCATCGGCACGTCCGGCAGCATCCGGCAGGCGGAGTTGCAGCTGATGACGGGCGTTTCAAGCCTGGCCAGCGCCTCCTCCAGCGCCCGGGTTTCCTTTTTTGGCAGGGACACGGCGCAGAACACGAAATCCACCGCGTCCGCGATGGTTTCCAGTTCCGCGGCGTCCAGCACCTTCAGCCGTCCCGCCGTCTCCGGCATCGGCGTGCCCAGCGCCCACCGGCCCTTGACCGCCTCGCGGTAGGGCTTGCCCGCGCTGTTCCTGCTGGCGGCCAGCAGGCGCAGGTCGAACCAGGGATGGGCGTCCAGCAGACTGACCAGCCGCTGCCCCACCATGCCCGTCGCCCCGACGATACCGACCCGGAGTTTACCCTTGGTCTCTTTCATTCCTGTCCCCTCAGTCAAAGAATACCGGCTTGCCGTCGGCGGCGCTGCGGTAAATCGCGTCCAGGATGCGCGTCACCTGAAGCGCCTGCTCCGGCAGCACGCACAGTTCTCCTTCCCCCCGCACGGCGGCGAGGAACACCCGCTGCTCCATAACCGCGGGCTTGGGGATGGGGTCGCTGAAACCCTCGGTGCCGCCTTTCAGGTCGGGTTTCTCGATGAACTGAAGGCCGTGGCGCACGCCGTTGATGCGCAGCCCTTCGTGGAAATCCGCGCCGCCCCTGGTACCCGACAGCGTGGTCGTCGCCTCCTCCACGTCCAGGGTGTTGAGCGCCCAGGACGCGCTCAAAATGATGGTCGCCCCGTTCTCCATCACCACGAAGCCGAAGGCGCTGTCCTCGGTGGTGAACTTGTCCGGGTCCCAGTCCCCCCAGGCGTTGGCCGTGTCCCGGTCGCGGTTGAGCTTGTGGTAGGTCGTGCCCGCGGCGTATTTCGGGTGGTAGTTGTCCATCATCCACAGCGTCAGGTCCAGCGCATGGGTGCCGATGTCGATAAGCGGGCCGCCGCCCTGCTCCTTCTCGTTGAGGAAGACGCCCCAGGTGGGCACGGCGCGGCGCCGGACCGCGTTGGCGCGGGCGAAATAGATCTCGCCCAGGGCCCCTTCCAGGATGGATTTTTTCAGGTACTGGCTGTCCTGCCGGTAGCGGTTCTGGTAGCCGACGTTGAGCAGCTTGCCGCTCTCCCGGGCGGCGGACAGCATCCGCAGCCCCTCCCTGTAGTTGATGGCCATGGGCTTTTCGCACATTACGTGCTTGCCCGCCTGCAGCGCGGCCACCGAGATGTCGCTGTGGCTCCGGTTGGGGGTGCACACGTAGACAGCGTCCAGCTCCATGTTCAGCAGTTCCCGGTAATCCGTGAATACCCGGGCGCCCGCCGCCCCGAAAGCCTTGGCGCTGACGGCGGCCTTTTCCGGCACGATGTCGCAGAAGGCGATCACCTCGTTCCCGCCGACCGCCTTGAGGGAGGGCAGGTATTTGCCGTCGGAAATCGCCCCGCAGCCGATGACGCCCAGTTTCAGTGTCTTCATCAGGAACGCCGCCTTCCGGAAATTTGTGCCCATTATACGGCATGCCCGCCCATTTGTCATGGAAGCCGCCCGGTGCCGCAGGAACGCCTGAAAGTGCGCGGTATGGTATCATGATGCACGGAAAAAGGCCTGGATGCCGTTGGATGGCTGAATACGGGAAAGGGCGCCTTGACGAACGTGAAAAGAATCCTGACCCTGATTTGCGCGGTGTTGCTGGCGCTGTCCCCGGGTATTGCGGGCGCCGGCGACGCCCCGGTGCTCTCCTTGGGCTCCCAGGGGGAGCAGGTGCGCAGCCTGCAGCAACGGCTCATCCTCTCCGGCTTCCTGGCCGGGCAGGCGGACGGGCACTATGGCAAGGCCACAAAAGACGCGGTCCTGCAGGCGCAGCAGGCGCTCATCGGGCAGGGACACAGCCTTCAGGCGGACGGGGTCTTCGGCCCGGTCACCCGGGCGTTGCTGTACGACGACGAAGCGATGCGCCCCTTCATCGATTTTTCTTTGGGCGCCAGGGGCCAGCGCGTCGTCAGCCTGCAAAACCGCCTGATTGACCTCAAGTTCCTGGAGGGGCCGGCCGACGGCGTCTTCGGGGAGAACACGCGGGATGCGCTGCGCGCCTTCCAGCGCCACCTGATGGCCTTCGGCGCCGAGGGTGTTACGGACAGCGGCGCCGCGGACGCGGCGGCGCGCCGGTTCCTGAATCCCTCCGCCGACCTGTCCGCCTTCAGCATTAGGGCGCCGGAGTTCTTCGACCCGGCCCGCCCCCTGGAATTGGGCAACGAGTTCTTGAACGCCCGCGCCGCCATCCTGGTCGACGGCAGCACCGGCGAAATCCTTTACGCCAAAAACCCGGACGAGCGGCTGTACCCGGCCAGCACCACCAAGGTGATGACCCTGCTGCTGGCGGTGGAGCGGGGCGGGCTGGACCGGAAGGTCACCGTGCCCCGGGAGGCGGCGGAGGTTCCCCGGGACTCCTCCCTGGTGCCTGTGTACCCCGGGGAGGAAATGCCGCTGCGCGACCTGCTGTACGGCCTGATGCTGCGCTCGGGCAACGACGCCGCCAACGCGGTCGCCGTGCTCTGCGACGGCTCGCTGGAGGGGTTTGTGGGGCGGATGAACCAAAGGGCGCGCCAGATAGGGCTGGACGGCACGCAGTTCCGCAACCCCCACGGCTACCACGACCCGGAGCATTACACCACCGCCCGCGACCTGGTCACCCTGGGCATGTACGCGATGCAAAACCCCGAGGCGGAGGCAATTTCCTCCGCGCTCCGGCACATGATGGCGCCCACCGGCAAGCGCGGCGCACTGGCCCTGAACACCGCCAGCGAGCTGCTCCTTCCCGCGGCGCCGGCCTTTTACCCCGGCGCCCTGGGCATCAAGAGCGGCTATACCAGCCTCGCGGGCTTCTGCTATGTCGGGGAAGCCCGGCGGGGCGACGCGGTGCTGTACGCCGCCATCCTCAACAGCCGGACCCGCAACCGCGGCTGGGCGGACATGGCGCGGCTGTTTGACTACGGGTTCGCCCGGCTGTCCCGCTAGCCCGTTGAAGCAATAACGGCAACCAATCCGTATCGAAAAGAAGCGCCGATTCAATCGGCGCTCCAGACTGTCAAAAAACCATTTCATGGGAGGTATCGGAGGGCGAAGCCCTCTGATGGTAATCCGCGGCAGCGACATG
>ERZ747221.315-NODE-315-length-59381-cov-6.087599_pt1 | contig 59381 bp, 40 predicted proteins | sample MGYA00374949_ERZ747221 | MGnify/ENA primary metagenome ERZ747221 (study PRJEB28779, sample SAMN05720172) | bioreactor metagenome | isolation source: Anaerobic biogas reactor | place: USA:Washington, USA | collected 2015-08-08 ... | reverse complement strand
CCTGTGGCTGCCCATCCGGTTCGAACGGGGACACGTAGTCGCGCCGGGGCGGCGCTTGGAACATGTCCCCGTTCTGGCCGGTGCGGGCCCTGTGCGCCCGCGCGTTGTAAGCTCCGCCGTCACTGTGATACGTTCTTCGGCGTATACAACCAACGGAGACCTTCATGTGAATGACAGCGCCCGCAGTACGGCCTCGGCGGCGTGCCCCGTCTCATGCGTGAAACCGCGTCTGGCGATGACCATGGGCGACACCAATGGCGTCGGCCCCGAGATTCTCGCGAAAGTGCTCGCGCAGCCCGAGATCGCGGGACTGTGCGAGCCCGTCGTTTTCGGAAGCTTGCCCATATTGCGCGAAGCCGCCCGGGTCGTGGGCACAACGTTGGAACTGCGCGAACTGGCCGACTTGCCTGCACGAAACCAGCCCATCGATGGGGTTCCCGTACTCGACTGTGGGTTTCCGGCGGCCGCCTGGAACCCGGGCCGCCTGGAGCCTGAAGCTGGCCGCTGCGCGGTCGAATGGCTCAAGAACGCTATCCACCACACCCTGGCCCAGAAACTCGACGGCATTGTGACCTGTCCCCTTAACAAAGAAGGCATCCAGGCCGCGGGCTACCGATACCTGGGTCACACCGAAATCCTCGCCGAGTTGACCCGCACCCCGGAATACCGCATGTCGCTGTTCGCCGGTCCTGTCCGCGTGGTGCACATCTCGTCTCATTGTCCCCTGGCCGAAGCCATCACGCGAGTGACATGCGACCGCATCGCGACATCCGTCCGGATCGCCCACGCTGCCCTTGTTCAACTGGGGCTGGAGCGACGGCGTATTGCTGTTGCGGGCCTCAATCCCCATGCCGGCGAGGCGGGCGTCCTGGGAACCGAAGAGGCCGACGAAATTGCCCCTGCGGTCGAGCGCTGCAGACGGGAAGGGATCGACTGCTCGGGACCCTATCCCCCCGATACCGTCTTCAAACGAATGGTGGACGGCGAGTTTGATCTCGTGGTGGCCATGTACCACGATCAGGGTCACATCCCCGTCAAACTCATCGCCATGGACCAGGGGGTAAACGTCACCCTCGGCATCCCGATCGTACGCACCTCCGTGGACCACGGCACCGCGTACGACATTGCCGGGACCGGTGCGGCCCGCCCCGACAGCCTCGTCGCGGCCATCCGGCTCGCTGCGGCCCTCGTTGCATCGAAGGAGTGTCCCCATGCCTGATGTCGCCCGGTCCGCGCGCCTCATCGCGTTATCCCTTGTCATTCTCGCCCCCGCGGCGTTTGGGGCGGAAGGCTTCGGCCAGCACAAAGCCTGGTTCCCCGTCGGGCCCAACCCTTCCGCCATTGCCGCGGTCGATCTTAACGGCGACGGGCTGCCGGAGATCATCTCCGCCGATACCGGCGTACTGACCGATCCCCGCAGCGAACGGCCCGCGAACAACGAACTCTCCATGCTCGCGGCCGTGCGACCGCTCGAATACGAAAAGCAGGTGCCCCTGATCACGGGTTTCGGCCCGTATTGCATCGCGACGGCGAACATCGACGCGCTTCCCGCCCCCGATCTGCTCGTGGGCAGCTTTCATACCGTCGAGCGCCGCAGCGAATCGCGCGATCTCGTGCTTTTCCGGAACATCGGCGACCTCCTCTTTGAACCGGTGGAATTCTCCGTGCCCGTGGACCGGCTCCGCTACCTGCGCAATCGCGATGCCGATGAGCAACCCATCTTCACCAAACCCGGCATCACCGCGCTGGTCGTCCATGATTTCAATCGTGATGACTACCGCGACGTCATCGCCGCGGGATGGTCGTCGGATGTTCTGATTTACTTTCCGGGACATCCAACCGCCTATTTCGAAGAACCGCGCTTCATCGCGGCTGCCGGCGGTCCCCGCGACATCCAGGCCGCGGACCTTGACGGCGACGGCAACATGGATCTCGTCACCGTCATGTATGCGTCCGGGGAGATCGCGCTCTGGAAGGGCGATGCGCAAGGCAACTTCGAAGAAGTGGACCGGTTTCTCGGCAACGGAGCGCTGCCTCACAAGGTGCGCATTGCCGATGTCAATAAGGACGGGCGGCTCGATCTCGTGGTGTCGGATTGCCACACCTACGATTCCGTCGCTATCCACTATGCCACCGGCGTGTTTCAGTTCGAGGTCTGCCAGGAAGTCGCGCTCGGCACATCGAGAAGCATCCTCGAACACGAAATCCGCGACGTGCTCGCCGAAGACCTCAACGGCGACGGCCGCGTTGATATCGCCGCCGCCTGTTTCGCATCCGGCCAGGTGGGCGTGCTCACCAATACGTCCGCGGACTCTACGCTGCCTCAGACGTTTTCAAAGGCCCTGTACACGTTCGAATCGGGCGGAAAAACCGGCATGCCCCGTGCTCTGTGCTCGCACGATTTCAACACCGACGGCAAAAAAGACATTGCCGTCGCGCTGTGGGGCGCCAATGCCGTCGCCCTGTTGCTCGGCCGCTGAACCGTCCGCACCGGAATGTGCGTGCTCAGGGCGCCGGCCGCGTTGCCCGCAGTTGTCTGCACAACGCTTTGAGACGCGAACGGTCCAACGGCCGTTGGCCGAACCGGACTTCGTCGTAAGTGCGCAGCGCCTCGGTCACGTGTTCCGCCCGCACGTTCGGTTTGCCGCGAGCCGCCAACGCCAGTTCGCCCGCGGTGCGCTGCTCGCAATTAATCCCCTGGCGTCGTAACTGGCGGCTGACGCGGTCCAGCAGGATGCGCGCCCGCCGTTGCGCCTCGGTGAGCGTGAGCCCCTCTTGGCCCCGCCGCCGCCTGAATCGGAGATAGAGTCCCCCCGCTGCCAGGCATGCCAGCAGGACCGGCAGCGCCAGCGCCGCCAGTTTGCCGCCGCGCCGGCCGGATTCCGGATTGCCTTCTTGATACCCCGTATACGGCGATACGGTCCAGACGAACAGCCCCTCGCCCCAATCCCGGAGACGTTCCAGCGTGAACCCGCCGTCATATCCGATGATGTTGCGGTACCAGAAGATTCGCAGCCGCCACTGCGAGCGCGAAAGCGATTCCGATACCTGACCGAACATCGATACGTCCCCCGCGTCATAGTGCGGAGAGGGGTCGAAGGTCACCCAGCCGTAATCCAGGAAATACACCTCCACCCACAGATGCGCCATGTCCCGGCTGATCACATACGCCTTGTCGCTCTCGTTCCACTCGCCGCCCCGGTACCCCGCCACGACCCGGGTCGGTATTCCGAGCGTCCGAAGCATCAGTGCCAGCGCGCTTGCATACAGCTGGCAATGGCCCCGGCGCGCTTCCAGGAGAAACGCGTCTATCGGCGAGTAGCGGGGAAGGACGGGCTCATCCAGCGTGTACACGAACGCGGTCGAACTCAGCCACGCCTCCAGCGCGCGTGCCCTGTCATAGGGGGTCTCGTACTGTTCCGTGAGCTCCTGCACAAGCCGCACCGTTCGTTCCTGAAGGTTGTGGCGGGTCAACAGGAAATAGTCCTGACCCGACATGGAACCCTCGTAGTCCGTTCGGGCCGAGCGCAATTGCTCCGGCGAATGGGTCACCACTTCCGACACCACGTCGTACGAGATGCTGCCCGATTTCAGCCGGTCCACCTGAACAAAGTAGCCGTCTTCAAGCGGGTTCCAGCTGATTGACGAGCCGTCGGAGGTCACGCGCAGGGGGGAGGCCAGGCAGGGGAGCCCCGTCCGCGTCACTTCTTCGAGGAATATCATCTGGCGGACCAGGCGCCCGTCTCCCGTAGGTCCCCGCGCCACTTCCGACGATTTCCCCGTGCGGATCGGAACCGACCGCTGCCGGCTGTCTTCAATGGCGTACGGGCCCCCGAGCCGGTCCCAGATCCGGGTGGTGAACGAGTCCATCGTGCCGCTTTGCCAGTACAATTCCCCATCGTACCGGCCGTCGGGCGCTTCCGGAAACTCCACGCGCATGACCGGGCTCCGGTCTATCCGGATCCGGCCGCCGAGGCCCACTTCCACCGTGTCGCTCAGGCCCGTGGCCGTCTCCGTTTCCGCCGACGCGAGAATGTTGCTGCGCCCGAGTATCCCCGCTTCCATGCGCGGCATGCCCAGGAAGATCCCCGCCGTCAGCAGCGCGGCGGCAAAGCACACCATCCCGACCGCCCGCATCAGGCCCCAATCCAGCAGGCCGGTCCGGGAAGAGACCGCGTTGGGCTCATGTTCTGAGAGCGGGATGACGTCCGCCATTCCGCTTGGCCCTACCTGGTTCGCTTCCGTTCGGATTTGCAGCGCCAGCAAGGCCCAGACCGCACTGATCAGGAAGCACAGCATGGCGGCGCCGATGGCCGGGTCCGGCCCCAGGCCGCAGGCCGCTACCAGCAACAGAAAACACATCAGATACAGCTGGTAATAGTCCTTGCGTTCTTTGCGATGGGCGAGCTTGTGCGTCTGGATGAACATGATCAGGGCAATCACCGCCGGCAACAGCCCCAGGGATTTCACCCAAAACGGCAGGGTGGCCGCGAACAGCGCCGTCACCCCGTTTGTCAGGTACCGGTACCAACCGTGACGCCGGTCGAGCGGCTCCCCGACCGTCCAGGCGAACAACTGCACAAGCCCGATGGCGAAAATGCCGCCGCCAACCGTGGGCGCCGACCACAAGGCCAGGATCCCCGACAGCACCAGCGCCGCCGTACTCACCTGCAGAATCCTGTCGATGCTCTTACGCATACACAACTTCTTCCGGGCGCATCACGTGCCCCGTGCCCAACCGCTTTCCCCAGTCTGCGGGGTCGGGCGACACAAAGATCTGAATGCCCCGGCGCGAGTCGTCCAGAAGCGCCACCTGCGAAAAGGGATCCAGCATCGACAGCGGTTCCGGCGTCAGGCGTGCCAGCCTTTCCAGCAGGCGCGTCGCCTGGGCCTTGCCCTCGTCCTCCGCGAGGTGTTCGCCCGCCGTCAGCAGTCCCACCCGGAAATGCCGGCTCAGAAGTGTCACCCCCAGCGAAGCGATGAGTTCAACGGCCTCCTCAAACCGCTCCTCGAAGTCCGGCAGCGCCTGCCGCTCGCGCGCATCAAAGATAAACAGTACGTACCGCGAGGTCTCGTGCGCCATTTCCTTGACCACCAGCTCGTCCGCACGCGCGCTGATGCGCCACGCCACATGCCGCAGATCGTCGCCCGGCACGTAGTCCCGCAGGCCGAAAAACTCGTCGCCCAGGCCCCGGACCAGCCGCGGCACATCGCCCGAACCGCGCAAGGTGTCCAGAGCGGCCGGGCGCACCGAATGCACCCGGGGATACACAAGCACCTCCCCTGAAGCGTGTACCCGGAGCCGCGTCTCTATCAGCCCGAACGGGAATGTCGTGACGAGATCGATAGGCGGCGGCGGAAACACGCCCCGTTTGGGAAACTGCGCGCTGATGCGCACGACCCCGGCCTTCCGCGCAGGGAGTTTCACCAGGTAACCCACGGATTGGCCCGGGTTTTCGGCGAGTTCGATGTGCAGCGAGATGGTCGGCAGCACCGCCTTGCGGTTCTCCACGCGCACCATGATCCCGACGTGCTCGCCCCGATGAACCGCGGACGGCGCCTCGCAGACGACCGTCAGGCCGCGCAGATTCCTGGCGGAGAAGAAGACCGACAATACCAGGAAACTGACCAGGCCGCCTACCAGCAGGTAGAGAAGGTTCATCCCGCTGTTCCAGGCCGCCAGGAGCACGACGAGCGACATCAGGATGAATACCTGGCCCGCACGGGGCAGGCGCCACGTCCGGTTGCGCGTACGCAGACGCATCGCGCTCACCGTGGAAGCGGCGTGTTCTTGACCACGTCATACACCGCCCGCGCGCGCGCCCGGGCGGCCGCGGCCAGATTCCCTTCCCGGGAACGGACCAGCACCCGGTGCGACAGCGCCGGCACGGCCAGTTGCTTCACGTCATCCGGCGTTACGTAATCCCGGCCTTCTACCAGCGCATGGGCCTGGCAGGCCTCATAAAACTCCTGTGCCGCACGCGGGCTGGCCCCGAGCTGAATGTGTTCGTGCTGCCGTGTCCCCTGAACTATCGCCAGAATGTAGCGGGCCACGCTGTCGTCCACGTGGATGTCCGGCACCTGCTCCTGAAGCGCCGCAACCTCACCGGCCGACAGGACCGGCTCCAGATGCGCCATGGCCGCCCGCGGGTCCCGCCGCCGCATGATGTGCAACTCGTCTTCATTCCCCGGATAGCCCATCTCGACCCGCAGCATGAACCGGTCAAGCTGCGATTCCGGCAGCGTGTACGTCCCCTCGTATTCAATGGGGTTCTGCGTCGCCAGGACGATAAACGGCCGGGGAAGGGGCCGCGTGACGCCGTCCACCGAGACCTGAGACTCGCTCATGGCCTCCAGCAACGCGCTCTGATTCTTGGGCGGGGTACGGTTAATCTCGTCCGCCAATACCACCCCCGCGAATATGGGTCCCGGCCGGAACTCGAACTCGCGGGTCTTCGGATTCAGCACCGTCACCCCCAGGATGTCCGAAGGCAGCATGTCGCTGGTGAACTGAATCCGGCTGAATTTGCAGTCGATGGAACGCGCCAGACCCTGTGCCAGCGTGGTTTTGCCAATGCCCGGCACGTCTTCGATGAGAATATGCCCCCGCGCCAGCAGACCGGTCACGCACAGCTTGACCGTCTCGCGCTTCCCGAAAATCACGCGCTCGACGCCGCTCACGAGCGCGGCGATGCGTTCCGCAACCTGCGCATCCAGGGCCGGCGTTTTCTCTTTACTCATTGTGCGCCCGGGTTCACTGTGAATCACTCGCAACTGCGTCATAGACGTTTCTCCATGGTGTGGCTGGCACAACCGCATCTCTCGCCGGATAATGAGTCCTTAACACGGTCCGGCGCCGCCATCCAATGGGGAAAACGCTGCGAACGGCTCGATTCAGTTCCTGTTCTGCCGGGCGCCGTCGCCGCTCCTCAGGAGCAGTCAACACCTTACCCTGGCAACAACGATTCAATCCTCCTGCAAATTCCCGAAATCCGGGTTTTCCGCGCCCTCTGTTCCCGGCGCTTTTCGAGGCCGCCGCGGCCGGCCTACAACCAGCGCTCAAACCACGAATCCGATGCGTCCACCGTCTCGACGGTCATGGCGCGGCCCTTCGAATGCGTCCAGTTTTCCAGGGCGTCTTCCCGACCCAGCATGCGGTAGATGTTCCCGGCGGCATCCTTCGCTTTCTGGCAGCTCTTCGTGTTCGCCAGTTTCTCGTCGTTCAAGGCCGTGATCAGCAGTGTCGGCGTGGGCGCCGCCAGCGCCAGCACGTGTTCCCAGTCAAACGGAAACTCCTTCTTCGCCACGGCCTCTTTCAGATTGGGCGCCAATGCGCAGTCGCCATCCTGCACCCACCGGCCCGGCTGCTTGTCGTCGTGGAACCGCGTAAATCCGCAACTCGCCACGCACACCTGCACCCGTTCGTCAAACGCCGCCACCAGCAGCGCGCACGTGCCGCCCAACCCGTGCCCGACAATCCCAAGACGCGAGCCGTCCACCCCCGGAATGTCGCCAAGTGCGTACAGGCCGCAGGTGTAGTCCCACATCATCTTTCCCAGAAGCGACCCCTTGGGCCAGTCTTTGTAGAAGTTCGTCGTGTCGTACGCGTCCTTGCCCGGCGATACGCGTTCTCCCGCCGTCGCGCTGTCGGGCGCGAGTGTCGCGTAGCCCTGCTCGGCATAATGCACCGCAAGCGCCATCAGGCGTTCGCCGGTCAGACCGGCCGGTTCGGATTTGCCCTCGGGGTGCTCACTGTGGCAACACACGATCCCCGGCACCTGGTCCTTGCGATCCGGAAGAAACAGCCACGCCGTAATCCGCTCCCACTCGCTCACAAAATAGTTCACACGGCGCCGCGTGTAGCCCGGAAAAGACTCCTCGTCCATCACCTTCAACTGGAGTTCGGCCCGTTCCTTCGGGAGCTTTCCCAATACCTTCAGCACCGAGGATTCAATCTCCTTGCGCGCCTGAATCCAGTCCAGAGGATTCTTCAGTTTACTCAGGTCGATCATTCGCAATACCTTCCAAGCTACCCCCGGCGCGTTCGATGCTCCCAAATCCCGTTCCTCCAGCATGGTAGTGACAGCGCCGTTCCGGAATCAAATCAATCCCCGTCCCTCAAAGCACGCCCCTCTTTTCCTGCAGAATCCACGCATACCGGTTGCATGCGAACGGGAACGCGTGCCCGTTCTTCGCCGCTCATGTTATGCTTAGCGTATCCTGGATCTCCCGGAAGTCGAAAACAACCCAGCGACCTGGAGTCAATATGCACATAGTCTTCCGTACGCTCCTCCCCTTGGTCATCGTGACCGTTTCCGCGGCGGCGTGGGTTTCCGCAGCGGAGATGGCCCCTCCCCAGGACAACCTGCCCATCGACCGGGAGACCATCGATGCGTGGTCCGCGCCCTACCGCGGCTGGCACTACCATCCCGGCCATGTGGTTTCCGCGGCGCTCGAGCCCGGCCTGGCGTTCACCATGGTCGATTGCCCCCTCGTCTGGCGGCATGGCGACGAATGGCGCATGTTCTACACCGGGTTCGATGGGAAGGGATATCAGACCGCCCTGGCCGTGAGCCGCGACCTGGTGCAGTGGGAGCCCCGCGGACTCGTCATGGGCTACGGGAAAGAGGGCGCGTTCGATCATGGCGGCGTGGCCATCTGTGGCGTCCTCTACACCTCGTACGACGTGGACGGTCCCCGAACCCTCGAAAAATGGCAGGACAAGTTCTGGGCCCTCTACAGCTGCTATCCCCAACAGGGCGGCTACGAGATACGGCCGGGGTACGAGGGCGCCGCCTGGAGCAGCGACGGCGATTCCTGGGTCCGCGTGTCCGAAGACACCCCGATCCTGAGCATTCAAGGCGCCGCGGACTGGGAGAAGGACTGCATCTATGCGCCCTGGCTTCTCGAACACAACGGCCTCTTCATGAACTTCTACAATGCGGCCAACGGTTCCGTCGAGCAGATGGGGCTCGTCACCAGCACCGATATGCTCCATTGGAACCGCTATGCGGGTAACCCGATCGTCCGAAACGGGGGTCCCGGCAGCTACGACGAGCAGTTCTGTTCCGACGGCAAGGTCTATCGTGACCGCGACCATTGGGTTATGTTCTATTTCGGCGTAGGACGCGGCGGGGCGCACATCATGGCCGCCTTCTCACGCGACCTGTATCACTGGACCAGCCACCCCGAACCCTTGCACAAGGCCGGCGGCAACCTCAGCGGACTCGACAAAACCTACGCGCACAAGATCTCGCTTGTCCGCAATCCCGATAACGACACGCTCTATATGTTCTATTGCGCCGTCGGCGACATGGGCCGCGGCATTGGATTGATTACGAGCAAACCCCTCGCCGAACCCCACCGGCCGTGACCCGCGGGGCGTTTGCCGGGAGAGGAGAAGAACACCGTGCGTACCCTGCGATTCTCCGCCAGCGCGGCATTGATCCTGACTGCGGTATACTGCGCGTTCGCCGAAGAAACCCAGCTCGTGGGACCCGGCAGGCTCTTCATCCGGTTCACAAATACCCGGCCCGATCAATCCGCTGCTGTGGTGCGTCTCCACGTCGTTCCGAACAGCGACGAGCCCTTCGGTTGGGGCGGCGTCACGGTCTATGCCGGCACGGACGGCGTGGGGGAGAAGCCCGATGTCCCTCCGCTTGAACCCGGCGCGTCCTCGCCGTGGCTTGATGTGGGCCAGTACATGAACCTGCAGGGCGCCCGCAGCTGGGATACCTACCTGTCGCCGCTTCTATGCGGCGTACAGACGTTTCCCCCGGCCCCGGGGCTCTTCCTGGTCGCGGAAATCGCCGAAGGACCCGGCATGGGAATCATCCGGCGCATCGAGGTCCGGAAACCCGATCTCGTCCCGGAAGCGCCGGAACGCGACTATCCCTGGCACCTGGGTTACAGCGTCTGGAACCACGGCAAACCGATTCTTCCCACCCTGGGGCTACTGGTGCCGTCGCGTCCCGAAGTTTCACCCCGTGTCTACACCCTCGAAGAGATCCTCAACTGGCAACTCGACGTGATCGAGGCCTTTCCGGACGTGGGCAGGCTTCCCGGCAGGATCGTCTATCGCACCCACGGCCAGAAATCTATCCTCGATGCGCTCGGCTACAATGGCTATCCCGAAGATGCTGTCGAAGCCAACCTCGGCGATGAAATCTCCATCGAGATCGAGCTGCCGGAAGACGAGCAGAACCGGCGCTTCCGCGAGGCCATGAAATCCCGGGGATTCCGCCCGTTCGACCTGGTCAGCCCCGCCGCGGCGCCCCAGGTCCAGACTCTCCCCGAGCCCCAACAGTGGGAACTCGTGACGCTGCTGCCGCCGCTCCAGGACAACCCCGTCCACTTCTATGAATCCGCCATCTTCCGGTACCAGTTGTGGTACGAGGCCCTGGCGGCACGCACCCGCGCGGCGGTCGAAGCACATCCCGGCAAACGGGTCCTCGCGGGCGCCAATTTCAGTCCTCACATGAACGTCTGGCCCGACACACGCCAATGGATCGGGCCGTTCGAGGCCGCCGCCATGACCATGACCTGGACCGAGGACTGGTGGTGGCAGCTGCCCGAACTCTCCCCCCAGGTCTACGGGTTTCTTCTCGATGGCCTGCGCCTGGCGGGGTCTTACCATGGCGCGCCCATGCAATTCTATATCATGCCCTTCAAAGGAAACTCCCCCGACAATTTTACCCGCATGCACGGCCTGGCCCTGTCGCACGGCGCGAAGATCATCAACCACTTCCACACCGAAGATCAGGTCCTGACCACGTGGGACTATGTCGATGCGTCTGAAAGTCCCCGAACGTATCAAGCCATTCACGATCTCATCCGCGATACGGGCGCGGTCGAAGACCGCCTCTACTCCGCCATGCCCCGCAAAGCCGATATCGCCATTCTCTTGTCCTGGGCCGCCGATACCTGGGATACCGAGGACCTGGGCGGCGCCGGCCACCTGTATTCCGCTCAATTCAACGCCAACAATGACGAACGCAAAGCCCTCTGGCTCGCCTTGCGCCATGCCCAGTATCCGGTCGACCTGATCACCGACAAGGATGTGGCCGCCGGAAGGCTTCAAGACTATCGGGTGCTCTTCGTCGTGGGCGCGGAAATGCTGGCCGAAGCCGTCGAGCCCCTGCGCCAGTGGGTCGAAAATGGCGGCACCCTCTACGCAACCGCCGGGGGCGGACTGCTGGACCAGTATCACCGCCCCAACGGCGCGCTCAACGAGGTGTACGGCATCCTGTCCAATACCCTGGAGCGTCCCGTGCGCCACATCCGGCCCCGGAACACCCTTCCGAAGGCCACACCGCTCGACACCGTGCACATCGCCGCTTCCGAGGGATTCCCGGCCGTCGAATTGCCCGCATTGCTCTATCGCGAGACTTTTGAACCCGGCGCGGCCACCGTCATCGGCCGCTATGCCGCGGACCATGCTCCCGCGGTCCTGATCAACCGGTTTGGTAACGGCCGGGCCGTCTACTCGGGCGTCCTGGCGGGCATCGCCTACATTACCCCCGCGTGCACCGGGGATGCTGACACGCTTCCCACCGATTTCCCCGCGGATCGCCGCGCGTTGATTTCGGCCATTCCGCAACTGGCCGCCGTGACGCCTCCCGTCGAGACGTCTCACCCGCTGGTGGAAGCGCAGTATATGCAAGGCGAGACCGGGGCCGTGGTCATCCTGACCAACTGGTCCCCGGACCGCATCCCTGACCTCCGAGTCTCATTTCCGGGCCTGCCGGGGGTTGCCCGCGTGCGGAGCCTGCGTTCCGCCGGCCATTTCACGGGCGCGTTTGGAGAACAGGAAACGGGCACGCTGGAATTGTCCACTACGGAAGGCCGCCCGTCGGTGTCGCTCCCTCTTGCGTTGGTCGATTATCTCTTTGTTGACTGAACTCCCGGGGGCCGCCTTGGCATCTTCGTGTCCCGCCGGATGAGGGGCCTCTCCAGCCCAGTCACCCTCGGGTCCGTTTTCGATGAATCCTGCCCGAACCCTCTCGCTGGCCGCGTTTGGGGCTCTTAACGTCTCCCCGCCCTGTGTCCCGCGGCCTGACATGGCTTGGCCCGGTCTTTTCCGGCGCACCGTGGTCCGGCATCAGAATGTGGTGCTGGCGCAACCGGTCCCTGTCGCTCCTGGCAACAGGAATGGGACGGCCCTCCGGATCAATGCCCGCATGGTACATCGCCGTCGCCACGGTGCCCGGCGTCGGAATGAAACACTGCACCTGCCGCGGTTTCCAGCCCCGCTCCCGAAGCCATCCCGCGAGCGTCCGCATGTCAGCGTCCGTGCACCCGGGAAACGCGCTGATCAGATACGGGACTACGTACTGCTCTTTGCCTGCCCGCCGCGATTCCCGTTCAAACAGTCCCAGAAACTCCTCGAATCGCTTGAACGACGGTTTCCGCATCAGCCGCAGCACCTCGTCCGACCTGTGTTCGGGGGCGACCTTCAATTGCCCGCCCACGAACTCCGTCACCAGCGCCCGAAGCGACGCTTTCTCGCGGCCAAGGTCGTAGCGTATCCCGCTGGCCACGCGCACATGCTTCACGCCCTCGATGCCGCGCAGATGTCGCAGCAGGCGCACGATGGCGGCCTCGTCGACCGCGAAGTGGGGACAAATCTCCGGCGTCAGGCAGTCGGCCCGCCGGCACGTGGCGTGATCCGCCCTGCATCGCGCGCCCCACATGTTGGCCGTGGGGCCTCCCACGTCGCTGACGCTGCCTCGCCAGTCCGGATGCGCGGTAAACGTCCGCACTTCCTGCTCCAGCGATTGCGCGCTGCGCGAGCGGATGGACCGCCCCTGGTGCAGGGCAATCGAACAGAACGTGCATCCGCCCGCGCACCCGCGATGCGACGTGACACTGAACTGGATCATGCCGGCCGCCGGTACCTCCTCCGTATACGAGGGATGCGCCCTGCGTGTGAAGGGGAGGCTGTACAGCGCGTCCAGTTCGTCCGTATCGAGCGGTTTCGCGGGAGGAGCACATACGACCAGCCGCCCGCCGTTGTCTTGTACCGCCCACTGCGTGCCCTGGTGAACCTGCTGCTCAAGCGCCAGCGTGGCCGTCATCAGCTTCGCCGGCTCGAGCACTATCGCGTCGTGCGCGGGCAGCTCTACGAGCGCCGCCGGGTCCGGCGCGTCAGGCAACTCCAGAAGACGCGACAGCGACGATACCGCGAACGCGGTGCCCGCAATGCCCCGCAGCCTCTCCGCCGGGCGCGTTTCACCGCCGCCCGCCGCCTCCAGCCGCCGGGCCGCTTCCAGGATGGCCCGTTCGCCCATGCCGTAGATCAAGAGGTCCGCCTTGCTGTCCAGGAGAATCGAACGGCGCACCTTGTCCGTCCAGAAATCGTAATGGGACGCCCTCCGCAACGACGCTTCGATGCCCCCGATCACCACCGGCAGGCCCGGAAAGGCCTGGCGCACCAGATTGGTGTAGACGATGGTCGCCCGGTTGGGCCGGGCTCCCGCACGTGCTCCGGGCGTGTACGCGTCATCGCTGCGCTTTTTCCGGAACGCCGTGTAATGCGCCAGCATCGAATCCACGGCGCCGGCGGTCACCCCCGCGAACAGCCTCGGCCGCCCCAGACGCGCGACGTCAGACGGGTCATCCCAGCCAGGCTGCGCCACGATGCCCACCCGAATTCCCTTCGCGCTCAGCCAGCGCCCCAGCAGGGCCGCCCCAAACGACGGATGGTCCACATACGCATCCCCGGTCACGAGCAGCACATCCAGCTCCGCCCACCCGCGCTGCGCCATCTCTTCGCGCGTCATGGGCAACGGCGCCGAAGACGGCTGCGCGGCGATTTCACGCCTGCCATGGTTCGTTCGATCCTGAAACACGCTCGATTCCTTTGCCCGGGAGGGGTCAGATACACCTGCGCCGTCGCGGCGTCTTATTGTAGCAGAGTGCGCGGGAACCTCGGCCGGAAAGGCATGTCACGCGCACGCCGGAAACCTGCGGCGCGCGCGTATCAGGCCGGCTGGGGTCAGGCTGAAGTGACGCTCTGTCAGGCGGTAACCTTCCTCGCCTCGTCCACCAGTTCGATCTGTTTGAACCGGCAGAAGCGTTTGAGATCCGTGCGGAGATCGCCGTAACACGTCACCCGGTGAAGGCCCTCCGACCAGTTCTGCCAGAGGGTTTCCAGGTCGCCGTCCACCTTCACCGTGATCTTGGTGCGGCAGCCGCGGTCCGTGTCGGGCGCCTCGAGCACGTCGCCCGTGAAATAGAGAATCTTCTCCGTGCCAATCAGCTCCGCCTGGGTCACCTTCTGGCCGACCGGCATGAATACCTGCGTCACGGCCCCTTCCTGGCGCTCCATGATCGACCGGATCCGGTACGGACTCGCCTCGCCGGCCGGGCCGTGCATCTTCGTGGAACCCAGACAGTGCGCCAGAATGATGCCCGGCTTTGACTCGTCCAGCGTGGGGTCGCTGATGAACCCGGGATTTCCCGAGAGCGACTGCATCAGAATAAACGTCATCGCGCTCTTGAGATCGGATTCACAAATCCCCGCGAACCCCATATCGTTCAGCCGCGTGAATCCAATGCACGGAAACGCCGGAAGCTTGCGGTACATCGTCCCGTAACAGTCCACCGTGATCGTCGTCGCGTCTTCTTCCTGCAGCAGCCGTTCGAACGCCAGCGCCAGCCGGCAGGAGTTCTCGATCTCTTCCGTGGACGGCTCAACCACTTTCTCCGCGTTGGCGATCCACTGCCGGGCTTCCGCCTTCGCCGCCGCTTCCGGTACCGCCTCGTACGCGGCCAGAACCCGGTCGCGCTCGATCCGGACGATCTCCGTGCCAAACTTGGTCCGAACCGCCTGGAGATACTCCGCCGAAGATTCGCGTTCCGAGACGTTCACGATCTTCGCCTCCCGCAGATGATGCATGGCCCGAAACGGCCGTACTGCCGCCGCAAGCTGGTCCAAATCGCTCGTCAGCACGCAATCCAGCAACGCGCCTTCCGGGTTTCGCATGATCTGGCCGAAATGCGTCCACTCGTGTCCCGAATACGGCGCGGCAAACAGCATGGTCGGCGTTCCCGCCGCCAGGATCTTCTGAAGCATGGGCGTAACGCCCATCGACAAGTGGATCGCGAGCACCCCGTCCATGCCGGCCAGTTTCGTGGCGGCCTCTTGCGCGCCTTCCACCGTCGTCACGAGCTGGTTCACCGGAAACTCCACATCTCCGAAAGCCGCGGCCCGCTGCGCGAACGCGTCCTCGTACACCTCCATCTCGCGGGCCAGATCCATCGCCGGCGTCGGCCAGTGCGCGTTCGGGATGCCCAGATACACTTTGGCCACGCGAACCTTCGAACGCCGCGCGCCGGGACTGATCAGCGGACCGCCCGTCGCCGCCGCCTGGGCGCCCGCCAGTGTTCCACCGGCCCAGCATGCCGCGGCGCCCGCGGCCGTCACTTGCAGAAACGCTCTCCGTCTGAGATGGAACATCATGGTGGGGATCTCCTCTCTTTCCCTCGTGTGCCCATACCCCGGGGGAACTACCCGTCAGCATAGGTCAGGACGTCAACCACGTCAACAGGCAGGCAGGCTCGGGCGAGCCTCCGCACCCATGGGCGCGAGAAGGGCCTGGGCGCTCGTCAATCGGTTCCGGAGTCTTCCTCGCCGGGAACGGCCACCGCCTGCGTCCAGACCGTAAGGTTGGTGAGATCGCGCTGGCGGCGCGGGAAAGCCGTCGCGATGACATACGCCGCGCAGAACATGATGATGTGCCCGATCACCCCCGTGTAGTAGCCGTCAAAATGCGACCGGATGCCCTCGCTCATGCCCTGGGGCAGCCAGCCCAGACCGGAAAGCGACATCAGTACCGAGAATCCCAGCGCCAGGACAATCCCCGCCGCGACCGACCGCCCGTCCCCGCGCGTCGTGAAGAAGCCCAGGAAAAACAGGCCCAGCAGCCCGCCCGCCGCGATCGCCTGAAGCTCCGTCCACAAATCCTGCAACGTCTTCTGCTCGGAAAGCAGCAGCCAGAACGCGCCGCCCACCATCACCAGCGCGCTGAACAGCGTGCACCACCGCGCCGCACGCATGTAGTGCGCGTCTGTGCGGCCCTTGACCCAGTGCCGTTTGTACAGATCGGTGATTACTACCGCCGAAATCGAATTCATCGCCGACGACATGCTCGACATCGCCGCGGCCAGCACCGCCGCCACAACCAGGCCCGAAAGCCCCGTGCGCAGCTGGGTCGTCACGAAATAGGGCAAGACTTCTTCGGCCTTCCGAACCCCCGTCAGCATCTCGTCCGTGCGCACGTCCGGAAACACCTGGTAGAACACGAAGAGGCCCGTGCCCACAAACATGAAATAGCCCCAGGTCGGCACGCAGAACAGGCAGCAGATCCACATCGCCCGGCGCGCTTCTTTCGTCGATTTCGCGGCGCAGTACTTCTGAACCTGTTCCTGGTTCGTGGTGTAGTCCGCCAGCCACTGCACCAGCCCTACGATCAGCAGCATCAGTACCGTCTTGTGCGATAGCGCAAACCCCCACGGCAACGGCCGAAGCGCCCCGTCCGGACCCAGCTCGCTGACGCTGAATTTCCCGTGCTCCGAGGCGACGTCGACAAGCTGCGTAAGGCTTCCGGGGAGTTTCGCAATGATGACCCCCAGGATCAGCACCCCGCCCAGCGTAAGGATCACCGATTGCACGAAATCGGTCCAGATCACCGCTTCGATGCCGCCCGCTACCGTGTAATACGCCGTTACCGCGCTGCCCACCAGAATGCACCACACCGGATCCCAGCCCGTGACTTTCTGGATCAAAAGGGCCGTCAGATACTGAATCATCGACAGCCGGATGCATTGTGCCAGCACAAACACCGTCGCCCCGTAGGTGCGCGCCCCCGGGCTGAACCGTTTCTCCAGGTACTCGAACACCGACGTGATCTTACCCCGGCGGAAAAAGGGGAGAATCAGCCGCGACGCGATGAACACCGCGACCGGAAGCATCAGACAGATCACGTAGCGCAGATAGCTCGTCTTGAACGCGTCGGCCGGATAAGCCACAAATGTGATCGAACTGATCGCCGCCCCGAACAGCGACACCCCGATCAACCACCCCGGATACGCCCGCCCCGCCACGAAGTACTGCTCCGTATTCTTCGCGCGCCGGGCGAAAAACCACCCCATCCCCATCAGCACCGCGAAGTACACGAAGATCACGCCCGTGTCGATGAACCCAAACGATTTCATCGGGCTCCCCCCTTTTTTACCCCAGCGTCATCATAGTGCCCGCCGCACCACGGTTCAAGGACTTCGCGACCCTCGACAACCCTCTGAAACCGGCCCCTGGGACACCCCATCGTGTGGAACTGGCGCCCACGCGGTCAGCCAACACACAACCAATCCGGCCCGATCTTCGCCGGCTCTTTTGAGAATGATATTGACACTGGCAACTTTTGTTGTTATAATACCGGGGTGTCACGGGCTCAAGGAAATTCCAGGAGCAAACCATGACACACGACGACCTCAATACCCCGGGCGAAATGAAGCTGAATGAGCTGGCGGAGCGGGCGGGCGTGCCGGCCCGGACCATCCGGCTGTACATCACCCAGGGCCTGTTGCCCGGCCCGCTTCGGGCGGGTCGCAACGCAGCCTACGGCCCCGAACATCTCGATACGCTGGCGGCGATAAAAGACTTTCAACGCCAGGGACTTACATTGAGTCAAATCCGCCAGAAAATGGCGGTTTCCGAGGAGGTGGAGCGGTCAATTCCTACGCCGGTGCAGACCTGGAGTTACCAGGTTGCGCCCGATGTGACCGTGACGGTTCGGGGGGATTCCCCGCCGTGGCGGCTTCGGGCGATCCAAAAGGCGCTTGTTGATATGCAACGGGCGCTCAACGTGCGGGACGACACGTAACAGGAGGGAAGGGCGATGGCGGTTGTCAATGAAGAAACGGGCAAGCGGTTTGCGATTCTTGACAGTAAAACCGGCGAGGAGGTCAAGCTGGCCATGGAGGACCTGTGGCTGACGGGGCGGGTGCTCCCGGTCGGGGCGCGGCTGGTTCTCCGGCATGTGTTCAAATCGGCCGAGAAGAAGCCCCTCGAACTCGTGTATACCTACGGCCTGCCCCGCGACGCCACGTTGCGGAGTTTCAAAGTGGTCGGCGAGGGGTTCACGGTCGAGTCCGAGCTGAAACCCACCGACGAGGCCAGAGAGGACTACGAGGGAGCCATCCAGGACGGCCATCTGGCGGTCCTGAACCGGGTCTATCACGACGGCCTGTCCAGCTTGACGGTCGGGAACGTCCGCCCCGGCGAGACGGTGGCCGTCTACCTCGAGATCCTGGCGGGGGTCGAGCACCACGACGACGGGTTCCGGTTCCGCTTCCCCTTCACCCTGGCCCCGAGTTACCACCGGGACGCTCGCGTGGCCGTCACGCCCGAGGGCCACGGCGAAATGGAGCTTCCCGAGGACCGCTACGACGACCTGCTGCTGCCCCCGTGGTCGCCTGACGCGAAAAACCTGCACTCGGTGGGGTTTGACCTGCTGGTCGAGTTTCCGGGCAGCGGTGGCGAGGTGGCGTCCCCGTCCCACATGCTTGGGGTCAAGATGGGCGAGGATGCGTCGGCGCACGTGCGCCTGGCCAATATGGAGGATGTGCCCAACCGGGACCTGGTGCTCGATGTCAAAACAGAAACCGTCGCCGCAAAGACCTTCGCGGGCATCGACAAGAGCGGCCAGGTGCAGTTCATCTCGCTGATTCCCTCCAGCGCTTTCGGGGAACGGCCCGATGCGCCGGTTCGGGTCGTCTTCGTCGTGGACCGGTCGGGTTCCATGTCTGGAGCGCCGCTCGAACAGGCGGACAAGGCCATCTGCGCCTGTCTGGCCACCCTGAGGCCCGAGGACCAGTTCGGCATCGTGGCGTTTGGCAGTTCCGCGCATGCATTCGTCCCGCATCTCCTTCCCGGAACCATGGAAAACCGCGAGAAGGCGGCGGCGTTTCTCTCCCGCGCCGGTGGTCTGGGCGGTACGGAACTGCTGGGGGGCTTGACCGCGGCCATGGGGGTCTTCGGAGAGGCGGGCGGAGACATCTTCCTGCTGACCGACGGACAGGTGTTCGCCGGCAGCGAGATCATGGCCGGCATGCGCGACCGAGGCTTCCGGGTGCACTGCCTGGGTATCGGCAGCGCCAGTCAGGACCGGTTTCTCGCCCTGCTCGCCCGGGAGACGGGCGGCGTCAGCCGATTCATGACGCCCCGGGAACGGGTAGACATGGCCGCGCTGGAGCTCTTCGCCTCCGCGGGCTGTCCGGTCGCGAGCGAAGTCACCTGCAGCATCACGGGGGCATCAGAGGGCAGGATCAGCCCGGCGCCGTCGCGCATAGTCTTCGCCGGGACGCCGCTGGTCGTTTATGGCGTCTGTCCCGCGGACGCAGGGGCCGTGCTGAATCTCACTTTCGAGGGGACCGCCGGCCCCAGTGCTCTGGAGTATGCTGTTGTCGGCGCTTCCAGTGAACTGGGCGAGACCGTGCGTCTTTTGCGCGGTGCGCGCCTGATAACTGATCTCGAGTCGCAGTTCTCCCAGGCCACCGCCGACGATAGCGCCAAGGCAAGGCGCGGGGCAGACAGGGTCAGCCAGATGCTCAAGAGAACCAGCGAGGAATACGGCCTGTCTTCTCAAGTCATGTCGCTGGTGGCTGTCGTCAAACGCGAAGGCGACGTCCAGGGCGAACTCCCGAAGACCACCGTTGTCCCCGTTGGCATGCCCCAGGACACGGATTTTGAAAGTTACTTCGCAGCGAGCGCCATGCCCGAATCCATGGATAGTGGGCTCTGCCGCTGCAGTATCGACGACCCCGCCATGGACGCCATGCGGGACATTGCGTATGACGAAGGCCCTGAACTCCAAGCGGAAATTACGTTTGCAGGTCCGGATCGGCTAATCGGTCTGGCCGCTCTCCTCGAACCCGATGGCGGCATGCCGGGCGACAACCCCGAAGAACGCCTGCTGGCGTCGCTGCTCGCTCTGCTGGCATTCCACGCCGAAGGCCACTCGCGTCGGCGCGGCCCCTTCGCCCGGCACATCACACGACTCCTCGCCTGGCTCAAACAGGCCGACCTCTCAACGCTCAGCGAGGAACAACGCGACATCGTCACCCGCGTCCTCGACGCCATCGACGCAAAGAGACCGGTGCCCGGGTTCGACACCGAAGTCGCCGCCGATGTCATCCTGAACCGCGGTCTGACGCCTGAAGAAGTATGGGCACACATCATGGAGGTGATGGGGGAGGAGGCATCCGATACGCCGTAATCCGGCCACCGCATGACCTTCTCCGAAACGGCGGGTACGGGGCCTGCGCTCCGTACCCGCCGTGCGTTTTCTCGTTCGCACGGACAGCGCAGGATCAACGGGACTTCAAAAGCTCCCGTCAAAATGCCGCGCCCGGGCTTCCCGAACGCCGCCCCGGCCCTAATACTGGCAGCGAATCTGATAAGGACCGCGCGCCTGGGGCAACACGACGGTCTCCTGCTCCATCGTGCCCGGGGCGCCGTTTACGGTCACCGATTTCGGAGCGGTCCGGCCGGGGTGCCGCACGACCACGCGCAGATCCACGGCGGCGCCGCCCGCGGGCGGCTCAACGTCGATTACAACGGTATCGTCCGTGGCCTCCGTGCGCAGGGCCATCTTGCCGGAAAACGTCGGCGCGTCCTCCACGACGATCGACTGTCCCGGCGCGAACCACCGGCGCGGACAGCCCCGAAGCAGCCACAGCGCGCCCGGTTCCTGGTCGTCGATGACCATCCGCCGCAACATGTCGAGCAGCCGGCCGTTGCCCGACGCGTTCGGCTGAAACGGCGCATAATTCGCGTCGCTCACGTGGATCCGTTCCACCGTCTGAAAGCAGTCCTGCGTAAGGCCGTAGGCCAGATTCGAATAGAGGATGAGCAGCGCCTTCTCGATCTCCCCCCGGGCCAGCAGGTTCTCGAAATAGCCCCGCTCCGAGCTGTTCACGTACCAGAAGGGATTCCGCTTGCCCAGTTCCTTCGGTTCATCCATGCGGTTCGTCAAGCCAATCATCGTGCCCCACGTCTGCTGGAGATATCCGAACATCGCGTCGAACCGCGCGTCGGTGCGGGCGTCGAGCAGTCCCGTGGCGAACATGCAGCTGGGGCCGTCCGCCCACCAGAGCCCGCCCTGTTCCCCCTCGCGGGTCGCCACCAGGTTGGGCACGAACAGCAACCCCGTCGCCGGGTCCACGTACTGCGCCCGGCCTATGGCCTCCAGCAGGCAGTCCCGGTATTCCGACGCTTCTTCCCCAAGGCGCCCGGCTTCCGGCAGGCCCGCCGCCCGAAAGGCCTCCGCCATCTCCATCATGCCTTTCCACGTGAAGACGTCCGAGAAAAAGAAATGATGCCACCCTTCCCAGTCGTGGACCCGGCCCCGCGGCAACAAGCCGTAATAGCCCGCCTTCTCGCCGCTCTCGGTCGAGTGTCGCGTGCGCGCGCGTTCGCCCTGCACCCAGTCCCAGGCCGCCAGAATGCTGGCTTTGTTCTCGTTCAGCCACGCCGCGTCCCCGGAATACCGGTATTTCGCCGCCATTGCCCACAGGATCGAGCCGGTTTCGTTCGTCCAGCGCAGCAGAAAGTTGCCGCTGTAGCAGCCGTGTGCGGACACCGTCTCGCCCTCGGGTTTGCGGCCCGGTTCGGCATAACGGCCGATTCCCGACTGCCGTTCCGTGAAGAACCGGAGCGCCGGTTCCAGTTCGTTGTGATAGCCCAGCGCGCATAACGGCGCCACCATGTGCGCGCATTCCCATGGCCATACCCCTTCCCACATGGGCGACTGGAACGGCTCGTGCCAGGGCCGCTCGGGGTTCTTGCGAAGATTGGTCAGACACGAGAGAATCAGGTGCCGGTAGACGTCGTTCAGCCGGGGTTCCGGCGTCGTGAGCTTCATGCCCGGCTCCAGACCCTTGTCCCAGTACGCCTCAGCCCGCGCCAGGGCCGCGTCAAACGTCACTTCCCGCAGCAGCGCGGCGTCTTCGGCGGGAAAGAACCCCGGCGCGCCCGCAATCGCGAGATCCAGCGTCGCCGTCTCCCCGCCCTGCAGCTCGAACGTAAACGCCGCCACGTTGCGCAACACCTCCGGAAACAGCGGGTCCGCCGTGTGCGTTTCCAGGGCCTCAATCGCCTCAACGCCCACAGGCGAGCCGGTCCGGTACGCCAGCGCCGCCCGGTCGCCCACAAACACCGTGTCCCCGTCTACCCGCACTCCGAGCGAAGGCTCCAGCCACCGCGAGGCCGACGCCAGAAACGGCCCGTAGTTGGGATTCTGCGTGCCGTGCATCCGGCCGAGAAGTACATACAACGGCACCCGCCGCGCCTCCCCGCCCGTATTGCGCAACCTCATCCGCACCACCGCCACCTGCGGTTCGAGGCCCGTGACCGTCTCCTCATCCCTCGGCAGAATGGTCAGCGCGGTCTGATGCACCTCGTACGGCGCCGTCTTCCACGTGCTTTCCACGATCGGCTGATAGCCGCGGTGGAGGCTCCGCGTGACCGCGTACATATCCGGCAACTCAAACGGGTCGCCACAGGCAAAACCCACCCCGAACGCGTCGTTCGCGCGCCCCAGGGCGATGGAGAGATCCGGCTGCACGTGCACGAACTCCGCCGCGTACCGCGCCTGGATCGGCACCCGCTTCGTCATCGGCGCGGCCATGCCCGTCAGCTCCTCCCATGCCACCTCGCGCTGCTCCGCGGCCACCCCGTCAAGCGTGGGGGAGACGAGCAGCCGTTCCCAGGCGCTGAGATACGCGGGCGCCGCCTGTTCGCGCGAAACCCGGTTCCGCTCGATGGCCTTGGTGTCCTCGCGCGCCGCCTGCCGCACCAGATCAAAACCCGGCGCCTCCACCGTGGGCGAAAGCGTCACCTCATCGATTGCCGCGTCCGCTTCATGGCCATCCAGCACGCCCATCCACCGCGTGACGCAAGGGAGCGAGCCCACATGAAACGCCTCCGCCTGCCGCGGCAGACCGCCTGCGCCGTGCAACCGGTGCCGAAGCGCCCCGTCAACATACAGCGCCCGGCACGGCCCCGCCTCGTCCCAGCACACCATCAGGTGATGCCACTCCCCGGCGCGCCAGTCCACCTTGGCCGCAAGCCCCTCAAGCGCCCCGTCTCCGCCGAAATACACCACACCGGGCCCGTCGCCCCCCAAAAACCCCAGAACGATCCGCGCCCCGCCATCCGGATTCGTGATCCCCCAGAAATACCGGTCGCCAAACGCGTTCACGCTGTCCCAATCCGGCCGCACCCACAGCGAAAGCGTGCCCTGGTTCGGATCAAAACCGCCCGCCGCCGGATATGCCAGCACCGCCCCCTCTGAAAACGACGCCGCTTGCCCGCTGCGCCCTTCCGTCAACCCGGCCCCTTCATTCCGGACCGGCGCCACGCCGTTCTCCAGCGCAAACCCCCCATCAAAGAGAATCCGCACCGGCGCGGCCTCCCCGTGCGCCTCCACCCCCGACAACCCCGCCAACAACGCGACGAATAGGCACATGACTCTGCTCCTGATACACGGGTTTACACCTCAGACCACGCAGACTACACCCTTCAGGCCGGTTTTCCCAATCCCGCGAACCGACCCGCCGGATATCCCTGACTCGCATCCGGCATCCTCCGCCCATCCGCTTCGATGGCCCGGACCCGCTTCGCGCCATGCCCCGCACGAGCTGCCGCCCGGTTGGCCAGGGGCATCCCGGTGAATGGTGGAAGAGCAGGTGCCTCGGCGAAAGCTTGTGTTGAGCTCAGGAAGACGGTTCAGGTCTCCAGAATTCCCCTTCGAACGGAGATACCTCGTCGCCCCGCGGACCTCACGCTGAACGTATCCCCGTACCTCCGGTGCAAGACCAGGCGCCCTGGCGGACGGACGGATTCTCGTGGTCGGCCAACGAGCCTGGGGCGCATGTCCCGCTGTCCCCGAAAACAGAGCCGCCTTCACCCCATCGAGTGTCCTGCCGGAACAAGTTGCCATCCACAACAAACCGCGCCAGCGGCCTCATCTGTAAGCTGCTGGCGCGTAGTTACTTAAGTGGCGCGCCTGGTGCGATTCGAACGCACGACCCTCGGCTTAGAAGGCCGATGCTCTATCCTCCTGAGCTACAGGCGCGTTGAAGAGGAAGGTCCGCGGGCATTGTCCGCTGGATCCGTGTTTGCGTGCCGCGCGGGGGCTTGGGCACGCCCATGTGTGCATTATCCCATTTCGATTGCGGATGTGTCCAGTTGTGCACGGGGCGGATTCCGGCGGAAGCGTGCCGACGCTGAGAAGACCGGATCATTCGGCGCGTCTGGGGGCGCAGGGCGCGTTAAGGACGCGCCAGTGCGTTGTGGCAAGCGCCGGGCGTTGGAGCGCACCGGTTCTTTCAAGTGAAGCCCGTGTGGCTTGGGGCGATGTGCGCGCCGGGAAATTGAACCGGCCTCGTCCTCTTCAGTATACTATCGTCACTTCTGCCTGAATGTCCGCGATATGATGGGACTGCGATCGGGGAAGGGTTCGCGGTGGTGTTTTGACTGAGAGTGCTGCATGAGTGCCCACGGGCCCGAAGCAGTATGGCATGCTCCCAATGCAACAGAGAAGGAGACGGAAGATGGCGAAAAAGTACGTATATTTCTTCGGCGGTGGCAAGGCCGAAGGCAAGGCCGAGATGAAGAATCTCCTCGGCGGCAAGGGCGCCAATCTCGCGGAGATGTCGAATCTGGGCATCCCCGTGCCCGCGGGATTCACGATCACCACCGAGATGTGTACAGAGTACTATCGGAACAAAGGGAGCTTGCCCAAGAGCCTCATCCCCGAGGTCAACAAGGCCATGGCGAAAGTCGAGAAGGTCATGGGCAAGAAATACGGCGACGTCAAGAACCCGCTGCTGGTGTCGGTCCGCTCGGGCGCGCGCCGTTCGATGCCCGGCATGATGGACACGGTGCTGAACGTCGGCCTCTGCTCGAAGACCCTTCCCGGGCTGATCAGCCAGTCGGGTGATGAGCGTTTTGCCTATGACGCGTACCGGCGCCTGATCATGATGTATGCCGACGTGGTCATGGAAAAGGCGGCCGGCATTGCTCCGAAAGACGGCCATTCCGTGCGTGAAAAGCTCGAGCATGCCATGGATGCCATGAAGAAGCGCAAGGGCGTCGTGCAGGATGTCGACCTCAACGCCGAGGACCTCAAGGCCCTTTGTGACGAGTTCAAGGACATCGTCAAGAAGACCATCGGCAAGCCGTTCCCCGACGATGCCAACGAGCAGCTGTGGGGAGGCATCCGCGCGGTGTTCCAGTCCTGGAACGGCCGCCGCGCCATCTCCTACCGCCGCATTGAAGGCATCCCGGATGAGTGGGGCACCGCCGTCAACGTCCAGTCCATGGTATTCGGCAATCTGGGCGACACGTCCGCGACGGGCGTCGCGTTCACGCGCGACCCGGCCACCGGCGAGAACCAGTTTTTCGGCGAGTGGCTTGTCAACGCCCAGGGCGAAGACGTGGTGGCCGGCATCCGGACCCCGCAGCCCCTCAACAAAGCCACGAAGCGCTCCGAAAGCAAGGACATGGTGTCGCTTGAGGAACAGTGGCCGGATCTCTACAAGCAACTCTTCGCGATTCGCAACCGGCTTGAGAACCACTACAGGGACATGCAGGACATCGAGTTCACGATCGAGAACAAGAAGCTCTACATGCTCCAGACCCGCACCGGGAAGCGCACGGGCACCGCGGCAGTCCGCATGGCCGTCGAGATGGCGGAGAAGCGGTTGATCGACCGCGACACGGCCATCATGCGCGTCAACCCGCTTCAGCTCGATGAGCTGCTCCACCCGATGCTCGACCCGAAGGAAGAGAAGCGGGCTGGGGTGCTTGCCAGCGGTCTTCCGGCGGGGCCCGGCGGCGGCGTAGGCCAGGTGGTCCTCACCGCGGATGAGGCGGAAAAATGGGCGCAGCAGGGTAAGAAGGTCATTCTGGTCCGCAACGAGACGTCGCCCGAAGACGTCCACGGCATGCACGTGGCCGAAGCCATCCTTACCGCCAAGGGCGGCATGACCAGTCACGCGGCGCTGGTCGCGCGCGGCTGGGGCAAGTGCTGCATCGTCGGATGCGGCGCGCTTCACATCGATCTCGCCGGCAAGATGATCACCGTCAATGGCAAGACCATCAAGGAAGGCGACTGGATCTCGATGAACGGCACGCTCGGGAAGGTCTATGAAGGCCGCGTCCCGGTGCTGCCTGCCGAGCCCGAGCGCGACAAGAACTATGCCACGCTGATGGCGTGGGCCGACAAGGTGCGCCAGATCAACGTCCGCACCAACGCCGAAAGCCCGGCGGACGCCGAACAGGCGGCCAAGTTCGGGGCCGAAGGTATCGGTTTGGCCCGCACCGAGCACATGTTTTTTGACCCCAGCCGCATCATCCACATGCGCGAGATGATCCTGGCCGAAGACGAGGCTACCCGGCGCAACGCCGTCATGAAGCTGTTGCCGTATCAGAAGGCGGATTTCCTCGGCATCTTCAAGGCGATGGCAGGCAAACCGGTCACGGTGCGTCTGCTGGATCCGCCGCTGCACGAGTTCGTCACGCTGGACGACGCCCAAATCCAGGATCTTTCCAAGAGGATCAACGTGCCGCCCGCGCGCATCAAGGCCCGCATTCACGAGCTGCACGAGCTCAATCCCATGCTCGGGCATCGCGGATGCCGCCTCGGGATCGCCTATCCGGAAATCACCGAGATGCAGGCGCGCGCTATCCTCGAAGCGGCCGCCGAGCTGCAGAAAAAGAAGGTCAAGGTGTTCCCGGAAATCATGGTGCCTCTGGTAGGGACGGTCAAAGAGCTGGCCCATCAGGAAGCGATCATCCGTCGTGTAGCGGATGAGGTGCAGAAGGCCCACAAGATCACGCTGAAGTACATGGTCGGCACGATGATCGAAATTCCCCGCGCCGCGCTCACGGCCGACATGATTGCCGGGGTGGCCGAGTTCTTCAGCTTCGGCACCAACGACCTGACCCAGATGGGGTTCGGGTATTCACGCGACGACGTCGGCGGTTTCCTGCCCCTTTACCTCGACCAGAAGATTTTGGCCGAAGACCCGTTCCAGGTCCTGGACCAGGAAGGCATCGGTCAGTTGGTCGAAATCGGCATCCAGAAGGGCCGCTCCACGCGTCCGGACCTCAAGGTCGGGATTTGCGGCGAGCACGGCGGCGAGCCGGAGTCGGTCAAGTTCTGCCACCGTGTGGGTATGAACTACGTGAGCTGCAGCCCGTTCCGCGTGCCGATCGCGCGTTTCGCGGCAGCTCAGGCCGCCATCGAATGGCCGCGCAAGCCCGCCAAGAAAGCGGCTGCCAAGAAGACCGCCGCGAAGAAAAAAGCCCGCGCGAAGAAGTAGACCTTCGTCCCGCGAACCCATGGGCTGCTATCCTGCCCCCGCGAAGCCAGGCGCTTCGCGGGGGCTTTTCCGTCTCAGGGGAGACGAATCCGCGGGGCGCCTCGCGGGCGCCCGGCGCTATTTCGCCGCGGTCTCCGACGCCTTGCCCGGCAGGTCCACGACGGCCGCACCGCGGTGCTGTTTGTTCTCCAGAGGAACGGTTACGCCACGAAGGCAGTTGCCGTCCGTCCAGGGCGCGATACCAACGGAGTAATTGGGGGTGAACCGCCCCAGCAGATTAAACTGCTCGTCGGTTTTCAGCAGCCCCTTCTCGTTCTCATAGCATCCGAACCACCACGCGCCGTCAAACCAGCACGCGGTCTGGATGCCCATTTTCGTATAACCGCTGTTGATCACGTGCCGTTGCACGAAGTCCAGGTTCCGGTCGTACTCGTAGGCGTAGTTTTCGGTGTAGCCCTCCGGCAGGCCTCCGACGACGATGAATTTTCCGTCATGAAAGGCCATTCCTCCGGCGCCATGCACCAGTTCCGGCACGGCTCGCTTCTCCAGCAGCGTGAGATCCCGGGCGTCGTACACATACACCCACGAATCCGCCTGCCCGGGTTCCTGGTTGAACTTCCCCAGGTTCACTGCGACGTACACCTTGCCGTCAACCCAGGTCAGGTCGCCCTGGTGACTCGGGGCGGGGACGGTCCTCAGAAGTTCGCCCGCGCGGTTGGTCTTCACGAGGGCCACGGTAAACGACCAGTAGATGTTCCAATCAACATCTGTGGCGATCCCCTGCAGGTGTCCTCCGTAGATTCCCGGACACGCGATCTCCTGAGTCCCGGAACCCTGGCCCAATCCGGCGACAAGCATGGCGGCAAGCAGACAATACATTACAAATGCCCTCCCTGTGCGGTTTTCGGTCACTTTACGAATTCACGGCCGCGAGATTCAACAAGGTTCGGGGCCGTTCTGTGGTTCTGTCCGGCATTCGGAGGGAAAGCGAGACGGAGCAGAGCCTATTTGCCCGCGGTGTGTCAGGTCTTGGGGGTCTGCTCCGGTTTCGCGAGATAGTCCAGGCCCGAAACGGCCAGCACGACACCGCCCACAAACGTGCCGAAGATGGGGAAGGGGACCCCGACGACGATGCCCGCAACCACACCCTTTGCCAGGCTTTTCAGCCAGCCGTCGTTCGCGGCATACCGTTGGCAGAGCGTCACGCCGATTCCCGCTCCCAGGAAGCCCGCCAGCACCATCGGCACGGTCGAGGCGCCCATGGTCAATACGTTCCCCGAGAACAGGAGCCAGTCCAGTCCCAGAATGACGCCGCCGGACCAGGGATGCAGAAGCGCCAGCCGGCTTGCACGCGGCGCCGCTTCAACCGCTCTGCTCATTCTGAAGCCTCCGGGCTTACCGCTGCTGAACCCTGTCCTGGGCCTGCAGGCGCCAGTGCGGATTACTTGATCCGTTTCAATACCTTCTCGCGATACCGCGCTTCATTCAGAGAAATCTGCTGCCGTTCGGCCTCGGGATACTTCTGCAGGAGACCCTGCAATCGCGCGAGACGCTCCTGGGTCGGGGGATGCGAAGAAAAAATAGGCAGCGGATGGCCGCCGCCGGCTCGCTGTTCCTCGGCGATGAGCTTCTGCATGAACGACACCATTCCGTCGGGCCGGTAACCCGCGCGATACAAGAATTCCATGCCCAGGGCATCGGCTTCGCGTTCATTGTCGCGGCTGTAGTAGCTCATCATCCCCTGCCCGAAAACCCCCGTTGCGATCTTTGCCAGGGTGCTGGGTTGTTCGCCCAGGAGGAGCTGGGTCAGCAGTTCATACCCGTACTGCTTGGTCATGGCCTCCCCGTGATGGTGTGCCGCGACGTGCGCGATCTCATGGGCCATCACGCTGGCGAGTTCCGCCTCGTTTTCACAGACCTTCAGCAGCCCCGTGTAGAGGTACATGTGCCCTCCGGGCAAGGCAAATGCATTTACGGTGTCCGGGTTGTCGATCACCGTGAAGTTGTATTGCACGTCCTGGCGCGTGGCCACCGCGCCGAGCCGGGCGCCGATTTCCGAAACGTAGGCCTGCAGCGCCGCGTCTTTGGAGATCGTCTCCTGTTTTTCGATCTCGGTCGAGAGCTGGTTGCCCAGCTCGACTTCCTGTTGCGTCGAGAGAATATTGATCTGGATGGGCTGGCCTTCCAGGGTCATGCAGCCCGCCGTTGCGAGAACGCACAGCATAAGCATTACCGATACCTTGCGCATCGCCGCTCCTTTCGATTGACTTGCACTCGCATCGCGCATTCCATCCTACGCTACTGCACAATCTCCCGCAACGCCGCAATCAGGGCGTCCATTTCCTGCTCCGCGCCGATGCTGATCCGCAGGGCGTCCCGCAGCCGGGGAACGTCAAAATAGCGCACGAATATCCGGCGTTCCTTCAGACGCTCGAACACGGTCCGGGCCTCCGGCTTTCCGCCCCACCGGGCCAGCACGAAATTCGATTGCGATGGCGTCACCATGAACCCGAGCGCTTCCAGGGCCGCCGTGGCGCGTTTCCGGGTGGCCGCTACCCGGGCGGCGTTGCGCTTCATGGACTCGTAGTCGTTTAACGCCCCCAGGCCCACCGCCTGTGTCACCGCGTTCAGATTGTAGGAGTCCTTCGTCTTGAGAAACTCGGTGATGAGGCCGGGTTGCGCCACCGCCAGGCCCAGCCGCAACCCCGCCAGACTGAATGATTTCGAGAACGTCCGCATCACAATCACGTTCTCGTGGCGTCTCGGAAAATCCATGCAGTCGTCGTCCGCGAAATCAACGTACGCTTCATCGAGCACCACCAGCCCCTGAAAACCGCTACAGAAGCGTTCAACGTCCTTGCGTGGCGCACAGACTCCCGTGGGGGCATTCGGCCGCGGCAGAAAACACAGACGCCCGCCGTGCCCGAAAAACGTCTCCGGAAGCTGGAACTCCTCATCCAGTTCCACCGCTTCCACGCGCGCGCCGTGCAGCCGCGCCAGGGTCTCATACAGGGTATACGTCGGCCAGGTGGTCAAAATGACGTCGCCGGGATCCACAAACGTGCGAACCGCCATGGCAAGCAGTTCATCCATGCCGTTGCCGGCAATGACCCATTCCGGGCCCGCGTACCCCTGCAACTCCGCCCACTTGGCCCGCAGCCGCGTCGACAGCGGATCGGGATACTTTCGCAGCGCATCGGCGCTCACGTGCCGCAATGCTTCCAGCGCCATGGGGGAGGGGGGATAGGGGTTCTCGTTCGTGTTCAGCTTGATGACGTCCGGGTCCTTCGGCTGTTCACCAGGGACGTACCCTTCCACGTCCTTCAGCAGTGCGCGTCCATACTTCATTTCCGTATCTCCACGGCCCGGGCGTGCGCCGTCAGCTTCTCGGATGTCGCCAGCCGCATGATGTCGCCGGCATCCCGCTGAAGCCGTTCCTTCGAATACGAAACGTAATTGGTCACTTTCCGGAAATCCTCCGCCGACAGCGGCGACGAAAACCGCGCCCGCCGTCCCGTCGGGAGGATATGATTCGGTCCCGCATAGTAGTCTGTCACCGCGACCGGCGTTCCCCCGCCAAGCATCACGGCGCCCGCGTTGCGGATGTGCTCGAACACCGCCATCGGGTCCTCGACCTGAATCGACAGGTGTTCCGGCGCCAGCACATTTGTCAGGCGAACGGCATCTTCCAGCCCGGGAACCACGTATATCGTCCCGAAACGTGCGAGCGACTCCCGGATCGTCTCCGCCCGTTCCAGCAGCCTCAATTCCTCCTCGATCACCGTCTCGACCCGGCCCGGCAGTTCCGCGGACGGCGTCACCAGAATGGCCACCGAGTCGGGATTGTGTTCGGCCTGTGCCAGCATTTCCGCCGCAACCTCGCGCGGGTCCGCCTGCGCGTCCGCCAGCACCACGACCTCCGACGGTCCCGCCTCCATGTCGATCGCGCAGACCGACGACACCAGCCGCTTGGCCAGGGTCACATAGATGTTTCCCGGCCCCGTGATCTTGGGCACCGCAGGGATTATCCCCGTGCCATAAGCCATCGCCGCGATCGACTGCGCCCCGCCGATCCGGAACACCCGCGTTGCTCCCGCGACCTTCGCCGCCGCCAGCACCAGCGGGTGGATCGTACCGTTGAAGGACGGGGGAGACACCATGATGATCTCCTCGACCCCCGCCACCGAGGCCGGTACGATATTCATCAATACCGATGACGGATAGAACGCCGTCGCGCCCGGCACATAGACGCCCACGCGCTCCAGCGCCGTGATCCGCCGGCCCAGGATCGTGCCGTCTTCCGAGGTCTCCTCCCACGACTGCCGCAGTTCGCGCGCATGAAACGCCCGGATATTCTCAAGGGCGCGTTCCAGCGCGCCCACCAGTTCGCGGTCAACCGTGTCGAACGCCGCGTCGATTTCGCTCTGGCTGATCTCAAAGGCGCCGGGGTCCAGGGCCACGCCGTCGAATTTCTGCGTGAATTCCGCCACGGCCGCGTCTCCGCGGACCCGCACGGCCTCCACAATCGCCCGGGTGCTGGCAAGCTGCTGCTCGAGGTGCGCTTCCCCGCCCGCGGCCGCTTCTTCCCCTCGTTCAACGGCCCGGATCACGTTTTCCAGTTCCTGGCCGTTCGCTATGGTCAGAGTTCGCATATCGTTCTCCCTTTGGAAACACCTGGCCCGTAGAACATGCGCCTTATGCACACCAACCCGCTACCGGCCGGCCAAAGTTCGGTCTGTTCGGAAGGAACCGGGCGCTAGTGCCGCACGCGCTGGATGTCCGCCCCGAGCGCGCTCAGGCGTTCCTCGATTCGCTCATAGCCCCGGTCAATATGATACACGCGCGCCACCGCCGTTTCCCCTTTTTCGGCGACCAGCCCCGCAAGCACCAGCGCCGCGCTTGCCCGCAAATCCGACGCCATCACCGGCGCGCCGCTCAGGCTTTTGACGCCCCGCACAATCGCCGCATTGCCGTCCAGGTCGATGTCTGCGCCCATCCGCGCCAGTTCGGCCACCTGCATGAACCGGTTCTCGAACACGGTCTCCCGGATCACGCTCGCTCCCTCGGCTACGCACAGCATGGCCATGGTCTGCGCCTGCAGATCCGTCGGAAAGCCCGGGAAGGGCTGGGTGGTGATGTCCACGCTCCTGAACCCGTTCGTCGCCCGGGCGCGAATCCGTTGCCCCGCGATCTCGATCTCCGCACCCGTCTCATGCAACTTCTGCAGAAAACTCGTCAGATGCTCCGCACTGGCGTTCTGGACGGTCACATCGCCGTGCGTCGCCACCCCCGCCAGTAGAAACGTTCCCGTCTCAATCCGGTCCGGGATGACGGCATGCTCCGCGCCGCCCAGGGCATCGACCCCAACCACCGTGATGAGATCCGTCCCGGCCCCGGAGATTTGCGCGCCCAGCTCGTTCAAAAACTCCGCCAGATCGACGATCTCGGGTTCCCGCGCCGCGTTCGTCATACGGGTGACTCCCTGCGCGCGGCACGCCGCCATGAGGAGATTCTCGGTCGCCCCCACGCTGGGAAAATCCAGCGCGATGTCGGCCCCTTTCAGCCGCCCTTCCGCCACCACGTACCCTTCTTCAATCGTGATCGAGGCCCCGAGGGCCTCAAGCCCTTTCAGATGGATATCCACCGGACGCGTCCCGATGGCGCAGCCTCCCGGCAGCGACACCCGCGCCGTCCCGAACCGTCCCAGCAGGGGGCCCAGCACGAAAAACGACGCGCGCATCTTTCGCACCAGGTCGTAGGGCGCCTCCTGCGACCCCACGCCCGACGCGTCCAGAGTCATCGAACGCCCCGTGAAATCGATGCGCATGCCCATCCCGGACAGGATCTTGTCCATCGTGAACACGTCGTGAAGGCACGGCACGTTGTGGAGCACGCACGGCTCCTCGGAGAGCAAGGCCGCCGCCATCAGCGGCAGCGCCGCATTCTTGGCCCCCCGCACGTATACCGTGCCGTGGAGCGGGCGGCCGCCGCGAATCAGGATCTTGTCCATGCGTGTGGTGTGCTCCGTTACCCCGGCAAGGGCACGCCCCGCACCGTGCCCCCGGTAAAAAATACAGGCCCAAAGCCGTGGGAGGCTCTGGGCCGCAACACGTTGCCAAATCGCCTATTGAGTGGGCGGGGGCGATGCCTCCCCGGCGTCGCCTGCGGGCGTCTCTGCTGTAGATTCATCCACGACGGCCGCCGGAGGTTCCACCGGAGCGCTTTCCACGGCGGTGGCCGCGGGCGCCGGCGCCGTGGCGGTGTCGCCGGCTTCCGCGCCGGCCGTTCCGGCCTCCGGGGCCTCGGATGCCGCCGCCGGCGCGTCCGGCGCCGCTCCGATGCCGGCCTCCTCGTACCCGCTCATGTCGATCGTCTCCGTCTCGACCAGCTCGGGGGCCTGGCCCTTCGAGATCCGGCCCGCAAGCAGCGACATCGTCAGGGCCAGCACCAAAAACATGCCCGCCATCACATACGTGATCTTTACCGGGAGGCTCTTGCTCATCCGGGGACCGAATACCGTATCCGCCCCGCCGCCGCCCAGGCCGAAGGCGCCCGCGAATCCAACGCCTTTGCCTTTCTGAAGCAAGACGACGGCTATCAAGCCCAGACACGCAGGAACGTACAGGATTACACAAATCCACCAAAGCCAGTTGTGAACCGAATCAAACATCCGCGTAGACTTCCTCTCGGGCCGTCCGTTGGGGCCCTGCCCGTCCGGGCAGGACTACCCGGGACCGCCCTTTGTCATGGTTTGCCGGACTAGAGCGACTTCCTCACCAGCTCCGCAAAACCGTCGGCCTTCAGCGATGCCCCGCCCACCAGCGAGCCATCCACATTCGGCTTCGCCATCAACGACGCCACATTGTCCGGCTTCACGCTGCCGCCGTACTGTATACGAACCTTATCCGCAACCGCCTCGCCAAACTGGTCCCGCACCAGGCCCCGCACAAACGCGTGCGCCTCTTCGGCCTGTTCCGGGGTGGCCGTCACGCCCGTGCCAATGGCCCACACGGGTTCGTACGCGATCGAGGTGTTGTCAAAATCGGCCTCCGACAGCCCCATCAGACCGTTCGTGATCTGGCGCACCAGCACATCGTTCATCCGGCCGCTCTCGCGTTCTTCCAGAGTCTCGCCGATGCAGAACATAACCTTCAAGCCGCTGGCAAGCGCGAACCGCAGCTTTTCATTCAGAAACTCGTCGGATTCGTTGAAATACTGGCGCCGTTCGCTGTGCCCGATGATCGTCCACGTGCATCCCGCGTCCTTCAGCATCTGCGGCGAAACCTCGCCCGTGTAGGCGCCGCTTTCCCTGGTGAAACAGTTCTGTGCGCCGAGCTGAATGTTCGAGCCCTTCAGCGCATCCGCAACCGCATGAAGCGCCGTAAATACCGGGCACACAACGATGTCGACCCCCTCAACGTCCTTCACAAGCGGTTTCAGCGCGTTGACCAGCGCCAACGATTCGCCCACCAGCTTGTTCATTTTCCAGTTACCCGCGACCAGTGGTTTTCTCACAAGATTCCCTTCCGTTTTCAGGCCCGCGAATCAGCGGTTTCCGCAATTTTCCGAAGCAGCTCACAAGCCTATCACAACGCCTTGCCATGAGGCAAATGCCCGAGGCCATACGCGAATCGCCCGGCCGCCCGCCGGGTACCCGGAACCGCCCGGCCTACTTGGCCTCGCCCAGATGGGGCGCGGCGGCGCTCCGATGGCTGCCCAGGGCTGCCAGGCCCGCAAGGTAGGTCATCATCCAGCCGCGCAAATCATCAATGAGAGAGTAAAACAGCGGAACCACGAACAACGTCAGAACCGTCCCTGTCGTCAGACCGCCAATCAGGGCCTTGCCCAGGCTGTGAAACGCGATCTCGCCCCCGACCCCGCCGCCCATGGCCAGCGGGACGCAGCCCAGGATGGTCGTCAGCGCCGTCATCATTACCGGGCGGAACCGGTCGCGCCCGCCCTGAAGGGTGGCCTGCATGCGATCCGCGCCGCGCGCGCGCAACTGGTTGATGTGATCCACGATAACGATGCCATTGTTCACAATCACGCCCACCATCAGGAACATCCCGATATACGCGATTGTGTCCATCGACGTCCCCGTCACGAACATCGTCCACCAGACTCCCATGAAGGCAACCGGTATCGTCGTCAGGATCGACAGCGGCAGAATGAAGGACTCGAACAGCGCGCCCATCACAAGGTAGATCATCACAATCGCCAAAACGATCCCCGTGATGAAATTCGCCCGGTCCTGCGCGAGCTCGATTAGTTCATCGCCAAGCTCGATCGTATATCCCCGCGGCAGCGGAAAACTGGCGGCCAGGTCTTCCAGATGCTTCTTGATCGTGACCAGATCTTCCCCGCTCACGTTTGCCGTAATGGTCGTCACGTTCTTGGAGTTGATCCGCGTAATCTGCTTCGGACTGTAGGCCTTCTCGAACCGGACAATGCGGTTCAGCGGCACCAGTTCCCCTCGCGGCGTCAGCAGGGAGACATTGTCGAGGCTGGTCTTGCGCTTCCGGTCTTCCTCCCGGAACTGGGCCCAGACCGCGATTTCCCGGCCTTCCCGCTTCATGTAGGGAAGCCGGGTGCCGCGCAACGCAAAATCCACCGTCCGCGCCACAATCAGCGGATTGATCCCAAACCGTTTCGACAGCGCCTCGTCGATGCTGATCTGCACCTCCTGCCGGTCGCGCTCCGCGTCGGTCTGCACCTCGCTGATATTCGGGATCTGCGCCATGAGCCCGCTGAAATGCTGCGCCTTTTCCGCGAGAATCGCCGCATTGTCTCCCCGCATCCGCACCCGGATCGTCCGCGTCGCACCCTCCGACTGGGCTATCGTGAATCCCAGTTCGGTCCCGGGCAGGCGCGTGCCCGTGTCTCGCGCCGAAAACCGTTGCCACAGGATGTCCATCACCTGTTCCGTGCTGTACGGAGCTTCCTGACCTCCCGGGTACTGGTCTGCCTCGTACAGGAAACAACTGATCTCACCGCCCTCGGGGCCATAGTTCACGAATATATTCTCGATGCCCAGTTCATCGCGCTGCGCGTTGAGCGAGTCCAGCAACTGGTCCATTACCGCCTTGGCCATGTCCATATCAAAATTCTGGTCAAAGTCGACCGCAATGCGCACTTCCCGCGTGTCAATCTCGGGCATGCCCTGCATCCCCACGTGCCGGAACGGACCCACCGCGGTGATCACCCCGAACAGGAGCAACAGCAATACCGACGCCAGCCGCCAGCGCATCACCCAGTGAAGGACACCGATGTAGCCATTGATCGTGGCCTGCAAGGGGTGGATGCGGCTGATCAGCCGAACCAGCCGGATAAACCAGCGCCCGAACACCCGTTCCGCGCAGGCGACTATGCGGTGCAAAAACGGATGTTCCGACAGGTTGGACAGCTCCTTCATGCGGCTGCTCGCCAATGGAATCACCGTCAGTGCAATCACCAGGCTCGCCACCAGCGAGACGGTAATCGGCAGGGAAAACTGCCGCATATGCTGCCCCATTTCGCCGCTTTGCATGAACAACAGCGAAGCGAACACGACGATCGTCGTCAACGTCGACGCTGTAATCGCCATCCCGACTTCCGAAGCGCCGCGCCGCGCGCTCTCGAACGAATCCAGCCCGAGCTGCCGGTACCGGTAGATGTTCTCGATCACTACGATCGCGTTGTCTACCAGCATCCCCAGCGCGATGATCAGCGCGCACATCGTCACAATATTCAAGGTCATCCCGATGAAATACATCACCACCAGGCTGACCACGACCGACGCCGGAATGGCCAGCGCAACCACCAGCGTCGGGCGAATGCGCAGCAGAAACAGGAACAAGACCACCACCGCAAGCAAACCGCCCGACTTTCCCGCCCCGATCAGGCTGTCCAGCGACTGGCGGATCAGTTGCCCCTGGTCGAAAAACACGTAGATATCCAGGCCCTTGAAATCCGGTTCCTGGCGCGCCTTTTCCAGGGCCTCGTGCACGCGTTCGCAGGTCGCAATCGCATTGGCTTCCGCCTCTTTCCTGACCAGGATGAACGCCCCGCCCTTGCCGTCCACCATAAACTCGCGCTGATACTCCCGCGCCTCGAACCCCACATCCGCCACGTCCCTCACCCGAAGGCCGTTCCGGCCAATCGTCAGGTTGGAAATCTCGTCCGGATGCGTAAACTCGCCCAGGGCCCGCACGTAGTATTTCGTCGGCCCGTCCTTCATCTCGCCCACCGTGATGTTCAGGCTGCTGCGCTGGAGCTGCGCCACCACCTCGTACATGGCCACATGGTGTGCCCGAAGCGCGTCCTGATCGAATTCAATCAGCACCTCCTGCTCCGGCTTGGTGAACACCTGGACTTCCGCCACGCCGTTCACGCGAAGCAGCTTCGGCTGGAGCAAGGTCCGCACGCGGTGCGCCAGTTCCTCCTCATCCCCCGCGCGCCCCAGCCCGATCAGCAGGATCGGCAGCGACTGGGAACTGAAGCGAAACAGATAGATGTCGTCTACGCCGGACGGCAGCTTGAGGCGCAGCCGCTCCATGCGATCCCGCACTTCCGACGTTGCGAGCGACATCTCCGTATCCGAGTCAAACAACAGCCGGATGTTGCACCCGTCGCTGTCGGATGTCGTCGTAATGCGTTTGAGGCTCGATACCGTGCGGAATTCGCCTTCCGCCGGAATCGCGATCTCCGCCTCCACCTGTTCCGGCGTGGCGTTGGGGTAGGGGATGGTACAGCTCATCATCGGAAAGTCCATCCGATGGATGAACTCCAGAGGGATCTTGTGCCACGCAATGACCCCCAGTCCCATCACCGTGAGCACCAGCATCGTGACGGTGATCGGCCGCCTGAGTGCGATGTCCGTCAAGCCGGATTTCATGTTTTGTCCCGGCCGCCAAACAAATAATAGGCCATCGGGATGATCAGGAGCGTGAGCAGGGTGGCCGACGACAGGCCCGCCATCACCGTGACGGCCATCGGGCGCCGGATTTCCGCGCCCTCCCCCGACGACAACGCCATCGGAATCAGACCCAGGACCGTCGTCAGGGTCGTCATGAGAATCGGGCGCAACCGGACCAGACCGGCCTGCACGACGGCTTCCCGCTTGGCCATGCCCCGCGCCCGCAACTGGTTCACATAATCCACGAGCACGATGGCGTTGTTGACGACGATGCCGGCAAGGATGATCCCGCCGATGAATACCATGATGCTCAGGCTGATCTCGAATAGATACAGAACGTACACCACCCCGATAAATGCCAGCGGTACCGAAAACAACACCAGCGCCGGGTGCAGGATGGACTCGAACTGGCACGCCATCACGACGTATACCAGGAAGATGGCCAGCAGCAACGCAAACTGAAGGCTTTGGTATGACGTCGCCAGTTCGCGGTTCTGGCCCCCGAGGCTCCAGTCAAAATCTTCCGGCATGCGGATCTGCGACACCCGCGCCTCGATATCCCGCGACACGGCGCCCAGATCACGGCCTTCCACGTTCGCTGTGACCAGGGCCACGCGGCGCTGATCGATGCGCCGAATCTCGCTGGGCCCCTCTTTCACGTCAATCGTGGCCACGGTCTCCAGCGGGATCGGCGGCGTGCCCTCGATCACGGACACCTGGCGCAGGTCCCGGAGGCTGCTCAGGCCCGCCCGGTCCGTCCGCACCCGAATGTCCACTTTCTCGCCGGCACGGTTGAACTCGGTCGGCGCCTCGCCCTGCACCTCATTCCGCAAGCGCAGCGCCACCTGATCGGGCGTCAGGCCTTTTGCCGCCAGCAACTCGCGGTCCAGCCCGATGATCACTTCCGGGTAGCCCTGCTTCATATTCAACTCCGCGTCCTTCAGCCCCGGAATGCCCTCGATGCTCGCCAGAATCTCCTGTCCCACCGCGCGCAGGGCGTCAATGTCGTCGCCCTGAATCTGAAGCTCGACGGCGAACTTGAAACTGAACAGCGCCGGAAGCGTAAACGTGATCTCGTCGCCCGTGCGGGCGATGATTTCGCGCCGTATCTGTTCGATGATCTCGTCCTGGTACTGCGCGTTTTCGTCCGGGTCCCTGAGAGTGACCGTGAACTCGGCCACGTTCTCGCCGCGCTCGCTTTCCGCCTTCGTTTTTTCCGAACCCACCTCCACGCTCACGGTATCGACTACGGGAAAGCTCCGGACGATCTTCTCCACCTGGATGGCCCGCTGCTCCGTCTGCTCAATCCGTGTGCCCGGAGGCGCTTCCATGCGAATGCCGAATTCCCCCTGTTTCAGCGGCGGTATCAGTTCCGTGCCCAGTTGCGGTATCAGCCATCCCGCATGCACCGACAGGCCGAGCATGGCGAGCAACACCAGGGCGCTGAAGCCCAGGCTAAACCTCAGCAGCAGCTCATAGCTATTCCGGAACGCGTTAAAGAGCGTCTCGAAAAGCCAGAACGGGACCCAAAGAAGCAGCCGGACGGCCCGGCTCAGGACCCAGAGGACCGCAACCAGAACCAGCGAAACCGGGAAGACGAGTGAGACGAGCAGGGTCACGAGCATCATAAGGAATACCCGCACGGCGAACAGGATCAGCACGCACGGCGCCAACACCACACTCTTCATGGCCGATAGAATGTTGCCCAGAGCCCCGCGTTGCCCGCGTCCGCCCCAGGCTGCCGCCAGCGGCCGGAAATCGTGGCGCGCGGCCTTTCCCAGCCACGCCGCCACATAGTTCGCCCCGCGCGGCGCCAGGCCGGCCACCGAGGCCAGGCGGCCCTTGCCGGCCCCCCGGCCGTCGTGGTACGCCCGTAACATCCAAACAACGTCGCGGTCCGCCAGCAGGCTGAGCGCCGGGCGCGATGCCACCATCGGAATCAGGTATAACGCGACCAGCAGCGACGCCAGCAGCGAAAACGTCACCGTCAGGGCCAGATCGCCAAACAACTGCCCTGCGATGCCCTCTACGAACGCCAGAGGGAGGAACACGGCGACTGTCGTCAGGGTGGATGCGGTTACCGCCCCGCCCACTTCGTTGGTGCCCCGGTTCGCGGAGTCGGTCGTGCCGTCTCCCTCCTCCGTGCAGCGGAAAATGCTCTCCAGCACCACGATCGAGTTGTCCACAAGCATGCCCACACCCAGGGCCAGGCCGCCCAGGGACATGATGTTCAGCGACACGTCCCGCATGTACATCGGCACAAACGTCGCAATAATCGAAATGGGGATCGAAACCCCGATGATCAAGGTGCTTCTCAGTTGCTTCAGGAAAAAAGCCAGGATGATCAACGCCAGAATACCGCCCTGGATGGCGGTATTCTGGACTTCCTCGATCGACGCCACGATGAAACGCGACTGATCGCTGACCAGCACAAATTGGCTGTGCTCCGGATCCGGAAGCCGCGAGAGCAAGGTCTTGCGGAGATCCTGGCTCCGGCGCTCTTCTTCATCTTCCTCTCCGGCGTTCCGCATCCGCTCAACGCGCCGCGCCGCCAGTTCCCAGAAACTGAGTTTCCGATCGAATCCAAACAAGTCCTTGACCTTGTTGCACACCTGAACCGTGTTGGCGTCGCCCCATTTGTAGATCTCGAGTTCCACCGCCTCGCCGCCGTTCAGCCGAACAACCGTGTCGCGGTCCTTTTCCCCCTGGATGACCTCCGCGACCTGAGACAACGCAATCGGAATGCCCGCCGGCGTTACGATCAGCGTGTCGCCGATTTCCGACACCGTCTTGTATTCATTGACCGTCCGAACCAGGTATTCCGTCTTCCCTTCTTTAAGCCGTCCGCCTGAAAGGTTGATGTTCTGCTGCGCGAGAGAGTTGCTGATGCTGTCCAGGTTCAGGCCGAGATTTTTCAGCTTTTGCGCGTCAACCAGGACCTGGATCTCTTCTTCGCGTCCGCCCTTCACCAACACCTGCGCGATGCCCAGCTCCCCTTCCAGATCGCTCTTGATATGACGTTCCGCCGACTCGCGAATCTGGGTCAGGCGCTCCTGCTGCCGGGCAACGTCCTCGGACGTGTCCACAATGGCTACCCGCATGATCGGGTCGAGCGTCGGGTCGTAGCGCAGGATGACCGGATTCTGCGTGACTTCCTCCGGCGGCTCAAACAGGTCCAGACGGTCGCGCACATCCTGCTGGGCCGTGTTCATGTCCGTGTCCCACGTGAATTCAAGCACGATTTCGGACAGGCCCGGCGAGGACACACTGCTGATCTGCACCATGCCCGGCACAATCGCCAGGGTCTCCTCCAGCGGACGCGTCAGCAGTTTTTCCACGTCCTCCGGGGCCGCGCCTTCGTACTCCGTGCGTACGGTAAGCGTGGGGTAGGAGATGTCCGGCATGAGGTTGATGGAAAGACCTTCATACGATTTCCAGCCGAACACCACCAGCGTCAAAAACACCATCGCGGTCGTCACGGGGCGGCGGATGGCCAGGCGGTACTGCTCTGTAGGAGGGGACTGCGCTTCGCTCATACGTATGTTTGACACTTCCTAAGGTCACCGCGCGCTGTGATGCGCACAAAGAACGCCCCGCCGGCCACGCTCAAAAAACGGATCATGCGATGGCTACGGCAACCGGCGGTGCCGCTGATTCGACGCTTGGGGGGTCTCTCTCTTCTTTTTGGCTTCTTCCGCCGCTTTCAGCGCTTCTTCTGCGCTCAATCCCGCGCTCTTGGCCAATTCCTTCTCTGCCGTCGTGATGCTGATCCGCGTTCCGGGTTTGAGGGTCTGCTGCCCCAGGGTCACTACCAGATCGCTTTCGCTCAATCCCGCAACGATTTCTGATTCATCGCTGTCCTCGAGGCCCACCTCCACCTCGACGCGTTCCGCAACCCACGGATCTGTTTCCTTCGCGTCGGCCGGCGGTGCGGCGTCGTCTACCGCCGCGGGGTCGTCCGTCGCGGTGCCGGCGCCCTCGTCCGCCGGCGCCTCCGGCGGTTCGTTTTCGGCCGTTTCGCTTCCCGCATCCGCGCGGCGCGCCACAAAGACGTACGTGCGGGCATTCTCCTCAATCACCGCGTCCTTGGGCACCAGGAGCACGTTCTCGTGCGTCTCCATCACCAGGCGAACCCGCGCGAACGCCGATTCCCGCAAGCGTTCCTGCGTCGCCTGGTCCAGGCTCATGACCACTTTGACCGTGCCGCTCGTGGGATCAACGCTCGGGTTAATCCGGGTGATGCGCGCCTCGAACTCCTCGCCGGCAATCGCGTCTACCGTGAATTTTGCGGCCTGGCCTTCCCGGAGCTGCATCAGGTTCTTCTCGGGGGGACTGATCACAAGCTGGTACGACGACGGATCCACGACCGAAAACGCCGGCGTGCCCGTTGAAACCAGCATCCCCACCTGGATGTGCCGGTGAGTCACCACCCCGCTGATCGGCGCGCGAACCGTCAAGTTGGTCAGCCGGACCTCCTGGATTCGGCGCGTCGCCACCGCGTTTTCGAACGCAAACTGCGCCGCGTCCCGATCCTGTTCCGCCAGAATGCCTGCGTCAAACGCCTGCCGAGCCCGTTCGTACGCCGTCTTCCGCTCGCTTTCCGTCACCAGCGCCTGGCGCAACGAGGCCTCCGCCTCCGCCTTGTCCAGCTCCGCCAGCACCTGGCCTTCTTTGACCGTGTCCCCCTCGTCGGCAAAAACGGCCACGCATGTCCCGACGCCTTCCGACGTCACATCCACGCGATTCTCCGCCTCGATACGCGTGGTCGTTTCAAAATACGCCGAAATATCGCCCCGCGCCGGGCTGTCGACCTCCACCGGAATGACGATTTCCTCGATGGTAAATTCCGGCGCAGCCTGTGCGGCACTGGGGTTGGTCTTTCCACCCGTGGTACCGCCGCACCCCAACACCACCGCCAATGCCGCCGCCAATCCCAGAATTCTCGAGTAGCTCTGCATCGTACCTCCACGCAGGACGGGAATCTCGCTCCAGATAATGCGCTCCGTTCACAAATCGGCGCATGGTAAAGGGTTTCGCACGGAAAGTTCAACCGCGCACGCCGTGCACACGCGGTGTTCCACACTCCGGTCTGAATCCACGACGGTTTGACCCCCCAAGCCGGTCCGAGGTTTCAGGCATACACCACGGAGGGGGCGGGATAACGGGAGACCTTGCCCCGGTTCCGGTGTCCGCCGCGAGCCTACAGCCGCCCGCTGTCTCTCATGTGCTTCCGGCTCGCGTTCCGGTGTTTGATGCGGATTCCAGGGTCATATTCGGGGTCGCCGCTCCTGCGCCACTCGTCAATGAGATGTTCAATGCGCATATCGTATTGGGGGGCATAGTTGTTAAGCAGGTAGGTCAATTCGCTCTTGATGCGTTTGGCCTTCCCATCCCCGCTTTCGCTCATCTTCGTTCGAAGCTCTTTTAATCCCGCTTCAATTTGCCTGGAATAGTTGCCGCTGGTATGCACATCGCTCCGGGGGCCCTTCACCGTGCGCTTAGCCTCTTCCCGAACCGCCATCTTCCATTCCGATTTCGAACGCGCCTTCATGACAGGCTTCTCCTCTCAACCGCGAAACCACACCTCTGCTAATTATGCTCTAAGCTCTGAATTTGATCAAACCCGCCGGCCCGTATTCTACGAATCAAAGCGTGATTTCACCTCGAACGCTTGTATTACTAATAGGTTACAGCAGAAATCGCGAGGCCCGTCCTGGAGCCCATTCTCATGCTGCGCCGCCCCGAATCACGCGTTCGCACCATTCAGGACCATAGCCCAAACGGTACCTCCCCCGGTCGCACGGTCCCGAGTCGGCAAAAATTTCCTGTTCATATTGCCACGCGCAGGCGTCCATGATACACTAGCGATTAGTTTATTGACATTCAGTCAGGATGCGCAGATGTCCTGTGCGAAATAGCCGTGCGGCTCGAGTAGGCGGGCCTGCACATCGGGGAGTTCGGTACCAAGAGGAAGAGCAGTGCCAGGCGGGCCTCTAGACAACTCCAATCCACATCCCATGGACCCTTCAGAAGAGACCGCGCGGCCCTCGGAGGCGGCGCCGGATTCCGGCCGGTCTCGCGATGCCGGGGCCGGGAGCCAGCCGGACCTGGATGCCCTTATCCAGAGTCTCCAGAGCCCTGATTCGAATGCCGTGGGGGAGGGCGATACCATTCTCGTCCCTTCCGGGGGTGAGTCCGCACATCATCTCCCGGATCCGGCTGAAATGGATGAGATCATCGCTTCCCTTGCCGGCGAGCAGGACGAACAGAGCATTGAAGTGACCGCCGGCGCACCCCGGGCTGCGGCGCCGATTCTCCAATCCCTCGAAGAATTCACCCCGGAGACCAACCCGGAACAGGATCTTGCCGCGAGCGGTCAAAATGACCCCGTTGCGGATTTCGCTGCCCTGGGTACCTTGCTTGCGCAGGTGGATGATGGCTTGAGCCACGGGACCGAGAGCGCGGAGGAGGACACGGACACCGGCCCGCAGGACCCCGCTGCGGCTTCCGCTGAAGCACCGGATGTCTCCCCCGAACCGGAGGACGTGCCTCGTGCCGCTCCTGTTCCTGGGGATGCCGACGACATGGACGCCGTCATCGCCGCACTCACCAGAGACGGGCCGGCCTCAGGCGAAGACGTCGGTTCGGAAAACCTCGCCGCCGCCGGCACGGTGCAGGAACGCAAAGATACCGGCGAAACCGCGCGGGAAGCGATCAACGCCCTCCTGAAACAGACGCCCGGCGCGCCCGCAAACCCGGCGGCGCCGCAGGCCGCCAGAATTTCAGCCCCGTCTTCACCTGAAGCGGCCGGTGACATGGCCGAGGCTTTCCCCTCGGTAGAGCCCAAACATGCCCGGCCGCCGGTGTCGCTCCGCCTGCCCTTCGCCCTCCTTGCCAAAGCGGGGGCCTCACTGGCCGCGGGCCTGCTTTTCGGGCTGGTCGCGTACGTGCTTCTGTCGAATTACACCTCGCGCGTGCCCGAGCTCGAGGTCCCCGATGTTGCCAGAACCCAGGACCTCGAAGCGGTGATGGAGCAGGCCAGAACGGCCATCGCCGCCGGCAGCCACGCCGCCGCCGCGCGCCTGCTCGAAGCGCCTTTGCGGGCCGCCCCGCCCAGCCCGTTACGGACCGAGGCCGAATTGCTGAGGCTCGAAGCCGCCTACCGGGCCTTGCCTTCCCAGGCCGCTGAGTTCGAGATTGAAATTGTCAACAGTTACATCGACTCGTTCCTCGAACAGGCTTCGTCGCATCCGAGGACGCCGGAAATCCTGCAATGGAAGGCCACCCTCTATGAGCGCGCCGGGGTCCTGTTTGCGGCCTGCAACGTGTACAACCAGCTCCTCACCGAATACCCCGACCTGCCCAACAGGCCCGAGCTGCTTCTTCGCGCGGGCCGTCTGGCCCTCGACACCGGACGCTACACCGAAGCCGCCGCGCATCTCGAGCATCTGGTCAAGACCTTTCCCGGAGCGCCGCAGGCCGCACACGGCACGCTGCTCCTCGGGGAGACCATGGTCCGCCTCGGCAGGCAGGGCGAAGGCGAAGCGCTTCTCACGCGGGTCGCCCATGCGAATGCCCACAGCCGTCTGGGGGCCGACGCCTGTACCGCGCTGGGGCGCATGGCCCTGGAGCGCGGCGATTACCAAGCCGCCATCTCGCTGCTCAAGACCCGTCTTCAGTCTGGAACCACCAGTGACGGCAATGACGCAGTCCTCCTCATGCTTGCAAAAGCCTGCCGGGCCGCGGAGCAGACCCAGGACGCCCAGGATGCGCTGCGCGATATCATCCGGTTCTTTCCCGAAAGTCCCTCCGCGCCACAGGCCTATCTCGAGCTGACCAGCATGCTGGATTTGGCGGGCAGGCGCGACGACGCCCTGCGAATCGCGTCCGAGGCTGCTCACAGACATCCCGGCAACCCCGAAATCCTGCTGCGGTACGCACACTTGCGCGAGCTCGACGGCGATGCCCGCGGCGCCGCCCAGGCGCTCCTCTCGGCCGAGCAGGCCGGTGCGTCCGATCCCCAGGTGCTGTTGACCGCCGGTAACCAGTTCCTCAACGCAGGGTATTCGGAAGACGCGGAAAAAACCTTCCATCAACTGCTCGCGGCATTCCCCGGCACGCCGCAGTCCATCGCCGCCAATGTCGCGCTGGCAAAGATCGCGCTCAAACGCAATGAATCCGGCCGCGCCATGGCGCTTATGCTGGACATGGCCCGCCTGGCCCAGAACTCGCCGCAGGAAGTCGAGGTCATGCTGGCCCTGGGCGAGATGTACCAGGAACTCGGGCTCCTCTCTCAGGCAGCCGAGACGTACCGCGGGATCGCCGCCGCCTCGTCCGAGCCGGAAATCCTCGCCCGGGCCGCCCGGGCGCTGTTCCGGGCCGGCGCATGGTCCGAGGGAAACGAAGTCGCCCGCCGGGTGGATGTCGGGACGCTGACCCCTTCCACGGCCTACGCCTTTCTCATGGAATACGGCCATGCCATGCGGCTCGCCGATTCAAGCAAGGCGCTTCAACTCATGGAACAGGCCCATACCGGCTATCCCGGGGAGCGTACCATGAGCCAGGTCCGGCGGCTTGTCGAGACCTGTCTCGCACTGGACCGCTTCGACCGGGCCCTGGCGATCGCGGAAGAACTCTCCGCCTCCGTCGATTCCGCCAACGCCGAAGATTACCGGGAACTCCTCATTGCCTGTGGCGACTACGCCGTGGAGCGCCAGGACTACGCCCGGGCCGCCACCTGCTACACGAAGGTCCTCGAGGTGAATGAGCGGGATACCCGGAACGCACAGTGGGCCCGATTCCAGCTTGCCAGCGCCCTGCATGCCCTCGGCAAGCTCGAGGATGCCCGGCCTCTGCTCGACGCTATTGCCGCATCCACGTCGCCGTGGGCCGCCGAAGCCCAACTGAAGCTCGGGTATCTGGGGCTGCGCGCCCGCATGGACGGAACTCCTGATACACCGGGTCCGTCCGGAGACCAGGCGCCATGACGACGGACCACTCGATTGCGGCGCGCCTCGCCGACTGTTTCCGCCGTCAGCTCGCGCTGTTCAACCGCATGGCTGAGGCCCACGCCGCGCTGCCCCGCGAGCCCGAGTCGCCCGAATGGACCGAAATGCTGCGTCTTCAAACCCAGTTCTCGCGCGATCTGGCCGCGCTCGAGCAGGAATTCCAGATCCTCAAACGCGAATGGGACCAAACGCCCGGCATCGAGCCGGACACGCGCAGCCGGATGCGGGAACTTGCCGACACCGCCCGCCACATGACGGACGAGCTCGCCCGCGCAAACGCCGGAAACGCGGCCCAGGTCGCTGACATGATGCGGGAAACCAAAGAACAATGGGCCGCGCTGCAACGAGGCAAACGCATCCTGCGCAAGCTCCGCGCGGGCGAACCGGGCGACGCCGGTTTCATCGACAGGAAGGCATGACAGACCCCAACGACGCCGACAGAATGAAGGCGCTCGAGTCCGCCTTCGCCGAGTTCACCCGAACCACGGCCGCCATGGGGGAATGGTACCGCTCGCTCCAGGCGCGCGTGGACGAGCTGGACAGGGAACTGGAAGACAAGAACCGGCAACTCGCGTTCGCCAATGATTACCTGAACTACATTCTCGAGAGCATGTCCGACGGGGTGATTGCCGTCGATACCGCGGGCTGCATCACCCGCTTCAACCGCGCGGCCTCCGAGGTGCTCGGCTATGCCGCCGGCGACGTCGTCGGAAAACCGTTTCACGAAGTGTTCGGGCGCGAATTCGCCGCACCTCCCGGCGGCCGTCATCCCATGGAACTTCAGACCCGGAACGGCCGCACCGTCCCCGTAAGTGAACGCGATGCCCCGATCGCCGATCGCAACAATCAGCGTATCGGAACCGTCAAGGTCTTCGAGGACCTGTCCGAGCTCGAAACCCTCCGCCAGCGCGTCCGCCAGAAAGACCGCCTGGCCGCCCTGGGCGAAATGGCCGCGACCGTTGCGCACGAAATCCGGAATCCCCTGGGCGGACTCAAAGGATATGCCGCCCTCCTCGTGCGCGACCTCGCCCAGGAGGACCCGCGCGCCCGGCTGGTGTCCAAGATCATCGATGGGGCAAACCAGTTGGAACTGGTGGTCTCCGACCTCCTGGAGTACACGCGGCCCGTTCAGCTCCGGCTCGAGGACACCAACTGCGCCGAAACGGTCGACGCGGTGCTCCGCTATCTCGGCGAGGTTCCCCCGGGCGTGCAGGTCCACAACCACGTCGGCAAAGACCATCGTGTGCTCGCGGACGGCATGAAACTCCGCCAGACGCTCCTCAACGTCCTCCAGAACGCCATCCAGAGCATCGATGGCGCCGGCGAGGTCACGATTACTTCCGGGCAGGACGCCTCCTCGACGGTTTTCACCATCCGGGACACTGGGCGCGGCATCAGACCCGACTTGCTGGAAAAGGTCTTCTCGCCCTTCTACACCACCCGCGAGAAGGGCACGGGATTGGGATTGGCCGTGGCCGCCAAGATTGTCGAGGCGCACGGCGGAAAAATCTGGGCCGAAAGCCGGGAAGGACACGGTTCCCGGTTCCATATTCGGCTGACGCGCGTCGACGGCCTCTAAAGGTCCGCGCGCTGATTTCAACACGGACCACCGTTTCACGACGGTCCGGTTCCGGGAGCGTATGGCATGGCACGATCGCAAATTCTGGTTATTGACGACGAACCCCTCATGGGCGACTACGTTCAGGAGACCCTGGTCCGCGCCGGTCACGACGTCGACGTGTGCACCAGCGGGGCCGCCGGACTCGAACTGATGCAGAAGAACTCCTACGATGTGCTCATCACCGACCTTCGCATGGAACCCATGGACGGCATCCAGGTGCTCCAGCGGGCCCGAAAGGAAAGCCCCGGAACCCACTGCATCATCATGACCGCCTACGCCACCGTCGAGACGGCGGTCGCCGCGCTCAAGGAGGGCGCCGTCGACTACGTCATGAAACCATTTACCCCCGACGCCCTCGAACTCGCCGTAGCACGGGTCCTGCAGCGCGAACAACTGGCGCGCGAAAACCGCTACCTCCGCGCGGAAGTGACCGAACGGTACGATTTCGACCGGATGGTCGGGGAAAGCCCCGCCATCTCCTGCGTCTACGAGAACATCCGCCGCGTGGCCGACAGCCGCGCCACCGTGCTCATCCGCGGCGAGAGCGGCACCGGCAAGGAACTCGTGGCGCGCGCACTCCACTACAAAAGTTCGCGCCGCGACATGCCGTTCATCAAAGTCAACTGCGCCGCCCTCTCCGCCGGCCTGCTCGAGAGCGAACTGTTCGGCCACGAAAAAGGCGCCTTCACGGGCGCCCTCGAACGGAAGATCGGCCGTTTCGAACTGGCCGATAACGGCACCCTGCTCCTCGACGAAGTGAGTGAGATCAGCCCCGAGCTTCAGCCTAAACTCCTGCGCGCGCTGCAGGAGCGCGAATTCGAACGCGTCGGCGGCAACCGCGCCATCCAGGTCGACACCCGGATCATCTGCACCACCAACCGCGACCTCGAACGCGCCATGGCCGAAGGACGCTTTCGCGAAGATCTCTTCTTCCGCCTCAACGTCGTCCCAATTTATCTTCCCCCGTTGCGAGAGCGGCGCGATGACATCCCCTCACTGATGGAGTTCTTCCTCAAACGCTTCGCCAGCGAAAACGCCCGCCCGGCCCGAGGCTTCTCTCCCGAGGCGACGCGCCTGTTTATGGAATACGACTGGCCCGGAAACGTCCGCGAACTGCAAAACGCGGTCGAGCGCGCCGTCGTGCTGTCCACCGAGAGCATCCTCGGTCCCGAACTCTTCGCTCTCGGCGCCGGCGCCCCCCTGGCAAAGTCCGACGGGAATGCCGTGAGTGTCCGCATTGGCACGACCGTGGGCGAGATGGAACGAATCCTGATCTTGCGTACGCTCGAACGATGCGCACAAAACCGCACCCGCGCCGCGGAAGTCCTCGGCATCAGTGTGCGGACCCTCCGCAACAAGCTCAAGGAATACGGTCAGAACGGCGGCGACGACGCCGAATGAGCGGCGCCTCCCGGGGCCGCCGGGCGTCTGCCCTGCATTTTCCTTCCCGGACAGGTCCTCGGGCACGCGTGGTCATACAAACCGGGATACGTGTTCGCGCCGGGGACGGTGCTTTGAGCGTGTCCCCTTCTGGGCCGTCTTCTCCGGTGTGGGACTTGCACGCGCCGTAACTAACCCCGGGTTGAAACCCGGGGCTATTTTCTGCCGTCCCTACGGGACTCGATCTGGGTGCGGCACGAAACCCCGGCTTGAAAGCCGGGGCTATTCTCTGCCGTCCCTACGGGACTGGATCTGGGTGTGCGGCTGCTAATCCCCGGGTTGAAACCCGGGGCTATTTTCTGCCGTCCCTGCGGGACTCCATTCGTACGCGGCGCCAGGCTCATATTCTTTTGTCCCTGCGGGACTCGGTCTGGGTGCGGCACGAAACCCCGGCTTGAAAGCCGGGGCTATTTTCTGCCGTCCCTGCGGGACTGGATCTGGGTGTGCGGCTGCTAATCCCCGGCTTGAAAGCCGGGGATGTTTTCTGCCGTCCCTGACGGGACTCCATTCGTACGCGGCGCCAAGCTCATATTCTTTCGTCCCTGCGGGACTGGATCTGGGTGTGCCACCGATCCCTGGGTTCAAACCCGGTATTCTTGAACATGCCGTGAACGTGCCGGAGGCACGTCGGATACTAGCCCCGGGTTTCAACCCGGGGTATCCGCATCCCCCAAGGGGTCGAGTCCCGTAGGGACGGCAGAGTTCGTCCTTGAATGCGCCGGAGGCACGCCGGATGCCAGCCCCGGGTTGGCCGTCTCACGTGGTTCGCGAGTCCCGGTTCCGTGACTTGCCGAATGGGAGACGTTACCGTGAATGGCGGCCTCCTCTATCCCTGGCGGGCTGTGCATCGCGCGGAAGCGCCATTTCGATGCCCCTTATCGTCGCCACTAGGCAGATTCCTCCGCAGAGAGGGAATTCTTTCCGCTTTCCTGGCGCGGCAACTTCCTGCATTCCTTGCGCAATTATTTACTGAGAAACAACTTATGACCATCACTGCCTGTGGCATGGGCCTTGCTTCCCAATGACGTAGCGGAGAAGCTCTAGCGGAAAGGAGGACCCCTTTGGAGCCGTTTGCGGGTGTCGACGTAACGCGCGTGCTGCACAACGCGATGCGTGTGGCGGCCACCAACCACCGCATCATCGCGAATAACGTCGCGAACGCCGACACGCCCAACTACAATGCCGTGCGCATGGACTTTCAGGCCACCCTCAGGGCGGCGCTCGAGGGCCGGGACCGCGTCTCTCTTCGCAAGACCCAGGCCCGGCACCTCGACAGCGTGCGGTATTTGGCAGAATTCGATAATCTTGCGATTTCGTCAAAGAATGACTACAATAAGGTTGACTTGGAGGAGGAAATGGCAAGACTTAGCGCCAACACAAGCGACTACACAACATATGGTAGTCTGCTTGTCAAGTATTTCCAACAGACCAGGAATATGCTCAATACGCTCCGATAGGACAACGGCACCATGGTTCACGGCACGATGTTTGACACCATCTCGGCCACCGATATCGCGGTGGGCGGCCTGAAAACCCAGCGCGTTCGGATGAATGTCATTGCGAACAATATCGCGAATTCGCTGACGACCCGCACGCCGCGCGGCGGCGCGTTCAGGCGGCAGATGGCGATTATCCGCGGCGACCAGCTCCAGCCTGCGATCAACCCCGACCGGTTTGGTGTCCGAGTCAAGGCGGTGAAAACGGATTACTCGCCGCTGCGTCAGGTCTACGAGCCCGGTCATCCCGATGCGGATGCGAATGGATACGTGAACTATCCGAACGTGGACGTGGCGGTTGAAATGGTCAACCTGGTTGCGGCGCAGCGGGCGTACGACGCCAACGTTGCGGTCGTGGTGTCCGACAAGCGCATGCGGCAGAAGGCCCTGGATATCCTCCAGGTGTGAGTGAGCAGTCGTGGAGGGGATGCGGCCACAGAACGGGCCGCGAACCGGTAACCGGCGTGCAAGGTGAGGCGAGATGGCAGATGAAAGCATGAGGGTGGAAGGACTTGGCCCGAAACGGGCCGGCCTCACCCCGAACGAGCTCCGCACGTCGCGTATCGCCTCGGATACCACCTCGGCCGGTTCCTTCAAGGACGTTCTGGCCGAGGCCGTCGGGGAAGTGCAGCGCCTTCAGAATGAGGCGGACATGACGATTAAGCAGGTGGTGTCAGGGGAGATTCGCGACGTCACCGACGCGATTGTTGCGCTGGAAAAGGCCGATGTGGCCTTTCAGACCATGATGACGGTCCGCAACAAGATCGTGGCCGCCTACGAAGAGATTATGCGAACACAGATATAACGATGCGTGGGTCTCATGTGCAGCGGGATCAGCGCCTCGTGGTTGAGCTAGAGGATGTCGCCAGTGAGTCTTCTCCGTTATCTCGCGGCGGGCCTCGCACACCGGTGGGGAGGGTTCCCACGGAGCGAACACGTCCGTGTGGCCTTCGGGGCCGTTTTGCTGTGTGTAGCCGCCCTCGCGGCGTCGAATTCCGCCGCCAGCCCGGGCGGCCCGGGGGCGTGCGCGGTGGAACGGCCGCGGCAGGGGAGCAAGGCTTCGTTAGACGATCCGATGGCCGGGCGCGTTGATACGGCGCCCGTCGAGTCCAGCGCGAAGGTGACATTTGAATCCCGACCAACCGCCGGAGCCAGTGGTGCGGCGCCGGTGGCGGTCGTTCCGTGTGACGTGCGTCCGGAGGCTTCCCGTGTGCGGGGAGGGCATTCCGGCAACGCGGTACCTCGGTTCCGGCAATATGGCGCAAGAGGGGCTTCGAGCAAGGCTGGGGGTCCGGCCGTGGGTTGATGAACAAAGGCTCGTGTTCGCCATAGGGTCAGGAAGGTGAGGGACAGACCGTGTTGGAATACATACGCCAGTTCCTGAACGGAATTCAGCGCACATGGCAGCGCCTGTCGCTGAGCGCCCGCGTCAATATCGCGTTGTCGCTCGCGGCAACCATCGCCGTCATCGCCGTGCTGGTCGTGTACGGAAGCCGGCCGCAGTATGTCGGCCTCTATTCCGGACTGGATCGGGAAGACTCTTCCGCCATCATCCAGTACCTGGAAGACAACGACATTCCCTACCAGGCGCGCGATGCCGGCGCCACCATCATGGTGCCGACGCGCAAGCTCAGCGAAGTACGGGTCGCCCTGCGAAACCAGAACCTGCCCAAAACCTACGGCGCCGGCGTGGGCTTCGAACTCTTCGACCAGCCCAGCGTCATGACCAGTCAGGCCGATCAGGACATCAAGTACTGGCGGGCCGTCCAGGGCGAGCTCCAGCGTATGCTGAACGAGTTCGCCTTCGTCCGCCGATCGCTGGTCTATATCCACCGAGAAGAGGAAAGTCTGTTCTCCGACGAACAACGCCCCAACAAGGCCGCCGTTACCCTCGATGTGTCGCGTCCCCTCTCCAAGGACGAAATCCAGGCGGTTCTGGGCGTTGTAAGCTCGTTTGGCGGCGCCAACCTCGCCCCGGAGAACATCACCCTCGCCACCACGGACGGCCGAACCCTCAATCTCCCTGCCGAAGACGAATTTACCCAGATATCCAACCGCCGGCTGGATTTCCTCAATGAGTACGAACGGCAGCGGGAATTGAAGGCCGAAACCGCTCTCGCCAAGATGGGCGTGAAAGGCTTCGTGCGCGTGAGCCTGGATATTAACAATAGTTCCGTCGAAGAAACCTCGACAAAGGCCGACAAGGGCACCCCGGTCAGCGAGATGATCACGCGCACCGAGACCACCAGCCGTGAATCCCTCCCCGAAGGCCCTCCAGGAACACTTGCCAATATCCCGGAGGGCACCCCCGGCGCACTCGAAACCACGGAAACCCAGCGCGAAGAACTCTTCAATTACGAGCCGAGCATCACCAGGACGACCACCATCACGCCTCCCGGAGCCATCCTGAAAGCCCGTGCAGTTGCTGTCGTATCGGGCACTTACGAGCCCGTAACCGACGCCGCGGGCAAGCCCACCGGCGAAACACAGTACGTCCCCCGGCCCGACGAGCAACTTGAGGCCTACCGAACCGTTGTGGCTACCGCCGTAGGGCCCGAGTTGACTCCGGAGGAGGTCTCCGTGTTTGACCATCCATTTGAAATGGAACAAGATGCGGCGATTGAGACGTTTAAGGCGTTTGAGTGGGCGCAAATACAGGAAAATATGCTAAAATGGGGAAGCACTGCGCTTAAAGTGGTGCTGGTGCTAATCGGGTTCTTTGTGTTCAGGCGCTTCTTGATGCGGGTGCTGGTATTTCCTGATGGGGAGGAAGAGGCGATGCCGCCCCAACACGAACCTACGCTGCGGGAAATGCGCCGCCGGGAGATGGCCGAGGAAGTGGAACGCGTTTCCACCGAGCAGCCGGAGCAAGTCGCGTCGCTTTTGCGGGCCTGGCTGGCCGAAGGGGAGGACTAGGCCACGGCGAAAAAGAAGAAAGCGCCGGCGGTTGATCTCAGTGCCTTGGACGGCAACACCAAGGCAGCGATCCTGCTTGCCTGCCTGGGACCCACGGCCGCTTCCCGCGTGCTCTCCCGCATGGACGACGCGGAAATCGAGCGTCTCACCCTCGACTTGTCCAGTCTGGGCACGATTGACCCGGAGACGCGCGAGGCGATCATCGAGGAATTTCACCAGATGATGATCGCCAACCGGTACGTCACCCAGGGCGGCGTCGACTATGCCAAGACCATCCTGGAATCGGCGTTGGGACCGGAACGGGCCGTGGAGATCCTGACGCGTCTCCAAAGCAGTCTCCAGGAAGTGCCGTTCGAGTTCCTCAAGAGAGCGGATCCCAGCCAGGTCATCACATTCATCCAGGACGAACACCCGCAGACGATCGCGCTGATTCTCGCCCATCTGCAGCCGGATATCGCGGCGACCGTGCTGTCGTCGCTCAATCCCGAGATGCGCACGGACGTGGTGTTGCGCATCGCGACCATGGACCGGACGCCCCCGGAGATCGTGCGCGAAGTGGAGCGCGTTCTCGAACGCAAGATGGCCTCGGTCTTCAGCCAGGGGTTCACCTTTGCCGGCGGCGTCAAGGAAGTCGCCGAGATCCTCAACCGCATCGAGCGGGCCACCGAAAAGAACATCATGGCCGAGCTCGAGGAACGCGACCCGGAACTGGCCGATGAGATCTCCCGCCTGATGTTCACCTTCGACGACCTTATTTACGTGGATGACGGCGGGATCCAGAAAGCCCTGCGCGAGATTGACCAGAAAGACCTGGCCCTCGCGCTCAAACACGTGGACGACGAAGTCAAAGAAAAGATTCTCAAGAACATGTCGACGCGCGCGCGCGACATGATCGCCGAGGAAATGGAGTACATGGGGCCCGTGCGTTTGCGCGATGTTGAAGAGGCCCAGCAGAAGATGGTCGGTGTGGTCCGGCGCCTCGAGGAGGCGGGAGAGATCATTATCGAAGGACGAGGCGGAAGCGCGGAAGACGACATCATTGTGTAGCGGCATGCCTTTGACAGTGGGGAGCTGTACCGGGGACATGGCAAAAATCATCAAATCGTGGGACTTGAATTCGCAGGAGTATCCGTCGTACCGGCGGAACGCGCTGGAGATGCTGAAGGCCGACCTCCACCGGAGCTCGGGAACGCTCGCGCTGGACCCGCGCCAGATTCTCGAAGACGCACGGCAAGAGGCCGAATTGAAGGTTCGGGAAGCCTATGCCGAGGGTCTGCGGCGGGGCACCGAGGCGGGGCAGGCAAAGTTTGCCGAGGCGGTCGGCAAGGCCGCCGAAGCGCTCGAACACGCGGCCGTCGCGATGCGCGAGGCGCAGGCCGAGTTTCTCCTCTCCCTCGAACCGCAGGTGGTGGCGCTGGCGGCGGCCATCGCGGAACGCATCCTTCGCAGGGAGCCGTCGATCGAGCCCGAACGGGTTCGCACTACGGTGCACGAAGCGCTGGTCCACCTCGAGAAGCGCGAACGCATCACCCTGCGGATGAACCCCGCCGACCTCGAAGCCCTGGAAGCACAAAACATCGCCCTGCTCGAGGAATTCGACGCCATTGACGACCTCGAGATCATCCCCGACGACAGCGTCGCGCCCGGCGGGTGCGTGGCCCAATCGGAACTGCTTGAAGTCGATGCCCGGATGGAGTCCCAGTTTCAGAAAATCGTGGACGCACTGCTGGAGTAGCCCGTAGCCATGCTTGACCTCGAACCCTATCAACACCGCGTTCGGCACAGCAGCCCCGTGTGTGTGTACGGCCGCGTGGTGGATGTTGTCGGGCTGACCGTCGAAGCGACCGGGCCGGGCATGCGCATTGGCGACCTGTGCTACGTTCAGCCCCGCCACGGGGGGGAGCGTGTGCCCGTTGAAGTGGTGGGGTTTCGCGGCAAACGCATTCTGTTGATGCCGCTGGGCGATATGCACGGCATCGCCCCCGACAGCCTGTTGATCCCTACCAGCAAACCGCAAACCGTGCGGGTGGGCGATGAACTCCTGGGCCGCGTGATCGACAGCATGGGCGTGCCCATCGATGGCGGCCCTGTGCCGAAAACGACCGCCGAGGTCGCTCTCACGGCCGCTCCGCCGCGCCCCCTGGAACGCACGCGCATCGAGGAACCGGTCGCTACGGGCATCCGCGCCATCGACGGCTGCATCACCTGCGGCAAGGGCCAGCGCATGGGCATCATGTCGGGCAGCGGCATCGGCAAAAGCAAGATGATCGGCATGATTGCCCGCAATACCAATGCCGATGTCAATGTCATCGCCCTGATCGGCGAGCGGGGACGCGAAGTGCGCGAATTCGTCGAGAACGATCTGGGACCCGAAGGACTGGCCCGCTCGGTCGTGGTCACGGCGACCTCCGACGAGCCGGCGCTGCGGCGCGTCAAAGGGGCGTACATGGCCACCGCCATCGCCGAGTGGTTCCGGGAACGCGGCGCCGATGTCATGCTCATGCTGGATTCAATCACGCGTTTCGCCATGGCGCAGCGGGAAGTCGGACTCGCCATCGGCGAACCGCCGACCACGAAAGGGTATCCGCCTTCGGTCTACTCGCTTCTGCCTAAACTGCTGGAACGCGCCGGGACGTCCCCCAGGGGCAGCATCACGGGCATCTACGCGGTTCTGGTCGAAGCCGACGACCTCAACGACCCGGTGGGCGACGCGGTGCGCAGCATTCTGGACGGCCATATCGCCCTGTCGCGCGACCTGGCGACGCGCAATCACTATCCGGCCATCGACGTCAACGAGAGCATCAGCCGCTGCATGATTGACGTCACCAGTGAGGAGCACCAGCGCCTGGCGGGCGAGCTGCGGCGGGTCCTCGCCACCTACCGCGACGCCGAAGACCTCGTCAACATTGGCGCGTACGTGGCCGGGAGCAATCCGGATATCGATCGCGCCCTCAAGCTCATGCCTCAGGTTCGCGCATTCCTGCGCCAGGGGCTGTATGAAGAATCCCCGTTCGAGGATATCGAACGCCTGATGCGAAATGCGCTCCAGGGGTAATGCACGATGGCTGTCGTAAAACCATTCCGGTATGACACGCTCCTGCGGGTCCGCCAGCGCCAGGAAGATATCAAGTCGATGGCCCTCGCGGAAATGCGGCGCGCCGTACATTTCGCGGAGCAGCAACGTGCCGAGCTCGTCGAACAGCAACTCGCGGCCCTGACCGCCGCGGGCGAGCTTGCCCGGCGCCAGTTCGATGCCGGCGAGGTCCGGCGCTATTACGCGTATGAACGTCATCTTGCGCGCCTCGCCGTCGAGAAAGATGCCGAGATCCGCCATCTCCGAACGCAGGAGCGCGGCCGCCGGACCGAGCTCGAAACGGCCATGAAACGCCGGAAGATGCTCGAACGGCTCAAAGAACGCCTGGAACAGGCATACGACTATGTCATGAACCGGGAAGAACGGAAACGCCTGGACGAGACGGCCGTGAACCGGGCCGCTCTGGCGAATGGATCCCCCAAGCCATGAAAGCGTTAATCACAGCCATCGTGTTTGTAATGACCTTTGTGGCAACCGTGCTTCTGTTGCTCTTTCTCACGGGAAACCTCAATCGGGAATCTCTCGCCCGGCTCCGGGGAGGCGGGGAGGAGACGGTTCCCGTTCCTGTCGCCGAGGAGGCGGACGAGACCAGCGCGCTCCTGACTACGCTCCGCGAGAAGGAACAGCAGCTGGCCGAGCGCGAAGCGGCCGTTCAGGAAGAGGAAAAGCGCCTCGCGTTGCTGCGCAAGGAACTGGAATCGCTGCGCGACAGTCTGGAAACGATGCAGAAGAAGGTCAATGAATCCATGGACAGCGCGGATGAGGCCATCAACACGCGCATGGAGACGGTGGCGCGGTCTCTCGCAAGCATGGAAGCCAAGAATGCCGCACAAACGCTGACCTCCGAAATGTTCACTCCTGACGAAGCCGCGATGATCCTCCAGCGCATCGAGGAAGACCGCAAGCGCGGTGAAATCCTGAACGAGATGCCGCCGGACGAGGCGGCCGTCGTGCTCCAGGCTCTCAAGAAACGCACCTACGGATCGTGAGGCGTTTCCCGGCCCGTTCCGGCGCCTTCCGCCGCCCGCTTTGCCTCTCCGCCCCTGCAGGAAGTTCGCGGAACTCCTCCGCGTGAACGGTTTTCCTGCCTATCCACTCGCGTGAATGCCCCCCGGAGCCAGTGTGGGTCCGGGAGGGGTTTGCTGTCGTCGTTCCTCCCCTGTTTCCAGAATGTGTGACGGGGAGAAAGCCCATGCCAAAGTGAAAGGAGGTGAGTACATGTGGATATACCACCCGTATTGTTGCCGTTGATTCAGGCTGGCCAGGGCCTGGAGGCCTGGCTGACTTCCGCCCGCCAGGGCGGCGCGGTTGTGTCCGGTGAGGGCGCGCCCTTTGCCCTTATCCTGGCGCAACAGGCCGCGCCGGCCATCGCGGCGGCCCTGGGCGGGCCCGTCCTGGTTCTCCCGGACGGGAGCATCCTGCTGGAATTCGACCGTTCGAACCTCCCGGCCGGAGCCGTCGTGGTATCGCCGCAACCTTCGCAGGTTCACTATGCCGTGGAGGGTGCGGACGGCGGGGA
>ERZ747221.308-NODE-308-length-59932-cov-5.003525_pt1 | contig 59932 bp, 46 predicted proteins | sample MGYA00374949_ERZ747221 | MGnify/ENA primary metagenome ERZ747221 (study PRJEB28779, sample SAMN05720172) | bioreactor metagenome | isolation source: Anaerobic biogas reactor | place: USA:Washington, USA | collected 2015-08-08 ... | reverse complement strand
TGCTGCAGGCCACACCGAAGTATCCCGATGAGTTCATCCCCGGAGGGCGTCTCGAGCGCGGCCGGGCGCTGGTCTTCCCGAACCTCTTCCCCCTGGCCGCGGTGCACGCCGTGGTCACGTATCCCGACAAGCACTTCCTGCGGCCGTCCGAGTTCACGCCGAGCCTCCTGGAAGAAGGGCTGGGCGCCGCCCTCGATCTCGTCCGCCGCGCCGCGCCTGCCAACCCGGGGATGCGGCACGTCTCGGTCTGCTGCAACCACATGCTGCCGGCGGGGGCGAGCCTCGTCCATCCTCATCTCCAGGTGTTCGGCGGCGAGGCCGTACCGTGGCTCGTCGGACTGTACTGGGACCGTTCCGCGCACTGGCTCAGCCGGCATGGGCGGAGCTACTGGGAGACGCTCGTCGAGCAGGAGAAGTCGAGCGGCGAGCGCTACGTGTGGGGAGTGGCCGGCGTGCACTGGCTGGTACCGTTCGCGCCGGCCGGCGCCCGGGAGGCGATCGCCGTCGTACCCCAGGTCGCACGCCTCACCGACCTCGACGACGAGCACACGGCCGCACTCGCTCACGGGCTCACGCGGATCCTCACCTGGTACGAGGACGAGGGACTCTCCGCGTTCAACTTCACCCTGTACGGCGGCCCGCTCACCGGCCGGGACGCCGGTTTCCCCGTCGTCCTGCGGGTCATCGCCCGCACCGCCTTCCAGCAGGATTACCGTACCGACGACTACTACCTCCACAAGCAACTGGGCGGCGAGCTCATGTTCGCCGCCCCTGAGGAGATGGCGGCGCGGCTGCGACCGCTCTTCTGACGACCTGGTCCATCCGGCGAGCGCGTGTGCGCGGCGAGAGGAGCATGATGAGTCCGTCTGACTACCCTGTCGACGTGCGCGCCGACTACCCCGAGACGAGTTCCCGCGGGTGGGCGGCGCTCACCATATTCTGGCTCAAGTTCTTCGCGCTGATCCCGCACTTCGTCGTCCTCGCACTGCTCGGCATCGCACAGTGGGTCGTCGCCCTCGTGGCCCAGTTCGTCGTCGCGTTCAAGGGTGAGTACCCGCCGGGGATGTACGAGTTCGTGGTCGGGGTGCTGCGCTGGCAGACGAGGGTCACCATGTTCCTCCTCTCCCTCAACGACCGGTACCCGCCGTTCACCCTGCATCCGGTCGGCGACTACCCGGGCGACGTCGTGACGCAGCGGCCTGCCCGATCCAGCCGCGGGTATGCCGCCGCCACGATCGTCGTCCAGATCGTCGCCTTCGTCGCGCTCGTCTGGGTCGTCGCCTGGCTCCTCCGTCACGCGAGCACGATCGCATCCTGGTCGGCGAGCGGAAGCGAGAGCTACGACTACTGGTCCAACGCCCCGACATGGAGCGGCGGCGGGCTCCTGCTGCGTCAGTTGGCGGCGATCCCACACTACATCGTGCTCTTCTTCGTCGGCATCGCCGCGTTCGTGCTCTGGGTCGTCGTGCAGTGGGTCATCCTGTTCGTCGGCCGCTTCCCACGTGGCATGTGGGACCTGGTCGCGGGCTACGTGCGCTGGTCCACGCGGGTGACCGCCTACGCCTTCGGTCTGGTCGACCGCTACCCGCCGTTCGCCTTCGACCCGTCGCTCACGACGGGCACCGGCGCGCGGTCCACAGCGCCGTCGTGGCCGACCGCACCGCCGCCGAGCCCGGCTCCTACGGGAGACTCGTGGCCGACCGCGCCGCCGCCCGCGCCGCGGCCGCCTGGACCGCCACCGCCACCGCCCCCGCCGCCGCCGGGCGACTGACTTGCCCGAAGCCGGGGAATGGCACATACTACGGTGTCCCGGAACGTCCGGGTGCCGCGTGGGGCATTAGCTCAGCTGGGAGAGCGCCTGGATCGCACCCAGGAGGTCAGCGGTTCGATTCCGCTATGCTCCACCACCCTCTTCTCGCATGCTCCCGCTCAGAGGCGAGGTGCGTCGCCGGCCTGACGCCGCGCCGGGCCAGGATGAGTTTGGGATACGGAGCCCGTCGCATATTCTCCTATGAGGGCAGACACACGGGCTGCGACAGTCTCGCACAGGAGGACATCCACCTATGGCCGGCGAGATCGAGTTCACCAGGAACTACAGCGACCTCAGCACCGACAACGGCTTCCAGTTCGAGTTCTTCTGCGACCGGTGCGGCAACGGATACCGCACGGAGTTCGACACCTTCGGGCTGAGCGCCGCGACCAACGTCCTCGACAGCGCCAGCGGGTTGCTGGGCGGAGTGTTCGGGCGCGCGGCCGACGTGACCCAGCGCGCCAAGTCCGCCGCCTGGGAGAAGGCCAGCGACAAGGCCTTCCGCAAGGCGGCCGAACAGATCCGGCCCAGGTTCGTCCAGTGTCCGCGCTGCAGCGCGTGGATGTGCCGCGACCACTGCTGGAACGAGAAGAAAGGCCTCTGCAAGCAGTGCGCCCCGGACCTCGGCGTGGAGATGGCGGCCGCGCAGGCGAGTAGGTCGGTGGAGGAGGTCTGGGCGCACGCCAAGATGGCCGAGGAGGACAAGCACCTCACCGAGGCCGACTGGCGTGAGGGCATCACGGCCTCCTGTCCGAAGTGCGGCGCCCCGCAGGCCACGAACGCGAAGTTCTGCCCGCAGTGCGGGGCCGACCTCAAGGCAGTCCGGCACTGCTCGCAGTGCGGCGCGCGGCTGCAGCCGGGGGCCAAGTTCTGCTCAGGCTGCGGCGCGCCGGTCTCGTGACCCCACGAAAGCGACGGTGACTCGCTCAACTCGCGACGGTCTGCGTGGTGTCACAGCGTGGTTCGTGCGAATATCGTAGACTGATTACTTGTCTATCTCCCCCCTTCGTGGTACAACCACGGCTGCAGGGGAGACGCACGCGCCCGTCCGGGCGCGGCCACAGGGAAGGAGGGGGCCGCGATGAAGGTCCTTATCGTCGGTGCAGGTATGCAGGGCCAGGTGATCACCTGGAACCTCGGGCGCAATCCGGCCGTCACGGAGATCGTGGTCGCCGACTACGACGAGGGCCGCGCCGCGTTCGTCGCGGAGCAGGTCGGCAACGGCAAGGCGCGCCCGCAGTTCATCGACGCCGGCGACAGCGACATGGTCGCCAAGGCCGGCGAAGGCTGCAAGCTCGTCGTCAACGCCGTCATCCCCGAGTTCAACAAGGGGATCATGCGGGCGTGTCTCAAGTGCGGCGCCGCCTACCAGGACATGGCGCAGGGCCAGACGCGCACCCAGACCATCGACGAGGCGTATCTCGACCAGATGACCCTGGCCCCCGAGTTCGAGAAGCAGGGTCAACTCGCGCTCCTCAGCACCGGGATGGACCCGGGCGTCACCAACACGTTCGCCGCCAACGGTTACGAGGACCTCGACAAGTGCTTCGAGATCCGGATCAAGGACTACGCCCTCTTCGACTCCCCGGTCCCGCTGCAGGTGTGGTCGCAGGAGACCTACTACATCGACTGCGCGCAGCCGCCGCTCGTCTACGAGGACGGCGAGTTCAAGCGCGTCGAGATCTTCGGGCGCCGCGAGCAGTACCCGTTCCCGGAGCCGTTCGGCCTCGGCACCGTCATCGCCCACGACCACGAAGAGGTCACCACCCTGCCGCGCACGCTGCCCAAAGCGCTGGGCGAGAAGGGCCTGCGTTACGTCGACTTCAAGATGGGCGGCGACGAGGCCGGTCTGGACGCCGACCACGCGCTCGTCGCCTCCGGTATGACGAGCAAATACCCCGTCAAGCTCAAGGACGGCAGTGAGATCCGGCCCATCGACGTGTTCGTTGCCACCCTGGAGCCGAACCCGCCGGCCGACGAGCTCGCCAGACTCGCCCTCGCCGGTGAGATCACCGACTTCGGCGTGGTCACGGTCGACTGCATCGGCGAGAAGAACGGCAAGCCGGCCACGATCGGCTACTACATCTATCCGCCTGACATCAAGTGGGTCAACGGCCAGATCCCCGGCGCCACCTGCGTCAGCTACGGCACCAGCACGCCGGCGAGCATCTACGCCGAGTTCATCGTCGAGGGCAGGATCACCCAGAAGGGCATGATCTGCCCGGAGGAGCTCACCCGGGACGTGCGCGACGCGTTCATCGCCGAGATGGGCGTGCGCAACATGCCGGTGTTCCGCAAGGACGTCGCCGCGGCCAACTGAGGCGCGAGCGACGCCGTCACGGACACTCCGGGCTCTCCCGGGAACGGCGAAGGGCCGGGGCGGCGCGCCGCCCCGGCCCTTCGCGCGGACACGTTCAGTCCGCGTGGATCCGACGCCGCCACGGCGCCCACGAGGTGGGCCGCGACATGTCGGCGTACTGGTGCACGGGCGTGCCCCGGACCTCGTCGAACACGAGCAGGCCGTCGGTGTCGAGCGCCGATACACCGTGGCCCTGTATGAAGGCGAACAGGCTCACGATGCCCACGCCGTCCGCCGCGCCGCCGAGCTCGTCCACGGTCAGCGTGTGGTTGGAGAGGAACCGGCTCCAGGTGCCCGCCAGCCGCTCCCAGGTGAGGTCGACGCGCACGCCGCGCACGAGAAGCGAGACGGCGACGTCGTCCGACGCGACGATGCGGCCGTTGCCCTGCCACAACACGAGCGGGAACTCGGCTCCGAGCAGCTTCGCGCTGCGCTCCTTCATCGTCTCAACGGAGATCATGACGTCGACGACGTGATCGATCAGGTCGCCGGCGTTGCGACGACGCATGAGGTCGTTGGAGATCATTGCGCCTCCATGAGGGGACGTTGCCGACGCCAGTCTACCGGGAGGCCGCGTCGCTGACGAGCGCGGCCGGGCCGCAGTCGCCTACGGCCGCGGCACGAGCCCGACGCGTTCGCGGACCTTCGCGAGCGTGCGCGACGCGATCGCCTCGGCGCGCTCGGCTCCGTTCCTGAGCACCTCGAGCGTGTAGCCCTTGTCGGCCTCCAGCTCGCGCATCCGCTCCTGAAACGGCGCCAGCGCGCGGATGACGACCTCCGCGAGGTCGGTCTTGAACTCCGCATAGCCTCTGCCGACGTAGCGCTCCTCGATGGACGGGACGGGTTCACCGGCGAGCACGCTGTAGATGTCGAGCAGGTTGGTGAGGGCCGGTTTGTCCGGACCGCCGCGGACCTCGGTGCCGGAATCCGTCACAGCTCGCCTGATCTTGCGACGGATCACGTCCGGCGGGTCCATCAAGGCGATGTAGTTGCCCGCGGAGCCGGCGCTCTTGCTCATCTTCCGGGTGGGGTCGTCGAGGCCCATGACGCGCGCGCCCTCCGTCCGGATGATCGGCTCCGGCACGACGAAGGCCTTGCCGAAGGCGTTGTTGAACCGCTCCGCGAGATCGCGCGTGAGCTCCACGTGCTGCTTCTGATCCTCTCCGACGGGCACCGCATCGGCCTGGTAGAGCAGGATGTCCGCCGCCATGAGAACCGGATAATCGAAGATCCCGACACCGATGCTCTCCCCCTCGGCGCCGGCCGTCTTGTCCTTGAACTGCGTCATGCGGCGCAGCTCGCCCATATACGTGATGGTGTTGAGGATCCACATCAGCTCACTGTGCGCCGGCACGTGGCTCTGTACGATGACGATGGAGCGCTCGGGGTCCACGCCCGAGGCCAGGAACGTATTGGCCAGCTCGATGGTGTTGCGCCGCAGTTCGGCCCGCGTCTGGCGGACGGTGATGGCGTGGAGGTCGACCACACAGTAGACGCAGTCGTGCGTCTCCTGCATGGCCGTGTAGTTGCGGAACGCGCCGAGGTAGTTGCCGAGATGCGGGGTGCCGCTCGGCTGCGTGCCGCTGAAGACGCGCGGCCGACGCCGCGGCTTGTCTGGCTGGTCGCTCACGGCCCCGCAGTCTACCCAACCGGCGCGGTCGATGCGACTGTCGCGGCCCGGAGACGTGCCCGGCGTTGCGGCCGGCGGAAGCGCGATGCTACAGTGCCGGGAGTCCGGGACCGCCATGACGCGCTGCCACATCCAGCGGGCCGACACAGGGCGGAGCGGGCCCCTGGAGCGACGGGCGACGTCGCCACGGGCAGGGCGGTGCGGACGACACCCTGTCCATCGATGCATGGGGGATGAGCAGCATGAGCGAGCCAGGGACGACCCCGATGGCCGAGCGCATCAGCCACCTTGGGACCGAGACCGCGTTCGCCGTCTCCGCCGAGGCGGCGGCCTGGAAGGGCCTCGGCAACACGGTCTATCCCTTCCACCTCGGCGACATGGACCTGCCGACCCCGGAGAACGTGGTCGAGGCCGCGTTCAGCGCCGTGCGCGCGGGCAAGACCGGCTACTGCCCCAACGCCGGCATCCCCGAGCTGCGCGAGGCGCTGGCGGCGGAGATCGCCGCGACCCGCGGCGTCGCCTGCGGGCCGGCGAACGTCGCCGTGCAACCTGGTGGCAAGCCGGTGATCGGGAAGTTCCTCCTCGCCCTGATGGACCCCGGGGACGAGGTCCTCTACCCCAATCCGGGGTTCCCGATCTACGAGAGCCAGATCGAGTTCCTCGGCGGCGTCGCGAAGCCCTATGGGTTCGTGCCCGGACGGGACGACTTCCTCCTCGATTTCGAAGCCGTGGAGGCGGCCGTCACGCCGCGCACGAAACTGCTCATCTACAACAACCTCCACAACCCGACGGGCGCGGAGAGCTCCGACGAGGAGATCGAGGCGCTGGCCGACCTGTGCCTGCGACACGATCTCCGCGTACTCTCCGACGAGGCCTACTGGGACGTGCGCTACTCAGGGCGGAGCCGGTCGATCGCGGCCCTGCCCGGCATGGCCGAGCGCACCGTCATCCTGTACACCTTCAGCAAGAAGTACGCGATGACGGGATGGCGCCTCGGCGCCGCGATCGGCCCCGAGGACGTGATCGCCCACATCGCCACCCTCAACGTGAACCAGGAGTCGTGCACCTCCCACTTCACCCAGTGGGCCGGCGTCGAGGCGCTCACCGGCGACCAATCCGGGGCGCGCGAGATCGTCCGCACGCTCGAGGAGCGGCGCAACGTGGCCGTCGACCTGCTCAACGACATCCCCGGCGTCTCCTGCTACCGGCCGGAGGCGACCTTCTACCTGTATCCCGACGTGACGGAGCTGATGGATCGCAAGGGGCTCGCCGGTTACGAGGATCTGCGACGCACGGTGCTGGAGCAGACGGGGGTCAGCTTCTGTACCCGTCAGCACTTCGGTCGCGCCCTCCCCGGTGAGCAACGCCGCTACGTACGCATCGCCTACTCCGGTATCAGCACCGCGTTGATCCGTGAGGGGCTCGGCCGACTGAAGGAGTGGGCGCAATGACCGTTGAGACCATGGGCGGCGACCGGCTGCTACGCACCCCGTTCCACGCGCAGCACGTCGCCGCCGGTGCCAGGATGGTGGACTTCGGCGGCTGGGAGATGCCGCTCCAGTACTCCGGCGGCATCCTGGCCGAGCACCTCGCCACGCGCCGCGGCGCGGGCCTGTTCGACGTCTCGCACATGGGCCGTTTCGTGTTCCGCGGCCCCGGCGCCGTCGCCTTCCTCCAGCACGTGCTCACCAACAACGCCGAGGCGCTCGACCTCCTCCAGGCCCAGTACACGATGGTCCCCACGCCCACCGGCGGTGCGCTCGACGACGCCTACCTCTACCGCTTCGTGGACGGGGAGTACACCCTGGTCGTCAATGCCTCCAACCGGCTCAGCGACTGGCAGCACTTCCGCGACGGGCTCGCCCACTTCCCCGAAGTCGAGATGAGCGACGTGACCGGCGAGGTCGCCATGGTCGCGCTGCAGGGCAAGGCGACGCGGGAGATCCTGGGGAGCCTCCTCGAGGAAGGGCGACTCCCGGAACCCTTGCGCAACGAGCTGAGCATCGCCACCCTGCGGCTGCCGCGAGACGGGCGCCTCGTGGAGACGCGCATCGTCCGCACCGGCTACACGGGGGAGCCCATCGCCTTCGAGCTCTTCGTGGCCGCGTCCGACGGGCCGGCGCTCTGGGACGCCCTGGTCGACGCGGGCGCCACGCCCGTCGGGCTCGGCGCCCGCGACACGCTGCGTCTCGAGGCAGGCCTGCCTCTGTACGGGCACGAGCTCGGGTCGTCCCCGGACGGCGCCGAGATCCCCATCTTCAGCTGCCCTCCGGCGGCCTTCGCGGTGAGCTTCTCTCCGCGCAAAGGCGACTTCATCGGCCGGACCGCGCTCGAGCGGCAGCAGCGCGCCTACGCCCGCATCCTCCAACGCGATTACTCGCTCCTCGAGGACCTGCCGCGGCTCACACGGCCGGTGGCCGTGACCGGCCGCGGCGTCGCGCGGGAGGGCGCGTCCGTGTACGCCGGGGACGACGCACGCCTCGGCGAGGACGCCTTCCTCGGCTGGGTGACGAGCGGCACGGCGGTGCCGTACTGGGGCGTGGAGGGCGAGGGGCTCTGTTCCCTCCAGACCGAGGAGCACGAGCTGCGCTCCATCGCGCTGGCCTATCTCGACAGCCGCGTCCTCGAAGACGACGAGGTCGAGATCGACGTCCGCGGCCGGCGGCTCCCGGGGCTGGTCGTCCCGCACCACCTGCGCAGCGACGCGCCCCCCTGCGCCCGGGCCATCATCTGGGACCACACGCCGCAGCTCACCGAGCTCGAGGGCGGCGAGGGCGGCGAGAAGGCGCTGCGTCTCCTCGACAAGGCGATCACGAACCATGTGTGGCGTCAGACCGCGTGCATCGACCTCATCCCCAGCGAGATGACGGCCTCCCCGGCCGTCCGGCTGCTCAGCGTCACCGACCCCTCCGGTCGTTACGCGGAGCATCGCAAGACCGAGGCGTTCTACGATGCCGACGTCTTCTACTACCAGGGGACCGGGTTCATCCACGAGGTCGAGCGGCTCCTGGTCGCCGAACTTCGTGCCTATCTCGGCTGCCCTGAGGTGGAGACACGCACGGTGAGCGGCCAGATGGCCAACGCCGCCGTGTTCAGCGCGCTGGTCGACTACCTCAACCGGGCCGACCGCCGCGCGGAGCCGCGCCGCATCACCAAGGTCGTCAACAACCACATCGGCAAGGGCGGCCACTTGAGCGCGCAGCCCATGGGAGCCCTGAGGGACTACGTCGCTCGCGACCCCCGCACCGAGCTCCCGGCCGTGGTCGACATCCCGGTCCTCCACGAGAACCCGTACAAGGCGGACGTGCCCGCGCTCCTCCGGGTCATCGAGGAGGAGCGCCCCGAGCTGATCATCCTCGGCAAGAGCATGGTGCTGCACCCGGAGCCGGTCCGCGAAGTCAGGCAGTTCCTGGAGTCATCGGGGATCCCGGCCGTGCTCATGTACGACATGGCCCACGTGCTGGGACTCGTGGGCCCGCACTTCCAGGAGCCGTTCGCGGAGGGCGCCGACGTCGTCACCGGCTCCACCCACAAGACGTTCTTCGGCACCCAGCGCGGCATCGTCGCAACCCGCTGGGTCGAGACCGACGAGAAGTACGACCTGTGGGAGGCGATCGAGCGCCGGACCTTCCCGGGCTCGGTCAGCAACCACCACCTGGGCACGCTGCTCGGCCTGCTCATGGCGGCGTTCGAGATGAACCACTTCAAGGACGCCTGGCAGCGGGCAGTGACCGCCAACGCCAAGGCGTTCGCCGTGGCGCTGCACGACGCCGGCCTCGACGTGGCCGGTGATCCCGCCGTGCAGTACACCGAGACCCACCAGGTGGTCGTGCGGGTCGGTTACGGCCGGGGGCCGGAGATGGCCGGCCGCCTGGAGGACAGCGGGATCATCGTGAACTACCAGGCGGCGCCGGACGAGGAGGGCTTCACCGCCGCCGGCGCGCTGCGCCTCGGCGTCGCCGAGATGACGCGGTTCGGCATGGGGCCGGCCGAGTTCGCCCAGGTCGCGCACCTCATGGGCGCCGTCATCCTCGAGGGCCGCGGCGTGGCCGCCGAGGTCAAGGCGTTGCGCGAGCAGTTCACGGACATGGGCTACTGCTTCAAGGGGCCGGAGTTCGACCCGTTGCTGGAGCGTCTGCACGGACTCCTGTGACCAGACGCGCGAGCGGAGCCCTGTGACGACCGGGCGGGCCACGTCGGCGCCGGCAGGCCGGGGCGACGCGCCGGCGGACCCGCCCACGGCGATGGACAACGCCACCGGCAAGCGGCTGCTCGCGCTGGTCCGCGACGGCGACTACGCCCACCCCGGCGAAGAGGAGGCCAACCGCCTGCTCTTCGCCGGGCTGTCGGCCTCCCCGGCCCGCCGTGTCCTGGACGCCGGGTGTGGCGCCGGCGGCACCGCCGCCTGGGTCCAGGCCCAGGGACTCGGCGCAGTGACCGGCGTCGAGGTCGATCCGGCGACCGCACGACTGGCACGGGAGCGGCATCCCGAGGTGACGGTGGTCGAGGGCGACCTGCAGGCGGCCGGCCGGGTCCTGGCCGGCCCGTTCGACCTCATCTACGCCATGACGGCGATCTACGCGGTCGGCGACCAGGCGGCCGCTTTCCGCGAGCTGGCGATGCTCGCCGCGCCCGACGCCGAGCTGCGCCTCCTCGAGTACTCCGCCCCGGAGGGCGACCGGGCGGGCGCCTTCTGCGGCGGTCTGGGCCGCGGTCGGTGGCGCCCGCTGCGACCGCGGGAGCTGCCGACGACCCTCGCCGCCGCCGGGTGGACCTCCGTCCGTGTATGCGACCTGCGGCCGGAGTTCGTGCTCTGGTACCGGCGTCTCAACGAGCGCATCGCCGCCAGGCGCGCGGCGATCGTGCGGGACTTCGGCGCCGAGTGGCATGCGTTCGTCGCCGACGAGTATGCGGGCATGCTGGAGGCGATCCGGGCCGGCGGGCTCGGCGGCATACTGGTCCGGGCGCGCCGCGGCGGGGACCTCGAGAGCGCCGCCCGCGGCCCCGCGTGAGGCTAATCGGCGTCGATCTCCTCGTCGGTGGCGCCGCTCTCGCTGACGACCATGCGGGCGATGGCGCTGACGACGTCGCCCTCGCGCATGTTCATGACCCTGACGCCCTGCGTGGCGCGACCGTGCCGGCTGATACCGTCGGCGCGCATGCGGATCACCACGCCGTCGCGGCTCTGCAGCATGATCTCGTGGTTGTCGCGCACGACCTTGACGCCGACGAGGTAGCCCTTGCGGTCGGTGAGCGCGATGGTGCGCACGCCGATGCCGCCGCGGCCGGTGATGCGATACTCGCTGATGGGCGTGCGCTTGCCGAACCCGTTCTCGGTGACGACGAACAGGTCGCTGTCGTCGCGGGCGACGTCCATGCTGATCACCTCGTCGCCCCTGCGCAGCTTCATGCCGCGCACGCCGGAGGCGCTCCGGCCCATGGGCCGGACGTCGCTCTCGTGGAAGCGGATGGCCTGGCCCAGGCGACTGACCATCATGACGTCGTCGTCCCCGGAGGTGTGGCGCACCGCGAGCAGCTCGTCTCCCTCACGGATGTCGATGGCGATGATGCCGTCGCTCTTGCGCGGCGTGTTGTAGCTGGCGAACAGGGTCTTCTTGACCACGCCGAGCTTCGTGCCGAAGACGAGGTACCTGCCCTCGGTGACGTCGAAGTTGCGCGTGTTGATGACCGCGCAGATCTTCTCCTCCTGCCGCAGCGGCAGAAGGTTGACGATGTGCTTCCCCTTGGCGTTGCGGCCGGCGAGCGGAAGCTCGTGCACCTTGAGACGGTACACCTTGCCGACGCTGGTGAAGAACAGCAGGTAGTTGTGCGTGCTCGTGATGAAGAGGTGGTCGACCTCGTCCTCTTCCTTGAGCTCCATGCCGGCCACGCCGATACCGCCGCGCTTCTGCTGCCGGTACGTGGCCACCGGGATGCGTTTGACGTAGCCGGTCTTGGTGATGGTGATCGCCATCTGCTCCTCGGCGATGAGGTCCTCGAGATCGATCTCGCCTTCGTCGGGCACGACCTCGGTGCGGCGGTCGTCGTTGTACAGGCGCTTGACCTCGAGCAGCTCGCTCTTGATGACGCCGTAGATGGCGGATTCGTCGCCGAGCAGCTCGCGCAGCTCCTTGATCCGCGCCAGCAGGCCGGCGTGCTCCTCCTTGACCTTGTCGCGCTCGAGCCCGGTGAGGCGATGGAGGCGCAGGTCGAGGATGGCCTGCGCCTGCGGACGCGTGAGCTCGAAGGTGTCCATGAGCGCCTCGCGCGCCGTGTCGGCGTCGGCCGCCCGGCGGATGATGCTGATGACCTGGTCCAGGTTGTCGAGGGCGACCAGGAGGCCCTCGAGGATGTGCGCCCTGGTCTCGGCCTTGTCCAGCTCGAACTTGGTCCGCCGGACGACGATCTCCTTCTGGAAGGCGATGTACGCCTGGAGCATCTCCGGCAGGGTGAGCGTGCGCGGCACCCCGCCCACGAGGGCGATGTTGATGACCCCGAAGGTGGTCTGCATCTGGGTGTGCTTGTAGAGCTTGTTGAGCACCACCACGGGGACGGCGTCCCGCTTGAGCTCGATGACCAGACGCATGCCGGCGCGGTCTGACTCGTTACGCAGATCGCTGATCTCGGTGATCTTCTTCGCCTTGACCAGGTCGACGATGCTCTCGATGAGGGCGGCGCGGTTGACCTGGTAGGGCAGCTCGGTGACCACGATGGCGCTCTTGCCCCCCTTGAGCTGCTCGGTGTGCGCCTTGGCGCGTACGCGGATGCGTCCGCGCCCGGTGCGGTACGCCTCCTTGAACCCAGCGGTGCCGAGGATGACCCCGCCGGTGGGGAAGTCCGGCCCTTTGATGAACCGCATGAGGGCGTCGGCGTCGGCCCCGGGGTGGTCGATGAGATGCTCCACGGCGTCGACCACCTCGCCGAGGTTGTGCGGCGGGATGTTGGTCGCCATGCCGACCGCGATGCCGGCCGCGCCGTTGACCATGAGGTTCGGCATGCGGCTCGGCAACACCACGGGCTCGCGTCGCGTCTCGTCGTAGTTGGGCATCCACTCGACCGTGTTGGCGTCGATGTCGCGCAGCATCTCCACGGCGATCTTGCTGAAGCGGGCCTCCGTGTAGCGCATGGCCGCGGGCGAGTCGCCCTCCACCGAGCCGAAGTTGCCCTGGCCGTCGACCAGCGGGTAGCGCATGTTGAAGTCCTGCGCCATGCGCACCAGGGTGGGGTAGATGACGGCCTCGCCGTGGGGGTGGTAGTTGCCGCTCGTGTCGCCGGCGATCTTGGCGCACTTGCGGTGCTGCTTGTTGGGGGCGAGGCCGAGGTCGTTCATCGCCACGAGGATGCGGCGCTGGCTGGGCTTGAGACCGTCGCGGACGTCGGGGAGGGCGCGGTCGGTGAGGACGCTCATCGCGTAGTCGATGAACGACGAGCGCATCTCGTCTTCGAGCTCGACGGGCTCGATCTTGCCCTCCAGCGTCTGCAACGAGTCAGACATCGAGGAACCGCACCTCCTTCGCGTTCTTCTCGATGAACTCGCGCCGCGGCTCGACCTTGTCGCCCATCAGCATCGTGAAGACCTCGTCGGCGGCCTGCGCGTCCTCCATGGAGACGAGCATCAGCGTGCGCGTCATGGGGTTCATGGTGGTGTCCCAGAGCTGCTCCGGGTTCATCTCGCCGAGGCCCTTGAAGCGCTGCAGCTGGATGCCCTCCTTGGTGAGCTCGACGATCTGCACGCGCAGCTCCTCATAACTCGTGGCCTCGGCCTTGCGGTTGCCGAGGCGGAGCGTGAACGGCGGGCATCCGACCAGCTCCCGGACGCGGGCGTGGACCTTCTTCAGCGCCTGGAACTCGCGCCCGGAGAGGGCCGCGAACGGGATCCTCAGGTTCGCGGCCAGCCCCGTGCGCCGCTCGACCAGGCGCACGTCGGCCGCCCGCTCCTCGTCGTCGACGTCGAGGACGTCGATGACGTAGCGCTTGTCGATGTCCTCGCGCAGCGCCGCCAGCAGCTCCGGGAAGCCGGCGATGTCGGCCTCGACGATCGGCCCGTTCTTGAGCCAGTCGATGAGGTCGCCCCCCCACTGGCTCTTGAGCTTCTTGACCCAGCCGTCGTACTCGCCGAAGAGCTTGAGGAAACGCTGGTACTTGGCCTCGCTGAACGTGAAGCCCGTGTCGGTGTTGTCGACGCGGATCTGCTCGAGCCGGCCGCGCAGCAGGATCTCCTCGAGCTGCGCCTCCTTGTGGATGTACTGCTCCTGGTTGCCCTGCTTGAGGCGGTAGAGCGGCGGCTGGGCGATATAGACGTAGCCGGCCTCGACCAGGGGTTTCATGTGACGGAAGAGGAAGGTGAGGATGAGCGTCCTGATGTGCGAGCCGTCCACGTCGGCGTCGGTCATGATGATGATCTTGTGGTAGCGCGCCTGCTCGACGGCGAACTCCTCGCCGATGCCGGCCCCGATGGCGCTGATCATCGTGAGGATCTCCTGGTTCTGGAGGATCTTGTCGATGCGCGCCTTCTCGACGTTGATGATCTTGCCGCGCAGCGGCAGGATGGCCTGGAACGACCGGTCGCGCGCCTGTTTGGCGGAGCCGCCGGCCGAATCGCCCTCGACCAGGTACAGCTCGCTCAGCGCGGCGTCCCTGATGGAGCAGTCGGCCAGTTTGCCCGGCAGCGTGCTGCCCTCGAGCAGGCCCTTGCGGCGCGTGAGGTCGCGCGCCTTGCGGGCCGCGCTCCGCGCCCGCGCCGCGTTGATCGCCTTCTCGACGATCTGCCGCGCCTCGCTCGGGTTCTCCTCGAGGAACTCGGACAGCTTGGCGTTGACCGTGGTCGCGACCAGCGAGCTGATCTCGGTGTTGCCGAGCTTGGTCTTCGTCTGGCCCTCGAACTGCGGGTTCTTGAGCTTGACGGAGACGAGCGCCGTGAGTCCCTCACGCATGTCCTCGCCGGTGAGGTTCTCGTCCTTCTCCTTGAGCAGGTTCTTCTGCCGCGCGTAATCGTTGACGGTGCGGGTGAGCGCGGAGCGGAAACCGGAGAGGTGCGTGCCGCCCTCGGTCGTGTTGATGTTGTTGGCGAACGTGAACACCGACTCGTTGTACGACGAGTTCCACTGCATGGCGATCTCGGCCGCGCCGTCGGGGGTCTCGTTCTCGAAGTAGATGATGCTGCGGTGGATGGCGTCCTTGTCGCGGTTGATGTACCTCACGAAGTCCCGGATGCCGCCGTCGTACTTGAAGGTGACACTCTCGCCGTCGGCGCGTTCGTCGTTCAGCGAGATGCTGAGCCCCCTGGTGAGGAAAGCCGTCTCCCGCAGCCGCTGGGCGAGCACGCGGTAGTCGTACTCGACCTCGTCGAAGATGTCCGCGTCCGCGAGGAACGAGACCGTGTTGCCCGTGGGGGCGCGCTTGCCGAGCTTCTCCTTCTTGACCAGGTCGGTGACCGGGGTGCCGCGCTCGAAACGCTGGTACCAGTGGTAGCCGTCCCGGTAGATGTCGAGCTCGAGCCACTCGCTGAGCGCGTTGACGACCGACACGCCGACGCCGTGCAGACCGCCGGACACCTTGTACCCGGCGCCGCCGAACTTGCCGCCGGCGTGCAGCATGGTCAGCACGATGGTCGCGGCGGGCTTGCCGTACTTCTCCATGATCCCGACAGGGATGCCGCGACCGTCGTCGCTCACGGTGATGGAGTTGTCCGGGTTGATGATGACGACGATGCCGGAGCAGTGTCCGGCCAGAGCCTCGTCCACCGAGTTGTCCACGACCTCGTACACGAGGTGATGCAGGCCTCGCGGCCCGGTGGAGCCGATGTACATGCCGGGGCGTTCACGGACCGGTTCGAGGCCCTCGAGGACCTGGATGTCCTGCGCGTCGTAATCGGACTTCTTCACACGACCTCACAGTGGCCGAGGGGTTGGGCGACGTCGTGGGGGGCAGGCTGCGCCTGCCTGCGTGAGTATACCAGAACGAGGGTCCGGAGGCGACCCGAAGCGAGCGCTAAAAGCGCCGCAAAACGGCGCTTTTCGTCACTCTCGACGGGGGTCGCCGACGGGGCCCTCCGGAGGCCCCTCAGAGGACCGCCGCAGGGCGGCCTCGATCGCCGCCCGCAGCCGTTCGTCGCGCACTCCCTCCACGCCGGTCTGGGCCGCCTCCCGATCGTCCGGCCGGGACGGTCGGGACCGATTCTCCTTCTTCGCCGCCGGCCGCCCGGAGTCCTGCCCCGGTGGACCCGCCGGATCCGCTGCGGCGCCTCCGGCGGACGCGATCTGGTCGGCGGAGCCGCCGGGCGCTCCGGGCTGCTCGCGCGCCGGCGGCGAAGAGGAGGCCGAGGTGCGCGGACGCTCTGCGTCGTCGCCCATGACCGACGGGTGTGCCCGAGCCCTGTCCCCCGGAGCCGCCGGACTGCCGATGATGAAGCGCAGGCGCTCGACCGGGTGCCCGGGGGCCACTTCTTCCATCCTCCTGAGGATCTGCGGCCCCAGGTACGTCAGTTCATTCGCCCAGACCGAGGAGGCGCATTCCACGGTGAGCAGCCCGCGGCGGAAGGCGCGTGGCTTCGTGCCGGCGGCCACGGGACCACCGACCGCACGCGCCCACGCTGCGTACGCACGCGCCTCGTCCCCGTGGGCCAGCCGGTCGAGCGCCGGGGTGAGGACGTCGCCCACCCGGCGCGGCAACGCGGCGCCGCCGTGTCCGTCGCGCGGGCGCGAGCCTCGTCCCGCCCGGAGCCCGGACGCGTCCTCACGGCCTGCCTCATTCACAGCGCGTCCAGGCCGGGTGGCGCCGGCGACGTCCCGTCGCCGGCGGGGGAGGCGATCTCGCCGGGCGTCAGCGAGCCGGCGAGCGGGAGTTCGACGACGGTCGCGCGAGTCAGCTCCTCCTCGGTGAAATAGTGCCGGTCGGTGGTCGTCACCACGGCCTGGCCGGCGGTCGCCAGCATCCGCACGAGGCGCCGTCGTCGTGGGTCGTCCAGCTCGCTCATGACGTCGTCGAGGAAGAGCGGACCCTGGCGTCCGGTCCGCGCCGCCGCCAGCCGCTGCTCCGCGAGGAGCAGGGCCAGGACGGCGGCGCGCTGCTCCCCCTGAGAGCCGAACAGGCGCAGGTCCCGTCCGCCGGAAGGCAGGGCGGCCGGGCCGCAGGCCGTCTCCGTTGCACCGCCGCGTCTCGCGCCGCCGGTCTCCCCTCCTGCCCGCTCGCCGTCCGGGCCGACCTCCAGGAACTTGAGATCGTCGCGCTGCGGGCCGAAGAGCGACAGGCCGCGCCTGACCTCGCTCGGCTGGCGGACGCGCAGCTCCTCGAGCAGCAGGGCCTCGTCGTATCGCACCCCGTCCAACTGGGCGACGAGCTGCAGGGCATACCGTCCCCCCGCCGGCGCCAGCGCCGCGGCCGTCTCGGAGAAACCCTCGGACAACGCGGCGACGAGGTCGCGGCGGCGGCGTCCCAGCTCGGTCGCGACCCGGGCGAACTGCGCATCCCACGGGTCCAGGGCGCCGGGAGCGGCGCCCTGCTTCACGGCCGCGAGCTGCGCATTGCGCTGGCGCACCACGAGCTGGAGGTCGCGGACGGCGGCCGCGTACTGCGGATCGAGCGCGGCGCCGAAGGCGTCGAGATGGGCGCGGCGACGCGCTGGGCTTCCCTTGACCAGCAGCAGGCTCTCGGGGACGAAGATGAACACATGGCTGCGGGAGCGCAGATCCTCCATGGACGCCACCTCCACGCCGTCCCAGCGCACCCGCTTGCCTTCGCGGGGGGCGAAGCCCACCTCGACGCGCTGCATCCCTCCGTCGGTCGTCTCGAGCTCGAGTTCCACCCGTGCATAACGCTCGCCCCAGGTGATGAGCTTCTCGTCCCTGCGCGTCCGCGGCGAGCCGCCGCGCAGTGCGAACCACGCCGCCTCCAACAGGTTCGTCTTGCCGGTCGCGTTGTCGCCGACCACGACGTTGAGCCCCGGTCCGAAGCGGACACGCGCATCGCAACAGGAGCGGAAGTTCACGAGTCTCAGTCCGGCGACGACCATACACGGTACTCCCCGGCGCCGACGCACACCACGTCGCCGATGCTGAGCGTGCGGCCGCGGCGCGTCTCTGTCGCACCGTTGACGGTGACGACACCCGACTGCACGATGACCTTGGCCTGACCTCCGGTCGCAGCGACCCCGGCGAGCTTGAGGAACGCTCCCAGCGGGAGCGGGCCGCTGACGACCACGTCCTGCATGTCGCGCGGTCCGGCGTCCGGGACAGCGATCAGCCGCTGAGACGGATCGGCATGATGAGGTAGGTGAAGTCCTCCCCGGGTGCGCTGACCAGCCCCGGCCGCAGCGGGCTGGTGAAGCGGAGCACCGCCGCCTCGCCGTCGATGGCGTCGATGCCCTCGATCAGATACCCCGGGTTGAAGCCGATCTCGAAGGGCTCGCCGGAGAACTCCACGTCCAGCGTCTCCTCGGCCTGGCCCACGTCCTGCGTGAGCGCCTTGAGCGTGAGCCGGCCCGGGGCGAAGGACATGCGCAGCGGGGCGTTCTTCTGCGCCAGGAGACTGACGCGGCGCGCCGTCGCCATGAGCCGACCACGCTCGATGCTGACCTCGTGGTCGAACGTCTCGGGCACCAGTTGCCGGTAGTTCGGGAACTGGCCCTCGATGAGGCGCGAGGCGATCAGGACGTCGCCTGCCGCGTCCTCGAGCTTGAAAACGGCCTGGTTCTCACCGATCGCCACCTCGATGTCGCCGGGCCCGAGGGCGCCGGCGAGGCGGGCGACCTCGCCGAGGGCCTTGACCGGCACGATCGCCTGGACATCGGACTCGAGTGCATGGTCGAGCGCGGTCTCCTTGACGGCGAGCCGATAGCTGTCGGTGGCGACCATCTTGAGCGTGTCGCCCACGATGGTCATGAGGACGCCTGTGAGGATGGGCCGGGTCTCGTCGCGGGAGGCCGCGCGACCCACCTTGTTCAGCGTCTCGACGAACGGTCCGCGACCGACCGTGAACGCGCCGGCCATGTCGAAGGTCGACGTCTGCGGGAAGTCGGCCGCCGCCCACGCGTTGAGCGAGAAGGCGGCGCGCGCGACGCTCACCTTGACGGCCGCCTCGCCGGCCTCGACGACGAGCTCCTCGTCCGGGAGATTACGGATGACGTCGCTGAAGAGACGCGCCGGGACGACGACCTCGCCCTCGCGCTCCACCGGCGTGGCGAGGTCGGCCTTCATGGACAGCTCCATATCGGTCGACGAGAGGTCCAGGCGGCCCTCACCCGCCTGCAGGAGGATGCCGGACAAGACCGGGAGCGTGCTGCGTGTGGAGACGCCGCGCGCGAGGATGCCGAGCTTGTCGACCAGCGCAGACCGATCACACGTGAACTTCATCCCGGCTCCTTATGAAAGAAAAGAGAAGTAGGTACTCCCATCGTCATGACAGCCCCTGTTGACGATGTGGAGAGACGGGGTTGTCCCTGCACCCCACGGGGCGACTGATCCTGCACGATGCTGTGGATGGTGTGTGCAGAACGGGACACTGCTCCCTCTGGCCGCCTCGGTGTAGAGCGAAGCATAGCGGATTTCGGCCGCTGTTTGGGGAACGTCCACAGGTGACGAAGCCGTCGTCAACAGGGGTTGTGGAGAGGCTCGCCCACGGCGGGGGATCGGCCGGACGGCCCCACACGGAGGTGGTCGAAGGTGCGACTGACCGGGGTGGGATGCTCCGGGGGTCAGTGGGTGGACCGCAGGCGCGCGCTGATGAGCCCGACGAGATCGTGCACCTGCGGGTCGTGACCATCCTTGAGTTGGCGCTCGACCTTGTCGACCGCGTGGATGACGGTGGTGTGGTGCCGTCCGCCGAACTTGGCGCCGATCTGCGGGAGCGAGGCCTCGGTGAGCTCGCGGGCGAGGTACATCGCGATGTGGCGCGCGTAGGCCACGTCCTGCGTGCGACGGTTGCCGCGCAGGTCGTTGACGTGGAGACCGAACTGCCGCGCGACCTCGTTCTGCACCATCTCGATCGTGACCGGGTGCTGGTACGCCTTGGGGACGATGTCCTTGAGCGCTTCCTTGGTGACCGCCACGGTCACGTCGCTGCCGCTGATGGAGGCGAAGCTCACGGCCCGGGTGAGCGCGCCGTAGAGCTCACGGATGTTGCTGGTCACCTTCTGCGCGATCCACTCCAGGGCCTCGGGTTCGGCGATCTCGTACCCCTCCCATTTGACCTGCTTGCGCAGGATCGCGATGCGGGTCTCGAGGTCCGGCCGGCTGATGTCGACCACCACTCCCTGACCGAAGCGCGAGCGCAGCCTGTCCTCGAGTTCTTCCAGCTCGCGTGGCGGCCGGTCGCTCGTGATGACGATCTGTTTGCCGGCCTCGTAAAGGGCGTTGAACGTGTGGAAGAACTCGACCTGGGTCTGCTGCTTGTCGGCGAGGAACTGCACGTCGTCGACGATGAGCACGTCGTTGTCGCGGTAGGTCTGCTTGAAGCCCTCGATGCGCCCCTTGTCGGTGACCGCATTGATGAAGTCGTCGGTGAACCGCTCGCAGGTGACGTAACGGACGTGCAGTTCGGGGTGCTGCTCGAGTGCCGCGTGCGCGATGGCCTGGATGAGGTGCGTCTTGCCGAGTCCGGTGCCCGCGTAGATGAACACGGGGTTGTAGGCGCCGGCCGGGGATTCCGCCACGCTTCGCGCAACTGCGGTCGCGTACTCGTTGTTGGGGCCGACCACGAAGCGTTCGAACACGTAGCGCGGGTTCAGCCCGTCGATGAGCGGCGCTCGTCTGCGCTTGGGGCCCGTGCGCCGCGGTGAGGGCGGCGACACCTGCTCCGGGACCGGCGTGGAGGGCGGGTCGGGGGCCGGCTCCGTCACCACCGCGGCGCGCTCGTCGACGACCACCTTGACCTCGACCGAGTCGCCCAGGACGTCCGCCAGCGCGGCGGCGACCTGGCCGGCGAGCCGCTTCTCGATCCACTCGCGGGCGAAGTCGTTGGGCACACCGATCACGAAGGCGCCGCCGTCCAGACCCAGTGGGACGGTCCTGTCGAACCAGAACTGGAAGGCGGACTCGTTGAGGCGGCCACGGAGGTGTTTCTTCGCCTCGTGCCAGATACGTGTGAGTTCGTCGTCCGTCGCTGCCCCGCCGGCTCGTCCCCGGGGATGCGGCGGCCCGCCGGGGTGACTTGTGATCGTCGGTCAGAGGATGCTGTCGAGGAGGCGGAGGCCCTCTTCGCGCAACGCCCGTTTGCCGTCGCCTGACGAGTGTATCAACCCCATGTCCTGCAGTACAACGAGCTCGCGGTAGACCGTCGCCGCGGAGAAGCCGAGCTCCCTGGCGATGGCGGTGGGACCCGCGGAGCCGAGTTCCATGAGCAGGACCAGCACCTTGATCTGGCGCGTCGTCAATCTGACGTCGGGGGCGGGTTCCTGGGCCGGCTGTGCTTCGGGGGAGGAGGGCATCTTGATGGTGAACACGGTGCCGCTGCCAAGGTTGTCCTCCACGGTCAGGATGCCGCGCAGGAACTGGAGGGATTCGCGCGCGAGGGGCAGCCCTGAGCCGACGCCGCGGATGATCTCCCGCTGCCGCGCCGTGGCGGTGGTGAAGCCGGGCAGGAAGACGCGATCCTTGTCGTCGACCCCCGGGCCATGGTCGGAGATGCGGACGGTCTGCCCGTTGTCGAGGATGGTGATGACGACATCGCGGAAGCAGGCGTGCAGCAGGTTCTCGATGAGTTCCTGGATCACGGAGTACGGGACTTGACCGCCCTGCTCGCGGCAGTGCCGGTAGGTCTTCTCCGCCAATGAGGCGATCAGGGCCGGGAGGTCCTCCTCCTCGACCGCGATCACACGGGGCGGGCTCGTGAGGGTGTCGTAGATGGCGATGCGCGGCGCCTCGAGGCCCGATGGGACGGCGACGGCGTCGTCGGGGGGGAGGCCGGCGTCTGCATCTTCCGCGGTCGTGGCCGGCGGCGCGGACGACCGTGGGGCGGCGGCCCGTTGGTCGGCGAGCAGCCTGTCGAGGAACGACTCCATAGGGGCGCCGAGTATAGCAGGGCGGGGCGGAACCCTCCACGGAGCCGCACGAAACCATCCTTTGCAGGAGAATCGCGGAGGTTATCCACAGACTGTTCACGATTTGTGGAAGGAGTCCCGCACTCCGTCGCCGGGAATGCCCAATTTGCGGCGGTTGTGGAAATCGCGGTTTCAAAGGGCGTGGCGGGATCGACTCCGACCCGGGTGTATCAATCATGTCCGCAGGTGGTCTGTCAACCCGGGACGATCGGGATACCGAAGTGGGATTTCCCTGCATAACGGGAAATCTATGAGATGCGGCGACGCACGTGTCGCGCGGCGTCGACATCCGCTCGTGAGGCGCTTATCCACCGCGATCGTGAGCCTGAATGCGTGGGAAACGTCGATTATCCACATTCTCCACAGGCTGGAGTGAACGCGTGAATCGCCGGCCGAAACACAGGCCGTCGACGATGGTCCGCGTTCGCGCGCTGCGCTACACTGTGGTCGTCCCTGCGGAGCTCCCGTCGGAGGAGCTGAGATGGCGCTTCCTGGCGCCGACGCGTCGAACCTGACCGCCTTTGGGCGGCGGCGCCTCCGGGCGCTGCTGGGTAATGCCAGCGAAGGGAGAGATGTCGAGATGAGCACACCTGTCGCTCAGACCCCCGGCGGCACGCCCGATACGCGTGCGCGCCTCAACCTCAATCCTGCACGCTGGGGTGTGCGCGCCGTCGCCGAGATCGGCGTGGCTCTGGCGCTCGCCGCCGCGCTCGGCTGGATCGCCCAGGTGTTCCCCCTGCGGCTGCCACAGGGCGGGTCGTTCGGCCTCGAGATGCTGCCGATCCTGTTCATCGCGCTGCGGCGCGGACTGCTGCCCGGCGTGGTCGCGGGCGGACTGTTCGGCCTGCTGCAGCTCACCGGGGCGGCCGGCACCCCGTTCATCTTCCATCCTCTCCAGGCGGTGCTCGATTACCCGCTCGCCTTCGCCGGCCTCGGGTTGGCCGGGCTCGTCCCGGTCGGCGCACTGCGCGGCGCAGGCGGCGTCGCTCGTCTCGCGACCGCGGTCGCGGTCGGCAGCGGGGCGCGCTTTGCCTGCCACTTCCTCTCCGGCCTCCTCTTCTTCGCCGCCTACGCGCCGGAGTGGGAGGCCCCGTGGCTGTACTCGATCACGTACAACCTCCTCTACCTGGCGCCCTCGGCGATCGTGACCGCGCTGGTCCTGTGGCCGCTGCTGCGCGCCTACGATGCCGCGTTCCCCGGCGCGGGACGAGGGACGTCGTGACGAGGTCCGGCGGCGCAGGGACGCTTCCGCCCCGCGCCGCGGTGTTCCTCGGTGGCGAGTACGTCGATGCGGGCTGGCATCGCACGCTGGCCGCCGGGGCCGACGTCCTGATCGCGGCAGACTCCGGCGCGGCGTTCCTCGCACGCCTCGGCGTCGCTCCCCATGCCGTCGTCGGCGACTTCGATTCGCTCGCCCCCCACGTCGCCGCCGCCCTCCGGGCCGACGGAGTGCAGTTGCTGGCGTATCCGACGCGCAAAGACCGCACCGACGGGGAGCTGGCCGTGGAGGAGGCGCTGCGGCGGGGCGCCGGGGAGGTGGTGCTCGCGGGCGCCCTGGGCGCGCTCGACCACACGCTGGGCCACCTCGCCATCCTGCGCAGCTTGGCGGCGCGCGGCGTGGCTGCGCGCCTCGCCGCGCCGCATCTCGCCGTCGCCGTCCTCGACGCGCCGGCCGACGTGACGCTGGGCGCGGCCGCCGGCGTCCGTGTCTCCCTGGTCGCCACCGGCGACACGGCGACCGTCTCGCTCGCCGGGCTCGAGTACCCGCTCGTGCGCGGGACACTGCCGGCCGACACCTGCCTGGGGCTGGGGAACCACGTGACGGCCGGGGGGCGGGCGCGTATCCGGGTGCACGCCGGTTCCGTCACCGCTCTGGTCGGCTGGGGCGACGAGACGTTCGCGGCGACGCAGCGCGCGGCTGCTGCAGGGTCGGACCCCGCATGAGGTCTCCGCGTGCGACGGCGCGGGCCGCAGCGCTCGTCTGGGCGACGGTGATCCTGGTCACCGGGGTGCTCCCCACGCAGGGCGTCGTGAGGACGGTCTCGAACGGGCACGTCAGCGTCGCCACCGTGACCGCGCACTTCCTCTCCTACATGGTGCTCGCGATCCTGACGGCGGCGGCGATCGGCGGCTGGGGGAGGGTCAGCTGGAGTGGGGCGGCGCTGGCGTTCGTGCTGGCCACGGCGTTGGGTGGAGCCGTCGAGCTGGTGCAGGCGCCGCTTCCCTACCGCGACGCCCAGGCGGTCGACGTGCTCACCAATGCCGCCGGCGCCGCGGCAGGGCTGGTCGCCCTCAGTTGTGCGGCGAGGGTGGAGCGACGACGAGCGCGTCGCGGATGATGCTGGCGGCGACGTCTTCCGCCGGCACGTCGTAGCTCCTCTCCGCCACAAGGTCCCTGAGGATGTGGACGCGACGCAGGCGTGAGCCGGTGGGGTCACGGTCGACACGGGACTGCTGTTGGTCTTCGCCCACCTCGCCCTCCTTCTCAGCCCTCTCTCGGGCTAGTGAATCGGTCCACGCGACCGGTGGGTTGACTAAGATGCGTAGGCAGAAGTGAAACCACCTGGGAGACAGCCGTGATCAGCATCCATGACGCCGTCGACGCCGTGCTCGCCGCCGCCCGCCCGCTCTCGGACGAGGAGGTCCCCTTGCTGCAGGCGCTCGGGCGGGCGGCGGCGGGGCGCATCGTCTCGCCGGAACAGGTGCCCACCTTCGCCAACGCGGCCATGGACGGCTTCGCGGTGGCGGGGGCGGAGCTCGAGGCCGGCCGCCGGGAGTTCCACGTGGTCGTCGACATCCCGGCGGGCAGGTTCGTCGGGGAGGCCGTGGGTCCGGGCGACGCCGCCCGCATCATGACCGGCGCCCCCTTGCCGCCGGGGGTCGACACCGTGGTGCAGGTGGAGCATACGACCGTGAGCGGAGACGCCGTGACCGTGGAGACCGCGCCGGAGACCGGCGCCAACGTACGTCCCGCCGGCGAGGATGTCGCCGAGGGCGACGTCCTCTTCGAGCAGGGCGCCGCCCTGGGCGCCGCCGAGGTCGGCCTGCTCGCCGCCGTCGGCATCGAGCGTGTCCGCGTCGTCCGCAGGCCACGTGTCGCGATCCTCGCCACGGGCAGCGAGCTGATCCCCGCGGGCAGACCCCTGCAGCCGGGGCAGATCCGCAACTCCAACTCGTTCACGGCGTACGGCCAGGCGGTGGCGGCGGGGGCCGACCCGATCCTGCTGGGCATCGCCAGGGACGACCCGGACGAGACGCGCCGGCTGCTCGCGGCGGCGCTCGAGAACGACGTGGTGGTCACCTCGGGCGGCGTCTCGGTGGGCGACTACGACTTCGTGAAGCAGGTCCAGGAGGAGCTCGGCGTGCAGCGGCGCTTCTGGGGCATCGCGACCAAGCCGGGCAAACCGCTCGCCTTCGGGACCCGCGGCGACACACTGGTGTTCGGCGTGCCCGGCAACCCGGTCGCCGCCATGGTGAGCTTCGAGATGTACGTCCGGCCCGCGATCCTCGCGCTCCAGGGCCGCCGGGACGTGTATCGACCCTGGTTCCGCGCCGCGGCCGCCGAGGCGGTGGGTCCGACCAAGGAGCGGACCGAGGTGCGGCGCTGTCGTCTCTCCCACGTGGATGGGCGTGTGCGCTTCACCACCACCGGGCCGCAGGGGTCCGGCATCCTCAGCTCCATGGCGGGGGCGGAGGCGCTGTTCTTCGTGCCCCCGCACTACCCCGGCGGCGAGCCCGGCGTGGAACTGGTCGTCATGCTGCTCGCCGGGAGCGCCACGGAGCGGCCGCCGTACCCGGGCGCCCGCGACGTCGCCTGACGGCTCAGCGGCCGCGGGTGGCGGCCGGCAGCGGACGCGCTCTCTGCAGCGTCGCCCAGACGATCAGGCGGCGTGCGGCGCTGTACGGCGGGGTGCAGGTGGTGAGCACCAGACCGTAGCCGCGGTCGCCCAGCACGCTGACGTCGGAGGGCTTGACCGTGGTCGTCTTGACGACCGCGTAGCGGAACGTGGCGTAGGGCGTGACGACGAAGACGGCGTCGCCCCTGCGCAGCCTGTCGAGCTTGAAGAACGGGGCGCCGTAGGTGGTGCGATGTCCGGCGACGGCGAACGGTTCGCCGAGTCCCGGCAGGGGAGTGACCGCGTAGTGGACCGGTCCTTTGCGCAAGAGGGCGGTGTCGGCGTCCGGGTCCAGGCCGCCACGCACGGCGTGACCCTGCAGGATGAGCTGGTCGAGGCCGATGCGCGGGATGCGCAGGCTCCCGACGGGGTCGCCCGCCCTCAGTCCGCGCCGGTACTGCGCCGCCAGGCGACGGACGAGCTCGTCGTCGGGCACTGCGCGCGGGCGGGACCCGGTCCGGGCGCCGCGCGCGGCGTCGATGTCCCGGGCGAAGCTCGCGGCGCGCTCGTCATAGGCCGCGTGGAGGCGCGCCTGCTGTACCTGTGCGTACGCGGCCGACCAGAAAGGGTAAGCGAGCACGAGGCCGCCGGCGATCAGCAGCAGGTCGCCGACGAGGCGCGTCCACCGGGCCCGCCCCCGGGCCGGGCCCGCCGCAGGCGGCCCCGGCGGATGTGGGGCGTCGTGTCCCATCCGCAGATGGTACCCGGGCCGCGTGGAGGCCGCCACTGGTGCTAGACTGGCTCCCTGCCGAGGAGGGGTCCGCATGCGTTCCAGCGACGACGTCCACGCACATCTGACGACGCGGGGGATCCCCCACGAGATCATCCGCGTGCCGTCCTCATGCCGTACGGCACAGCTCGCGGCCGAGGCGCTCGAGGTGGGCGTCGAGGCGGTCGTCAAGTCCCTGCTCTTCGTGCTCGACGACGAACGTCCGCTGCTCGCCCTCGTGACCGGGGACGTCACCGTCGACGCCGGCGCCCTGGCCCGGGAGACGGGCGCGCACGACGTCCGGCTGGCGCGCGCGGCGGAGGTGCTGGAGTTCACGGGGTATCGTCCCGGCGCCGTGTCGCCGTGCGCGCTGGCGGCGGACGTACCGATCGTGGCCGACCCCGGGGTGTTCGTGCCGGAGGTGGTCTACTGTGGGGGCGGCACGACGGAGACGATGTTGAGGATCGGCAGTGTCGACCTCGCGGCGCTGCTGGAGCCGACGACCCTGCCGATCGCGGCGCGGCACTGACGGAGGCGCGGCCCGTGCGGACCGACGGGAGGATGTGGCGATGATGCAGGCACAGGCTCATACCCTCGGCTCGGCCGGACGGCTCAGCGTCCTCTCGCGCCACGACCTCGACCGGCTCGATGCGGCGGCGCTCGACGTGCTCGCCGAGACGGGTGTGGCGCTGCCGTGCGAGCGGGCGCGCGCCGCCCTCGTGGCGCAGGGCGCCACGGCCGACGGCGCGCGCGTCACGTTCCCGCCCGCCCTGGTCCGGCGGCTGGTGGCCGGCGCCCCGGCACGGATGACGCTCGGCGCCCGCTCCGCTCCGCCTCTCGTCACCGGCGAGCGGTCGCTGATCACGACCGACGGCTGCTGCGTCGAGATCTACGACCTCGCCGACGGGGAGAAGCGGGCCACGACGTCGGAGGACGTCGCCACCATCAGCCGCGTGGTTGACGCCCTGCCCGAGATCGACTTCTGCTGGCCGGCGGTGAGCGCTCTCGACGCGCCCGCGGAGGTGCGCGGCCTGCACGAGCTGTATCTCGCTCTGGCCAACACCGGCAAGCACGTGCAGACGGTGACGGTGGTCGAGCCCGACCTGGCGGAGGCGGCCGTGCGGATGGCGCTGGCCGTGAGCGGGTCGGCGGAGAGGCTGCGGGCCGAGCCGCCCGTCAGCGCCCTGCTCGGCACCGTCACGCCGCTGGCCAACGACGAGGGCACGCTCGAGGCCGGCCTGATCTTCGCCGAGGCGGGTCTCCCCATCGGCTTCGTCACCATGCCGATGGGAGGATCGACCACGCCGATCACGATGGCCGGCTCGCTGGTGGTGGGCATCGCCGAAGCCCTGAGCTCCGTGTGCGCCGTTCAGGCCGTGGTCCCCGGAGCGCCGGTGTTCATCTGCTTCATCCCCAGCATCATGGACCTCAAGAGCGGCGACTTCACCGGCGGCGCCCCCGAGGACACGCTCATGGGCGCCGCCGTCGGCGATGTCGGCCAGTACTACGGACTGCCGACCCAGTGCGGCGTCAACTCCAGCGGCGCGAAGGAGCCGAGCTGGCAGTCGGCCTTGGACGACACCACCACCACCTGGCTCTCGCTGGCGGCCGGTGTCGACATGCTCACCGGGGTGGGCATGGTGTCCGGCGGGCGGATCTTCAGCTACGAGGAGATGGCTCTGGGCGTGGAGGCCGCCTCCCACGCGCGCGCGATCGCAGCCGGTCTGGACCTGACCGCGCTCGGGGGGTCCGCCGGTGGGCGGGCGCCTGCCGGCGGCGGCCCCTCCCTCGCCGTGGACCTGCCGTACCGGCACTGGACCGCCGGCGGGCGCGAGACGGCGCTCGACCGCGCCCACGAGCGCGTGGCCGCGGCGGTCGCCGGGCACCGCCCGCCGCCGCTGGAGCCGCCGGTCGACGACGAGCTGCGCCGGCTGGCGCGCCTGGATTGAGGCGCATCCCCGAGGGGACGCGCAGCGTAGCAGGCGGGGCGCCGGTTGCCGCATCCGCGGTTCCTCGGCCGCCCAGGTCCGCACAACCGCTCTCATTTTCCCCCCAGGTTCCGCCCATCGACTGCTTGCCTTTCGGAGGCTGTGCTGTATAAAACGAAGGACAAGAGGCTGCACTGGGGATGTGCGGCCGAACGTCCCGACAGGAAGAGGGGGCCTGCAGGTCCCCCGTGCCTGCCGGCGTCTCACCGGCGAACGTCCCGAGAGGCGGAGGGGGGCCGCCGTCTGCTAGCTCACGCCCGGTGAGGCCTCGGCCGTCGGGAACATCCGGTTGAAAGGACGGAGGAATGAGGAACGGCAAGACCTACATCCTGATCACGGTCCTGCTCCTGGCCGCCGTGGCGCTCGTCGGCGTCCTGGCGGCCTGCGGAGGCGACGAGCCGGCCACCGGGGCGAGTCCGGGCGCGGAGTCGAAGAGCGCCGCGGACATCGCGCAGGAGGTCCTCGGGCATGAGCCGGCCGGGCTGGCCGCCGAGATCATCGGCCGCGGCACGGTGATCGTCGCCAACGACGCCGACTACCCGCCGCAGAGCTCGGTCGACAAGGCCACCGGCGAGCTGGTCGGTTTCGATGTCGACGTCGCCAAGAGGATGGCCGAGGTGCTCGGCCTGCAGGTCGAGTTCAAGAACCCGGCCTGGGAGACGATCCCGGCGGGCCTCAACCAGGGCAAGTACGACGTGTCCATCGGCTCGATGACGGTCACTCCGGAGCGGGCGAAGGCTCTGGACTTCACCGACCCGTACTACTACACCTCGGGCCAGGTCTTCGTGAAGGAGGGCGGCCCGCAGATCACCGGCGTCGAGGACCTCGCCGGCAAGACCGTCGGCGTGGGCGCGGCGACTACGTACTACGACTTCCTCAAGAAGGACGGCGGCGCCAAGGTCAAGACGTATGTGACCGACGCCAACGCCTTCCCCGACCTCGCCAACGGCACCATCGACTTCGTGATGACCGCCGGCCCCACCGGGCAGCAGGCCATCTCGCAGGGTCAGCCGTTCGAGTTCTCCGGTCCGCCGCTCTACTACGAGGACCTCTGCTTCGCGATCAAGAAGGGCGAGCCCGATTGGCTCGCGCTGCTCAACCACGCGATCAAGACGATGCACGAGGACGGCTCGCTGACCGCGATGAGCGAGAACTGGTACAACGGGCTGGACCTGACCGTCAAGGAATAAGAGCACGCTGCGGCGGCCGCCGGGACGGCGGTCGCAGGACAGGCTGGCAGCGGCGGGGGCGCCGGGGAGGCGCCCCCGCCGCGGATCCCCACAGAGAGGTCCACATATGAAGAGACGAGCCGGCATCGCGAGCGTGGCCCTCATGGCCGCCCTGCTCGCGCTGCTCGTGACCGCGCTGACACCCGTCGCCCTGGCGGCGTCACCGTCGCCGGCGCCGGAGGGGACGCCGGTCGTCACCGGCACGATCCCGAACCCCAAAGACCCCAAGGGCATCAAGAACTGGGCCGGCGACCGGGTCCAGGTGAACTTCAAGCCGAACGGCGCCGAGCTGGACCTCGCCAGCTGCCAGCTCTTCATCGACGGCCGCGAGGAGCAGCTCGCCAAGGAGCCGTTCATCGTGCCGGCGGTGTCGCGCGCCACCAGCACCCTGGAGTTCCCGCTGGCGGCCAAGCACAAGGCGGGGAAGTACGCCTTCAAGGTCATCCTCGTGACCACCGACGGGCAGCACGTGGAGTACTCGTGGGACTTCCTGTCGGAGGGCGAGGCGGGCTCCGGCTCCCTCGTCAGCGTCCGCGTCATGAGGGAGTGGTTCTGGTTCATCGCCGAGGGCGCGGTCGTGACCGTGGAGCTGACGATCATCTCGATCGCCTTCGCCTGCGTGTTCGCGTTGTTCGGCTCGCTCGGGCGCCTGTCGAAGAAGATGACCTTCAAGCAGGCCTGGGACCGGTATCACAGTTGGGGCTACATGTGGCGCATGGTTCTTGGCCGCATCCCCTACTGGGTCGCGACCTTCTACACCTCGCTGTTCCGGGGCACACCTCTGCTGCTGCAGATATACGCCATCTATATGGTGATCCCGGAGATCATCCGCTACTTCGGGCTGCCTGAGTCGTACAACCCGCCGCCGTTCTGGGCGGGCGTCGCGGCGCTGTCGCTGAACTACGGCGCGTACCTCACCGAGGTGTTCCGCGCCGGTATCCAGGCGGTGCCCAAGGGCCAGAACGAAGCGGCGTGGGCCATCGGCCTGAGCGGCTGGCAGACCCAGCGCCGCATCGTCCTGCCGCAGGCGTTCAAGATCGTCATCCCGGCGGTGGGCAACGACTTCATCGCCCTCATCAAGGACACCTCGCTGGTCTCGGTGATCACCGTCGAGGAGCTCCTGCGACGCTCGCAGCTGGCCGGAGCCGCGACCTTCAGCTTCTTCTCCACCCTGCTGGTCGCCGCCGCCTTCTACTGGGCGCTGACCATCTTCTTCAGCTTCTGGCAAGCCAAGCTCGAGACGCGCATGGCCCGGGACAAGGCGCGCGAGAGGGAACAGGAGAAGAAGTAGCATGGCCACTCCCGAGAGCAACGCAGGCCGGCAGGGCCGCCATCACGTCGGCCGCGAGGTCGTCGTCAAGGTCGAAGGCCTGCACAAGTACTTCGGCAGGAACCACGTGTTGAGAGGTGTGGACCTCGAGGTGCACAAGGGCGAGGTCGTGGTGCTCATCGGACCGTCCGGGTCCGGCAAGAGCACCTTCCTGCGCTGCCTGAACTTCCTCGAGGACCCCACCAGCGGCGACATCACCATCGGCGGCGTCCACGTCACCTGCGGCGGGCACGGCAGCGCCTTCAAGCGGGCCGTGCACGACATCCGCATGAAGTGCGGCATGGTCTTCCAGGAGTTCAACCTCTTCCCGCACAAGGACGCCACCGAGAACGTCATCGAGGGCCCCATCCTCGTGAAGGGCGAGAAGAAGGACGAAGCCATCCGCAGGGCCCACGACCTGCTCACCAAGGTCGGGCTCGCCGAGCGCATGGACTACTTCCCCAGCCAACTCTCTGGCGGCCAGAAGCAGCGGGTCGCGATCGCCCGCGCCATGGCGATGGACCCCGTGCTGATGCTCTTCGACGAGCCCACCAGCGCGCTCGACCCGGAGCTCATCGGCGAGGTGCTCAAGGTGATGAAGGGGCTCGCCGACGGCGGCATGACCATGATCGTGGTGAGTCACGAGATGGGGTTCAGCCGCGACGTGGCCGACCGCGTCGTGTACATGGACGAGGGCCAGTTCATCGAGCAGGGCCCGCCGAGCCAGGTGTTCTTCCACCCCAGGGACGAGCGCACGCGGCGGTTCCTGCGGCACGTCCTCCCCGAGAAGGAGCCCGAGCACGCGGCGGAGCTTGGCATCACCGAGGTCGGTCAGGATCTGCCCGCCCCGGAGGCGACGCCGGGCGGCGCCGAAGGATCCTGAGACGCCCAGAAGTCCGGTCGACGGGGGCGGCGGGGCGCGTGCAGCGCCCCGCCGCCCCCGTCACGTCTGCCGGCCGCGGCCCGCGCAGGCGGGGCCGGCAGATGTGACGCTCGTGACGACAGGGCGGACGTGCCGCTCTCTCAGACGACGCCCTTCTCGCGGTCGGCGGCCGCGATGATACGGCGCATCTGCTCGGCCGCGTCGGGGTCGAGCGGCAGCGGCCGGTGCGACTCCACGAGCTCGAGCGCGCGGGCGCGCGCCCGCGTCGCCAGGTCGGTCGCGCCCCTGCTCTCCCAGTCCTCGCGCACGCGGCGGTCGAGCAGGTCGCTCTGGCTCAGCTCGCGCATGTGCCTGAGGGTGGCGTCCAGCGAGAGGAAGTCGCCGAACGCGCCGACCCCGGCGATGTCGTCCACCGCCATGGTCTCGTCAGTGACGGCGATCCCGCCGACGGCGAACTTGATCATGCGGGCGATCTCGTCGTCCATGACGAGCTGGCCCAGGTCGAAGGTGACGCCCGACTCGATCATCCCCGCCCCGTAGATCTGGTTGGCGCCTGCCAACGCAGGAAGGAGGCCGGTGAGGGTCTTCTCGTGACCGGTCTGCGCGTCACCGAGCTTGGCGTCCGCCTACAACCCGGCCACGAAGCTGGGCAGCAGGTAGCGCTTGGCGATCTGGGCGCAGGCGGCGGAGAACAGGGCGAGCTCCGGCGAGCCCACCGTCGCCGCCGCCAGCTTCAGGTCCATGGCCGTGGTCGACGTGCCGTAGGTCACAGGGCAGCCACGCTCCACGAGCTGGGCCAGCACGATGCCGCTCAGCACCTCGGCGTTGTGGAGCACGAGCGTCCCCGCCAGCGTGACCGGCGACGAGCCGCCGGCCATGGCCATGCTCAGGACCGTGTCCGGGCACCAGGCGCGGGCCGACTCGATGACCACCTCCGTGACGTCCCGCGGCAGCTTGAGCGGGCTCACCGGGCAGACGCCGAAGCCGATCAGCGGTCGGCGGTGGAACTCGTCCTCGCCGCCGGCGATGACCGTCGCCATCTCGATGAGCTTGCGGCAGTCGTAGGCGCTGGTCGCCTCCGTGCCCACCGGCTTGCCGGTGTTGCGGATCGCCGCCTCCCACTTGTGGAGCGTGGCCGTCTCCTCGGGGACGTCCTGCGGGTGCACGGCGGACTCGTAGGTGTCGATGTCCGGGAGGGCGTCGACCAGCCGGGCGGCGTCGTGCACGTCGTCGAGGACCGGATGGCGGTACTCACCGGTGCGCAAGTCGACGACCATGATGCCCTCGTCGAAGTTGGAGAAGTACACCCGTCCCGCCTCCAGGACGATGTCGTGGTCCGGGTCGCGACCGCAGAGGTAGTTCTTGGGCGGCGCCGAGCGGATCGCCTCTTCGACCAGGTGCGGCGGGATGCGGACCATGCGCGTCTCGCGGTCGACCGGGCAGCCGCCGTCCTTGAAGATGGCGAGCGCGTCGTCCGCCTCGACCCAGACGCCCGTGCGCTCGAGCACCTCGAGCGAGCTGAGGTGGATGTCGTCGAGCTCCGCCTCCGTGAACACGTTGAGGCTGAGGCCCCCCGAGCTCGGTCGTCCGGCGTGCAGGTTACGTTTCACCGCGGCACCTCCGTTGGCGGGCTGTGCATCGATCGGCGAGGCGGCGGACGAAGCGCCGGGGCGGTGGGCCGCCAGGCTGCCACCGGACGCGGGGCCAAGGGGCCTCGCCGCTCGCGAAGCCCCAGCGTACGACTGGGGCGGGCCGGAGTAAAGCTCCGCCGCCGGGCCCCGCCGCGGCAGCTTGTCGCGCACGGAGGCGGTGATAGACTGCGGCTCAGTGTCCGCGGCGACGGTCATCTGCATCGGCACCATCAACCGCGCGGCCGGCCTCTGAGCCCACCACTCCGGCGGGCGAGCCGGCGGCTGACGCCCGGACGCCCGCCCACCGCCCGACTCCGCACCGGTCGTCGACGTATGTCAGGAGGTCGTCCGAGTGACTCCCCGGATCAACCCCATCACCCCCCGGCTCGGGTGGGACGTGCTCAGCCCCACCCAGCTCGAGCAGATCCACGAGGCGACGCTGGACGTGCTCGAGACCGTCGGCGTCCGTTTTCCCAGCGAGCGGGCCCTCGACGTGCTCGAGGAGAACGGCTGCGGAGTGGACCGCGCGACACAGATGGTCAAGCTGCCGCGCGCGGTCGTCATGGAGGCCGTCTCGGCGGTGCCGGACAGCTACGTGCTCGCCGGTCGTGACCCCGCCTGCGACATGCTCATCGACGGCAGGCACTGCTACCTGAGCAACGACGCGTCCGGGGTGTTCGTCCGGGACCACCACAGCGGTGAGAAGCGGCCGAGCACCAAGGCCGACGCGGCGACCAGCGCACGTTTCGTCGACGCGCTGCCCAACGTGAGCTTCTGCTGGGGCCCGGCCGTGACCAGCCAGGACGTCCCGCCCGCGACCAAGGCGCTGCACGACGCCGAGGCGGTGTTCACCAACACCGCCAAGCACTTCCAGACCGTGACCACCGTCGGCGAGCTGCCGGCGCGCTATCTCGTCGAGATGGCGGCCGTCATCGCCGGCGGGTCGGACGCGCTGCGGACCCGGCCGATCCTCAGCTTCATGCAGTGCACCGTGGACCCGCTCGCGCACGACGGTCCCAACCTCGAGGCCAACCTGGTGGCGGCCGAGCACGGGCTGGCCGGCGGCTTCATGCCCATGCCGCTCGCGGCCGGCACGGGGCCGGCGACGCTGGCCGGCACACTGGTGATCCAGAACGCCGGGACGCTGAGCGGCGTCGTGCTGCTGGAGCTCGCCCAGCCGGGCGTACCGGCGTTCTTCGCGGGGGCGCCGAGCGTCATCGACCTCACGACCGGCGGCTACACCGGCGGGAGTCCGGAGGACTACCTCCTCGCCGCCGCCGCCAATCAGCTCGCCTACTTCTACGGCGTGCCGATGGCGATGGGCACCATGGCCACCGGCGCCAAGGAGCCCGACTGGCAGGCGGCCGTGGACGACTCCCTGAGCACCTTCGCCAGCGTGATGACCGGCGCCGACATGATGAACGGCTGCGGCCTGCTGGACGGCTCGAAGATCCTGAGCTACCCGCACATGGTGATGGAGAGCGAGATCTACGGGATCGTGCAGAAGGTCGCCGACGGCATCGTCGTGGACGACGAGACGCTGGCCCTCGACGTGATCAAGAGGGTCGGCTCCAACGGCACCTACCTGGCGGAGAAGCACACCCGCCGCCACGCGCAGGACGTCTGGCGACCCACGATCTGGGACCGTACGCCGTACGACTCCTGGCTGCGCGAGGGCAAGAAGGGCGCCCTGGAGAAGGCGACGGAGACGGCCGACGAGATCCTCGCGCACCACCGCCCGGAGCCGTTGCCGGAGGACGTCGCGGCCGAGCTGCGCGCCATCGTCGCGCGGGCCGACGCGGAGCTGGCGGGGGCCTGATGTCGGCGGGTGGGGGCATACTGGGGAGGGCGGCGGCCGGCCGGTCCGTCGCCGTTCGTGCAGAGACTGAAGGGGGCAGACGGTGAGCGAGCCGACGACCGGCGCCACCGACCCCGGCGCGGAGGCGCCGGTGGTGCGGGCGCGCCCGATCCTCACCACGCACGCGCGCATGGCGGCCCGCGTGCTCAGCGACGACGACGTGGCCCGCGTGCAGGCGGCCGCGCTCGGGCTGCTGGGCGCCGACGGGGCCGCGGCGGACGCCGCGGCGCGCTCGGCGCCGTCCGCCTTCGTGCTCGGCGGACGCGTGCCGGAGCACGATGTCGCGCTCGGCTCCGGTCATGTGTGGCTGGCGGCCGGCGCCGCCACGGCAGGGGCCGCCGGCGTGCCCGAGCGGGTCCGGCGCCTCACCGGTGACGACCATGCGCCGGCGACCGTGGCCGACCTCGACGAGGCGGTCAAGCTCGCCGACGCGCTGCCCGAGGTGGCCCTGCTGGCGGGTCCGCCGCTGCGCGCCGCGGGGGTGTCTCCGCTCGCGGCCGTCGCGCGGTGCGTCGCCGGGACGAGCAAGCACGTCATGGCCGGCCTGCTGCGCTCGACCGCCGAGGCGGAGGCCGCCGCGGGACTGGCGACCACGTTGGCCGGATTCGCCGACGAGGCGCGCCGCCGGCCGCCGCTCTCGCTGTGCGGTGACGGGGCCGCGCTGGACGCGGCGCTGGTCTTCGCCCGGGCCGGCCTGCCCGTCGGGCTGGTGCTCGCCCCCGGTGCTGCAGGCGAGGCGGCGCCGCCGGCCGAAGGAGGCGAGGCCGTCCCGCCGGACCTCGGCGCCGTCCTGGTCCGTCACCACGCCGGCGTGCTCCGGGGCTGCGCGGCCGTACAGGCCGCGGCGCCCGGAGCGCCGTTCTTGTACGTCGCCGACCCGGTCCTCGCCGGAGTCCCGCCGTCCGGACCGCCGGCCACGCTGTTCCAGCTCGCCGCCGCACAGCTCGCCGCTCACGTGGGGCTGCCGGTCGTGGCCGGCGGCTTCCGCACGACGAGCCACGAGCCTGGCTGGCAGGCGTGCCAGCAGGGCGCCTTCGTCTCCCTGGCCACCACGGCGGCGGGCGCCGATGTGACCGGCGGAGGCGGGCTGCTCGGCGCCGCCGCCGCCTTCAGCCCGCAGCAGCTCGTCATGGACTCCGAGGTCTTCAGCTGGAACGCGTCGATCGCGGCCGGCATCGTGGTGGACGACGAGACGATCGCTCTCGACGCGATCAAGCAGGTCGGCATCGGGGGCAACTATCTGGCCCAGCGCCACACCCGTCGGCACATGAAGGAGGTGTGGCGTCCGCGCCTGCTTGACCGCACGATGTGGGACGCCTGGGTCGCGTCCGGCCGCGAGGGCGCCGGCGAGAAGGCGATCGCCCTGGCTGAGCGGCTGCTCGCGGAGCACGCCGTCGTCCCCCTCGACCCGAGGGCTCGTGCTGCGGTCGAGCGGGTCACAGCGGACCCCGTCCCGTGAAGACGGCGACGTCCGCGCCGCTGTAGACTTCTCATACATGATTGCATGACCGCCCGGTGATCCGGGCGTCGGAGGGTCAGGGAGCCTGAGCCGCGAACGTCGGGGGCGTCGCGGAGAAGGAGCGTTCAGATGATCAGAGACCGCAAGGACATCCCACGGTTCAGCGACGTCAGCGACGAGCAATGGAGCGACTGGCGCTGGCAGCTCCGCCACCGCCTCACCACCACGGAGGACTTCGAGAGCGTCCTCAACCTCACCGAGGCCCAGCGCAGGGACCTCGAGGCGTGCATGGGCAAGTTCCGCGTGAGCGTGACGCCGTACTACGCCTCGCTCATGGATCCCGACGACCCCACCGACCCGGTGCGCATGCAGGGCGTGCCCACGCCCGCGGAGCTGGTGATCTCAGCCGAGGACCTGGAGGACGCCGTCGCCGAGGACTTCGACTCGCCGACCCCGCGCATCACCCACCGCTACCCGGACCGGGTGCTCTTCGTGGTCACTGAGATGTGCAGCATGTACTGCCGGCACTGCACCCGCCGGCGGTTGGTGGGCGGCACCGAGGACATCGTCGCGCAGGACGAGATCGACAACGCGATCAAGTACATCGAGCGCGCCACCGAGGTCCGCGACGTGCTCATCAGCGGCGGCGACCCGCTGGTGCTGAGCGACGCGCAGCTCGAGAAGATCATCCGGCGCGTCCGCGCCATCGACCACGTGGAGATCATCCGGATCGGGTCGCGCATGCCCGTCGTCTGCCCGCAGCGCGTCACGCCCGAGCTGGTGGAGATGCTCAAGAAGTACCACCCGCTGTACTTCAACACGCACTTCAACCACCCGCAGGAGTTCACTCCCGAGAGCAAGCTCGCCTGCGACCGTCTGGCCGATGCCGGTATCAACCTCGGCAACCAGACGGTGCTCATGCGCGGCATCAACGACAACGCGGCGGTGATGAAGAAGCTGTCGCACAAGCTCCTGCAGTACCGCGTCAAGCCGTATTACTACTACCAGTGCGACCTGGCGCAGGGTACGGCGCACTTCCGCACCAGCGTCGCCAAGGGCATCGAGATCTACGAGAGCCTGCGCGGCCACACCACGGGGTTCGGCGTGCCGACCTACATCATCGACGCCGTCGGCGGCGGCGGGAAGACGCCGGTGTTCCCCAACTACGTGATCAGCCAGGCGCCGGGCAAGGTCGTGCTGCGCAACTACGAGGGCGTGATCAGCGTCTACACCGAGCCGGAGGATTACGTCGAGGGCGAGTGCCACTGCGAAGGCTGCGACCTCGAGGAGGAGCGGCTCGGCGTGGCCGGGATGTTCGAGCCCACACACGGTCCTACGCTGTCGGAGGTGTGGGACGCACGCATGCAGAAGGTGGTGGACCGCAAGAACCGGATGGCCGACGTGTTCGGCAAGGCCCCGGCCTGACGGACTCCGGGGCCAGTCTCACGACCCGCCGGGGGTGGCCGCATCGGCTCCGGTGGGCGACGATGTCGACGGGCGGGCGGCGCTGAGGGACCGCCCGCCCGCCTTCATGGAACGCAAGGAGAACTGATGCCGAAAGTCTTCGTGGAGCCGATCGGGCTCACCCTGACCATCGACGAGCAGGACACCCTGTTCGCGAGCCTCGTCCACGCCAAGATCGACATCCCCACCGACTGCGCCGGTCGCGGGACCTGCGGCAAGTGCCTCGTGCGGCTCGGCGCCGGCGAGTTGACGGAGCCGACGGAGCGCGAGCTCAAACGGGTCCCCGAGAAGCTGCGCGCCGAGGGCTGGCGGCTCGCCTGCCAGGCCCGTCCCAAGTCGGCGCGGGTGAGTATCGAGGTCCGCGGGACGGCGGGGCAGCGTCGCATCCTCACGACCTCGCAGCTCACGCACGGGACCGTGCGGCCGGCGGTCTGCACGAGAGTGGTGCAGCTCGACCCGCCGACGCTCGACGACAAGCGCTCGGACCTCGAGCGGCTCGACGAGGCCCTCGGCGGGGTGGAGGTGCCGCTGCACGTGCTCGAGAGGCTGTCGCGGACGCTGCGCGACGGCAAGTGGACGGTCACCGCGACCCTCTACGGCAAGCGCCTGGTCGATCTCCACGCCGGTGAGTGCGAACCTGAGTGCTACGGCGTGGCCGTCGACATCGGCACCTCCAAGGTCATCGCCTACCTGTTCGATCTGCGTCATGGCGTCCTCCTCGACCAGGAGGCGGTGGAGAACCCGCAGATGCGGTACGGCGAGGACGTCATCAGCAGGATCGCCCACGCCGCCCAGCGGCAAGAGACGGCGCTGCTCGCGGCGGCCGTCCACGAGGGCATCAACGTCGACCTCAAGGCGTTGTACGAGCGACAGGACGTGCGTCCGGAGCAGGTCTGCGACATGACGGTGGTCGGCAACACCGCCATGCACCATCTCGCCCTCGGGCTCTGTCCGGTCGGCCTCGGCGAGGCGCCGTTCGCCCCGGCGGCCGCCGAGCCCCTCACGTTCCGGGCGGAAGAACTCGGCATCGACATGAACCCGTACGGCGGCGTGCACTTCCCGCCGCCCATCGCGGGGTTCGTCGGCTCGGACGCCCTCGCCGTGGTGGCGGCCACCCACCTCGCCGACAAGAAGGCGCCGAGCATGACCATCGACATCGGCACCAACACCGAGATCGCCCTGGTCCACGACGGCCGTGTCACGGTCACGAGCTGCGCCTCCGGGCCCGCGTTCGAGGGCTACCAGATCCGCAACGGGATGAAGGCCGTGGCCGGCGCCATCGAGCGCGTCACCATCGACGAGGCCGGCGAGCCGACGGAGTTGGTGACCATCACCGGCAGCGAGCCCATCGGCATCTGCGGCTCGGGCGTGGTCGACCTCCTCGCCGGACTGGTGCATGCGGGAGTGGTCAACAAGTCCGGCCGCATGGACACGGCGCATCCGCGCGTACGTCAGGGGGAAGAGGGCGCCGAGTACCTCCTCGTCGAGGGGCCGCACGGCGACATCGTCTTCACGCAGCACGACGTCCGCAGCTTGCAGCTGGCGAAGGGCGCCATCCACTCCGGGTGGGAGCTGCTCATGGACACTCTCGGCGTGTCGCTGGACAAGCTGGACACCGTGTACGTGGCGGGCGCGTTCGGCAACTACCTCGACCTGGCCGCCGCCCAGTACCTCGGGCTGTTCCCGCCGGTCGACACCGAGCGGGTGGCCTTCGTCGGCAACGCCGCCGGCGTCGGCGCCCAGATGGCCCTGGTCGACGTGAAGGCGCGCCGCCGGATGGCCAAGGTCCGCGACCGCACCGAGTTCCTCGACCTCGCCACCGACAAGCGCTTCCTCGAGGTCTTCTCGAGCCGACTCGGGTTCGCGGGCGATTGACGGGTGAGGCGAGGCCGCCGGGAGCCGGGCCGGAGGCGGTCGCCGGCCGCCGTCTGCGCGGCTACGCGGAGATCGCCGCGTCGTCGCTGATCCTGGGGACCTCGTCCACGCTCATCCAGATCTCGACCATGCCGGCCAGCCTCCTCCTCGTCCTGAGGATGGCGCTGGGCGGCCTCGCCCTGGGCGCGGTCTTCCTCCTGACCCACGGCCTGGAGGAGGTGCGGCGCTCCGGATGTGTCCGCCGGATGGTCGTGCTGGGCTTCGTCGTCGCCCTGGAGACGATGCTCTTCTTCGCCGCCATCCGGGGGGCGGGCGTGACGGTGGCCGTCTCGCTCGAGTACATGGCGCCGGTGTGGGTCGCGTTGCTCGCACCGTGGGCCCTGCGCACGCGGCGCCGGGCGAGCGACATGGCGGCCGTCGCCGTGGCCGCCGGCGGGATGGCGTTGCTGGTGCTGCCGGTGGCCACCGCCGGCGAGGGCGCGGTCTCCCTGCCGGGGATGGCCGCGGGCCTCCTGGCCGGCCTTCTGTTCGCCGCCGCCATGATGCTCGTCAGCAGCATGCGCGACGCGGGCGTGCGCGGGTCGACGCTGGCGTTGTTCTACTGCGCGGCGACGGTGATCCTGTTCACGCCGCTGGCTGTGTGGCAGACCGCGGCCGGCGGCTACCGCTTCACCTGGACGGACGCGTGGATCGTGGCTGTGCAGGGGCTCGTCTACACGGGGCTGTGTCTCAGCCTGTACACCGACGGCCTGCGCTTCATCCGCGTGGAGCATGCCGGGATCCTCGGCTACCTTGAGCCGGTCACGGCGCCGCTGTGGGCGCTGCTGTTCATCGGCGAGGCTCCGCCGTGGACCACCTACGCGGGCGGGGCCGTCATCGTGGGCGCCGGCATCTTCGTGATCGTGTTCGGCGCGAGAGAGGCCCGGGCGCCCACGCGGTCGCTCACCTGAAGCGGCGGGCCTTCGTCTCGCCGCCCGCCGAGCCTGGAGGACGCCGCCGGAGCGGTCCCGGAAGCCCTCGCCCCTGGAGGCTGACGATCATCGCGACGGCGCGAGGGCGTCCCGGCACGCCGGCGACGCACGCCGGCGCGCTGTTGTATGCTCGAAGAGGGCCCGAGCTGGAGCCGCTCGGACGACCAAGCAGGGAGGGAGCCGAGTGAGCACGCAGCCGGCCGGCCGTCTGGAGCTCGTGCCGGGGTCGTCGTCCTGAACGCCGCACAGACATCCCAGACGGTGTCGGGTCGGCGGGGCAGCCGCGACATGACCGGGTACGGTCTGCTCGCGGCCTGTTTCGTCTTCGTCGGCCTCAGCGGGTCGCTGGTCGCCTGGGCGGACGCCCCGGGCAGCGTCCTGCTCTTCCTGCGGTTCGCGATCGCCGCCGCCCTGCTCGGGCTGGTCTTCGGGCTCCGCCGCCCGCTCCAGGCCCTCCGCCGCCGCGAGCTGTGGCCGCGACTGCTCCTCATCGGCCTCCTCGACGGCGGATCGCTGCTCGCTTACTTCTACGCGATCCGCGCCACCGGCGTCGCCGTCGCGACCTTCCTTTTCTTCACCCAGCCGGTGTGGGTGGCGCTGCTCGCACCCCGCCTGCTGAAAGCCCCGACCGAGAGGCTGGTCTACGTGGCGCTCGGAGTCTCTCTGGCCGGGCTCGGTGTGATCCTCGCCCCCGGCCTGACCGGCGGCGGGGTCAGCCTGTCGGTCGCCGGCGTCGCCGTGGGCCTGTTCGCCGGCGTCCTCTACGCGCTCTTCCAGCTCCTCGTCAAGCACCTCACCCGGGAGCTCGCGAGTTCCACGATCGTGACCCTGGAGTGCATGCTCGACGCGGTCGTCGTCCTGCCGCCGGCCCTGTGGCAGTTCGCGGTGGCCGGCGTGGCCCTCACGAGCCACGACTGGGTCTCCGCTGTCCTGCTCGGCGTCTTCAGCACGGCCTTGGCGTACTCCTTCTGGGTCGAGGGCGTCGGGCGGGTCCCTGTGCAGCACAGCTCCATCCTCGGCTTCATCACGCCGGTGGCCGCGCCGTTGTTCGCCTGGGTGCTGCTCGGTGAACAGGTCACCCTCGGGACGGCTGTCGGAGGCGCCCTGATCCTCGCCGCGGGGGCGTTGGTGGCGCTGTGGGGGCGGCCGGATGCCGGGGCGGAGCCGGCCCTGTGAGCGGGGGCTCGACATCCCGGCTGCGCGCCGGCCGTCGGCGTGCACCGCTCGCGTACGCGATCGTGGTGGTCTCGTACCTGGGCATGGCCGGCAACGCGCCGCTGGTCGCCTGGGCGCAGGCGCCGGAGGCAGTGCTCCTGGCGCTGCGCATGGGGTTCGCAGCGCTGGCCCTGGGGATCGTCTTCCTGCGGCGCCCCATGCTCTCTGACCTGCGTCGCCCGGGCGCCGCGTGGCGTCTGCTCTTCATGGTGGCGGTCTCCTCCGTCACCCTGCTGCTGACCTTCTACGCGATCGGCCACACCAGCGTGGCGGTCTCCATGTTCCTCCTCTTCCTGATGCCGGTGTGGGTGGCGCTCGTCGCACCCCGGTTGTTCGACTCGCCGCGCGAGCCGATGGTGTGGCCGGCGCTCGCCCTCGCGCTGGCCGGCCTGGCGGTGATCCTGGCGCCCGACCTCCTCGGCGAGGGCGTCAGAGGCTCGGTCGCCGGCCTGATCGCAGCGCTCCTCTCGGGCTTCGGGTACGCGGCGTACACGATCTCCGTGAAGGGGCTCACCAGGATCGTCGCCTCGACGACCATCTCGATGGCGGAGGCGCTCGGAGACACGGTGCTCCTGCTGCCGCTGGCGGTCTGGCAGCTCAACGCCACCGGCTACCGCCTCGACGGCAGGGCGTGGGCGGCGGCTGTGGTGATGGGCATCGTGTGCACCGCTCTCTCGTACACCCTCTGGATCGTCGGGACCGCGCGACTGCGCGTGGAGCATGTGACGATCCTCGGCTACATAGAGCCGGTGGTCGCGCCGCTCTACGCCCTCCTCCTGGTCGGGGAGAGGCTGACCCGATGGACGGTCGCCGGCGGCGCCCTGATCCTGGCGGCCGGACTCGTGATCGCGGTCTTCGGCCGCGGCGAGGACGACGCCTCCGCCGCTGCAACGGTGGAGCCGCTGTGACCTCGTCCGGATCCGGGAGGCCCCTCGGCGCCACGACCACGGCCGGCGCGCGCCGCTCGCGCGGCTACCTCATGGTGGGCAGCACGGCCGTGATGTTCGGGGCCACCGGCGTCTGGGTCGGCATGACCGACCTCCCGGTCAGCACCGTGCTCGTGATGCGCATGGGACTCGCCGCCGTGATGGTGGCCCTGCTCGGCGGCGGCCGACGCTGGCTGCGGCAGGCGCTGCGTCCCGGCGTGCTGCGCCGGCTGCTTCTGCTCGGCGTGATCGACGCGCTCCAGCTCTACACGTTCATGCTGGCCCTGCGCCGGCTCGACGTGGCGCTGGCGGTCTTCCTCTCGTACATGTCGCCCATCTACATCGCGCTCATCGCACCGCGTCTGCTCAAACAGCGCACCGAGCCGGTCGTGGTCGTGGCCCTGGTCCTGGCCGTGTCCGGTATCGCGGCGATGCTGGCGCCGGGCCTCTTCGAGCCCGGCCTGCGCGCGGCGCCCGACGGGATCGCGCTGGGCCTCGTCTCGGGGCTGGTGCTCGCCGTCTTCTTCCTGCTGGCCAAGGCGCTCAGCGCCGACGTCGACGGGAGCACCCTGCTCATCTCGGACGCCGCCGTCGTGGCGGCAGTGATGCTGCCGCTCGGTCTCGTCCAGTGGGCCGCCACGGGCTTCGCGTTCTCGTCCACCGACCTGTGGGCGGTGCTGGGCCTGGCCGTCTTCAGCACCGCAGTGAGCGGCACCGTCTTCCTGCACGGCATGCGCTACATCCCGGTGCAGCACACGTCGATCGTCGGGCTGCTCGAGCCCGCCACCGCGCCGGTCTTCGCGTTCGTCTTCCTGGCCGAGCGCCCGTCGGTCTGGACGCTCCTCGGCGGCCTCCTCATCCTGGTCGGCGCCGTGCTGGTCGTCGTGTTCGGCGCCGCCGAGGAGGGGCTCGCGGGATCTCCCGAGGAGGCGGTGGGCGAGGCCGGCGCCGCGGAGGGCCGGGGACCGCTCTGACGCGCAGGTGCGCTGGCCGCGGCGCGGCCGCATCTGTTACCGTCATACACGGCGTGATCCGAGCGCGCAGCCGCGCTCACGATGGTCACACGGCGTCCGGGCCGCGTGCTCCGGGCGCTCCGACAAGAGACGCGGGAGCCGACGTGTGGGGCGGCCGTGGCGGGGGCGAGCCCGTCGGGCCGCCCGGAGGAGGGTGCCATGGACAAGCTCATCATCACGGTGGCCGGCGTCGGCGCCGAGACCACCAAGGAGGCGCAGCCGGGCCTGCCGGTGACGGCGGCCGAGATCGGCGCCGACGCGGCGCGCTGCCGCGAGGCCGGCGCCGCGATGTACCACCTGCACGTCCGCGACGCCGCGGCCAACCCGACGCAGGCGGTCGAGGCGTTCGGGGCGGCCATCGAGGAGATCCGCAAGCGCACCGACATCATCATCCAGACGAGCACCGGCGGCGCCATGGGTATGACCGCCGACGAGCGGTTGCAGCCACTGCAACTGGACCCGGAGATGGCCTCGCTGACCACGGGCACGGCCAACTTCGGCGACGCCGTGTTCTTCAACGACGCGGCGCTGATGAGCGAGTTCTACCAGCGCATGCAGGCGCGGGGCGTGCGCCCCGAGTTCGAGATCTTCGAGGCCGGCCAGATCGACAACGCGCTCAAACTGGTCAAGAAGCACGGTCCGGCCGGACCGCTGATGCACTGGGACTTCGTCCTCGGCGTGCCCGGGAGCATGAGCGGCGAGCCGCGCAACCTCATCTTCCTGGTCGACCGCATCCCTGAGGGGTCGACCTGGACGTGCACCGGCATCGGCCGCTGGCACATGCCGGTGACGATGACCGCCCTCGCGTTGGGCGGCAACGTGCGCCTCGGCTTCGAGGACAACATCTTCCTGCACAAGGGCGTGCTCGCCAAGGAGAACGCCGAGCTCGTGGGACGGGTGGCTCGCCTGGCCCGGGAGTGGGACCGCGCCTGCGCGACTCCGGACGAGGCGCGGGCCATCCTCAAGCTCGGCGAACACGCCGGCGGGTGAGCGCCGTCCCTGTGCCGGTGACGTAGGCGATCGTACCTCTCAAGCATCGTCCTGCGCCTGCCGAAACGGGTGGGAGAGACGGGGCGGACGCCGCCGCGTCGCGGGCATCCCACGGGTGCAGGCCGTTGAACGGAGCTTCGGCCTGACGTGGTCGGCAGGGGAGCGATGGCTTTCCGGGACAAGAAGCGCAAGAAGCAGAAGGCCGAGCGCGGCGAGGCGGAGCTGCTGCGCGCGCTCCTCCGGCTGGCGAACCAGCTCCAGTCCGACCTCGCGCTGGACGCCGTCGTGCACGTGATCGCGACGGCGCTGAGCGACACCTTCGGGTTCCGCGAGGCGAGCGTCTACCTGCGTGAAGACGCGGACGAGTTCGCCGTGCATGCGACGGTGGGCGAGTTCCCTGACTACGACCGCGTGTTGTTCGAGCGCCCGGTCCCGCGGCGCATCTGGGACGAGCTCTTCCTCGAGAAGCACCGGATCGGCTCCTCGTATTTCGTCGACCACCGCCGCCATGAGTGGACCGAGGAGCAGTTGCACTACCTGCCGGAGCTCGACCTCGGGCCGCGCCGCGACGACGAGTGGGGGAGCGGCGACGATCTCTTCGTACCGCTGTACGGCAAGGAGCGCGAGATGGTGGGGGTGCTCGACCTCTTCGATCCCGCCGACCGCCGGTTGCCCACCCTCGACCTGGTCGAGTCGCTGGAGGTGTTCGCCGCGCATGCCGCGGCCGCGGTCGAGAACGCGCGCCGGTACGAGGCGCTCGAGGAGACCTCGACGCAGCTGGAGGGGCAGCTCGCCCTGCAGCACGCGATCCTCGAGGTCAGCGGCGACCTGTTGGCGGCGCTCGAGCCGCGCGGGGTCTTCGCCCGGCTCGCCATGCTGCTCAAGGAGATCGTCGATTTCGACTCGCTGGAGGTGCGTCTCGTCGACGAGAAGGCGGGCGAGCTGTACTCGGGTTACAGCGTCGATGAGGTCGACGGGGAGGCGGTCCGCTCGTGGCGCACCCCCGTCGACACGGGCGTGAGCGGCTGGGTGGTGCGCCACAACGAGGCCCAGCTCGTCAACGACATGCTGAACGACCCGCGCGGGGCGCTCGTGCCGGGCACGGAGTGGGAGCCGCAGGCGAGCATCATCGCCCCGCTCTCGCTCGGCGGCGACGTACTCGGCGTGCTGGCGCTCGACCGCATGGGCGGGCGCACGTTCGAGGCCCACGAGCTCGACCCCGTGGCCTTGTTCGCCAACCTCGCCGCCATCGCCCTCCACAACGCCCGTCAGTACGAGCAGGCCGCGCAGGCCGCGAAGCTGCTCGAGGAGCAGCTGGCGCTCAGCCACGTGCTGCTCAGCGCCAGCGGCGCCGTGCTGTCGTCGCTCGAGCAGACCGAGGTGCTGGAGCACATCGCCGACACCCTCAAGCAGATCGTCGACTACGACACGATGGACATCCGCCTCGTCGACCCGGAGCGCGGGCAGCTCGTCGCCATCTACGCCCGCGACGAGGACGACGAGCAGGAGATCTTCGCCTTCCCCATCCCGATCGAGGAGGGCATCAGCGGCTGGGTGGTGCGCCACAACGAGGCCCAGCTCGTCAACGACATGACGAACGATCCGCGTGCCGTGCACATCCCCGGGACCGAACAGGACGAGGTGCAAGCCTGCATCCTGGTACCGCTCTCCGTGGGCGATGAGGTGATCGGCATCATGACCATGGACCGGCTCGGCGGCAGGACCTTCGAGCAGCACGAGCTGGAGCCGGCCAAGCTCTTCGGCAACCTCGCTGCGCTGGCGATCCGCAACGCGCGTCAGTACGACGCCCTGGAGACGACCTCGGCGCGGCTCGAGGGTCAGCTCGCCCTGCAGCACGAGCTGATGAGCCTGAGCACGCTGCTCCTCAGCTCGCTGGACCAGAAGGACGTCTTCTCGCGCATCAGCACGATGCTCAAGGAGATCGTGGACTACGACGCCATGGACATCCGGCTGCTCGACGAGGCGACGCGCGAGCTGGTGTGCATCTACTCGCGCGACGTCAACGCCGAGCTCAACGAGCAGTTCCGTCTCTCGATCGACGAGGGCCTCGCCGGCTGGGTGGTCAGGCACGACCGGGCCCAGCTGGTCAACGATATGGCCACCGACCCTCGCGGGGTGCACATCCCGGGCACCGGCGAGAACGTGCCGCAGGCGAGCATCGTCGTGCCGCTGCGCGTGCTCGGCAAGGTCACGGGCGTGCTGACGATCGACCGCCTGGGCGGTCGGGTCTTCGCGGAGAGCGACCTGGAGCCGGTCACGCTCTTCGCCAACCTCGCCGCGATCGCGATCCAGAACGCGCGCACGTACGAGGAGATGGAGAACCAGGCCATCAGGGACGGCCTCACCGGCATCCACAACTTCCGCCACTTCCACGAGTCCCTCAAGGCCGAGGTGAGCCGGGCGGGGCGTTACGGGGACCACTTCTGCCTGCTCATGATGGACCTCGACCACTTCAAGGCGGTCAACGACACCGTGGGCCACCAGAAGGGCGACGAGGTGCTCAAGGCGGTCGCGGGCGTGCTGCGCGAGTGCTCGCGCGAGTCGGACTACCTGGCGCGGTACGGCGGCGAGGAGTTCGCGATGATACTGCCGCGGACCACGCTCGTCGAGGCGACCACGCTCGCCGAGCGCATCCGCACCTCCGTGGCGATGCTCGACTTCGGGCATCCCGGCCTGCGCGTCACCATGTCGATCGGCGTCTCGGCATACCCGGAGTCCGCCCGGGACAGCGACGGCGTGCTGGGCGCGGCCGATGCGGCGCTGCTGCGCGCCAAGAACAGCGGCCGCGACCGCGTCTGCCTGTACACCGACGCCGCCGTGGACGCGACGGCGGAGCTCGAGGGCGACCTCGCCGCCCTGGGCCGCCGCTTCGCCGCCTTCCTGGGCCTGGACGAGGCGGAGACGGCCGGGCTGGTGACCGCCCTCGCGGTGTACGAGACCGGCGCCGCGGTCCAGGACGAGGTGCAGACGATCCTCGGCGGCGGTGAGGCCGCGGCGGCCGCCGCCGACGAGGTGCGCGAGAAGGCCGTGGACGCGCTCGTCTACGGCAACGAGCGTTGGGACGGCGGAGGATACCCGGAGGGGCGGCGCGGGTCGGAGATCCCGCGCGTCGCCCGCGCCTTCGCCGTCTGCCGCCGCTGGCGGCCCTCGGCGCACAACGGCGACGCCGTCGAGGACCTCCGCGGTCGCGCCGCGCACGAGCTGGACCCGAAGATGGTGCAGCGTTTCGCGGCCATGCTGCGCGCCGAGAAAGCCCCGCAGAACTGACGCCGCCGCGGCGCGGCGGACCTCGTCGCGCGGCGGGCCGTCGCCGACGCTCGCAGGGCAGGAGTCGCGGACCCCGCGGAATCTGCCATACTCTACGGTATGGACAACGTCCGCCCGCTCAGGCCCCACACGCGGCCGCCGAGGCCGCGGCGCGACCGCCGCACCCGGCGGCGCCTCGTCATCGCCGTCATCGTCGCCCTGGTCGTGCTGGTCCTCGCCTTCGGCAGCCGCATCCTCGGCTTCTACGTGGACTGGCTGTGGTTCGGCGAGGTCGGCTTCCGCGGGGTCTTCTGGACGCGCTTCTGGGCGCAGGTGCTGGTCGGGCTGGCCGGCTTCGGCGCCTTCCTGGCGGTCGTCCTCGTCAACGTCGAGCTGGCGCGGCGGCTGGCCCCCGACTTCCGCGCCGACGTCGACGGCACGCTGCTGGAGCCCCGCAGCCCCGCCGTGCGCCGCTGGGTGGGCATCGGCGGCGCCGTCGTCTGCGTCGTCGTGGCCTTCGTCGCCGGCGTCTCGGCCTCGGGCGCGTGGCAGCAGGTCCTCCTGTACCTCGACCAGGCCCCCTGGGGCATCCAGGACGCGCAGTTCGGCCGCGACGTCTCGTTCTTCGTCTTCTCCCTGCCGTTCTGGCGGGGCGTCCTCAGCTTCGCCATGGCCGCCCTCATCGCCGCGCTCGTGCTGGCCGCGATCGTCCACCTCATCATGGGGGGCATCGAGGTCAAGCAGAAGCCGCCGCGCAAGGCCGCGGGCGAGCCGCGGCCCTCTCCGCTCGGCCACGGCCAGCAGTCGCCCCAGGTCCCCCAGGTCGACGTCAAGCTCGGCGGCCGCGCCGTGGCTCATCTCTCGGCGCTCCTGGCGGCCGTGTTCGTGGTGGTGGGCGTCGGGCAGCTGCTCAAGGCGTGGGAGTTGGTCTACTCCACGGCCGGGGCGATCTACGGCGCGGCCTACACCGACGTCGTGATCCGCCTGCCGATGGCGCGCGTGACCATGGTCGTCGCCTTCGTCCTCGCCGCCGCGCTGGTGTGGAACGCCTGGCGCCGGCGGCAGTGGCTGTGGGGACCGGCGGCCCTCGTCGTCTGGGTCGTCGCGCTGATCGTCCTGCGCGGCGTGGTCCCCGAGGTCTTCCAGTCGCTGGTCGTCAACCCCAACCAGCTGAGCAAGGAGCGCGAGTACATCGCCCGGAACCTCAAGGCCACCCGCCAGGCCTACGACCTCGACGCGATCGTGCAGAAGCCCCTGGTGTCCAAGGAGGCGCTCACGCCCAGGGACCTGACCCAGAACCAGCCCACGTTGCGCAACATCCGGCTGTGGGACCCGAACACGCTGGTGACCAGCTACCGCCAGCTCCAGGAGTTGCGCCCGTACTACCGCTTCCTCGACGCCGACGTGGACCGCTACACGGTGAACGGCGTCTACCGGCAGACCATGCTCTCCCCGCGCGAGCTCAACATCGAGGGTCTGCCGCCCCAGGCGCAGACGTGGGTCAACCAGCACATCACCTACACGCACGGCTTCGGCGTCGTCATGAGCGCCGTGAACCAGGTGACGGCGGACGGCTCGCCCGACTTCCTCGTCCAGGATATCCCGCCGGTCAGCGCCGCCCCCACCCTCAAGATCGACCAGCCGCGCATCTACTTCGGCGAGCGCGGCACGGACTACACCCTGGTGAACACCACGCAGGCCGAGTTCGACTACCCCGGGGCGTCCGGCGACGTCTACACCGAGGGCTACGACGGCAGCGGCGGCGTACCCATCGCGCCGCTGCTCAACCGGCTGGCCTTCGCGGTCCGCTACGGCACCATCAAGTTCTTCACCACCTCGGCGATCACCGGCGAGAGCCGGCTGATCTTCCGCAACAACATCCGCGAGCGCATCGAGACGGCGGCGCCGTTCCTCGCGCTCGACCCGGACCCCTACATGACCATCGCCGGCGGCCGGCTGTGGTGGATCCAGGATGCGTACACGGTGACCACCCGCTATCCGTACTCCACCCCGGAGGCCGGGTTCAACTACATCCGCAACTCCGTCAAGGTCGTGGTGGACGCCTACAACGGCTCCATGGCGTTCTATGTGTGGGACGAGGAGGACCCGCTGCTCAAGACTTATAGGCGCGTGTTCCCCGAGCTGTTCACGCCGCGCAGCGAGATGCCCCGGGAGCTGCTCGAGCACGTCCGCTACCCCGAGGGGCTGTTCGACATCCAGGCGCAGGTCTGGACCACCTACCACGTGGACGGTCCGGACATCCTCTACAACAAGGGCGACCAGTGGATGATCCCAGAGGGTGTGTCGCTGGACGGCGGCGGCCCCATGCAGGCCTACTACGTGATCATGCGGCTCCCCGGCGAGGCCAAGGAGGAGTTCCTCCTCATGATCCCGTTCGTGCCCAACGGACGCCAGAACATGATCGCCTGGCTGGGCGCGCGCAGCGACGTGCCCGTGTACGGCACGGCGCTCAACTACATCTTCTCCAAGAGCACCACCGTGTTCGGCCCGAACCAGGTCGAGTCGGTGATCAACCAGGACCCGGAGATCTCCGCACAACGGACGCTCTGGGGCCAGCAGGGCTCGGAGGTGATCCTCGGCAACCTGCTCGTGGTGCCCATCGATGACTCGCTGCTGTACGTGCAGCCGCTCTACCTGCAGAGTCACGAGACGCAGCTTCCGCAGCTCAAGCGCGTGATCGTCTTCTACCGGGCCCCGGCGCCGGCCGGCAGGGAGGGCGACGCCAAGCAGGTGGTCGCCATGCGTCCGACGCTGGGCGAGGCGCTGACCGCCGCCTTCGGCGAGGACGTCGGCGACGGCGAGACCGAAGGTGAAACGCCCTCGGGGCCGGAGGCCGGCGGAGGAGCCGGCGCGGGCGGCGGCCTGAGCCCGGAGGCGCGCGCGCTGATCGCGCGCGCCGGCCGCGAGTTCGACGCCGCCCAGGATGCCCTGCGCGCCGGCGACTTCGCCGAGTACGGTCGTCGCATGCAGGCCCTGGAGGAGGCCCTCACCGACCTGCAGCGCCTGCGGAAGGAGTGAGGCGCGGCGCCGTCGCCGTCCGTCCAGCCTCGGCCTAGACCAATGTTCCAGAGAGGCGGGTCCCTGGAGGCAGCGGCGCCCACCGCGGCCCCTCTCAGCCTCGCGTTCCGCGCTCCGCGTGCCGCCACGGCGCCCGGGAGGTCGCCTCGTCGCCTGTCCAGACAATAGCTCGCGCTCAACAATCACGACGCCGCAGCCGAACCCGGGTATAGTGTCAGAGCTTGAGTGGGGCAAGAGCCCTCGAGGGGCGCCGGGGCCACGGGGCTGCGGCGTCCCCGCGAGCGGTCACACGGTGTGAGCCTTCCGGGCTCCGCAGCGGAGGTGGGCGCATGCACGTCCAGATCAGCCGCGACCGGCGCGGCTTCAGCATGATCGAGCTCCTCGTGACGATCGTCATCGCTGGCATCGTCTTCGCCGCGATGATCCCGTTCTTCGCCAACGCGTTGCAGCGCACGTCCGAGGACCAGCTCCGGGTGGACGCCACCAACATCGCCCAGGACAGGATCGAGCAGGTCCGGCTCCTGGACTACGCGGTGATCACCGAACCGAAGCTCAACACCGCGTCGGCCACGTTCGGCGACGGCCGCTTCGGCCCCAGCTACACGGTGGTCGGCCAGGACCGTCCGTACGCGATCACCTACGAGGTCACGCCACCGGACAAGACGGACGTGCCGCAGAAGCTCGTCACCGTCAGAGTGAGTCGTCCGGGCTCGAGTTACGTGACCACCGCCGACACGATCATCCAGAACCCCTCCGCCGGCAAGTCCAGCGTCACCGACGAGGAGCCCACCGACCTCACGATGACGGTCTACTTCGACAAGTGGGAGTACGTGAAGTCGCCGGGGGTGACCATCCAGCGTGTGCAGACCAACGTCACGCCCAACGCGACGACGACGCCGACGCCGGCATTCCAGATGCCCAACAGGGACAAGACCGAGCTCAAGTGGACCGGCCTCACCGGCGGCCCCAACTACACCTACACGATCACCTGCCACAGCAGCAAGGCCACTTACCCGCTCGTGGCGCCGCCGTTCCGCATGTGGACCAGCGGGCGGCTCAAGTTCGACACGTACCCCGGTGGCGACTGAGGGCCGTGTCATGACTTGGACTCGTACACCACGGCGAGGCGGCCAGACCGGGCTCACGCTGATCGAGGTGCTGGTCTCGCTCATCATCCTGGGCATCATCAGCACGATGCTGATCATGGGGTGGGCGAACTTGCAGCGCGCCTCGGCGACGGCCATGCGGACCAACCATGCGCGCGCGTCGCTGCGCGACGCCATGAGCCGCATCTCCAAAGAGCTGCGAGGGGCGCAGCCCACGGCCCTGCCGACCACCACCGCGACGTCGACACCCTCTCCTTTGCCGCTGCTGACGCTCGCCGCGCCGACGGAGGTCCGCTTCTACTCCGCCTTCAACTCGGCCGATGCCAACCTCGACGGCAGCGGTACGGACGCCCTGCGGCTCACCCGCCTCTGGCTCGACACCGGGACCGTGCCGCCGGCGCCGTGGAACCCCAACGGCAGGACGCTGTACTGGCAGCGCGACATGGACGGCAACGGCTCGTTCACCGATCCTGACGACAGATCCATCATCCTGGCGCGCAACGTCGCCAACGAGATCGTCCCCAACACGCTGACGGGGACCAGTTACACGGCCGTCTTCACCTACGGCTACCGGCCGACCAAGCACGACCCCGTGCAGTGGACCGACAACCAGAGCGGGAGCCTCGACCTCTCCTCGGTCGTGGCGCTCGCCGTGCGTCTCGTCATCGACAAGAAGATGGGCGGGACACCCAACTACGCCGACCTGACGACCACGGTCCGCCTGCGCAACGCCGGCGCCCAGTGAGGGAGGAGGAGTCATGGACACACGCGGGAGTCAGACGGGCGCCGCCCTCATCATGCTCATCGGTATCATCGCCGTGCTGGCGATACTCTCGGCGACGCTCGTCGTCACGATCGCCAACCAGCAGAGCGCGACCGCGCGCGAGCGGCGGGCGACACAGTCGTTCTACGCCGCGGAGGCGGCGCTCGACACGGGCGTCCAGCTCGCCAAGGTGGACAGGAAGATGTCGACCGAGGCGGAGTGGCTGACCCAGGAGGACCTCCAGGCCGCCTTCTACGACTTCTTCCCGGCCGGCGCCACGGTCGTATATCGGGTCTACGACAACCTTCCGACCGTCAACTACAACATCAAGTGGGACCAGGGTGGGCCGACGGACGCCCACGTACCCGATCACCGGATGTGGGTCGAGGCCACGGTGACGCATCAGGGCAAGACCACTCGCACGCGCGCCCTGATCACGCAGAAGCAGGTGCCGTTCGCCGAGGCATTGCCCAAGGCCGTGACCTACAGCGACACGGGCATCTGGCTCGAGGGAAGCAGCGATATCTATGCCGTGAACGAGGACGGCAGCCCCGATACCTCGGGGCCGCCGTACCAGACGTCGATCACGGCCGGGGGCACTTGGGTGCCCACCATGCCGTCCAGCAGGGCCGAGGTCGGCAGGTTCACGATGAACAATGCGACCGATCTCGCCGCGCCCGGCACCAACGTGCAGTCCCTGGGCATCACCGTCAACGGATCGGTCTTGGTGGCGGGCACCCTGCACAACGGTCCGCTGGATGCGGGCACGATCAGCGGGGGCGGCCGCTCGTTCGACTCGGTCACCATCAAGCCGTTCACGGTCGGGTTCCTCAGCGACTACTTCGACCAGAAGGCACAGTCCGAGCTCGCCGACGAGTCGCAGGCGGGCGAGGATCCCGCCGCCGCGCCGTCGAGCTGGCCCCGTACCGGCTTCACCACGATCAGCTCCTCGCTGCTCAGCACACTGCAGAGTACCAGCTCAACCACCACCTACAACGCGACCGCCGATCTGTACCGCAGCGGCAGCCTCACGCTTTCGCGCGGAACCAACACGACCGGGCGCACTTTCAACTTCCGGCGCCTTTACGTCTCCGGCAATCTCACGCTCACCGGACCGGTGACGGTCAACTGCACCGACCTTTATGTGGGCGGCACGCTGACGATCGACAACACCACCACCACAGCCGTCAGCGACGATTTCGGCAGCGGCGTGTACTGCGGCGGCGCGATCGACGTGAAGAACAACGTGGAGACCAGCGCGGGCTTCCTCTATGGCGGAGACAACATCACTTTCAGTGGATACGGATCTGGCGTGAAGACCCACCGTTACGGCCTCGTCTACGCGAACGCGACCACGACGCGGGTCGGGCGCGACACAGTGGAGGCGAAGACGACCCTCTCCGGCAACGTCCAGTTGTATTCGAGTGAGACGACGCTGAACGGGGGGTTCACCATCAGCGACGCCACAGTCGACGTGAAGAACTGGCTGGGCCATCTTTACGTGCGCGCCAGGCCGTCCGCCAGTCCGCAGACGGGCAAGATCTACTGGAGCGGCAGGGCGTCGGTGACGTCGCGTGACTGGCAGGCGCAGACCGACCCGCCCAAGCCCATGTGGATGGGCATGTACTGGTCGCGGACCGGTGTCTACAGCGACGAATACGGACCGACGTGGGTGCCCGGCAACTCCGGTACGAGCGTGGAGTTCGACAGCACGGGTGCCTCGACCATCATGTGCCCGCTCCTCTGCACCACGGAGAAGAACCTGTGGCGCGGCAACGTCACGTACGGCACCCGCGACCAGCCGATGGTCTTCTTCTTCATGTGCGACAACAACGGCATCTACCCGCAGGTGTTCAAGTACACGGGCACCGGCACGTACTACGGACTCATGGTGATCAACGAATCGACCATCGAGATCAGCAACGGGTCCAGCACCAAACCGTCCATCCAAGGTGCCGTCTTCGCCGGGTGTCCCTACGATCCGAGGGTCACCACGACCATGTCCAAGAGCGACATCGTCCTCAAGGGCAGCTCGTGCATCGCATACGACCAGCACGTGGTCGGTGAGATCGCCACCTCGTCGCTCAAAACGACGACCACGATCACCCAGATCGTCCCCGGTTCCTGGCAGCAGCTGCCGATCAACTGACCTCGGATCAGAGCAGGTCCTGAGCGAAGAGCGAGGGGGGCGGGAGGCCGAAAAGGCCTCCCGCCCCCCTCCGTGCGTGGCATGACCCGGAAGGGCGGCCGCTGCTCCGGGGCTCAACTACCCGACCGCTCCCGCCGATAGGGTGGTCGGCGGGCACAGGAGAAAGTGGGCGAACGTCCCATGGGCCCAGCGGGCGAAGTGGCCGATGGGGACGGAAGAAGAGGCGGCTGTCAGGATGTTCACACTCCGCTGGACGAGAGGTCAGATGTACGCAGCAGCGGGAGCACTGTCCGGCACGTCGCGGGGTGTCGCAGAAAGGCGTCCGGCGACCGGGCCGCACGTGCGCGTCGTGCCGCGGAGAGAGGGGATGGGACACGGGCTCCCGGCACACGGGGATGATGCGGCGTTGGCGCAGGTCCACCGCCGGGAACGCGGCTTCACGCTCATGGAGTTGCTGGTGGCGGTGCTCATCGCCGGCATCTTCTTCGCCGCCGCCGCCCCGGTCTTCGTCAATGCCCTGCGCGTGACGCGGGACGATACGGCGCGGGTCACGGCGCAGAGCATCGCACAGGAGAAGATGGAACAGATCCGCAGGCTCCAGTTCAATGAGCTCCCCAAGCTCACCGACGGCTCGGTGGATCTCAGCACCTGGATGGGTGGCGCGTTCACTACGACGGTCGAGGGGTACGTGGGGACGGCGGCCAAGACCTACACGGTCGCCTACACCGTCGCATTCGAGCCCGCCAGTGCCTCCCCGACCGCAGCGCAGCGTGCACAGGTGGAGGTCAGGGTGTCGTGGACCGACGTCAACGGCCGTCCGGCCCATTTGAAGCTGGGTACCGTCCTGTCGCGGCAGTTCAGCGGCCCCGGCGTCCAGAAGGTGACATTGAGTCCGGTGAACATGCAGACGCCGCCGGAGCTCAACGGATCACCGACCACCGTGACCGTGTATCTCACGCCGCAGGACGCCGGTGAGAACAACGCGAACATCAGCTCCGTCGCGGTGACGGTCGCCGACGTGGACAACAGTTCTTTCACGCCGGCCGTGCTCACTGCCACGCCGGCCGCGGCGGGCGTCTACACCGCCACCTGGGACCAGAGCGGCGCGACCGTGAACGACACGTTCTCCTTCACGGCGCTGGCGACCGACATCAGCGGGACCCCGGGCAACCCGTTCACGGTGAGCGCCAAGCTGGTCACGGCGGCGGACCCGAACCCGGTGACGGGACTCACCATCGCGGAGGGCGACCGTCGCCTGCTGCTGACGTGGGACGACAGCGCCGCCGCCAGCTTCGATCACTACGAGATCTGGCGCGGGCCGTCTCCGAGCGCCGCGACGCAGCTTGTCGAGAGCATCCAGGCCTCCGGCTACATCGACACAGGGCTCACCAACGGCACCACCTACCACTATCGGGTCCGGGTGGTGGACACGGAGGGCAACGTCAGCCCGTGGGTGACCGGCAGCGGAGCGCCATCGGTCCAGGCCGATGTGACCGAGCCCGACACGCCGGGGTCCTTCACCGCCACGCGCGTCAACGCGAACGCGGTCCTGGCCTGGACCGTGCCGGGCGCAGGACCATCAGGCCTGGCCGGCTACTTCATCTATCGCGACGGGGAGCCATACGCGCGCTTCGCGCCGGGCGGCGAGGTGGGCGTGGAGGTGACCTACGAAGACGTGATCGGTTACTCGCTTGCGCACACCTATTCCGTCGTCGCTTTCAGTGGCGTCGGCCTGATCTCCGCTGCGACCCCCACGCTCACCGTCGATACGGCCACGGCGCCGCTCGCCGACCTCACGGTGACGACGACGCGCGCCTCGGCCGTCTCGATCAACCTGGTGCAGACCGATGTGAGGCCCGATCCCCGCGATGCGGGCACGAAGACGGCGACCTCGCTGGCCGGCGCGGTGTGGACCGGGTTGCCGTGCGGGATGTACAGGATCACCGCGACCCACGACGGTCAGCAGGTGATCCGCAACATCACGCTGACCCAGAACACGACCGTGACCAGCGGCTTTTGAGAGGTGCGGATGGGTCCTTCACCGGCAGGCGCTCAGCGCGGCCTCACGCTCGTCGAACTCCTCGTAGTCATGGTGATCCTCTCGGTCGTCACGACGATGCTGGTGATGATCTTCATCAACCTCCAGGGGGCCTACGGGTTCACCGTGAACAGCGCTCACGCCCGTGAGGACGCCCGGGGCGCCATGGAGACGATGGTCGCCCATATCCGCAACGCGCAGGTCCCCACCACGGGGCCACATGCCGGGATGTCGCCGATCGTCTCTGCGGCGGGCGACAGCATCTCGTTCTACACCACGCACGGCACCGCGGGCGGCACGGGCACTCCCGTCCTGGTGCGCTACAGGTACCGGTACGAGCCGGCGGCGGGGGTCCGCACGCTGGCCTACCAGCGCGACACGAACGGCAACCACCTCATCGACAGCGGCGACCTGGAGCAGGTCCTGTCGCGCGACGTCATGGACGGCGACCCGAACGGCGACGGGAGCCAGACCGACCGTGTCGACCTGTTCACGTACTCGTACTTCGACACGGGCGGGAACCTGCGGACGACGGGCGCCACGTACACGGCGACCGGCAACGTCGCCACCGGTGTCGCCGCGGTGCCCGCGGCGAGCCTCGCCAGCATCGTGAGCGTCAACATCCGTCTGATCGTCGATCTGAACCCGCGGCGCTCCCCCGTGTATCTCGATCTCCGCAGCACCGTCCAGCCGCGCAACCTACGGCAAGAGTAGGAGGAACGACCATGAACAGGTATCGGAGTCAGGGGGGAGTGGCACTGGTCATGGTGATCGGCTTCGTCGCCGTCCTCCTTGTGCTGGGCACGGCGGTCGCCGTCGTGATGGTCAACGACATGGGGGCCACCTCCGACACGACGGCGCGCTCCAAGGCGTTCAACGTGGCCGAGGCCGGCCTCGACATGGGGATGTTCAGCCTGAGCTCCACCTGGCCGAGCAGCCTGCCGGCGGCGGGCACGCCGGTGACGCTGAGCTCCGACCTGCGGGCGATGCTCTCACCGGCGGACTTCCCGACCAGCGCCGGCAAGTCCTTCGTGACCGTGACGATGTCACCGGGCAGCGACGACAGTCACATGCTGCTGCAGTCGCAGGCCAACGTGGCGGGCAAATCGGTCAAGCTCGAGACGATGATCGTGCGGCAGAGCGTGGGCCTCTCAAGCCTGGTCCCCGGCGTCGCCCTCTACTCAGGCGGCGACACGACCATGTCGGGCAGCGGGACGATCACCTCCCCGCTCCAGAACCACACGCCCACGGGCTCCGTGTACGTCTACGGCAGCGCCAAGATATCGGGCTCCCCCAATCTCAGCACCGTGGGACTGAAGGTGAGGAACAACCTGACGTACTCGGGCACTCCGTCGTTCAGCTCCATCGTGACGCCGAACGACCCGACGGTGCCGACCTTCGACGCGTTCCTGCCGCAGAGCCAGATCGACTACCTCGCGCAGCTCTCCAAGGCAGCGCCGTCGTCTCCCCCGGGTGTGGTCGAGGTGCCCAACAACGGCACGATCCCGACTACCGCGGCCGCGGTCCACGTCAAGGGCAAGGGGAGCATCTCGGGAAGCGGGACCTACAACATCGGCTCCCTGTACGTGGACGGCAACCTGAGCGTGTCGGGGAGCACGACGCTCAACATCGGCTCACTCTACGTCGGCGGCAACCTGAGCATCTCCGGCACGACGAAGCTCACCAACCTGGGCCCCACATGGGTCGGCGGCTCGGCCGACATCTCCGGCAGCGGTCAGTGCCGGATGCCGCTGCTCGTGGCGCAGGGGGACGTCGAGGTCAGCGGGAGCGGGACCTGGGGCGGGACCGGCGTCGGCGCGAGCGTGGAGCCGTGCATCGCGATCAGCCTCACCGGGAACCTCAAGTGGTCGGGCAGCTCGGCCTTCTACGGCCTCATGGCCGCTCCGAAGGGCAAGGTCAACATCAGCGGCTCGGGGTGGGTCTACGGCTCGGTGCTGAGCGCCAAGGCCGCGGATCTGAGCGGCAGCAGCAGGATCGCCTACAACGGCGACGTGGTCGCGAGCATCCACACCGGCAGCGCGACGATCGCCAAGCGGGTGCCCGGCACCTGGAGGCAGCTCCCGGCGGAGTGAGGCGCGGGGGCGGGCGCGTCCGGGCGGTCCGCGCGCGCTCACCGGCCCGCTCGTCAGGCTACGTCCGTCCGCCGAGTCGGCGAAGCTGCTGCTGCGGCGTGAAGAGGCGGCCGGGGGCGAGGTAGCTCACGATGCTCGCCGTGAGCGCCACGGCGGCGAGCAGCATGAACATCACCACCGCCTGCAGGCGCACGGCCTGCAGCGGCTCGGCGCCGGCGAGGATCATGCC
>ERZ747221.307-NODE-307-length-60015-cov-4.783359_pt1 | contig 60015 bp, 44 predicted proteins | sample MGYA00374949_ERZ747221 | MGnify/ENA primary metagenome ERZ747221 (study PRJEB28779, sample SAMN05720172) | bioreactor metagenome | isolation source: Anaerobic biogas reactor | place: USA:Washington, USA | collected 2015-08-08 ... | reverse complement strand
CATCGACGGGCAGGACGATTATAATGCGTTCGATAGAACTTGGTTGCGCTGCGCTCCCGAGCGCAAGCGCTTTATTGGCCTTCGGCTGCGTATGCGAGCCCAGGAGTTGGTTAGTGCGCGGGGTCGCATGCTCGACAAGCCGATAGTGTCGAAATGCCCACCGCCGAAGGAGGCTCTTCCGTGTTGTGGATTGTAGGCATGCTCTCGAATCGCCGCCAATCTCGCGTTGCGTATTGCCCGCTTCTTCGTCTGCTAGCGATCCCTATCGTGGCTAGCTTGGCGGCTCAAATGCCACAGGCGTTTGCCGGAGCCGTCCGCGTGGACGCGGCCGGGCCGTCCTGTGTGGTTCGCTTTACAGCCGGTTTCGATTCAAATTCTTTGGTCTTCGAACGCCACCGCAATTTTGATATCGTTCGTCTGCCCGAGGCCGGTTTTCTGAACGAGCCTGGCTTGCCCAAGCTGCCCGTAGCGGCGCTGCGGATCGCCCTGCCGGCGGGAATGGCCGTAACCGGCGCCAAAGCAACCGGGGTGACGGCGGTCGACCTGCCGGGCAGCTATGCGATAGCGCCGGCCCAGCCCGTACAGCGCATCTCCGATCCACCGGGGGCATTCGTGCCGCCGGACGCCAACGCTTACTCATCCACTGAGCCGTACCCCGTCAATTTGATTAGGTCGGTGCGACAAAATGACCTGGCAGGCCAGAGCATGGCGATAGTAGAAGTTTGCCCGGTCCAGTATATACCGGCCACCGGCCAGCTTCTGCTCAACACTGCGATTGAAATCACAATCGAAGGCACGGCGGGGTACGTTTGCGGCGACTATCTTTCCCCGGCGATCTCTGCACCGGAGCAGGCCGCCCGCGCCCTGGAAGTCGGTGAAATGGTGCTCAACCCCGAAGACGTACAGCTTGCGGCGCCGCTGCTGCTGGACGGCGGCTCGCGCGCGTTGAGCCCGGAATATTATCCGTACGTAATCATTACCGCTGAGGAATGGGTCAGCGCTTTCCAGCCCCTGGCGGATTGGAAGACCAAGAAAGGTGTTCCGGCCAGGATTGTGACTACGGCTTGGATCTATAACAGCGGAGAATACAGCGGGAATAATCAAGCCAAGATTCGTTCATTCGTGCAGGAAGCGTATACAAACTGGGGCACTCGCTATTTCCTTCTCGGCGGGGACACGAACGTGATCCCCACCGGTATGCGTCACGTTATTGATGACGACATCCCCAACGACACGTATTACGCCGATTTCGATAGCGACTGGATTTGCGAGGCCCACGTGGGACGTGCCCCCGTCCGCACGTCCTCGGACGTCACGGTCTTCGTTAATAAAACCCTGGTCTACCAGAAGACGCCGCCGGCGAACTTTGGCAACTGGGCCGCGCTCTTCGGCTTCGACCTGCATCATGAGGGCAGCGCCGAAGGCGAGGACTGCAAACAAATGATTCGCACTCAGTACTTGTCCGACAGTTGGACGTGCCATCGCGAGTACGATAGCCAGCCCGGCGGCCACCTCGCGGACACGATCAACTTCTTGAACCAGGGCCACAATCTGACGAACCATATCGATCACTCCAGCACCTACTCTATGGGAGCCGGCAGCACCAATCACGGCACCTACCTGACTCCCTCAACCATGGCCAATTTAACCAATGGCGCGCGGCAAGGAATTCTGTACTCGATCGGCTGCTGGGCCTGCGACTTCGACAGCGAAACCTGTATCGCGGAAGCGTTCGTACGCAACCCGGGCGGCGGCGGCGTGGCCTTCATCGGGAACTCGCGCTTCGGCTGGTACGTGCCGGGCTCTCCGGATGCGGCCTCCGGGCATTTCGATCGCCTCTTCTTCCGCTCGCTTTTTGATCAAAACCACTACATCTTGGGCGACTGTTTCTCGGATCACAAGAACGACGCCTTTGATGGCGACAGCCATAGCCAGTATATCTTCACTGAATTAACGCTCCTGGGCGATCCGGAATTGCCGCTTTGGACGGCGGATCCGGCGCCGCTGAGCGTCGTGCATCCGGCTTCCATACCGCTGGACGCCTTTACCAGTTTTACTACGCACGTGACCAGCGGCGGCAACCCGGTGGCCGACGCCACGGTATGCCTGTGGAAAGCGGGTGACGTCTACGAGATAGCCCAGACTGACAGCTCCGGCAATGCCAGCTTCTGGTTCTTCGCCTCCGACTTGGGGAACCTGCAGGTCACCGTCACTAAGCGCAACTACATTCCCTACGAGGGCCAGTCTCCGGTTATACCTAGCAGCGGCCCATACGCGTTGTTCGTCTTGGTGCATGGCGCGGGCGAAGTGGTGGTTTTGCCGGGCGGCGAAGCGTATGCCCCGGGCACCAGCGTCGAGCTGGACGCACAGCCCGCTCCCGGCTGGTGTTTTGATCACTGGGAGTACGCGCTCGGCGGGACCACTACGCCCACGACAGTAGTAATGGACGGCAACAAGATCGTGGTCGCCGTTTTTGCTCCCGATTGCAACGCCAACAACCGGGATGACGCTGTGGACATCGCCACCGGTTTCAGCAGCGACTGCAACGAAAACAGCGTGCCGGACGAATGCGACCTCACCGCCGGCGGCAGTGAGGACTGTAATGAAAATATGATCCCGGATGAGTGCGAGCTGGCACCGCCCACCTTTGTCGAGCCCGCCGACAATTGCGCCGACGCCTTGATAGTCTGCCCCGGCCGGACCTATTGGGGGACCACGCTGGGCGCGACGCCTGACGGCGCGTCGAGCTGCGGAAGCGCCGGTGATTCCCCCGATGTGTGGTATTACTTCAGGCCCTCGGGCAGCGGTTTCCTGACGTTGAGCCTGTGCGGCTCGAGCTTTGACACGGTCGTGTCGGTGCATAGCGGCTGCCCGGGAACCACGGCCAACCAGATTGTCTGCAATGACAACTCCTGCGGCCTGCAGTCGGAAGTGTCGCTCTACGTCCAGAACCTGCGTTCGTACTGGATTCGGGTCTCCGGCGCGGGCACTGCGGCGGGTGACTTTCAATTTTCGATGGCTGGGCCGGCGTGCTTCTACGATGACACCGACCTGGACCATGACGGCGTTCTCGACGAGTGCCAGATCGTATGCGGGGCGATGGGCGATGCCAACTGCGACGGCGCTGTGAACGTATTCGACATCGACCCGTTCGTCCTCGCCTTGACCAGTCCGGCACAGTGGTCGGCCACCTACGCCTGCCACATTCTGTGCGCTAACGACTGCAACGGCGATGGTGAAGTGAATGTGTTTGACATCGACCCGTTCGTCGCGGCGCTGACCGGAGAAAATTAGGACGCCATTCTGCAATTGGCGGCTCAAGCCAGAAGTGACCAGCGCCCCCGAGCCCGCTGAGGGCTTAACTGATGCGCATCCTGCCACCAGCCAGCGCCAAAACACGCTGGCAAATCGCACGCCGCTCAGCTCCTTATATCCGGACATTCTAGCCCCGGTGCCTTCTTATTGTGGACGCCAGCCGCCAACGTCAAACAGCGGCGGATTCGCCCCCCCAAGGCTGCCCGACGGCCGCAAGCTGGCGATAGTAGCTCGCCGGCTTTGCGTCGCGTCTGTGACGGAGCCCGTGCGACTCCCGCCGGGCGAAGCGCGGCATGTCGGTTGCAAGCCTGTGGCCAGCACAGTTGCGGACGGCGTGCGCACAAGGAAGAATGCAAGGTCCGGCCCGGCCTTCGGTTCAGGCCTCAACCCGGGCGGGGCCGGCCTCGGCGGGGGTAGTCTGTGATCTCAGGGTTGCAGGCATCCACGGAGAGCACCAGTGTCGAGTTTCGTTCAGGAGTTCATGCAGGGCGTTATTGCCAAAAACCCCGAACAGAAGGAGTTCCACCAGGCCGTCCAGGAGGTTGTCGAATCCCTGGTGCCGGCCCTGGATCGGCACCCCGAGTTGCGCGTAAGGCCAAAATCCTTGAGCGCCTCGTCGAGCCCGAGCGCGTGATCATGTTCCGCGTTCCATGGCTTGATGACCGCGGCGAAATCCAGGTCAACCGCGGCATGCGCGTCGAGTTCAACAGTGCGATCGGTCCCTACAAAGGCGGCCTGCGCTTCCACCCCTCGGTCAATCTGGGCATCATCAAGTTCCTCGGTTTCGAGCAAATCTTCAAGAACGCGCTAACCACCCTGCCCATGGGCGCCGGCAAGGGCGGCTCCGATTTCGATCCCAAGGGCAAGAGCGACAACGAAGTGATGCGCTTCTGCCAGAGCTTCATGAGCGAACTTTGGCGCCACATCGGCGAGTACGTGGACATCCCGGCCGGCGACATCGGCGTCGGCCCGCGCGAGATCGGCTACCTGTTCGGCACCTACAAGAAGCTCACGCGCCGCTTCGAAGGCGCGCTGACCAGCAAGGGCGTGAACTGGGGCGTCAGCCTGATCCGGCCCGAGGCCACCGGCTACGGCTGCGTCTACTTCGCCGAGGAAATGCTCAAGACCCGCGGCCAGAACATGAAGGGCAAGCGCGTCGTCATTTCCGGGTCCGGCAACGTGGCCCAGTACGCAGCGGAGAAGGTGCTGCAGCTCGGCGGTAAGCCGATCACGCTGTCCGATTCGAACGGCTACATCGTCGACGAGGAAGGCTTGAACGCGGAAAAGCTGGCGTTCGTGCTGGAACTGAAGGACAACAAGCGCGGTCGCATCCGCGAGTACCAAAACAAGTACCCGAAGGCCGGCTACTATGACATCGACGCGGCCAAGTCCAGCAACCCGCTCTGGGAAGTCAGGTGCGACGTGGCGCTGCCGTGCGCGACGCAGAATGAGATCAACCAAGAGGACGCGCAGCACCTGGTCAAGAACGGCTGCTACTGCGTGTCGGAAGGCGCCAACATGCCGACCACTCCGGGCGGCGTCGGCGTTTTCCTCGAGAGCCGCGTCCTGTACGGGCCGGGCAAGGCCGCCAACGCCGGTGGTGTGGCGACGAGCGGTTTGGAGATGAGCCAGAACGCGCTGCGGCTGAGCTGGACGCGGGAAGAGGTGGATCAGCGTCTGCACGACATCATGATCACCATCCATGAGAATTGTCGGAAGACGGCCGAGCAGTACGGCACCCCCGGCAACTACGTGAACGGCGCCAACATCGCGGGCTTCCTGAAGGTGGCCAACGCGATGATGGAGCAGGGCGTCGTCCGACGGACGGTCCGCCCCGCAACGAGCGCGCTCTGAGGGCATGCAAGCGGCTGGCGAGCTGAGGTGCTCGCCAGCCGTCCGCGTTAGGAGTGGACGTCAGAATCGGGTGGCGACTGGCGCGCGTGCGGTGGTGGGAGGCTTGTCTGAACCCGGTCGTGCCGGATATCGTGCAACTTGGCGGATCGTGCAACCAGCGTGCGGTCCCACAGGGCACCGGAGTAGGAGTAGTTGATGAACATCTGCCTGGCATGCACGGCTTTTTTCTTTCTGGTCGCCGCCCAACAGCCCGAGAACCCGTGGAAGGCCCGGGTCCCCGCCGCCGTCTCAACGGCCCGTCAGGACAGCACGCCTAAGGCTTATTGCAGCGCGCTTGATACCGCCTGGCGCGCGGATGATTGGCAAATGGGCCTTGAACTGGCGCGCGAGAGCTTAGAACAGTGGCCCGAATCCAGCGAGTTGCGAGGACGGCAGGCCCGCGCCTTGTGGCGCGCCGGGCACATCGCAGCGGCGGAAGAGCTCGCCGCACGCATTCCGCCGGACACCACCGATCATGTCGCCCTGCGCACGCGGGTTCAGATTGACTCGGCTCGCGGCAACCTGCCGGCCGCCGCCACCGCGGCCGAGCGTCTGTCGGAGCTGCCTCCACTCGCGGCCGAGGACTTGTTTGCGATCCTGAGCGTGCGGCTGGCGGAGAATTGCCTGACCGGGCTGCCGGAGTTGATACGGCGCATCGAGCAGTCGGCTGACGTGGCTAACGGCTATCCCGAGAACTACCTGGTCGAGCAACTGGACGGCTTGGCAGAGTTTTTCGAAGTGGTCGGGTCCGCGCCGCTGAACCAGATCGCACGCTTCGGCGAGGCGGCGATGCCGGTGATGCCGCTCATCAATCTGCCGGGGTGCCAGGTGATGATCAATGGCCGTGGGCCGTACAAGATGTTGGTCGACACGGGTGGGAGCATCATGCTATCGCTGGATCAGGCGGTCGCAGCAGAATTGGGCCTTAAGTCCATAGCCGAGGCCACCATCCACGGCATCGGCGGCCGGGAGCAGTCGGGGCAAACGCTGGTCGAGGAACTGACGATCGGCGAGGTGAGATGCAAGCGCGTCATAACGCGCACTTTCGACTTGCGCAAGTCAATCGCATACGCGGCGGACGGCATACTCGGGACGGGCATATTCGCCGAGTCCCGCATGACGCTCGATTTTGAACGCGGCCGATTGCGCGTCGCGCCGGCCTGCGATGCGCCCGGCGAAGGCCGCGAGGCGCAACTGCGCATCGTAGGCGACGGAAAGCTGCTGACGCCGGCAGTCGTCAACGGTACGCCGCTGGTGGGCTTGCTGGACAGCGGGGCGGACGTGTTCGCGCTATCGCCCGCACGGCTGGAGAAGTTGTTTCCAGGACGCCGGATCAAGAGCATCGCCGCCTTCACCATGGGGGTCGGCGGCGACGCGCAGCCGAATATCAGCATGATGCCGAGCGTGACGCTCGAAATCGCCGGGCGGAAATTTGACGACCATGGCGGCCTGGGGCTGGACGTTTTGGACACGCTATTGAGTCCGATGCTGGGGATTCAGACTGACGCGCTGGTGGGGATGCCCGTGTTGCGCGACATGCGAACACTGACCGTCGACTTTGCCCACAGCAAGATGTGGGTGGAGTGGCTCGCGGCCACCGCTAATGAATAGTGAAGAGGGAATGGCCGAATGCGCCGTCCCCTATTGCTACGGCCTCGTCAGCAGCAGGACGAATGGGTCGATGTCAAATACGTTCAACGCGCCATCGGCATTGACGTCGCCATTGGTGGCCCCGCAGTCGGGGAACGCAGCAGCGTACGCCGGCGGGTCTACGAGCGCCAGCACAAAGGGGTCAATGTCAAAGTTGTTTACAAACCCATCACAGTTCATGTCACCTAGAGCTTCGCATTCGTCCGGAGTGCCGTTCCCGTTCAAATCGGTGCTCCGTTCGGCCGCGATGTCGCAATCGTCGGGCAGCCCGTTGCCGTTGCAGTCCGGCTCACATTCGTCCGGGATGCCGTTATCATTGCACTCGGCGCTATAGACGCAGGCCGGTCCAATGAGCCTCAGGCTGAAATCGCCGCCGGCGCCGGCAGCGCCGCTCACCCGAATCCAATACTCGCGCCCCGCGGTTACGTACAGCGTCACCTTGGATTGCAGGCCGCAGTAGTTGTCATTACAGACTATTTGGTTGCTCACGTCACCCGGGCAGCCGGAATGAACCGAAAGCACCGTGTCGAACGTCGAGCCGCACAGGGTTATCTCAACGAATCCGCTGCCGACCGGCTGGTAATAATACCAGACGTCGCCGGCTTCCGACTCTCCGCCGCACCTCGCGCCCCCGTCGCGCGCCGCGTTGGCCGTCGTGCCGCTCTGCAGCGCGTCGGGGCACAGGGGTTCGGCATCGCTACAGTTGTCACTAGCGGCAACGTAAGCCGGCGGGTACAGATCGCATTCGTCGGGGATGCCGTTTCCGTTGCAGTCCGCCGCGCCCAACGCCAGGTCGCATTCGTCCGGCATCCGGTTGCGGTTGCAATCGGGGCTGGTTCCCGATAGCACGTCGCAGTCGTCCGGTACGCCGTTGCCATTGCAGTCGGGCTCACATTCGTCCGCAGTGCCATTCTCGTTGCAATCGGCGCTAAAGCCACTGGCTATGTCACAGTCATCTGGTACGCCATTGCCGTTGCAGTCGAATTCGCATTCGTCCGGTATAAGATTGTGGTTGCAGTCAAGCGATCCGCCGCACGCGTGCCCCGCGCAAAAACCGTCGCCGCACTGGACATCGCACAGGTCGGGAACCGAATTCCCATTGCAATCACGCATCTGATAGTCCACATAGCACGCCGCGTACCCGATGCGCGAGCAGCCGTAGACGATGCGCATGTAGCCGCCTTCTCCCCAGCCGGACCCCCACGAGTTCCGCATGATCCAGACACCGTCAGTGTCATCCCAGCCGACCAGCACTACCGCGTGATTAACCGTGCCACCCTGGCAATCGTTAAAAATACCCCCCACATAACTATGGAACGCGCTATTCACGTGGACCGCCACCGATACCGGACCGTAGTCCAGTATGGCTTGCTTGATGGCCGCCGGGTTCTCCAGGGCGTCCTCGATGTAGGCCCAGCCGGCTATGTGGTATGCATGCGGATATGGGCATTCGCAGAGCTCGTCCCGCGCGGTATAGGTAAAGTCGCTTTCCAGCACCGCCCCAGAGCCCCCGCACGGATCAGGCGCGGCGAGGTGGTAGCCGTGGGCAAACCAGCCGCCATCACAACTCCAACCCGCCCGGTTACAACTGACCAGCCATTGCTCCGACAAGTCCACGCTGCGCCCGTCGAGACGCAAAATGTTGCATTCCAACGGCCCAACCGTCGCGAAGGCCCAGCAACTGCCGCAGCTCCGCTGGTTGCGCACCGGCGTGCAGCTACCATACGTCCGCCAATCGAACGCCGTCGGCAGCGCCCGCCGCGGCCGGCACGGATCGAACGTCGCCCCCTCGCGCCAGTTCTCTGGTTCGACCAGGCCGCAGAGTTCGCGCAGGCTGCGCGCCGTCGCAGAATTCTCGCCGACGGTGAAGGTCCAGCCTTCCCGCGCACCGCGGGCGCGCAGCTCGGTCAGTTCGCTTTGGCTGACCTGCCCCCATGCGGGATCGACGCTGCCTGCAGCAAACAGGGCCGCGGCCCCCGCGAATCGCCAAAACCAACCCGACAGCTCGCGTTTTCTAAGGGGCCGCATTGCTTCTTTGCTCCTGCATGGCCTAAAGCATGCCCGGCAGGCGCCGCGCGCCACCGGGCAAAGCCGCTTTACCTCAGTTAATGGATGATAACCGGGTCAGTTTGTGCGTTCAAGCGAAACTGCGCCGGGCCAGGCATCGCGCAACAACGCTGACACGCACCGCAGGCAGGGATATTATTCGCTGCATGGCAACAAGTTACTGTTGGGGCGAAGTCAGCGATCTAATGGCCGCGTACCATGACAACGAGTGGGGCGTGCCGGTACACGATGATCAGCGCTTGTTCGAAATACTGCTGCTCGACAACGCCCAAGCCGGTCTGTCCTGGGAGACAATCCTGCAACGGCGCCCGAATTATCGCAAGGCGTTTGCCGGGTTCGACCCGCAGCGCGTCGCGCGCTTCACGCCGCGCGACGTGCAGCGCTTGTTGAAGGACCCCGGCATCATCCGCAACCGGCTCAAGATAGAGAGCGCCATTACGAACGCCAGATGCTTCCTCGAAACCCAAAAGGAGTTCGGCACCTTTGACGCTTTTGTCTGGCAGTTCGTCCAGGGCCGCCCGATTCGCGGCCGCTGGAAAACCTGGCGTGACGTGCCGGCCACCACGCCCGAGTCGGACGCTATGAGTAAGGAACTGAAACGCCGCGGTTTCAAGTTCGTCGGCTCAACCATCTGCTATGCCATCATGCAGACCGCCGGCCTGGTGAACGATCACATACTCGGCTGCCCGCGGCGTGCAGTGTGCGGCTAGGCTTTTGAGCGCGCCCGGCGCCGCCTGTCCTTGGGCGTCAACCCGCCGCCGCAGTAGTCTGCTCTGCGACGGCGGGCTCCCGGATCAATTCATCACAGTCGACGGCTCTTTACGACGCCCCTGGAAGCTGCAACAGCAGGCTCTTGACCCGCCGCAAGCTCCCGGGTCTAAGCTCAGCGCCCCGTGGGCGACAGGGGGCCCTGATTGAGGATCGTGCCGTTCGGCGCGACGATCGCGAAGAACTGCTGCCCGTTCTGCAGCATTTCGATGCGGAACGCCGGCTGCCCGTCTGTGGCGCCTTCGTCTACGTTGAGAATCATGGCGCCGGGGAAAGCCGAATTCACGCTGCTGCGAACGGTCGCGGGCAGATTGTTGATCGTGTCGTCCTTGTAACTTTGAATGTCACTTAGGATCAGACCGTCTTTACGAACCTCGAGGTCGCGCAGCCCCGTGGCGGTCGAGACTGTCAGGCTCCACGAATCCGGCCCACTCTGCCGCGCATCCACGATCGAACCCGCGTGACGGCTCAAGGCGGCATCGCGAATGGCAGGCGGCACGGACAACCCGCTCGGCTGCCCGTACGTAGCGGATGGCCGCACCGAACTCATCTGGGAATAGCCGACCAGAGAGCCGCTCGGCGTAGCGTAGGCGGAGGGGCAGGCGGAGCTCGGACAGGTCGTCTGGTACTTGACGGTCGTTGTCGGATAACTGACCGGACAGGCCGTCGGGCAGGGCTGCGGGCACGCGGTAGTCTTCTCACGGCGCGCGCAGAGTCCGCACAGGTTGCAGAGAGTCGCTTTTTCTTTACAGGTGGTCACACCACAGGCGTCCGTCTTGCACTTGTACTCGACGGGCTTCGGGCATTTCGTCTTGCATTTGACCTTGCATGGTTGCGGGCATGCCGTCTCGTACTTAACCGGGCAAGGCTTCGCGCATTTTGTCTCGAATTTCACCGGACAAGGTTTGGGACAACTTCTTGTCTCGCACTTAACCGGGCAGGGTGCTGGGCAAGATACCCTTTTCGAACATCTGTTACATTTGTCACACCACCCGCCGAAAGCCGTGGAGGCGAGTGCCATGACAGTAATCCAGCCGACGACGTGCTTGATCATCATGCTTCTCCCATTTTGGAGCCGCTTTCTCGACAGCGGCCGTTCTTCAAAAAAGGGTGCGCTTTGACGTTCATTGCTAAGCCGTCGGGGCGCAATGACTTACCGTCCACGTCGGGTGAACCGGACCACATCCCGCGGGCATGCTCAATACTAGACGGGTTCTGGAAAAAGCTAGCGGCGACTACCGCAGGCGTGAATGTAAACGCTTGTCAAAACTAAACTTACGTCACAAGAGACGTTGCCCGTTGGTGGACTTGAAATCTCGCAAAGGCGATTGAAAGGCCACGTTGATGGCGTGAGACGCGCCAGCGTCGCTACTCGCGGCCGTAGTTCTGCAGCTTCCAGAGGCGTCGAGCGGCCTTGGCACGAGTTCGGGCGGCAATCAGGGGTTCAAGCTGCCGCCAGACCGTCTTCCAGGCCCGCGGATCCGCCCCGAAACGCGCCGTATACGCTCGCAGAAAGCGCACGCGATCTGCCAGATTCAAACCCGGTACATCCGATAAGCTCACGTGCAGCGCCGCCAGCGCACGCAGCTCCCCTTTTTTCGACCAGCGCCGCGCACGCCGCAGACCATCCATATCGATCCAAAGCAGCTTCGATTTCGGCTGACCGGCCACCAACACGTTGCCTGCCTTGCAGTCGCGATGCTCAAAGCCGCGCTCATGCAGTCGCCGCAGATGCTGCGCCATAAGGTCGGCCATCTGTCGTTTGCGCATCAGCCAGACATCCGGCCTGCTGGCGGCATGCATCCGCCTCAGCCAGGTTTCCAGGTCGCACGCCCCCGGAATCGCCTCGGTGATTAAAATGCTGTCCAGTACCAGCGGCCCCCAGCGACGCTCCAACACCGCAACCGGACGCGCTGCGGGCACGTGCCTATTTAACAGCGCATGGCCCATTCGCCAGCCGCGGACGCTGCGCGACACCCCCAGGAGCTGCCGCAAGCGACGCCGCCAGTTTCGCGCCCGTGGCCGCTTGAAAATGAGCAGCAGCGGCTGGTTTTCGAAAGATAACATCCCGCGCCGCACCCAGGCCGAATGCGACTCCTTGCACGACTCCGTTTCCCCGGCCCTGAACCAGCGCAGCGGATCGCGAAGCTGCTCACGCCACCAGGCCGGCGTCAGCACCAGGCGTGAGAGCGGCGAGTCGGCCGAGGCGTGCTTCGTCCGGATTACGGCCATGCCGCGCCACCCGCCCGCGCGCAGCCGCGTGAAGTACTGGCCTTCGCGCATGGCCCGCCGGTCGCGTTGCGCACCTAAAAGCTCGGCATGCCGCTCCGCGGCGTGCGCCAGGGCTTGCACCAGCGAGCGGAACGAATGTCCCAGCGGGCGGCCGTGCTCGAACGCGTGCTCGTACTCGTTGCGGTAACGCAGGTAGGCGCGCAGGAAGCGCAAGCGCGTCGTCACGTTGCTTCGCCGCCGGAACCACTGGTTGAGCTGAGCCAGGTTCCGTACCACCGCCGCGTCGCTCAGCGGCACTCCGCGCCGGGCACTCTGCAAATCCACGAAAAGCGGCCGGTAGCGGTGCGGCGCGAGCGGTTGCACCAGGATATTGGCGGCGTGCATGTCGAGGTGCTCGAAGCCGGCCTGGTGCGCCCGCGCGATCATTTGTGCCAGCGCTCTCACCAACTGGGCCGTGTCACGCCTGCACCGCGCCAGGTCATCGTCCGCGGCGACCTGTTCCCAGAATTCGTCCAGCGCGTAAGCGGGCTCCACGGCTTCCGTCACCAGCAGCGAGCAACGCGCACCGTTCTTGATCAGGTCAGTCGTATAGCCGGCCGGGGCCACGGCCGGTATACCCGCTTGAAGCGCGTAAATGCCCCCCTTCCACTCCGCTTCGCAGGCGAACCCGCGGAAAAACCGCCGCACGCGCATGGCAAAGCCGTCGCCGAAGTAGTACTTGAGGTAGTAAGCCGCCCCGTTCAGCCTGGCACGCCAGACTTCGCGCCGCGCGTTGCGCTTCACCCGCTGCCAGCCCTGCCCCTCGGGATCTGCCCATGCCGGCCCGGGCACCCTGGCCAGAACCGCGTCGAAACCGTTGCGATAGACCCACTCGCGCCCGTCAAATCGGGCGCGTGCGGAGGCGATGCGCACCCGGTGTTCAAAGGCCGGGTGAGCAAGCGCACCCTCTAATCGCACGGACTGCGCAACGGCTTTCAGGTTAGCTGTCTCCATCCTCTGTACCCAGACGCCGCGCACCCTCGACAATGCCGGGCCATTCTAAGTCCGAGTAGATGTCTTCTCAATCCGCCTCCCGAGTCCGAATCGGGCGCACGAACCGAACCGCCAGAGCAGAGCCGGGGCGTGCCGCCCGAAATGCCGCCCAAAAACTCCCATCCGCACAGTACCAGCTCCCACGGCGCGCGACGCCCCGCTCCCGCCTGGCTCGGCCTACGGCCGCCGATTGGTCACGCGCCGCAGTTCCCCTATCGCTGAGCGTAGAAACTGTATCTCACCACTCTCATCAAACCCTAGAATTTCTCCCGCAGGCCAATAATCTCGTTGAACCAGCACGCGCGCGTAACCGTTCTTCGGCGGCAATGGCCGGAGCAGACAGCTATGCGTCCCGCCCGCCAGCAGCGTGGAAAATTCGGTGAAGAGCGCGCCCGCCGCCTCGCGGGCCACCCACGATTCAGCCAGCACTTCGAACGGCGGCCTGATAAAGGCCGGCCCGGGCCGAAAGGAGCCGCGGGCGTGCTCCATTTCATTCAGCACAACGAGGCGCTTAACCGCCTCATCGCGCCCGGCGCACGCCTCGTAACTTTCAATGGTCTGCCCGTCCCCCATTTCGACTTGCGTTTTGAACTCATAGCGGCCGGAATTCATCACCTCCCAGCGCGTCAACTCTTCATAGCCCGCCACCGTCACCAACGAACTTCCGCGGTAACCACGCACCGGGTTGCGGCCGAGCGGCTCGCGCGCCACGCTGACTGACTCCTTCCCCCGGAGCGTTACGCCTGCCAGCTTCAGCTTCACCGGCAGTTCTCCCCACCACGGCACCGCTCCCGCGCTTGCTAACTTGGCCGCGAATTCACGCCCGGCCTCTTCGGCCGCCGTCAGCTCCGGAATACCCGGCGCCGGCAAAAACTGGATGGTCCGCGCCGCTCGCTCAGCCGCTTCGACCGCGGCCGCCGCGGACTGTTCGTCGCTATACACGAATATCAGGACCGCTTTAACGGGCGACTGGGCCACGAGCGCCGCGGCTGAGATCGGCCGCCGATTGCGCGTCAAAGCGGGATGCCGCACGAGGGCGATGCACGCGCCGTCCTCGCGTTTCCAGTCAGGAGTCGTGATCTGTACTTGATTCAGCAGCCAGTACTCGGCGGCGAAGTCCTTGAGCAAGCCCGTGACATCACGCCCCGTGCCCAGCCAGGTGCGAAAAATACCGAGCGACCAAGCCGGAATCCCATGCACCGCGCCGCCCACAAACAGCCCCGGCGCTTCGGGCACCGCCGGCAATACGGCACGCCAGCTCTCATCGGCCGCCAGCGCGATCCCCGCCTGGCCGCAGGCCTCGGCCCACCCTACGGTCAAACTTGGATCATTGAACTGCACCGCCTTGCAGATGGCGTCCAGCAGCTCCAAATCGGCCATAGTCAGCGCACTCATGGGCAGGTAGAGCACGCTGACAACATCCCCATTGGGCAGGCTTGCCAGCCGCAGGATGGATTCGCCGAAGCCCCAGCGCCGGTGTTCCTTCTGCCGCACCTGTACCGCGGCAAACGGTCCAATACGGGCCGGCTCCGCAGTGCGTTTGCCGGCCGATGCTCTCAGTGATGCCAATGGGGGGCGGAATCCGGAGGTTCGCTCGTACTGAAAACTGATCCGGCGCTCGAAATCGGCGGTTTGCTGGCGTGAATCGCCGCGCGTCGGCAGAACGAAGGCGGTCGGCTTATGCGGATCCTGTTTCCATTGCGCCGGCAATCGCACCAGCAACGGGGTGCCGGGCACCGCGATCGGCGGGCCGAGCGTGCGCGTCGCGCGTACCTGCGACCATGCCAAGGCCAGCGCCCCTGCCAGGACCAGGGCAACCATGATCAGCAGCGCGGTTCGGCGTCCGGGTTTTGATCCAGTATAAGCTCCGAGCATAGACGGGCATGATACGAGAAGGGCACAGGGGTTTAAATGATGGACCGCGCGGTACTATCGCTGCGGCTGAAAAAAAGAAGGAAATCGAGGCCCGCTCGTGGCCAGCCTCGATTTCCGAAACTTGTTTCACTCTTTAGCGGTCGCCCGCGCGCCTAAAACGCCACCTGTAACTGCACGCGGAAGATAAGGGCGTCGTCATTCGTGTTTGCCAACCAGCTATTTGAGGAGAGTGGCACTTCCGAAATCTTCTCGACGTCCGCCTGCAACTTCACCTTGTTCCCCTCGATGTAGTAGTTCACGCCGCCCTGGTAATACCAGGTGCCTTCGCTGCCGCCGGCATTGGTCTGCAAGCCGCCGAGGCGGGCGACGACTTCAAGCTTGCGCTCCAGCCCCGGGATGGGCAGGAAGTAACCGGCCTGCACGTAGCCGCCGTTTATCGTGGTGGTCGCATCTTCCCCGGTCAGCAGCCATAGCGGCGTGAAGGGGGTGCGGCCGGCACGGCGCGGGTCGAGAACCATTACGTCGTACTCGCCGGCGATTGAGAACCCGCGCAGCTTAAATGCGCTTTCCAGCCCGAATTGATTGGTCTGGATGCCCTGCGAGCTGGTCACACCGAAGCCGCCGGGAAGCAGACTTCTGCGGTTGAAAATAATTCGCCGGGACGGGTTATCGCCGTAGTTGTCGTCGAAGACGTAGTGGAAACCGATATCGAGCGCCGGACACTCGTGATACTCGAGGTCGCCCCAACTGGCGAAGTCGTTGGGCGGATTCTCACCCAACGCATGCCAGACGGTGCGGAACAGGATCGCCGGGTTGCCGTCGAGCTGCGTCGGATCGGGCCCGATTACCTGGTTGCTCGTAGTGGCCAGCGAGTTGACAACGTCCAAGAAGTATTCCAGGCGCTTGTTGAACGCCTGGCCCCAGAAGCGGACACCGATAGCGGTGCCGGTGCCGAAGACCGCCTCGTTCGTGGGATACTCAGGGAACTGCATGTTGGAGCTGGAGTGGAACCCGGCCCGCGTTCCCGCCGCCTGGAAGAGGCCGAACTTCATCTGGAACTCGTCGACGAAGCGGTAATTCGTCCAGATGTACTGCAGCCGGCCCTGATACGCGCTCGCGGAATCCCACTGAAACTCCATCAAGTACGTGAGATCGCGCGAGTAAATATGGCCATCAACGCCGAAGCGGATGCGCCGCAGGTCGAAGCCGGTACGATCATCACGCTCATAGCGCGGCAACAGGTAGTGATTGCGACGCTCCTGGTTGTAATACGTCCAACGGAACTGCGTACGACCGTGCAACTTCATCAGAAACTTGTCGTCGCTGGAGCGGATGAAGAAGCCATTGTCGTAGCCCGCCTGAGCGACCGTGGGCATCAGGCTTTCCCGAAACTCCTGCTCCGACAGGATTTCGCGGATTTGTTGGCGCATCAGGCCCAGGCGCCGCTCGTCGTCGCTGGCCTGTGCGGTGGCCACCTGTTGCTCGAGGCTTGCGATGCGCTGCTGCTGAGCGTTAAGCAGTGCTTCGAGCTGCGAAATCCGATTCTGATCGTCGGGACTGCCAGCCTGCGCAACCAGCGGCCAGCTCAAGACAAGAACCAACAGGGGTAGCCGCAGCGAGCGGCCGTTTCTAAAAACGGACATCAACATCCTCCTGAGTTCGATGCCGACCGGCGCGTTCAGAAGACCAACGTGGCCCGAATCGGAATTCCGTTGCGACCGGGCTATGTTAGGACCGCGCCAGCGCGCTTGCGCGCATACTTATCCAATACCTGAGTCGAAAACATACTCATTCTCAAGCGGCTGACAAGAGCATATCCGACCAGTTTTGGAGAAATCTTGAACAAAACGCGACGGATTTCCGTCAGCAGCAGCCGCGGCGGCGAACATTCAGCACCGCCATGTGATCGGCATCATAATTACATCGGCCACCATTGGTGTTTGCTGTAGGGATTGAACTGGCTCCTTCTGCATGTGCTTGCCTGAATTGCGCAAGCTGAAGCTCATTCTGAGTAGCCAGCGACCCGGCATATAGCGCGCACCCTGACTGTATGCGTAGACGGCGCGCCGCAACTCCGAACCGGCGGAGTTGAATCGTCACCGGCCGATGACTCGTTTCCTTGCATAGCGCGCCGATGGACCGCGATCGTCGGCTCATTGGCATGATCGCTCCGCCTTGGGGAATACCGGCGCGGGGGAACTGCTTCGTTAAGCGACCCCGGCGCCCCGTCCCCCGCCGCAACGAACACCGCCGGCGAAACACGAACATGGCGCCGCCCTGGCCGGCCCGCGGACCTTGACCATGCTCGCCGTCTCCGGCTCGGCGAACATGCTCGCCTTCTCCGGGTCAACGCGGCCCCACGCATCCGCCGGCCGGGACGAAAACCACGCCGGGCGACGGCTCGGCCAGCCGTCTCGTGGTGAACCTTGACGGCCGATGTGCGCTAATTATCATCTTGCACATGGCGGAACTAATCGCTTCCAAGATCGTCGGCGACGCTTTCACTTTCGATGATGTCTTGCTTGTTCCCGCTCGGGCCTCAAAGCATCCGCGTGAGATTGAGGTCGCAACCAAGCTGACGAGGGGCATCACGATCAACATTCCCCTGATCAGCGCTCCCATGGACACGGTGACCGAGAGCAACCTGGCCATCGCGCTGGCTCAGGAGGGTGGCATCGGCATCATTCACCGCAACCTGCCGATCGAAGCGCAGGCTCGCGAAGTGGTCAAAGTGAAGCGCTCGGAAAGCGGCGTGATTCTCGACCCGGTGACGTTGCGGCCCACTGATACCGTGCAACGGGCGAAAGAGGTCATGCGGCTGCACAACGTGAGCGGCATCCCGATAACTCTGCCGGACGGAAAGTTGGCCGGCATTGTCACCCGCCGCGACCTGAAATATCTCGAATCGCCCGACAAGCGCGTCGAAGAGGTCATGACCAGCAAAAACCTGGTCCAGGCCCCGCCGCATACCATGCTCGACGACGCCGAAGCCCTGCTCAAACGCGCCAAGGTCGAAAAACTCCTCTTGGTGGACGATCAGGGGCGCTTGGCCGGCCTCATCACGATGCGCGATATCGAACGCTCCCGCGAATATCCGCATAGCTGCAAGGATCACCGCGGCCGCTTGCGCGTCGGGGCCGCGATCGGCGTGCACGATTACGAACGTGCCGAGCAGCTAATCAAGGCGGACGTGGACGTCATTTGCGTCGATACCGCTCACGGCCACAGCGATGCCGTGATCGACACGATCAAAAAGCTGCGAAAGAGCTACGAAATTCAAATCATCGCCGGAAACATCGCCACGGCCGAGGCCGCGAAGGACCTGATCGAGGCCGGTGCCGACGCCGTCAAGGTCGGCATCGGACCGGGCGCGATCTGCACGACGCGTGTCGTGGCCGGCGCCGGAATTCCGCAAATCACCGCCATCATGGACGTGGCCCGGGCCGCTACGGTCCCGGTCATCGCCGATGGCGGAATTCGCTTCAGCGGCGACGTGACCAAGGCCCTGGCAGCCGGGGCGCACAGCGTTATGATCGGCTCATTGTTCGCCGGGTTGGAAGAGTCGCCCGGCCAGCTTGTGCTCTGGAAAGGCCGCCGGTTCAAGGAATACCGCGGCATGGGCTCGGTGGCTGCCATGCTGGCCGGCAGCGCGGACCGGTATGGCCAGTCGGCCGACCAGCCGAAGAAAATGGTGCCCGAAGGCGTCGAAGGGCGCGTTCCTTACCGCGGCACGCTTAGCGAGTACGTCACTCAGCTAGTCGGCGGCCTGCGGCAGGGCATGGGCTACTGCGGCGTGCAAAACATCGAAGAGCTGCGCCAGAAGGGGCGCTTCGTGCGGGTCACGGCGGCCGGCGTGACCGAGTCCCACCCGCACAATGTAGTGATCACAAAGGAGCCGACCAACTATGCGCTCGACTACGCCGTGGAAGAATAGCGTTAAAGCATCACTGGCGCTCGCGCCCCTGCTCGTCGTCCTACCGCTGGCCGGCTGCTGCCACATTCCCAACCAGTTCCGCGAAACCGGCCCGGCCGTGTGTGCCAATTACAACACGCCGACCGCCCAGGACGTAAAAGATAATTATCCGCCCGCCCCGCTCGAGATCCGCGACGAGTGGCCCCCGCTGACCTACGGTCCCGCGAGCGGCATCGTCACACACTGGCCCCTGTACTTTGAGGACCCGTTCGTCGACAAGGGCGCCGGCCGAACCGACTGCACCAATCCGCGCAACGTGTACCGCCTGGGCTGGGAGGACTTCGTGGCCGCGCCTTACGGCCTGGGCCGGCACATAGTGAATTGGATGTTCCTGCCCGCCAGCGCGGTAGTCACGCCGCCCTGGACGGTCATGGCCAGCGACGGCAAGCTGAGCCGCCAATGTTTGGCCTGCGACCACGACGCCACGACATTGTGCCGCCAGATGGGCGAGCTGCCGCCGGTCCATGGGGAATTGATTCCGATGCACATGCCGGAGCCGGCACCGGAGTGGAAAAGCTACTGCCCACCCCCGGCCGATCCGCCGCCCTGCGAACCGCTGCCGCTAGGCGTGTGATACGCTTGACAGATCAGGGCAGGTGATCCAAAGCAGGTGATAGGGTGATAAAGTGATAGGGTGATAAAGGATCAACTGCGGACCCCCTTTATCACTCTATCACTTTATCACTCTGGCGCCAGCGAATGACGTGCCGGAGTCATATGGCTGAACGGCGCGCCATCTGCCGCCCGTCCGGGCCAATGGATCTGCGCCGCAACAATTCCCCAACGAGCGACTCCAGATTCAACGGCTTGGTGAACAGGCCGTCCGCGCCCAGTTGCAGGGCTTCCGTGCGGCGACTTTCACGTGCATCGCCCGTTATGACAAAGGCGCATCGCAAGCTCGGCGGCCGGCCCGCCGCCAACGTTCGCAAGATCTCGCGCCCATCGATATCGGGCAGCATCAAATCCAGCAGCAGCACCTCCGGGTCTTCGTGTTCGAGAGCTTCCAGGCCCAGCCGCCCGGTCGGCGCTTGGCTGACCACCGCCCCCTCGGCCGCCAGCAGGCGGGCCGTCGCGCGGCGCGTCGTATCGTGATCCTCGACCAGCAGCACGCGCATGCCTTCCAGGCGCGCCGTAGCGGCCGGCGTGTGCGCTGCCAGGGGCTCGGCGCCGGCGCGGTTCGCCTCTCCGACGACCAAGGCCGCCGGCAATCTCAAGGTGAACGTGCTCCCCGCGCCCAGAATGCTGTCGACCGTCAACTCGGCGCCGATCGCCTCCACCAATCGGCGGCAGATCGCCAGCCCGAGACCGGTGCCCTTGCTGCGGTCACGCGCCGGGTTCTTCAACTGGAAGAACTCGTCGAAGATGCGCGGCAAATGTTCCGCCGGTATGCCGACGCCCGTATCAGAAACGTGGATATGCAAGCCGCCGTTCACGGGCTCAGGACAAATGCGGACCTCGCCCTCTTCGGTGAACTTGATGGCGTTGCCAATCAGATTGTTCAGCACGCGCGTCAGCTTCACCCGGTCGGTGCGCAGCCGCACGTCGCTTTGCAGCGGCTCAATGTGCAGCCGCAAACCCTTGGCCTCCGCCACCGGCGAGAGGCGCCGCATTTCGCCCTGGAGCAGGGGCAACAACGGGAATTCGCTGATTTCCAGTTCGAGCCGCCCGCTGTCGAAACGCGCAATATCCAACACGTCCGAGACAAGTTCCACCAGTCCGCGGGCGTTGGCCTTCAGATCCGCCGCCAACTCCGCCAGGTCCTCGTTGCGGTGCGGGTCGGCCACCGAACGCGTCAGCAGCTCGGCCATCAGCGTGATAGCGTTGACCGGCGTGCGAATGTCGTGTGAAACCGCCGCCAGGAACCGCGTCTTGCGGAGCGAGGCCTCCTCGGCCTCACGCCGCCGCGCCTCAAGCTCGCCCTGCAATCGCAATGTCTCGATCAGCAGCGAACATTCGGCCGCCACCCACTCGACTAGCCGAAACTGCTCGACCGTCCACTGGCAGGGTTGCGCCGCCAGCACCTCGACCACGCCGATGGGCTTGCCGTGCAGGCGTAGCGGGGTGGCCAGGATGGAGCAGAACGGCTCACCCTCGGCCCGCTGCGTGAGACTCAAATCCGAACGTTGCGCGAAGTCCTCGAGGTACCCGGTTTCATTCCGCTCCATTATCAAAGCGGCGAACGAATCCTCGAAATCCCAGCCGGCCCGCTGCGGACCGGCCCGTCCAAAACCGTAATGCCCGCGGATTACAACCTGGCCTTCCGGGCCGCGCTCCAGGATGGCGACGGCCGCGGCCGGCGGCCCCACCAGCGGCAAGGCCAAGCGACAGGCTTCCGAAAGTGGCAGACCTTCTCCGGAAAAGGAGCGCGCCACCTCGACCAGGTTCTGCAAGACTTTTTCGCGGCGCGTCAGCTCCTCGTTGGCTCGCTGCAGTTCCTCGGTCTGCGAGCGCAACTCCTCGCTCTGCTGCTCCAGCTCCTCAGTCTGCGATTGCAGTTCCTCATTCTGCTGCGCGATTTCCTCCTCCCGGGCGCGCAACTCCTCGTTACTGCGCTCCAATTCGGCGTTGGAGCGCTCCAACTCCGCGCTGCGCGCTTCCAACCGCTCGCGCAGGCTGATTACCACGTGTATCACGCCGGCCAGCGTGAGGATACTTGCGGCGCGCATGCCGAACTGAAGCAGCGGCTCCGTCGTGTCCAGGTGGAAGAATGTTTTTCCCAAAGCGGCCAACAAAAGCGCGCCGGCCATGCCCCACAGTACCCAGCGGCGACGCAGCCAAAGACAGATTAACAGCGGCAGACCGTAAGCAATGGCCAGCGGGCGATCCGGCGGCACCAACAGCCGCAGGCAGACTATGCCCGCCACCAAGGCCGCACATACAAGCAGGCTTGGCAGAAGCGCTGGGGGCTTCCGGGCCGCCGTGTCAGCGCGAGCGGTCAATTCGAGTCTCCTGACAGACGTCCGTAAATGCCAGAGCCGATCTTAGTCAGCCCGCTTGATTTGGGCGGACGTTCGGCCTTTCCCAGCACGACCGCACCGCCCGGACGGACCAGCGGCAGGATGCAACGCCACGCTTCCGCCGCCGCATTTGGCTCCAGGTAGATGCTCACATTTCTGAACAATATCAGGTCGCACGCGGGCGGCGGGGGCAGCTTGAACAAGTCGCCCACGCTCCAGGTCGTCCGCCCGCGTATCGCGGAACTGATTTCAAACAACAAACCCCGCCCGACAAAGTAGCGCTCCCGCAACTCGTCTGGCACGCGGTCCAAGGCCGCGAGACCGAATAGGCCGGCTTGGGCTTGAGCGATCGCCTCGGGGCGGCAATCGATCCCCAACAAGCTGCAATCGTCAAGAAGGTTGTTGTCGGCCAATAAGATCGCGACCGAGTACAGCTCGCGCCCGTCCGCACACCCGATGCTCATCACACGCAAGGGCCTCCTGCCCGCTGCCAGCTCCGGAAGGACGCGCGCCCGGAGTTCCTCAAATACGGCCGGGTCGCGGAAGAACTCCGACACGCCCAGCACCACCGCGTCCAGAGCGCGGGGAACCATGTGCGGCGCGCGGCTCAATAACGCCCGGGCCTCCGTTACGCTTGCCACCTGTAACGCCCGGCAGCAGGCGCTTATCCGCCTTTGCAGCGGCGATAGCCGATAGCCTCGCAGCTCAAGACCGGCTTGCCCGAATAAATCTGTCAGAAACCCCAGATCTTCTGCGGCAATGGTGTCCTCCGGGGCCGGGTGCTGCCGCCTCGGCGACTGGAGCTTCATAGGTGGTCGCTCCGCCGTTCGCCCGGTGAATCGCACGTGGCGAAAACTATCGTTGATGGCCTGCAACTTCCTGCTTTCCTCACACGTGGGGCCACTGAACGACTCGTCACGTAAACATCCATTAAAGAGGATAGCACGGAGCATACGTCCTTTCAGGCTTGCCATTAAATTTCAGAGATTACAGCTTACGAACGACTTACAACTTGATTACATTCAAGTCATGCGAGCTGCCCCGCGCGCCTGAGAATCGCGCGTCCAAGACGCCCCCCGCAGCATTCGTTTTGCACTTGGCGTCATTCCGGGGCGGCACGCCCCGGCTCTGCTACCGCCCCTTCTTACCGGCCCTTCTTGAAGAATTCTTTGATGCTGTCATAGATGTCGTCCTTCGTGTTCACACGCGAGGTGACGACGTTCTCGGCATGCCCGAGTTGGTCGCGTAGCGTGTTGATGAACGCTCCGCTGCCGTACGCGCTGGCAACCTGGCAATAACCGAACTGGTTCGCCCGCGGCAGCAGCGAATCCTGCAGAATCTTGCAGCATTCGCGCGAGTCCGCCTCGGACGAGTTGTCGCCGTCTGAGAAGTGGAACAGGTAGATATTCCACTCATCCGTGTTGTAGTGCTTGTCCAGCATGTCGCGGCAGAACTTGAACGCACTGGAGATTTTGGTCCCGCCGTCCTCACGAATGTGGAAGAAAGTCTCGCGATCGACCTCGCCGGCCTGCACGTCGTGCACGATGTACCGGCTTTCGATCCCGTCGTAGTTCCGCCGCAGCCAGGCGTCGATCCAGAACGCCTCCAGCCGCACCAACTCCTTTTGCTCGTGCCCCATCGAGCCGGAGATGTCCATCATGTAGACAATCAGCGCGTTCGAGTCCGGCTTGCGCACCGGTTTCCAGCTCCGGTACACCTTGTCCGCCCGCTCAAACACGATGGCCGGTTTGTGCGGATCGTACATGCCGGTCATGATCATGCGCCGCAGGGCGCGCCGGAAGGTGCGCTTGAAATGCCGCAAAGACTCCGGCCCCGACTGCCGCACGCTGCTATAGCGATCCTTGACCGCCGTAATGTTGCGCCGGCCCTTGGGCTGAATGCGCGGCAGTTGCAGTTCCTCGCCCAGAATGTCCGCCAGTTCGTCCAGACTTACATCGACTTCAAGGATGTGCCGCCCGGGATCCGTGCCGCCGGGTCCGATCCCGCTGTCGTCCCCATCAACGGCCTGCCCCGGCTGCCCCTCGCCCTGCCCGACGCCGCTGTCGTTGTTGTCGCCATAGCGAAAGTGCGGCAAATCAATCCCGCGCACGGGAATGCTGACGAGGTGTTTGCCCTCTTTGCCGATCAGCTCGCCGCGGGTAAGAAAACGGCGCAGATCGGCGCGGATCTTCCCCTTGACAATCTGGCGGAACCGCTGATGGTCCTTCTGTATCTTCACCGCCGCCTCTGGGTGATGAAGTGATACGGCTGATAAGGGTGTGCCGGCGCGGCCACCTTTACCGCCTTATCACCTTGTCACTTTTCAGTCGCGCTGCTTGGCGTCACCACGCGCAAAAATGCTCGCCACGTAGTTTAGCACGTCCGTCGCACTCGTCTCGTTGTAGCCGAAAAACTTGATCAGCCGCTGCTTGACCACGTCGATCTTGGCCTGGGTCTCATCGTCGACTACGCCCGAAACCACGTTCTTGAGTTTGATCGAGTCGCGCGAATCCTCGAACAGCTTCAACTCCAGCGCCTTGTGCAGCCGCGCGTTCGTGTGATATTCGAACTTCTTGCCGTCCAGCGCCAAAGCGCCGATGTAGTTCATGATCTCCTGGCGGAAGTCGTCCTTGCGGCTTTCGGGAATGTCAATCTTCTCTTCGATTGAGCGCATCAGCCGCTCATCCGGCTCCTCGTCGCGCCCGGTGTACTTGTTGCGCACCCGCTCGTGCTGCGTGTACGCGCGCACGTTCTCAATGTAGTTCGTACACAGCCGGGCGATGGCATCCTCGTCGGCCGAGATGGCCCGCTGCACCTCGGTCTTGAGGATGTCCTCGTATTCCTCGCGAACGACCGCCAGCAACTCCTTGTAACGCTTCTTCAGCTCCTCATCACTGATCAGCGAGTGGTGCGACAGCCCGTTCTCGAGCTCGTTCATAACCATGAACGGGTTGATGGCCCGGTCCTCCTGGGCCTGCTCGCTCACGAGCGCATTGGAAATCTTGTCCTGAATGTAACGCGGGCTGATGCCCTGCATGCCTTCACGGTGCGCCTCTTCACGCAACTCGCGGATCGAATCCTCGGTGAAGCCCGGAATGCTCTTGCCATCGTACAGCTTGAGCTTCTGCAGCAGACTCAGGCCGGCCTTCTTGGGCTCTTCCAGCCGTGTCAGGACCGCCCACATGGCCGCCATCTCCACCGTGTGCGGGGCGATGTGAATACCCTTGACCTTGTCGCGGCCGAAGTCCTTACCGTAAATCTTGATCTCGTCCGTCAGCCGGATGTTATAAGGAATATCTATCTTGATGGTGCGGTCGCGGAACGCCTCCATTAGCTCGTTTGATTGAAGCTTTTTGTACTCCGGCTCGTTCGTGTGGCCGATGATGACCTCATCGATGTCGGTCTGGGCGAACTTCTTGGGCTTGATCGTGTGCTCTTGCGTCGCCCCCAGCAGATCGTACAGGAACGCCACGTCGAGCTTTAGAATTTCGATGAACTCGCAGATACCGCGGTTCGAGATGTTCAATTCGCCGTCAAAATTGAACGCCCGCGGGTCCGAGTCCGAGCCGTAGAGGGCGATCTTCCGATAGTTGATGTCGCCGGTCAGCTCGGTGGAATCCTGGTTTTTCTCGTCCTTGGGCTGGAACGTGCCGATGCCGACGCGGTCTTTCTCCGCCAGCACAACACGCCGCACGACCACGTGATCCATCACCGCGCGCCAATCGCCTTTATAGCGAATCAGCAGATCTTCGAACGTCTTGCGGCAGAACGGGTCCAGGTCGCCGTCCACACGCACCTGGCGATCTTCCGGCAGGTCGGCGTTCAGCTTGGCCAATATGTCCCGCCGCGCGCGACGCGGAATCAGCTTCAGCGGTTCCTCGTGCATGGGGCACGTCGCAACCTCGGCCTCGTTGACGTCGCCGATGCCCTTCCACGCGAAGCTGTAAAGCGCCCCCTCATCCAGCCGCGAATAGTGCTCCAAGCCCTTCTTCAGCAGACGCACGATGGTGCTCTTGCTCGAACCCACCGGCCCGTGCAGCAGCAGGATGCGGCGGTCGGTCCCGTAGCCCTGGGCGGCCGACTTGAAGCAGTCGACCAGCCGCATCAGCGCCCCGTCCAGCCCGTACACTGCATCCGCCCCATTGTCGAACGGATCGTCGAAGAACTTGTAGTGCACGTACTCCTGCTTCATGCTCGTGTAGCGCTGCGTGCCGGAGTACAGGATCATGTCGTAAATGCGCTGGAACGCGTTGCGCGCGATGCGCGGATTGGCCAGCACCATGTCCAGGTACTCCCAGAACGTTCCCTCCCAGTGCTGCTGGCGGAACGACTCGCTGTCCAGATGCCGGTCGACGATCGTCAATATCTCGTCGCGCTTGGCCATCGTACGCCTCCGTGTCGTGTCTCAGGCTGCCGCCTGCACCTGTGGTACGTTCCGTCCGCCCCGTGGATTCTGGCTCCAGTCGGCCACCGCGGGCGGTGGCGGCCGCCTGATGCTAGGAAACGGCACTATTTTAGTCAAATGATCTGGCGCCTCTTTCGCCGGCCGCACCCGTGCGCCGCGCACGCAACTGCCGCCTCATTTGTCAGGGCTGCGCGGCCGGCGCAGGAGCCGGCGGGCGAGCCGCCGAACCGACTGACATGCTGCCGCATTTAGGACAGCGCAGGATGGTCGCGGCTGTTTCCCGGTCCTCGCGCCCCAGCTTAAGGACGAATTCTTCTCCGCACTCGGAGCAGCGCCAAACCTTCCAGCAATCGTGAACCTTGCACTTCGGGCACGTGAGCGGGAATTTGTCACGCGTGCTGAGCTGAACCAGGTGCTCGTGGCCGCATTGCCCGCAGCGCAGTTTGTCAGCGTAAACGCGCGGCTGCGGGGCCACGCGGTCTTGAGAGCTGAGCGCATGATACAGCCACGCTGCACCGCCGATCAGCACCAGGCCCAGCAGCACGCCCGCCACGTTACGGCGCCAGTGCCGCGCGTAAGCGTTGAGTTCAACGTCGCCCCGACGCTCCAGCATCGGTCGATAGCTGGTCAGCTTTTGTGGACGGCGGCCCAGGCGCACTTCGATCGATCTCCCGCCGAATTATACTCGATCCGCCCTGCGGCGCTGCAACTCGCTATTCCGCTCTTCTGCTGTGGGTCTGCCCGGAAATGCGCACGGGCCCGTTCTGGTGCCGGCTTCTCCGCGCTGTATCATGGCTCGGCCATTGTCAACTTCACGAGGATCCAGAATTGACAAGCGCTCTCAACTTCCGAACCGGCATCGGCTACGACCTGCATCGCCTGACCCACGGCCGCCCGCTCGTGCTGGGGGGCGTTCGCATACCACATGAGCGCGGCCTGCGCGGCCACAGCGATGCCGACGTCGTGCTGCATGCCCTATGCGATGCGCTACTGGGCGCCGCCGGCCTGGGAGACATTGGCGAGCTGTTTCCAGACAGCGATCCGAAGTGGGCCGGCGCGGACAGCCGGCTTTTCCTGGCCGACGTGCGGGCGCGAATCGCCGCCGCGAACTTCCGAATCGTCAACGCCGACATCATCATTCACGCTCAAGAACCGCGCCTCGGACCACTGAAAGCGGATATTCGGCACTCCCTCAGCGAACTCTTGAGCCTGCCCCCCGACGCAGTGGGCGTCAAAGCGACCACCAACGAAGGCTTGGACGCCGTCGGCCGAGGCGAAGCCATCGCTTGCTGGGCGGCCGTCTTATTGGCCGGCACGGTGTAGCAGGCACGGTGGGCAGGACGGCGGGCTTGGTTACAATCACCGCAGAAGTTGAGTCGCGCTTTGATCACCCATTCTCCCGTTTCGCCGCCCCCTCCCGCCGTCGTGGTACGCAACCTCGAAAAACGCTTCGGTGATTTCGTCGCCGTGCACGACGTAAGTTTCGAAGTGGCCGCCGGGCAGATCTTCGGGCTCCTCGGCCCGAACGGGGCCGGCAAATCGACCACCATCCGCATGCTCTGCGGCATTCTCACCCCCACCGCCGGCTCGGGCACCGTTGCCGGCTTGGACATGCTCACCGAGCCGGAACGCATCAAGGCCCGTATCGGCTACATGAGCCAGCGCTTCTCGCTCTATGAGGATCTGACGGTCGCGGAGAACATCGACTTCTACGCCGGAATCTACGGCCTCTCCCGGGCCCGCCGCCGCGAGCGCAAGGAATGGGTCATCGAAATGGCCGGCTTGCAGGAACACCGGCGCTCGCGGACCGCGATTCTCTCCGGCGGCTGGAAGCAGCGGTTGGCCCTGGGTTGCGCAATTCTGCACGAGCCGCCGGTCGTCTTCCTCGACGAACCGACCGCCGGCGTCGACCCCATCAGCCGCCGTCGGTTCTGGGATCTGATCTACGGCATGGCGGCCGGCGGCGTAACCGTCTTCGTCACCACGCACTACATGGACGAGGCGGAATACTGTGACCGCATCGGCCTGGTCTACCGCGGCGAGTTGATCGCTACTGACACGCCCGAGCGGCTCAAAACGCAGCTCCACGGCGAAGACGTGCTGGAAGTCGAGTGCGATCGCCCGCAGGATGCGCTGGCCATTCTCGAACAGGTGCCCGGCGTCAGGGAAGCGGCCCTGTTCGGAAAGGGTTTACACGTGGTGGCCACGAAGGGCCCGGCGGCGGTGCAGGCTGTGCAAAGTGCGTTAGCGGCGCACGCTTTCGAGGCCACGCGCGTCACACGCATCGCGCCCTCTCTGGAAGATGTCTTCGTTTCGCTCATCGAAGCCCGCGACCGCCAGGAAGCCCCGCAAGCCGAGGTCCGCGAATGAGTTGCCGCCCCACCCGCGGGTTTGACCCGTTCAGCACGCTCGGCTAGTCTGGCCACTTTCGTATTTTGGGTGAAATCGTAGCCCGGGCATGGGACAGAATCGACCGAAAGCCGCCAAACCTCGCGATTCCGCCAAGGAACCGGCGGTCCAGCAGATCGCCTCCTTCGTGGGCTTTTTCATCTATCTCCTCGTCCTAAAGAGCTTTTTTCTACCGCTTTTTGTGATCCCTACGGGTTCGATGGCGGAAACGCTCTACGGCGCTCACGCGATTCATACCTGTCCCAACTGCGGATTCGAGTACCCGATCGGAATTTCGCCGCCCCCTCATCGAGAAATCCCCATTATCCGCTGCCCGAATTGCGGCTGGCAGGAATTCACCGACTCTCCCACGTTGCTGCCGCGCTATCGTTCCCCCATTCTGCGGATCGATGGCTCGATTGACAGTCCGCTGCACGCGCGCGGCGGCGATCGAATTATGGTCCACGGCTGGGCCTACGACTTGGGCGGGCGATACGCGCCGCGGCGCTGGGACGTGGTCGTCTTCAAGGTACCCAGCGATCTGACAACCAACTACATCAAGCGCCTGATCGGCATGCCCGGCGAACAAATCGAAATCATCGATGGCGATATTTGGGTCGCACCGCCCGGCGGCGAGCCGGCCATCGCCAATAAGCCGCCCGAGGTCCAGGAGGCGCTCTGGTTCTCGTTCTACAACCATGACTTCCCCCCCGCGGGGTCCTCCCAGGACAGGCGCTACCATCCGCGTTGGATCACGGTTGGCAACAGCGGCGGCTGGCAGGGTTTGGACACGCGCTTTCCCAGCTTTAATGGCGAGCCCGGCGAGGAAGGACGGATCATGTTCGTGACTGAGGCCGGGGCCACTATGAACCCCGGCCTCATCACCGACGTCTACGGCTATGACCGGCCCGCCGCCCGGGACAATCGGGGCAACCTCCGGCCGGTGGAACCGCACATCGTCTCCGATGTGCGCTTGAGTTGCCGCGTGAATTTCGATTCCGATGCGTCGCCGGAGACCTTTGTTGAGTTGAGCACTACTAAGAACGGCGACAGTTTCTTCGGCCGCATCTACGCCAACGGCCGATTGACGCTGGAGCACGTCGGCAAGAGGGGCGTACGGGAATCATGGGGGGAGGCGCGTCTGGAGCACCCCGGGCGGCCGTTAGTATTCGCACTCGCCAGCGTGGATTACACGGTCAGCCTACAGGTGGACGGCAAGGTTACCCTGCAATCCACGCCCGAGCAGTACCATGTCGACGCCGAACAGGCCCGCGCGCACAGCGAGACCGCGATGTCGCCCCAATTGCTGATCACTGCCGGCGGAGGGCCGGTCCATTTGGCGCATTTGCTCATCGAGCGCGACGTCTATTACACCAGCGATTTGGGAACGGGCACCGCAGGCTACGGCACACAGCGGCACCCGATCACGTTGGGGCCGAACGATTACTTCATGCTGGGCGACAATAGTCCGTACAGCCAGGATTCCAGGTATTCGTTCGTCTCCAGCCCGGACGAGCCGCTGTTGGCCTCGTATGTGAATCCCGACTATCAGCGGGGCACGGTGCCCGGTGACCAGCTTATTGGGCCGGCCTTCCTCGTGTACTGGCCAGGAATGGCGCAGCTCCTGCCCGACCGATATATGAGTGGAGCTTTGCGGCATCTAAATATATTGCCAACGCCCGGCCGCATCCGTTGGATACGCTGACATCGCCGAGGTCCATGGCCTTGCAGGTCTGCTATTGAACAGCTTGCCCCCGGAAAACAACCCTATAGTCCGGACGGTGCCCGCACCCACCGCGTGCCCGTCCTCGCAGGCCACCCGTGTCGTCGAGACCCTCCAGACCGTCTTGACGGCCCTGCTGCTCGCGTTCGTCTTCCGGGCCTTCCTGGTGGAAGCATTCATCATTCCCACCAAATCCATGGCCCACTCTCTGCTCGGGGCGCACGCCACGCGGACCTGCCCGGCCTGCGGCTGCGAATTCGATTTTGAACCCGCGCACGACGTACTCTGCCCGAATTGCCACTTGCGCACGCCGCTACGGGCCGCCGACGTTCCAGAGAAAGCCGGCGACCGCATTCTCGTTCACAAGTGGCCTTACGCGCTGGGCAGGATGTTCGGGCCACACCGCTGGGACGTGATCGTCTTTCGTAATCCGGCCGATCCGAACGAGAGTTACATCAAGCGGCTGGTCGGCCTACCCGGCGAGACTGTTGAAATCGTGGATGGCGACGTCTACATCGACGGCCGGATCGCGCGCAAGACTGCGGCCGCCCAGAGCGTGCTCTGGTTCCGCGTATTCGACCAGAACCACCTGCCCGCGCCGCAAGTCGCAGACCCAGCCGGCCCACGCTGGGTCGCCGATATTCCGCCGGGCCATGTGCCGGCGTGGTCCGGTCTGGACTGCCGCGTGATTCGTTTCACCGGTTTGCAGCTCCCTGAACAAGGCATAATCTTCGCCCCGCCCGATGAAGAGTATTGGGAGGACGTATACGCCTACAACCGCGGTCCGTCCCCCCGGCCCGCGCCTCTGGTCGGCGATCAGCGCCTTGTGGCGGAGGTCACGGTTCGTGCCGGCGACGGCGCCATGCGATGGGAGCTGTTGCGAGACGGCCGGCGCTTTAGCGCCGAAATCCGCCGCGATGGACGCCTCTCGCTTACGACCAACACAGTCGATCGTCCGCACGAGGTTACGCAGATAGGCACGCTCCAGCACGCTTCCTTCGACGCTGGCCGCCCCTATGTGATCGAATTCGGCCACCTGGACTATCGCGTCTACCTGGCCATCGACGGCAAGATTGCCATCGCGACCAGCGATGCGCAGTACCACCCCGATCTGCCCCGGCTGCGCGAATTCAGCCGCACGTCGCCTCTGCGGCTGCGGGTGGCGGCCGAAGACCTGGATTTGGAACTGCGCGGCCTGCGAATCGATCGCGATGTGTATTACACCTACCGCAACTCCACGCAGCGCGCGTACGCCGGACATATGTTTGCCCTCAACGCAGACGAGTACTTCGTATTGGGTGACAACAGCCCCGACAGCCACGACAGCCGGGAATGGGTCGAGCGTGGCGTACACCTGCCCGACGATTACCGCCCCGGTACTGTCCGCGCCGACCAGATTGTCGGACAGGCGGCGTTCGTGTATCTTCCCGGATTGTTGCCCGAAGGCCGGTCCGGGCGATGGCGCTTGCCTGACCTGGGACGCGTCCGATTTGTGCGGTAATGGTAGCATCCGGCGACTGTCGAAAAACCACCACTGCTTTGGGGTTTTCAACAGACTCGCGAGGCGTCCGGAACGAAATAGGGGCAACGCGACCAAAAGCCCGGTTTAGGATTCATAGCCAGTGTGCGGGACGCATTATAACAAGGCGTTAAAACGCCGTAACTTCAGGTCCGGCAAGGCCGTGCGCGATTACGTTCAAGAAATGTTAGGGTTTCGCAAGGCGGCAGCGTTATCGGTAGTCAGCCGCGCACCATATCCCTCGTTTCCGCCCGGACTTGCGCCGCTGTCAACAGGTTGTCCACAAAGGCGGTTGGCCCTGATCCGAGGCATTTTTTGATGCTGTTGGAGGCCAGAAAGCTCGTAAAAGCGTACAACGGGCGCACCGTTGTTGATCACGTCACCTTCCGGGTCGACGAGCGTGAAATTGTGGGCCTGCTCGGCGCCAACGGCGCCGGAAAAACAACCAGCTTTCGCATGACGGTCGGCATGATCGCCGCCGATGAGGGGCAGGTCATTTTTGACCACGCCGATATCTCTGCCCTGCCGATGTACCAGCGCGCCCGCCGCGGCATGGGCTATCTTTCGCAAGAGCCCAGCGTCTTCCAGCGCTTGACGGTCGAAGACAACCTGCTGGCAATTTGCGAAACGCTCCGGCTGACCCGTAAGGAACGCGAACGCAAAGTCGCCGAACTCCTCGACCAGTTCGGATTGACCATCGTCCGAAAGAACCTCGCCAAAAACGTCTCGGGCGGCGAACGGCGCAAGCTGGAAATCGCCCGCGCCCTCATCACCCAGCCGCGTCTGATACTGCTGGATGAGCCATTCAGCGGCGTGGATCCAAAGGCCGTCGAGGAGCTTCGCAACGAGATTCTCAAGCTGCGTGACCGCGGCATCGCGATCCTGCTCACCGATCACAACGTGCACGAAACGCTGCGCGTGACGGACCGCAGCTACGTCATCCACGAAGGCCGCGTGATCAGCGACGGCACGCCGCAGAAGCTCATCAACGACCCGCTCGTCCGCGACCATTACTTAGGTAATACCTTCAAGGGCGACGAATTCGGGCCCGCCGATGCCGGGTGAAACGCCGCAACTGGCTATCACCGCGCGTCCGGGGGGAATCGAGCTGCGCGTCAAAGTCGTTCCCGGCGCCTCGCGGAGCCGGCTGGCCGGGCGATTGGGAGACGCGCTGAAGGTGGCCGTGGCCGCTCCGCCCGAAGGCGGGAAGGCCAACGCGGCCCTGATCGAATTGCTCGCATCAGCCCTGGGCGTAAAGCGTGCGGACGTGGCGGTCGTAAGCGGTCACGGCAATCCTCTCAAGCGCGTGTCGGTGAACGGGATAAGCGTGGCGGACGCTCGCGCTCGCCTTTCCGGCGCCGAATGAACGCGACAGCCGGCGAGCCAGGAGCTCGCTAAGTCACGCAGCGAAAAAGACTTACGCTGGCCGCGGCCATTAATCGGCTTACGTGCTTGAAATGGTACCCGTCAGATGCTATATTCCCCGCGGAGCGCCACCCTATGCTGTCGCTGACCAAGAAGTCTGAGTACGCTCTTATAGCAATCTGCCACCTCGCTCGTGTGGGAGAGCGAGTAGTCAGCGCACGCGAGATTGCCGAGCTACACCAGGTTCCACTACCCCTGCTGATGAACATCCTTAAGCAGCTAAATCAGGCTGGCTGCGTAAATTCCGTCCGCGGGGCGCGCGGCGGCTATTCGCTGGCCGTGCCAGCCGATTCCCTCACGCTCTCGGCCGTGCTGCGAGCGGTTGAGGGTCCCGTGCGGCTGGTCAATTGTGCTCCGGTCGGCACAGGTTCGCGGGCGTGCGAGCGCGCCGGAATCTGCTCAATCCGCTCGCCCATACACAAGCTTCATCACCAGTTCCTGCGGTTCTTGGATGAAGTAACCGTATCGGACGTCGCTTTCGATGAAGCCTACTACGAACGGCCGGTGGGCATGAACGGGGAGGCGGCGGTTAGCGAATGAGACGAATTTACCTCGATAACAACGCGACGACGCAGGTCGACCCGCGCGTCCTGGAGGCCATGTTGCCGTTTTTCTGCGATAAGTTCGGCAACGCCGCCTCGCGCAACCACGCCTTCGGCTGGGAGGCCGAGCAGGCCGTGGAAGCCGCGCGCGAGCAGATCGCTTCTCTGATCGGCGCCGATGCCAAAGAAATCGTCTTCACCAGCGGCGCCACGGAGGGCAACAATACCGCTATCAAGGGCGTGGCCGCGATGTACGCCGAGCGCGGCAAGCACATCATCACGCAGGCCACCGAGCACAAGGCGGTGCTCGACCCCTGCCACTGGCTGGCGGAGCAGGGCTATCGCGTGACGGTGCTACCGGTCGACGCTGAGGGCATGGTGGACTTGGAGCAGCTCAAGCAGGCCATGACGCCGGACACCATCCTGGTCTCGATCATGCATGGCAACAACGAAATCGGCACGGTTCAGCCGATCGCCGAAATCGGCCGCCTGTGCAAAGAGCGCGAGGTGCTGTTTCATACTGACTGCTGCCAGACTTTCGGCAAGCTGCCGATCAACGTCGAGGAAATGGGGATCGACCTTTTGACCTGCAGCGCGCACAAAATACACGGGCCCAAGGGCGTCGGGGCGCTCTACGTGCGGCGCAAACGGCCGCGCGTGCGTTGTGCCCCCGTCCTGCACGGCGGCGGGCATGAGCGCGGCGTCCGCTCCGGCACGCTTAACGTGCCCGGCATCGTGGGTTTGGCCAAGGCGGCCGAGATTAGCGGGCGGGAGATGGAAAGCGAGCCGGCCCGCCTGGCTGCCCTGCGCGACCGGCTCAAGGACGCAATTATCTCGAAATTGGACGCGGTGCGCTTGAACGGCCACCCGACCCTCCGCACGCCCACCAACCTGAACCTCTCGTTCGCGTATGTCGAGGGTGAGAGCCTGATGATGGGCATGCCCGAGGTGGCGGTCTCCAGCGGCTCGGCCTGTACGAGCGCCTCGCTGGAGCCGAGCTATGTCTTGCGGGCCATCGGCGTCGGCGACGACCTGGCCCACGGCAGCATCCGTTTCTCGCTGGGCCGCTTCAACACGGCCGACGAAGTGGACTACGTCGCGGAGCGCGTCGTGGCCACGGTCCGCAAGCTGCGGGAAATGAGCCCGTTGTACGAGATAGCGCAGGAAGGCGTTGATTTGAAGGCAGTTGAATGGACTAGGGAATAGGCGGGAGCAATACCGTGCCTTACGGCGACAAAGTCATCGACCATTTCCAGCGCCCGCGAAACGTCGGTTCGCTGGACAAGACCAGTCCCAACGTCGGCACCGGCATCGTTGGGGCGCCCGAGTGCGGCGACGTAATGAAGCTGCAGATCCTGGTGGATGAGAACGACAACATAGTCGACGCCAAGTTCAAGACCTTCGGCTGCGGCTCGGCCATCGCCTCCAGTTCGCTGGCGACCGAGTGGCTGAAGGGCCGCAAGCTCGACCAGGCGCTCGACATCCGGAACACCGATATTGTGCGGGAATTGGCCCTGCCCCCGGTTAAAATACATTGCAGCGTTCTCGCCGAGGATGCGATCCGCGCTGCGGTTGAGGATTTGCGCAAGAAGAAGGGCGCGCGGAGCTCCGCAGTTGAGGGCAACGGCGCTAAGTAATTGCGGTATCGTTTGGCGGCCGCCGGGCCGCTTTTGGAGTTGATTATGGAAAACCCGTCGCAGCCCAACGTCGAACCGACGCCGGCTCAGCAACCGACGGCCTCTCTCGCCGGCCTGCGCGAGCGGGCCGTGCCGGCCACGCCCACCGAAGGCATCCGCCTTTCCCCCAAGGCCGCTGAGCAGATCAAGAATATTCTCCAGAAGGAGAACTACCCCGATACGATGTACCTGTACGTCGGCGTCAAGGGCGGCGGGTGCAGCGGTCTGCAATACGTGCTGGATTTGCGGGATGGAGCACACGTGCCGGCCAGCGAATCGGACGAAGCCTTCGTGTCCGAAGACATCCTCATCGTCTGTGACCTGAAGAGCTACATCGTGGGCAACCTGTCCGGAACCGAGATCGACTATCGCGACGGCCTGATGGGCGCCGGCTTCACCTTTAACAACCCCAACGCCAAGCACACCTGCGGCTGCGGCTCCAGCTACTCGGCTTAGCCCGGACGGGGTGCCCTGCCCGGGCGTTGACCGCGGGCAATGCCGATACAAGCTTCGGCCGGCGTACAATGCCGCCGCAAGCTGCCGAAGAAACGAAAGGGACTCAGGACTTGTCAGCGGCCGATTGGAGCCAGACCCACGCGACGCCGGCGAAATGTACGGCCTGCAATCGCCCCATGGACAGCCCGCTATTCTGCGGAGGCTGCCATACGCTGCACCCGGCCGAGGGTCTGAATCTCTTCCAGATTTTCGAAATGGCGCCGTCGTTCGACATCGATCAAGCCGAATTGCGGCGCCGCTATTTGCGCAGCTCGCGTGCCATCCATCCCGATCACAACGGCGACTCCGCCTCCGCGGCCGCCCTCAGCCTGCGCACCTCGGCCAAGCTCAATGAGGCTTTCCGCGTGCTGAGCAATCCGCTCTCACGGGCCGAATACCTGCTCGAACTGGCCGGCGGCGAGTCCTCCGCCGCGGACAAATCCGTGCCGCAAGATGTGCTGACGCGCACGCTCATGCTGCGGGAGGAGATCGAGGAAGCCCGGCTGGCCGGAGACGCCGAACGGCTGCAATCGGCCGGGGCCGAGGTGGAGCGTTTGCGTGACGAGGCCCTGAAAGTGGTCGCAGAGCTGGCGCGACATTTGCCCGCCACGGACCTGGTGCGAAAGCAGCTTCGGCAAAAGCTGAATGCGGTCAAGTATTACCAGAAGCTGGCTGAGAGTCTGTAGAGGCCAATGAACGTCGGCGAGATTATCGTCGGAATCGATCTAGGCACCACGTTCTCGCTGGTGGCCTGCGCGGACGAGAGCGGCCCGCACATTCTCCGCGACCCGAATGGCGAAGCGCGCCTGCCATCCGTCATCTTGGCTGCGCCGGCGGCCGCGGATGGATCGGCCGAGGCTCGTTTCGTGATCGGCTGGGAGGCTCGCGATCACGCGGTCGAGAATCCGCGCAGCACGGTCTACTCCATTAAGCGCCTCATCGGCCAGGGGGCTCAGGACATCGCCGGCGAGGCCCAGTATCTCGCCTACGCCGTGCGGCCCGGCCCGCGCGAAACCGTGCAGGTCGAGCTGAACGGCCGGCTCTATTCGCCCGAGGAAATCTCGGCCCTCATCCTGCGCGAGCTGCGCGAGCGCGCTGAGCGGCAACTCGGCCGCCCGGTGCGCAAGGCGGTCATCACCGTCCCGGCTTACTTTGACGACGCCCAGCGCCAAGCCACGCGCGACGCCGGTCAAGCCGCCGGCCTCGAGGTCATGCGCATTGTCAACGAACCCACGGCGGCCGCTTTGGCCTATGGGTTTGGTGTCCGAGGAGAGCCGGCGCGTGCTGCCCCGGAAGTGAAGCCCCACGCCCAACGGCCGCATCGCGTGTCCCTGCCCCTGCCACGCTGCAGCGACGCGGTAACTCTCGACACGCCGGCCGCGACGGGCCAAACCGTAGCTGTCTACGATCTCGGCGGCGGGACCTTCGACATCTCGATCCTGCGAATCGAAGAAGGCGTATTCCAGGTTCTGAGTACCGCCGGCGACACGCACCTCGGCGGCGACGATTTCGATCGCACCATTGTTCTTCTGGTGCAGCGCGAAGTCCGCGAGCAGTTCGGTGTTTCCATCGACTCGCCCGCGACACGCCAGGCCCTGCGAACGCTGGCCGAATCCGTGAAGGTCCGCCTGAGCGAGCAAGCAACTGCGGCGATCGAGCTGGACTTGGGTCAACAGCGCGTGTATCGGCGAACGATTACGCGCGACGAATTCGAGCAGCTTACGGTCGACCTGGTCAATCGCAGCCTCGCCCTGTGCGATCGCGCTCTGGCCGACGCGGGCCTGAAGCCGGGCGACCTGGAGCGTGTCATCCTGGTCGGTGGTTCGACGCGGATGCCGCTCGTGCGTCGGCGCGTCAGCGAGCACTTCGGCAAAGACCCGTACACTGCGCTGAATCCGGATGAAGTCGTCGCGCTGGGTGCGGCGATCCAGGCCGCGATTCTGGCCGGCGCCCATCCGGACATGCTGCTGCTGGACGTGACGCCGCTCTCGCTCGGCATCGAGACCATGGGTGGCGCGGTCAGCAAGCTGATCCTGCGGAACACAACCATCCCTTGCCGTGCCACCGAGATGTTTACAACTTTTGTGGATGGACAAACCGCCATCAAGCTGAATGTCTTACAGGGCGAACGCGAACTGGCGGCCGACTGCCGCAGCCTGGGCGATTTTGAGCTGCGCGACCTGCCGCCCATGCCGGCCGGCATCCCGAAAATCGAGGTCGAATTCCTGCTGGACGCCAACGGCATTCTGAACGTCTCGGCCAAGGAGCAGCGCAGCGGCAAGAAAGCCAGCATTCAGATCATCCCGAACCGCGGCCTGACGCGGGCCGAAGTCGAACGCATGACGCGTGAGAGCATCGCCCACGCCCAGGAAGACATCGACGCCCACCGCCGCATCGACCTGCTCAACCAGGTCGAATTCGACATCGCCAAGACTGAACAGATGCTGGCCCGCGTCGGCGATCAGCTCAACGAGGCCGAGCGGATCGCGATCGAAAAGCAAATCGCCGACCTGCGGCAATTCGCCAATGAGACTAAGGACCTCGACGAACTGCACCGCGCGTTGACCGCCTTCGGCCACAGTACTTTGCGGCTGGCCGAAATCGGCATTCGCGAGGCGCTGGTCGACCGGAGTCCCGGCAGCGCGGACCGCGGCTCGGACGACACGAACGCCGGCTGAAAAGTAGCTACTTCCAGATGAAGGTGCATTCGTGTTCCGCATTACATTCATCGACCCGGACAAGCACGAGCACGTGGTCGCGGTAGAGAGCCCTGGCGCCCCACACAGCGGCTACGGCCTGCCCGGCAGCCTGCTCGACATCGCCCTGGCCCATGGAGTGGACATCGACCACGCCTGCGGCGGCGCCTGCGCCTGCTCGACTTGCCACGTCATCATTCGCCAAGGCTACGGGGCCTGCAAACCGGCCGAAGAGGACGAGGAAGATCAACTCGACCAAGCCTACGGCCTGACCACACGCTCGCGTCTTGCTTGCCAATGCGTGCCGGACGGCAGCGCCGACCTGGTCGTCGAGATCCCACGCTGGAACCGCAACCTGGTCCGCGAATAGCGCCACTGATTAAGCTGCGGCGCTTATGTGAGATTCCCGGCGGCATTCGCCGGCGACACGCCCCGGCTCTGCTCTTTCGCGACGACACGCCATTCTGGCTCCCTTCACAGCAGAGAGAACATCTCGATCCCATGATCCCTGGGTCCCTTGATCCTGGCCCGCCCGACTGCGGATAATGTGCGCGGTTCAGTAACGGTGCGGTCGTGCTGAAGCGGCATAGCCAACTAATACTCGCGCTCTTGATCGTGGCGGATGCCGCGGCGATCGCCGTCGCTTGGCTGCTCAGTTATTGGCTGCGCTTCAACTACCTGCCGGTCGGTCCCGACAAAGCCATTCCCAGCCTGATGGACAAGTTCCTGCCCATGCTCGGGCCCGTCATCCTGGCTCACCTGATCGTCTTCGCACGCGTACACCTGTACCGCCCGCGACGCAGCGATCGCCCCTTCCGCGAAACGCGCGACATCATCAAGGCCTTTTGCGTCGCGATCGTCATCGTCATCGTCATCGACTACCTCATGCCCGAGAGCCACAAAATCTCCCGCGGCTTCGTCGCCACCTACGCGATCGTCGGAACGGCCTGCTTCGCCCTTTTCCGCGGAACCCTGCGCCTCACGCTGCAGGCCCTGCGCCGCCGCGGTTACAACCAGCGCTCGGCCGCCATCGTCGGTAGCGGCCGCAACGCACAGCGGCTTTTTCTGGCCCTGGAAAAGCACAATTGGACCGGGCTGCGGGTCGTGTATTTCGTTGACGAGCGACCAGCCGAGCGGTTAGGGACACTGCGCGGCGTTCCCGTGCGCGGCCCGCTTTCGGAACTGGCGCGCATCGTCGAGCAATATCCTGTCGATTCGATTTTCATCGCGCTGCAGGCGGACCAGGCGGACAAGGTCGATCAGCTCGTCCGCCAGCTCGGCACGTCGATGGCGGACATTCGAATTGTGCCCGAGTTCAACCCCTACCTCGCGATGCGTCCGGCCGTCAGCAACCTGGATGGCATTCCGATTCTGTCGTTGCGCGAGTCGCCGCTTTATGGCTCGAACGCCCTTGTCAAACGCGTCTTCGACCTGGTTATCGGCGCCATCTGCCTGGCCATTGCGGCCGTCCCGATGGGAATCATCGCGCTGGCCGTCAAACTGACCAGCCCTGGGCCGGTGCTGTACAAGCAGCGGCGTATGGGCTTGGACGGCCACGAGTTCACGATGCTGAAGTTCCGCACCATGCGGCCGGACGCGGAGGCGGAAACCGGCCCGGTCTGGGCGGACCGCGACGACGCCCGGCGCACGCCTTTGGGCAGCTTTCTGCGGCGTACGAGCCTGGACGAGCTGCCGCAGTTGTTCAATGTCCTGATCGGCGACATGTCGCTGGTCGGCCCGCGACCGGAACGGCCGGAGTTCATCAGTCAATTCCGTCAGCAGATCCCGCGCTACATGCTGCGGCACAAGATGAAGGCGGGGATGACCGGCTATGCCCAGGTGAAGGGGCTGCGCGGCAACACATCATTGAAGAAGCGCATCCAGCACGACGTGCATTACATCAATAACTGGAGCCTGGGCCTGGACCTAAAGATTCTGGCCCAAACGGTCGGCGGCGTCTGGTTCAGCCGACACGAAACCTGAACTCAGGGCCCGCGTCGGTACCGAAGCGCGGATTTCCCAAACGGGTATAGAGGGCCGAGTAAAAGAAAGCGCGCCGAGCCGTTCCCCCCGGGGGACGGCCCGGTCGCGCTCGTGACAGTCGCCGCCTGTGGCCGGGAGAGAGGCGACCATCGTGTTCCAACCTATAGAACGTAAACTGCGCGCGTTTCTTACAAAGAAATGGGCGAGAATTTTTGCCGGCTTTAGCGCCAAAGCCGCAAGTCATTTCTATACAAGAAGATATGGCCCATCGCTTGCTAAAAATTTTTTTGGTGCCGCCTGATGGGTACATCCGCCGCGCATAACCTGGCCTGCCGCCAATCTGCTACGACTTCCGGCACCGTGTAGGGTGCGTCCCCCAATGGATGGCAACGCTGCTTCTTGCAGTCACGTGCGGGCGATTGCTTGTAATAGCTTTCCGGTCTGCTACAGAACTGCATGCGGCCGGCGGAGGGCGCATCCCGATAGGCATGCCCGCGCTTAGCGCTTGGGCATGGCACCCGGCGCTGGGACATGGCGCTCGGCATGGCAACCGACACGCCAGCGCATAGCGCTCGCACATGGCACCCGGGGCGCAGCTTCGCTGCCTCGTTGCATGTCCGCTGGGGGCGACTCGTTGGGGCGAGTTGCCTCTCGCCTTCTTTAGCTCGTCAGGTCTTTCACCGTCACCCCCTTAAGCTGCTTGCGCGCGAATTCCGCCACCTGCACACAAGCCTTCTCGACCGCGCTGCGCGCGCTCTCCATGCCCGAAACCTGCTGCCGAACCGCAACGTCCCCCTCGATCGGCCCATCGATCGCTTCGATGATTTCGAGCAAGCTGATGTCCTCCGGCGGCCTGCGCAGCCGGAATCCGCCGGATGGACCGCGCTCGCTGGCAAGAATGCGCGAACGCACCAGTTGCTGCAGAATCTTCAGCAGCCGGCCGGTCGGCATGCCGCACGATTCGGCTATTTCCCGTCCCTGAAGGGGAGTACCGTCGCCATGCTCCGAGAGATAGACGACTGCAAAAACGGCGTACGATGAGGCTCTTCCTAAACGCATCAGCTCACATCCTCCACCCGCGGGCGCTCACCCTTCGCCAGCCGGGCTTGACATCGACTCGACCCGCGCAATTCGGCCTCACACCATCCTAATTTGCGAGCCGCGAGGAGCGCTTCGGTCGTGTCGCACAGATCGCGTCGCCCGCCCAGGCGTACCGGCCCGAAAAAACCATTCAATCGACTTATCTTCGCCGCAATATGGCCGCCCGTCAAGCCGAAACATTGGCGACCTGAGTTGGCGGAATTTCGTACGCCCCGGAAGGTCTCCATATGGTTGCGGGGCAACGAACCTTTGGACGTTTCGCTAGAACTCCGGGGCGACACGCCCCGGCTCTGCTCTCTTGATGAGGCGACACGCCCCGGCTGCGCTGTCTGCACTGGCGGAGTGCCGGCTCCGCTCTCTTGATCTTCATCCGGCATATCGCATCACCTACCGACTTGTGAGTCCTATAATTCTGTGGCGGTTTTAACGCGTGCAAAACGACAATACCCGGCGGAATGGGAGGCGCGCATGCCACGACTAAATGCAACACGCAGTCGCACGCACCCCCGCGTTCGCTTCGGAACGCAAGAGGCGGTGTTTGACCTACAACTCGCGGCTCGAGCGCTGTTGACCGAGCCGACGTCAGGTCATCATGGGCACCGGCAAATGGCCCTGTTCAAACATGGGCCGATGACCTTGGCGCTGTACCTCTTCGAACCAGGTTCGAAGTTGCCCAATCATGTAGTTGATGGTCCTATAATTCTGCACGTACTCGAGGGAGCAGTGGCAATCCACACCAGTTCCTCAGACTATCAGCTATCCGCGGGCCAACTGCTGCGCTTGGCGCCCCGCGTCGAGCACGACATCTCCGCGATTCAAGAAAGCCGGCTACTGCTGACCTTTTGCCTCGAAGGACCGGACTCTCACCGCATATGAAGGTAGCAGAGCCTCAATATTGCTGTGCTCGATTACTGCACCTCGAATTGCCGCGTCAGCCGGTCTCGCTGCTTTGCGAGCCATTCCGCCTTCCGGCGCACCATCTTCAGTACGCCGAACCCGGTCAGATGGCCGAAAGACCCCGTTTCAGCGATGGGCAGCACTGCTTCAGCTATTAGAGATTCAATCATCAAATCCGTGATTGCTGAGCACTGGGCCGACGATCCGTTGGCGCGCAGGCCGTAGCCCGCCCAGAACCGCTGCATCCGTGCTTCATCAAACGCGCTCGGCCACTCATCCGGGCCGGCATGCGTCCGCAGGATCGAAAACTGAAGCAGGCCGTTGGCAACATCCAGAATCGGCGGCTGCAAACGGGCGGAGTCGAGGTCAAGCACGGCCGCCAGGCGCCCCTCGCGGAAAAGCAGATTGCCGGGATGCCAATCGCCGTGAATTATGCGTCTGGCCCAGCCGTCCGCCCCGCAGCGTGTGACGCGTTCGGCCGCCGCGTCGTAGCGCTCGTACAGGTCCTGGACGAGCGTCAGCAACTCAGCCTCATGTCCTATGACCGAGTCATGTCCGGCGGTAGTCGCGGGAATGGCGTTCAGCGCCTGGCGCACCGTGGGGCAATCGTGGTACGCCCCGGCCGGCGAGGCCCACTCCGTCTGAAACGCCCGCACCTCGTCGTGAAATTGCCGCAGTAGTTCACCGGCCTGCTGAGTCTGATCGAGCGACCCGTTGTAGCGCTCGCCGACGATGTATTCGAACATCTCGTAAGTCGCGCCATTGAGCTGCAGCAGCGAATTCTGGTCGTCGCGCGTACCGATCAAAGCCGGCACCGGGAACCGCCGCTCCCGCAAGTACGTCAGCAGGACATGCGTGAACGCCACTCGGAACGGGTCATCCTGCCCGGCCGCTCGCTTCTTGAGCAGGAACTGCCGCCCGTCAGCCGCGCATAGCAACAGCTTCGGCGAGTGCCGCGAACCGCGCGGGAAATCGCGCGCGCTGGCGATAACCCCCACATCGTAGTGGCTGAGCACAACAGCCAATTCGCCGGGGCTGAATTGCGCGCGCCGGGCAGTCGTTATCCTGGCAGCCATTATCTAACCTACGGCGGCCTCGCGCCGGGCAGTCATTAGCTCACGTACGGCGGCGGGATTTAACCAGCGACCGGCGGGCTCGCACCGATAATGCGGAGCATCTTAAGCCGACCACCCGTCCAAGCAAGCCGAACCTTCTCGCCATCGTGCCAAGCGGTTCCGCCGTGACGCGCGGAGCTGGGCTGAAGCTCAAATTGAAGCTTGGGGGGTGAAGTTCGAGCGAAGACGGGCTGGAACCAGGTGAAGGTGGTGCGGAGCCGTGGTTAACCTTGGGTGCCATGCCCAAGCGCCGAGCGCGGGCACGCCCTTTCGCGGAAACGCAAGCGCGGAGTCGGGAACGATTCTTGCTTGCGACGAATGGTTCCAGCCAGCGAGGGACGGAATTGACAGTCCCCCGCCCAGGCGATAGCGTCGGCCGTTTCTTTTTTTTTGATTCGGCCGCAGGGGCTGAAGGCTGAAGGTTCAAGGAATTTTCGATGAGCATTAGCCAGATCGGCAGGACTATCGGCGAGTCGGTCACTCTCAAGCTGAATGAGAAGGCCGCGATTCTGCGCGCCAAGGGCGACCCGGTGATTCACCTGGGCGGCGGCGAACCCAAGAGCAAGCCGCCCATGGACGCGTTGGTGGCGGCGGCCGGCTTGTTGAACTCGGGCGAAGTCCGCTACACGCCCGCGGACGGCATCCCGGCGTTGAAGCAGGCGATCATCCGCTACACGGAAGAGTTCTATAACCGGGTGGTGGAACCCGAAAACGTGATGGCCTCGGGCGGGGCGAAGCAGGCGATCATGTGCGCCTTGCAGGCGATCCTGAATCCGCAGGAGGAGGTCGTCTACCCGGTCCCGTACTGGGTGAGCTACCCGGAGATGGCCAAGCTGTGCGGCGCCCGAGGTGTACCGGTGATGCCCGAGGACGGCAGCTTCTACCCACGCATCCAGGACATCGAGCGGGCGTGCGGCTCATACACGAAGGCCGTCATCATCAACAGTCCGAATAACCCCTCGGGCGCGATGTACTCGGAGCAGTTCATCGCCGACATCGTCGAGTTCTGCGAGAAGCGCGACCTGTACCTGATCATGGACGACATCTATCACCGCCTGATCTTCGACGGCCGCAAGCCCATCAACTGCTGGAACTACGTCAAGGACAAGAGCGAGAACTCGAAGCTGATCATCATCAACGGCGTGTCCAAGCAGTACGCCATGACGGGCTTCCGCATCGGCTGGGCGGTCGCCAACAAGAAGCTGATCGAGGTCATGCGGAACATTCAGAGCCACCAGACCTCAGGCCCGTCGGTGCTGCTGCAAGCGGCGGCCGCGGCGGCGCTGAACGGCATTCAATCGAGCATCGAGAGCCTGCGCACGACGCTGGAAAACAATCGCAACGTGCTGATCGACCGGCTGAAGTCTTTCGACGGGGTGAAGGTGAACAAGCCGGACGGGACGTTCTACAGCTTTGCGGACTTCAGCGCCTACAACAAGAATTCGACGCAACTGGCCGAGTTCCTGCTGAACAAGGTGCAGGTGGTGGTGGTGCCAGGCGTCGAATTCGGCGCCGAGGGTTACCTGCGCATCAGCTACTGCGGCACGATCAAGGACATCACCGAAGGCATCGAGCGTATGAAGTGGGCGCTGGATCCGAACGCGCCCAACGAGCTCTACATCGGAATGCGGAAGTTGGTGAGAGATTGGTAACGGCACCGGTTTTGAGGTCGCAATTTGCGACCTTAGAGCCGGGTCAGTTTGAGGTGGCAGATTGGCACCTCAAAACACCCCGGGTCCTAAGCGAAAGCTAACAGCCGCCCGGAGCGGCTTTTGCGGAGCAAGCGATGAAGTATCTCGAGTTCGAAACACCCGCATCCAAGCAGGCCGGCGAGCTGGCCAGCGACTATAAGCTTAAGAACCACGGCCTCGACTATCTCGACCGCGTGTTCTGGAACCTGCCCGTGCCGGCCCTGGTGGAAGAGGCCATCTTCCGCGGCGAAGGCCACATGGTGGCTGGCGGCCCGTTCATCGTGAACACGGGCAAATGGAGCGCCCGTGCCGCGGCCGACAAGTACATCGTCAAAGAGCCGGAAAACGAAAACCGCATCTGGTGGGGCGAGTACAACCGGCCCGCCAGCCTCGGCACGTTCAACAGTATTCTCGTGCGGCTGCAGGCATTCCTGCAGGGCGAGGAGCTGTTCGTGCAGGACTGCTTCGCCGGGGCTGACCCGGCCTACCGCATGCCTATCCGCGTCATCACCGAAAAGGCCTGGCACAGCCACTTTGCGCGGAACATGTTCATCACCACCGACAACCGTGACGAGCTCAAGCGGCACGTGCCCGAATTTACGATCATCGCCCTGCCGTCCTTCAAGGTTGATCCGCGCATCGACGGCACGCGCACCGAAACCGCCATCATGCTCAACTTCGCCGAGAAGCTGGGCATCATCGCCAACACCGGCTACGGCGGCGAAATCAAGAAGGGCGTCTTCACCATCATGAACTACCTGCTCCCCATGCAGGGCGTGATGGCCATGCACTGCTCCGCCAACGTCGGCGATGCCGGCGACGTGGCCCTGTTCTTCGGCCTGTCCGGCACGGGCAAGACCACGCTCTCGGCCGACCCCAAGCGCCGCTTGATCGGCGACGACGAGCACGGCTGGAGCGATGAGGGCGTCTTCAACTTCGAGGGCGGCTGCTACGCCAAAGTCATTCGCCTGTCAGCCGAGCATGAGCCGCAGATTTGGCAGGCGGCCCACTCGTTCGGCACGATACTCGAGAACGTCGCTTGGGATCCTGCTTCGCGGCGGATTGACCTCGACAGCGACATCATGACCGAGAATACACGGGCCTCGTACCCGGTCAGCCTGATCCCCGGCGTTGTGCCCGAAGGCTACGTCAAGAGCCACCCGAAGAACGTCATCTTCCTGACCTGCGACGCCCAGGGCGTGATGCCGCCGATCGCCCGCCTGGACGCGAACCAGGCCATGTACCACTTCATCAGCGGTTACACCGCCAAGATCGCGGGCACCGAAATCGGCCTGGGCATCGAGCCGCAGATTACTTTCAGCGCCTGCTTTGGCGCCCCGTTCATGGTTCACCACCCGTTCTACTACGCCAAGCTGCTGGCCGACAAGATGGCCAAGCACAAGTGCAACTGCTGGCTGGTGAACACCGGCTGGGTCGGCGGGCGTTTCGGCGTCGGCAAGCGCATCAGCATCCGCCACACGCGCAACCTGCTGAACGCGGCCCTGGAAGGCAAGCTGGTCGAGGTGAAATACCGCAAGGACAAGCTCTTCGGCTTCGATGTGCCGCTGAGCTGCCCGGACGTGCCGGACGATGTGCTCGAGCCGTCCACCGCCTGGGGCAACAAGGACGACTACTGGAAGACCTACGACGGCTTGGCGGCCCGCTACATTGAGAATTTCAAGCTCTACAAGGAAGGCTGCCCGCCGGAAGTAGCCGCGGCGGGCCCGAAGCGGCTGTCGAATCGGTAGTAGCGATAGTGTTTTGCGCATAGCGCGGCGTTGACGCACTCGCCGGCCGGGTACAATGGGCCCGCAATGGAGGCGATGGTCGGCGAGCAGGGGCTCTGCGTTTCTGCAACAGCGCGGGAGGTGCGCCGCGCTCCCCGTTTTGTCAGGCTGCTTTGTCTGCTCGCCCTGCTGGGCGTAGTTTGGTTATTCGCGCGCGCCGGCAACACGACCGCCAAGTCGGGCTGGCCGGATTTCGAGTTTTTCTATAAGGCTGGAGCGAGTCTGCTGGAGCGGGGGAGCCTGGATGCGGGCTACGACCTGGCGCCCGGGGGGCAGGTGCAAGCACGTGGGCGGCTGGACTGGTACCTGCCGTTCACTTCGCGTTTGATGACGCTGCTGGCGTGGATGCCGCAGCGGCAGGCGGGCCAAGTCTGGCTGGCGCTGAACGTGGTGGCGCTGCTGGCGACGGTTCGGCTGGTGGGGCGGCACTTTACTGGGCTGCCGGCGCCGGACTGGGCGGTCACGCAGTTGTTGCCGGTTGCAGCGCTGGCGCTGTTCTGGTGGTGGGAGTTCCGGCTGCTTCAGATCAATAATTTGACCCTGCTGCTGATGGTGGGGAGCTTTGTGAGCTGGCGCTCGGGACGCCCCAAGACGGCGGGGCTGTGGCTCGGGCTGGCGGTGCTGATCAAGATCGTGCCGCTGCTGCTGGTGGTATGGTTCGTGTTAAAGCGCCAGTTCCGGACGGTGGCGGCGGCGCTGGCGACGATCGTGCTGGCCGGACCGGTGGCGGACGCGGTGGTGTTTGGCGCGAGCGATGCTGCTGACATTTACCGCTCGTGGGTGCGCGCGGCAGTACATGAGGCATCGCATAGCGGGCTCATAGCGGCGCAGCGCGAGATGGATTGGCGTAATCAGGGGATGGGGGCGGTGATGTGCCGCTGGCTGCACCCGACGAACTACAACACGCGCTTCGACAACGATCCGCGGCAGAGGCCGGCGCCCGAGGTTTATCGGCTGAACGTGGCCAACCTGTCGCGGCAGCAGGTTAGCGCGGTGGTGCTGGTCATCGAGGGGCTGCTGTTGGGGGGGCTATTGTGGCTGGGGCGGCGCGGGGCGCCGGGACCGAATGAGTGGGCGCTGCGTGTGGAGTGGGCGCTGTTCATAACGGCGATGCTGTGGTTCATGCCCGTAATGCGCAGTTATCACGTAATTTGGGCGTATCCGTTGGTGGCATTGTTGGCGGGGGCGATTCACCATCATGGCGTGGAGCACTGGTGGTCGTTGATTGCGTGGGCGGCGCTACTGGGGCTGGTGGGCAGCCAGGCCACTGCGGTGTGGATGGAATCGGGGGCTGGCGGAGCAATTCTGGGCGCGGTGCTGGGGCTGGGCGTGCCGGCAGTGCTGTTGCGGCGGCGCGTAGGGGGAGCAGTGCGAAGTAAAGAGTCGGAACGTTAGAAGGCGTGTCCGCGCGGCGGAAGCTGCGTCGTGCGACCACCGCGCGGCGGGGTGGTAGGTACGGAAGCGAAGAGTTTCGGATCGGCGGCTCGTGATTGCTGCGTACGGCGGAATGCGGCGACGGCCGGATGCTGCGTGGAATGCCCGCGCGCGGCGTGCGCGGTTGCATGAGAGTAGTGGCGCGGGCATCGGCTCCCCAGCAGCACCCGACCGCCGCAGCGTTCCGCGGACGGTGCGGGTGGGCGTGGGTGTTTGGACCGAAGCTTCCGTTGTTGCACTGCTTGAAGTTGCGGCGCAGGGTACGGGGCGGCGTGCGCGTTTGCACTGCTTGAAGCTGCGCTTTCAAGCAGTGGCACACGGGGCGCTTCAGGCCGTGGCACACCGAGTGATAGATGTTCTATGGGCTGGACAAAGTGCGCTGACAACGTAATACTCGTTTTGTTCTAGGGAAGTGTGCTTCCCTTGAAGACGCTGACTTAGGCCGCAACGCGTGCTTCCCTTGAAGGAGCTGACTCATGCCGCAACGCCGCCGACCACAGATCAACTTCCAAGTCGATGACGCTCTGAAGATGCTGTACGAAGAGGCCCGGGCGCATGGTCACTGGGTGACGCGCCTGTGCGCCGCGGGCTTTCTGCTGATGGTGGAAGACCCGAAAGCCCGCACCCGGGCGATCAACCGCTTGCGCGACTGGGAAACCGAATATGCGCGCGCTTCGGCAAGCCAGATTCGGGCCTTTGTGGAAGGAGCTGAATCCGCGATGCAGCGCGGCGCTCGAGGTAGTCGGCCAGCCCCGACAGCTCGCCCGGCGAAAAAAAAGGCAAAGCGAGGCTGATGCGGCCGAGCTGAGTTTCGAGTTTCAAGCTGCGCGTTTCGAGTTCCAGCCTTTGGCAGGGGCGGTCAGAGGTCTGGTACACATAGGCGTATGTCCGGAGTTGGGGGTTTTCGGCTTGGCAAGCCGCGCGTTCACAAACCGATCCCACATTGAATGAGCGGCTACAAGCCGGTCCCACACTGCAAACAGGTCCTGGAGGCGGTTGGGTTTTGAGTTTCGGATTACGAGTTTCGCGAACAGACGAGCGCTTTGGTTTGGTCTGTTTGTGTGACATGTTTGCCTCCTTGAGCCTAAGAGTGGCTCGACGAGCACGCTGATTAGCGAGTCAAGCGTCACACGAGCCGCACGCCGATCCGTGGCGTCCGATTCCCTGGCCAGCCAGGCCCGCGAGTTCGAGGTGGCATTCGCCCGAGCGAATCTGCTATTAGTGTACGGTAGTTGTTAGGGTAATGCAAGGGGCGCGCGGAAATTTTTTTGGCGGCCGGAGAAATAGGGCCTATAGGACCTGTTTACTCCGCGGGTGCGCCGTGGTCCTGGGGGCGGGCGCCGGTTTACAGCTCTGGCCCGCCGTCGTAGCGGCCGTAGACGCCTTCCAGCGTGTGCATCATCTCGCCTACCGTCGCCATGGCCTCGGACGCCTCGATCAACGCCGGCATTACGTTTTCACCGCTGGCCGCGGCCTCGCGCAGTGCCTTCAGCGCCTTGGCGTGGCGTTCGCGGCTGGCCGGGTCGGCGTCGCGGCGGGACTTCAACTCCTTCAGCCGCGCGACCTGTTCGCGTTCGACCTCTTCGTCGATCTTGAGCACCGGGATGCGCTCGTAGTCCTTCTCGACGTACTTGTTGACGCCGATCATGACTCGCTCGCCACGATCGAATTCGGCCCCGTAGCGAGCGGACGAGTCGGCGATCGCACGGCGGAAGTAGCCGGCCTCGGTCGCGGGCAGGACGCCGCCGAAGCGGTTGTAAATCTCGTCGATGATGGCCTGCGCGCGGGCCTGCACCTCGTTCGTCAGGCTCTCGATAAAGAAGCTGCCGCCCAGCGGATCGACGGTGCGCGTGACGCCGGTTTCTTCCGCGATGATCTGCTGCGTGCGGAGGGCGATCTTGACCGCGTTCTCGGTGGGCAGCGCCAGCGTCTCGTCCATGCTGTTGGTGTGCAGGCTCTGCGTGCCGCCCAAAACCGCGGCCAGGGCCTGGTACGCAACGCGGATAATGTTGACCATCGGCTGCTGCTCGGTCAGCGAGACGCCGGCCGTCTGGCAGTGGCAGCGGCACCATAGGCTGCGTTCGTTCTTGGCCCCGAAGCGGTCGCGCATGATGGTCGCCCACAAGCGGCGCGCCGCGCGGATTTTGGCGATTTCCTCGAAGAACTCGTTGTGGACGTCCCAGAAGTAGCTCAGGCGTGGAGCGAAAGCATCCACGTCCAAACCGCGCTTGATCGACTCTTCGGTATAGCACATGCCGTCGGCGATCGTGAACGCCAGTTCCTGCGGGGCCGTCGCGCCGGCTTCGCGAATGTGATAGCCACTGATGCTGACGGTGTTCCACTGCGGCAGGTGCTGCGTGCAATACTCGATAGTGTCGATTACGAGCTTGACACTGGGCGAAGGCGGAAAGACGAATTCGTTCTGAGCGTGAAACTCCTTGAGGATGTCGTTCTGCAGCGTGCCGCGCAGCCGGTCGAGCGCTACGCCCTGTGAACGCGCCACGCAGATGTAGAACGCCAACAGGATTGCGGCCGGGGCATTGATGGTCATGCTGGTGCTGACCTCGCCCAGGTTGATCCCGTCGAAGAGGACTTTCATATCCTCCAGCGAGCTGATGGCCACGCCGCACTTGCCGACCTCGCCCAAGGAGAGCGGATCATCCGAGTCGCGGCCCATGAGCGTGGGCAGGTCAAACGCGGTCGACAGCCCGGTCTGCCCGTGTTCGAGCAGGTACTTGAAGCGCTCGTTGGTGTGCCGCGCGTTGCCCATGCCGGCGAACTGGCGCATAGTCCAAATTCGGCCGCGGTACATGTCCTTGTGCATCCCGCGGAGGTAGGGGAACTCGCCGGGGAGGCCCAACTGCTGGAGGACCTCCAGGCCGATGTCATCCAGAGTGTACAGCGACTTGATCGGGATGCCGGACATCGTGGTCGGGTCGCCGTTGCGGCGCGCCTCGGGCGGCGCGGCGTTGTCGGCGGCCAGCGGCGTAGTCGCGCCTAGTCGAGCTACTTTGCAGCTCATGTAAACATCTCCTGCCCGGTGTGTAGGTTCGTCCCGCACGGCGACTGGCCGTGGCAGGTGCCCGCACGTGCGATCGCGCGGATAGACCTCTGGAATTCAGTGGCTGCCATTCTATCCGATTTAAGCGGGCCAACAAAACCTGGCAAGCACGCTGCCTGCCCCCGCTCTTTTTGGGGAGGCGGCGGATTGCGGCCTCGCCGCGGCTGCTTTAGAACTTCACCTGGTGCAGAAATTGTCCCTGTTCAGATTGCCCAAGCCGACCAGTATGACGCTCAACCTGGCCCCCATGGTTGACGTTCTGATGTGTCTGATCATCTTCTTCCTGCTGGCGAGTAAGCTGGTCACCGCCGAGCACTTTCCGGTCAAGCTGCCGTGGGCCGTGGCGGCGCGGGAGGTTGAGACGCACGACCTCGGGGCGCGGGTCACGATAAACGTGCGCCGGGCGGACGGGGCGGATGAGCACGCCGAATATGTGGTTGTCGATTGGACCGGGCGGGATATCGCCGAGCGCGTGCTCCAGCCGGGCGAGTTGGTTGGCTTGCTGCGCAGCCGGGCGGCCCGGGCTGCGGCCGAAAACCAGCCGGTGCGCTGCGTCATTCGCGCAGACGAAGACGTGCAATACCAACACGTCGAGACGGTGCTGCGGGCCTGCGGCCTGGCAAAGGTTGGCAACATCGTTTTCAGCGTGAATAAGGGCAGTCAGCCGGAGGCCGCGTCTGTCATGCCCCTGGGCGTCGAGGGGGGTGGCTGATGCGGCGTTTCGAGCCGGCACGCGACTTCGCCCCTAATCTGGCACCCATGGTGGACGTGATCATGGTGCTGCTGGTCTTTTTCCTACTCGGGGCGTCGTTGAACCTCGTCAAGCAGGGTGTGTTGCAGACTGAGCTGGATCCGCGCAGCGGCCCCGGCGGCGGCGCGGCTGTCGAAGTTAATCCGCGCATCCGTATCGCACTGCGAGCGGCGGGCGACGCGCAGGGGGCCGGGGTCGAACCCGACGCCCCGCGCATCCTCCTCATGGATGATGCGCTGCCGGAGAACACGTTTGAGAGTTTGCGGAGCGTCTTGCTCGAAAAACGTCGTGCCGGCGCGGACCCAGACAACATGGTGGTTATAGGAGCGGATACCACCGTCCGCTGGCGATACGTCGTCTCAGCCATGGACGCTGCCGTGCAGGCGGGCTTCAAGAACGTGCAGTTCGCGGTCAGCTTCCGCGCGGAGGATGCGGCGGAGCGATGAGCGGCTTCGAGTTTCGAGGTTTGAGCTACAGGTTACTGCGCATCCTGCTGCTTGTTGGACTCTGCGTGAGCAGCAGTGCTCGGGCGGAGCCAACGGAATTGCCGGCCGACCTCCTTCAGGCGGTGCAAGACGGGCGGCCGGAGGTTCTAGCGGCGCGGTTCGGGGAGACGAGCCGGCCCGAAGAATGCCGTCTGCTGGCGCAGGCCTACGCCAACCAGGCGCGGCGCGTGGTTGACGCGACCGGGCGTTCCCAAGCTTGCCAAAGATCGGCCGAGTGGTACGAGCGCTGGATTGCGGCTGTTGACGAGGCCGCCAAGGGTGATACATCGCCGCAGACCTTGCTCGACCAGGCTGCCGCGCGCCTGGAATACGCGGGCATGGTGATGAACCTGCAAGCGGCCGGCGAGTTGGACCGGTTTGAGATTACGGCGGGGCAACAGGGCGATCGGGCGAAGCTGCTGGCGTGGCTGGGAACCGCGCGCATTCAATGCCGGCGCGCCGGGCTGCTGATCGAGCCGCTGTACGGCGCGCTGCGACAGCGTGAAGACGAATTTCTGGCGGTCGGCATCTACGACAGCATCGTGCAAACGAAGTTCGATGCGGAATTCAATGACGCCTGGGCGGGCTACTACTGCGCGGTGTTGGACGAACGCAACCAGCAGGCGCGGCTCGAAGCGATGAGTGACGCCGAAAACGCCTTTCGAATGCTGGTTGAGGGCGGCCGGGCCCAGCAGGCGCGGGGCCGCTGCTTGTTGGGCCTGGCGATGGCGCAGCGCGAATTGCAGCGTCTTGGCGAGGCCGAGCGGAATTTCGCCGCGGCGCTCAAGGCCGAATCTGCCCCCTTGGAGGCGGCGCGCATCAGGTATGAGTGGGCGCGGTGTCATCTGGCCGGCGGCAAGTTCGCCGAGGCGCGCGCGGTGCTGCGGCCGCTATTGGAATTGGCGACGGCCGAGCCCTCGCCGGAGCAGCAGGTGGTGCAGTTTTACATCAACCTGGCTCGTCTATGGGACGCAAACAGCTATCTGCTGGAGGCACGGGCTCTGGAAGCGGAGGCGGGCGGCGCCGGGAGCGATCCCGCTCTGCGCCAGCAGGCTCAGCAGGCGCGCGAGATCGCGTTGCGGAAATTTGAGGTGATGGCGGCCCGTGGCGGTCCTTGGCCCGCGCTGGTTCAGCTCTACATAGGGGCAAGCATCGACTTAAACGCCGATCCGCAACGGCTCTCACCGGGCGAGTTGCTCTATGCAGCGCGCCACTTTGCAGATGCCGGGCAGTTGGAGGAAGCGCGGCAACGGCTGGAGGCGGCGCTGTGGCGGCCCGAGTTCGCGTTGCAAAAATCCGGAACCGGCGAGCCACGGGGCGCCGCGCCTGGCGTCAGCTCAGAGACACGCGAACTTGTAGGCCAGCTTTTGTTCGAATTAGCCAAGTGCTATTACTGCTTGGACCGGCCGGTTGACGCGGCCGAGACGTTTGACGTGCTGGCGCGCGAGTATCGCAGCCACCGATTGGCTCCGCAGGCCGCCACTTTCGCCTATCAGCTCTGGGCCGAGGTCGCCCAGAGCAGCCGAAGCCGGTCCGCTTATGAACGGCTGGCTGAGACGCTTGTGAACCTGATTCAGAGTTTCGCCGATCACCCGCAGCGGCAACGGGCTGCGTGGCTGTTGCCGGTGACGTGGCAAGCGGCGGGGCGTTATGCGGCGGCGGCGGATGAGTTTGCCAAGGTGGGCCGCGATTCGCAGTACTGGGAAGAGGCACAGGGCCGGCTGCGCGTTTGCCGACGATTGGCCCTGGAGCAGCGGCGGGGAGAGCTTTCCGGAGCGGAGTTCCAGAGGCAGGCCCGCGCACTGGCGGACGAGTTGATCGCTTACGCCGACCAGGCGCTGCAGCGTGCGACGGCCGCGGCAGGCGATGCGGAGCAGGCTCGGAGTTGGTCGGCTGAAGCGCGGGTGAACGCGGCGGAATTGCTGGTGGGGCAAGATGATGAGGCGGCGCTGGCGGCGCTCGAGAGGTTCGACGAGCAATATCCGCATGACGAGCGCGTGGGCCGCGTGTTGGCGGTGCGTATCCGCGCCCTGCGCGGCTTGAAGCGCTTCGACGAGGCGGCGCGTGTGCTGGGGCGGTACCTGAAGGCCGTTTCCGCCGAACAGAGCGGGCCGGTGCTGAACCTGCTGACGCGCGGCATGCAGGAGGAAGTAGAGCGCCTGACGCTGGAAGGCGAGATCGACGCGGCGCGGCGGCTGGCGCTTGAGTCGTTGCCGGCCTTTGAGCAGCTTGAGAGATGGGTGCGGCAGGAGCCGTCGCGGGCCGCGGCCGTCGCGCCGGCGACTCTGGCCCGCGCGCAGATGCTGTACACGGCCGGCGAATTGGAGCAAGCGCGCGAGCTGTTGGTTGAGATCCTGGCGAATGACGCTCATACCGGACACGCACAACGGCTGCTCGCGCTGGTGCTGACGGAGCAGCTTCCACCGCCCGGTTCGGCCGCGGGTGCTGCTCAACTCAGAGCCGATGGTGCGGAAGTGGGAGCCGATTCCGCGCAAGGCAGAGCCGATTCCGAGCAGCTCAGAGCCGCTCAAGAGGCTTGGGCAATCCTGCTGAAGGATTCCGGCCTGCGGCAGCGCTCGCCGGAACACTATTGGGAAGCGCGGTACAACTGGCTGGCGTTGCTGCTGCGACAGGGCAAAGCGGCCGAGGTGGAACGGGCCATCGACCAGGAGCAGGTCTGGTACCCGGCGCTGGGCGGTGCGAATTGGCGGGAGAAGCTGCTCAGGCTGCGGGATGAGGCTCGTTCGCTGTCGTTGAAGGGGGAGTGAGGCGCCCTGCCGGGCGCTGAAGCTGCCCTTCCTGGAACGGCTGGAGCGGCTCTTGGTGCTGGCCGTCCGGTCGGCTCAGGTTATAATGCCATTCGGTTGGCGATGCTGCCGCCGGCCGTGACGATGCGGTCGCCGGCTGTGGCCTATGCGGGCGTAGCTCAATTGGTAGAGCATCAGCCTTCCAAGCTGAATGTTGCCGGTTCGAACCCGGTCGCCCGCTTTAAACGCAAACCTGACCAAGCTGCATAGTTAGTAGCGACTCGTCGGCACGACGGGGTCACAGAGCGGAGCCGGGGTGTGTCGCCCCCGGACTGCTAGCATTGCTTGAAGCTGCGCTTTCAAGCAACGGCACACACACGACGTGCCCTCACATGCGACGCTTTGCGCTGCTCAACGACTCATTTCGCCGCTCGTCGAGTGCGCGCGCCACTTAACGGGCTACTGCGCTGCTTCCTTCAGTATTGTCTCCAGCACCGGCTGGTCGCCTAGTTCCCAGCGCGGGATGTGGCGGCCGTTGACGAAGATGGTCGGGATCGAGTGCAGGCCGGGCGGCGTGCCGTAGCGCAGCACCGGCAGCTTTTTGGCCGCATCGATGTCGTCCTGGATGTTGTCCTGCACCTCTGACTGCTCCATGGCCGCCAGCAGCATGGCCGCGCCGAAGCCCAACTCGGCAGCCGCGGCCGAGAGGCTTTCTTCCGTCAAGTCCTGGCGATGCTCGAACAGCCAGGTGTGCATTTTCCAGTAGCCCTCATTGCCGCCCAGGCTTCCGGCGGCCTCGGCGGCCTTGGCGGCCAGGCAGGCGTTCGGGAAGCGGCGGTCCTTGAGGTTCGGGTTGCAGTCGGAGTTGAATGGATAGTGCCGGTACGTGTAGCGCACGTTGTTGTGTTGGGCGACGAACTGGCGAATGACTGTATCGGCGCGCGAGGTGTAGTGTTCCTGGTAGTCGCCCCACAAGACGATCTCTACCGGCGCGTCTGGCGTGCCCAGTGTCCAGGCCTGTTTATCGGAAGGCAAATTGATCTGTTTACCGTCGCGCCAGTCGGCAACGTACTTCTCAAACGCCATCGGCGGCTGATCGTAGGCGGCGGAGCGCGGCGGCGGGTTGGTGGCGGCCACCTGCTCAACCGTGCGGATCAGGGCGTTGGGCGCCATCCAGCCCTTCAATTCCACGCCGTTGATGAAGATCATCGGCGTGAAATACAGGCCGAGCTGCTTGCCCTCGAGCGCGTCGGCCTTGATCACCTCCAGAATCTGGGGACTTCCCATCGTGTCCCCAAAACCGGCCGGATCGTAGCCGAACTCGCGAATGGCCGTCTCAAGTTCCTCGAGGTTCTGGAATTCGCCGCGGCGCTCGAACAGCCAGACGTGCATTTTCCAGAAGCCTTCGGGTCCCCAGAGCTTGCCGGCCGCTTCGGCGGCGCGGGCGGCCCAGCAGGCGTTGGGGTGCAGGGTTTTAGCGGCGCCGGGATTGCAGTCGGCATTGAATGGGAAGTGCTTGATTGAAATCGAGATATCGTCGCGCGTTTCGTAGAGTTTGACGAGTTGTCTTTCAATGTTGTAGCAGTCCCGGCACTGATAGTCAGTGAAGCAAACGATGCGGATCGGCGCTTCGGCCGGGCCGACGCGATAGCGGCCGGTAAACATGGGCGGGCCGGTATCAGGCGAGGCGTCGGGCGCAGGCTCAACCTGCTCTGGTTGCGGGGCGGCCGCGACGGGCGCTTCCGGGGGCTGACCTGGAGACGGCCGCTGTGGCCTCTGTGCGCCCGCGCTATCAGGAGGCGTGGCGTCCGGAGGCTGCGATGGAGCCGGGGCCGGCGAAGGGGTCGGTCCCGACACGATCTGGCGGGAGCGTTCGATGATTTCCTGCGCCGCGGCGGAGCGGTCCTGCTCGGCCCGTTCGGCGACCGCGGCACGGTGCGAGGCATCCCAAATGCCGAGTGCGAGCGAAGTAAGAACGAAAACACTGCCGAGCACGACCGCGGGGCCGTGAGGTCTTGCCGGGCGAATGGCGGCCAGCTCGATCGTGATCCAGAAGGCAAAATTGGCCACGTGCGCCGCCAGGCAGTAGGGGCAGACCATCCGCGTGGCCACAATAACCACGCAGAAGCCAAGAGAAATCAGCGCGCCCAAGCGCACCAGGTAGCGAAAAGCGGGCGACACGGCGCCACGTAGCGTGACCCAGGTGATGAGGGCGGCGAGGAAATACGCCAATCCCAAGTACGCAACCGGCCACTCGAACGACCCGAGCTTGACTCGGCCCCAGACGCTGGCGGCCGCTTGGGCGCAAGGGCTGCCTTCGCCGCAGCCGGGCAGGCTCATGCCGGCAAGATGTTCCAACACCAGTGCCAGGGAGGCCAAGGTGGCGAGCGCGGCGAAGATACTGGCAACGATCAGCGAGATGGTGGAGGGGGCGTTTCCGGCGGCGGCGGCTGACGAACGTTCGGCCGGCGTGGCTAGGCGACGTTGTTTCCTCGATGACTCCTCAGTGTGCACAGTGGGTCTCCGGGTATGGCTCGTATGCGTTTAGTTCGGTGGTGTGCGGCCATTGGAACGTGCTGGGCCAGGCGTCAATAGCCCAGGTGCTTGCGCACGAGGGCGTCCTTTTCGCTCTCGCTCAAGCGCTCCCAGCCGCCCTTCCAGCCCGCGCTGTCAGCACAGCAGAAGGCGATTACGTAACCCTTGTATTCGATGGTCGGCGAAGACGGACCAATCTTCTTGCCGCTGAAATCGTCGATGTCGTTGATGGGCACCTTCGTTCCCGGAGGGGCCGGCGGAAGGACAAACGCGGCGAGGGGCTGAGCCGGCGCGGGGTTGGCGGCAGGCGCGGCTGAGGCGGGCGTTGTTGGAACTCCGCCGGCCGGCAACGCTGCGGCTTTGGAAGTATGCTGATCTTTGTCCAGCAGCGTCACGGCGGCGGTGCCGCCCAGGAGGACTACGCCCAAGCCGATGCCGATAGCAAGCGGATTCAAACGCCGCGGCGGCGCAGTTCGTCGCTTTGGCGGTCTCTTTGACGTGTGTTTTTCCATCTTCCTCGTCCCACGTTGGCTGTTGCTGAAGGCCGTTCGGTCGGGTCGGCCCAGCGGATTCCAGTATATCGGCGAGGCGAGGCTTGCTCAATGAAATCGGTAATTCGCCCCTCCTTGTTATGGGTCTTGCGCGCCGCGGACGCGGGTTGAGGCGGGCCGGATCAGCCGATCCACAGGCCTTCGAGGCGGACCTGGACTCCGTCGCTGGTGCGATTGAGGAAGTTCACCAGGCCGGAATGCCGCCATTGGAGCATGCACATGCGCGGCTGGAACCAGTAGCGTGCGCCGATGCGGATGTCGACGCGCGAGTGGCGCACCAGACCGTCGTAGGCTTCGGCGACGTAGTAGCCAAGGTCCTTGAAGCCGTGCTCGCGCACGCGCAGCGGCCCGGTGACGCACCAGTCAATCAGCCCGGTACGCTGATCCACCTTCATGGCGACGCCGCAGTGGGTAATCGGGCAGCCGCAGGACATGCCCAAGGGACGGCCGATCAGCAGGTCGCCGGGCCGGACGTCCAGCTCGCGCGTGATGAGGGCGTTGTGGGGAATGATCGCCTCGCGCGGGCCGGGCTCCTCGGGAAAATGCTCAAGGTAGAAATCGATTTCACGGCCGAGGCTGTCCTGCCAGGCCGGGTCTGCACACGCGTTCAAAGGAACAACGCCGGTACGTCCGGCCGGTGCGGGTTGTGGAGGGCGGACTGCATTCTCGACCGCCGCGCCGGTGCGCGTGAGGTGAATGCAGCGTTCGAGCAGGTCTGGGTCGGACGTGAGACGGGCGGCGAGTTCGTCGCAGTGGCGAAAGCCGCACAGACCACAGTTAAGTCCCGGCAATGTAGTTTGCGTCATCATCTAGCTTCTCCCGCCGGCGCGCGCTCGCGACCCGTAATGGGCCGCAGCTGACTCACGGCGCGCGGCAATAGTTGCAGGAATGTCTCCACTTCAGATTCAGTATTGAACCGCCCCAGGGTGACGCGCAGCGCGCCGCGCGCCCGGATCGGATCGTAACCCAGAGCGGTCAGGACATACGACGGCTCGGCCGCCTGGTGGGCGCTACACGCACTGCCGCTCGAAACGGCAACACCCGCCGCGTCGAGCGCCAGCAGCAGCCGCATGCTCTCCCCTTCCTGGCCTGCAAACCCGAAACAGGCATTACCCGGCAGCCGCCGGTAGCGGTGCCCGATCAGATAAGCGCCCGGCACGCTCGCCAGCACCCCTTCAATCAGCCGCTCGCGCAACCCTACCAGTCGCGCACTCTCTTCAGCCTGATCCGCACGGCACAGCCGCGC
>ERZ747221.304-NODE-304-length-60358-cov-5.514889_pt1 | contig 60358 bp, 63 predicted proteins | sample MGYA00374949_ERZ747221 | MGnify/ENA primary metagenome ERZ747221 (study PRJEB28779, sample SAMN05720172) | bioreactor metagenome | isolation source: Anaerobic biogas reactor | place: USA:Washington, USA | collected 2015-08-08 ... | reverse complement strand
GCTTCGGGATCGTCAGCCGCCAGCTTCTGCATACACCCCGTCTCATCGGGTGTCAAGTAATTATGAGATCCTACACTTTCATGCACCCTGTCGAGGAGGCTCGAATTCATCTCACTCGCACGACCACCTCTCTGCACGCCCGGAGATCCGTTCCACGGGCAATCGTCGGTCCACGCCCGTTTCCGACGAACGCCTCGCCCCGGCGAGCCGTGGTGGGTGCCCCTGTACCCCCCGGCGGGGGTCGGGGAGCGCGTGGACGGTTGGTCTCTCCGGGGGTCACGCCCCCGGTCGGCCGGAAGACGCGGACCGCGGCAGGGCGCCGGCACCGCGATGGTCGCCGGGTTCGGCGCGGACCGGCGGGGGTCCTCCAGGATATGGGCCGGGCGCGATCGTCGGGAGAGGCGAGAGGCCGGATGACGGGGTCTCGGGGCCCGTCGCTAACACCTCCCGGGCCCCCGGTCGGGAGGTCGTGAGGCTCCGAGCCTCCCGCCCGCAGGGAGACGGGACTCCCGCGTGCGCTGGGGAGGGACGGGACATCGAACGGCGCCCCTGCCAACCGGCCGGACGGCGTCGAGCCGGGAGATCCCCGCGATCCGACCGGGGAGAGCCCCGTGAGCCCGAACAGCCGGGGAGTCCGGCAGGGCCGCTCTGATCCGGAGCCGTGAAGAGTGGCGATGACGGGCGCGGGTCGCTCCGTCCGTCCGGGGAAAGAGGGGACTCGGGATCTCCGGGTGCCGGCGTCCGCCCACACCCTGGCCTGCCATGTCTCCAGGGGTTTCATCATGGTGCCGGGCCCACCCCCGGGGGCCCGTGCAGCGCCCGGGACGGGTCCCGGAGAAGGACATCCCGCCGGGGGGCTCCGGTGAACCCCGGGCGGCGGCATCGTCCGCGCACGCCCCGGGAAGGGTCGGAAGGGGAGAGCGGCCGGCTTTTGCGGAGGCCGAGCCATCTCCGGCAGGAGAACGGGATCGCCGCGCGTGCGGAAAAGGACTGGGAAAGCGCGGGGAAAAACCGGTCGAACGGTCAGTGGACGTGGTTCTTTTTCACGTCGTTGTCCGTCAGCCCGAACCGGCAGCCGATCCGGGCCGAGAGGACCTCCTGGAAGAAGTAGGCGGCCAGCTCGAAGTCTCCCCCGCCGTACAGGAACTCGGGTTTCGGATCGGCCATCGCGGGCAGCCCGATCGCGAGATCGCCGTCCCGGACGAGGAACCCCTCCCCTCCGCGGACGACCGGGTCGGCGGTCACGAACGCGCAGACGACGCCCAGCTCGCGGGCGTGGCGGACGTACTCGAGCAGCTCGAACCTTTTGCCCTCCCGCGAGAATGAGATCAGGAGGTCCCCCGCACGGAACGGGTTCCTGACCTGGTCGTTGGCCCACCAGGTGTCCGGCATCTTCCGCTGGAAGTGCCTGAGCCGGATCGCGAGCGAGGCGGCGGCATGCGCGCTCCGGCCGAAACCGTAGCAGTGGATTGCATTCGCGCTCGCCATGGCCCCGCCGAGGGCGTCGATCGTCGAGGCCTGCCGCTCGAGTGCGCGTCCCACGCGCACACAGTACTCGGCGTAGGCTGCGGAGAGGGCGTCGATCGACCCGGGCGGATAGGCGTCGGTCATATGATCAGGAGGTCTATCGCTGGCTTGAAAAAGACAGGGCCTGCCCTGTCCCGGCGCATGCCGGCCCGCCCCTCTCCGCCCGGGGGCGTCCGGGGCCACGCCCCGCTGGCTTCCCGCCGTGGGGAACGGGGGGGTCACCCATCCAGCGGGCTCGTGATGATGCCATGGGTCTCGCAGGGGGCGCACTTCGCGAGCTTCTCGTCGATGATCCGGTACGCATTCGCGAGGACCGAGGAGTTCGAGATGAGCCCCGCGACGAGAACGGTCTCGAGGATCTCCTCGCGGCTCGCTCCCATCTTGAGCGCTGCCTGCATGTGGTACCCGGTGCAGTGGGGACATTTCAGCGCCGCGCCGACAGCGAGGCAGATCAGCTCGACGTGCTTGGGCTCCAGGGTCGAGGTGTGGGTCACCGCGTCCTTGTATAGCAGGTGGGACACCAGCACCTCCGGCCTCTCGGCCATCCTCTGGAAGATCAGGGGAATCTTCCCGTAATCTGCCTCGATCGCCTTCATCCACTCGGCGCAGGCCTCGTCTGTCCCGGACTGCACGATCCGGGAGAGCTCCTCTTCGAACGACATCATGCCACGGGTCTCCGGAGAAAGAGAAGCGTCGTCCGCGACGGCTAGACGACGATGTCCGTCTCCGAGGAGGGTTTGATCCGGACGAGGATATAGTCGCGCATCCGGGACGGGAGGACATCGGCGATCCTCCCGATCGTGATACCCTCCTCGATCTCCGCCGAGCGGACCCGGTCCGCGAACTCCGCGTACGGGAGCTTCACGCGGAGGCCCGCGATCTGGACCGTGATCGGGGTCGGGCTGGTCACCGCGAGCACCTCGGGGATCTGCTCCTGGATCACGGTCATCAGCCGCGCCGGCGAGCCGGAGAGCGGGTCCTTGGCGATCTCCTCCCGGCGCTCGTCCAGGACGCGGACGATCTCGGCCACGATCGCGTCGAGCCGGGAGAGCTCGTCGGCCTCCTTGGTCCGGTGCATGAACCGTCCGACGTCGCCGACGTAGCCGGCGACGGGCGGGTCGATCGCCGTCCGGAGGACCTCGGTCGATGGCTTGCCGGTCAGCACGATCGGGACGTCGATGCCGCGCCGGAGCGCCTCCATCTTCCTGACGATGCAGTGCTCGAAGTTCCCGAGCAGGAAGACCGCGCAGTCGTGCTCGTTGATGATCTCCCGCTCCTCCGCGGAGGTCTGTGCCACCCGCTTCCCGTACCCCCGGGCGAGCCCGATCATGTTCGACTTCGCCCCGAGCCGGCGGATGTACTCGGCGATGTCGCAGGCCGGATGGGGCAGGTGGTGGATCGAGAGCGACGGGGTGACGACCGCGATCTCCGTCCCGACGAGCGGCGAGCGCTCGACCTCGCCCCCGAGGGGCTTCCCGACCCGCTCGATCAGGGGGATGTCGTCGCGCGGCACCAGGCAGAGCAGGACGACCTCCGTGGCGAGCACATGCTTCTGGATCACGTACCCGCCCAGGTCCGCGATCAGGTCGATGATCTCGTCGTGCCGGTAGACCCCGCCCTTGTAGGTGATCGGGACCAGGATCATAGCTGCTCCCCCATCCTCTCGAAGAGGGCCCGTATCCGCCCGGAGAGGTCGTCGGGCAGGGTGTTCTCGCTCGCCGCGAACCAGAACTTCCCGTCGTCGTACCAGTACTCCCGAACCCGGAAGCCCTCGGGCGCGATCGAGAGTAGGGCGTAGATCAGGTCGCGGACCAGGCCCTCGGTCGGGTCGGTCACAACCAGCTCCTCGAGGTTGCGATCAACCGGGAGATCGGGCTCGTCAGCGATCTCGACGGACCACCGGTCCGGCTGCTCGACGCGGTTCTTGCCGTAGGTCTCCCAGAGTCGGTTCAGGAGGGCCGCGAGGTGCGTCTCCTCGTTGATCCCGAGCTTCACTTTGCCGGGCTCGAAGGTCACCTCCGCGAAGTCGCGGAGCCGGACGAGCGGCGGGAGCCTTCCGAGCTTCCCCACCGCGATGAAGATCGGGTACTCGGGGTCGATCCAGATGTGGAGCTTCGCAATCGCCTTGACCAGGGTGTGATCGAGCAGGACATCGTTCGCGATGTCGATGTAGGATTGAACGCCCCCTGCCTCGGGGGACTCGATGACAAAGTGGTCGATGGGCATGGCTCACCCCTTCCTGACGAAGCCCGAGGCCAGCAGCGCCGAACCGACCGCGCCGATGAACTGCGAGTGGGGCGGGACCAGGATCTCGGTCTGAAGGAGCTCACCCATCGCGTGGACGAGCCCCGAGATCAGCGAGGTCCCGCCGACCATGATCACCGGCTCCCGGATGTCGACCTCCTGGAGCTGCTGCTCGTAGACCTGCTCGGCGACCGAGTGACAGGCGGCGGCGGCGACGTCCTCGGGACTGTTGCCTGCCGCGAGGGCGTTCACGAGCGACTGCGTCCCGAAGACGATGCAGTAGGAGTTCATGGAGACGTTCCCGCCCATGCCCTTCATCGCGAGAGGACCGAGCTCCGTGATGTCGACACCGAGCCGCTTCGAGGTCATCTCGAGGAACCGCCCCGAGGCCCCAGCGCAGATCCCGCCCATTGTGAAGACCCCCGGGATGCCGTCCTGGACCGTGATCGCCTTATTGTCCATCCCCCCGATGTCGATCACGGTCGCGAACCCGTGCTGCCGGTCCGCCAGGAAGACCGCGCCCTTGGAGTTGACCGTCAGCTCCTCCTGGATCAGGTCGGCACCGATCGCGTTGCCGAGCAGGAAGCGTCCGTACCCGGTCACCCCGACGGCCTCGATCTCGGACCGGCGCACCCCGGACTCCGCGAGCGCCAGCTCGATCACCTCGTCGGCCGACTGCTGGACCTGGGTCGTCGGGCGCCACCCGGTCCCGATTACCTCGTTGTCCTTCATGATGATGGCCTTCGTGGTCGCCGAGCCCGAGTCGAGGCCCATCGTGAGCCCCTCCTGCCTCTCGCGGGCGAGCAGGGCGCGGCGGCGGGCGATCGTGACCAGGGCCTCCATCCGGGTCAGCAGGGTGCCGGCGGTGGTCCGCTCCGTGAACGAGTACGAGACGACGGGCAGGCGGGACTGCTCGTGGATGTACCGCCGGAGCTCGTTCCGGACGATCGCGGCCTCCGCGCAGCGGAAACAGGTCGCCACGAAGACCGCGTCGGCCTCGGTCCGCCCGGCGACCAGGGCCTCGGCCCGGGCGATCATCAGCCGCAGGTCGGCCGAGTGGACGTCGAGCCCGAAGCCCTTCCCCGCCGCCCTGACGTCGGCGAGGGTCACGTCGGGGTAGAATACCTCGGCCTCGACCTGGCGCGCGGCCTCGTAGATCTCGGGCATCACCCCGGAGTACTCGGTCCCGCACCCGAGCAGGGCGATCCGGACGGGGACGCTCATGCCGGGGCACCCCCGGGCAGTCCCTCGAGGAACTCGCGGATGGATGCCACGAACCGGATCCCCTCCTCGTCGGACCGGGGGTAGTCGAGCTCGAGGAGCGGGATGCCGCGCTGGTGGAGCAGGAACTGGACCAGCTCGTTCGTGCGGGCGCAGCCCATGCACCCGAAAGCGAGGTCGGCGTCGCGGATAATGATCCCCGCCTCGGCCTCCTCGATCTGCGGGCCGTGGAGGGACATCCGGCCACGGACCCCCGAGGGGACCTCGACGGCGGCGAACCGGAGCCCCTTCTTCGGGTCCTCGGGTGTGATCTGGAGCGGGGGGGAATCGAGCCCGGGGGCCTGGACCTTCTCGCGGACGGCGAGGGCCGAGCCGAGCGGGCGGTGCCCGAACCGGGCGACAAGATCGGAGAGGATCAGGCTCGTTCCCGGGTAGATGTATACCTTGGCCATTTCAGGACTCCTCGATGATCGCGGAGAGGCGCTCCACGGAGAGCGGCTCGTCGTTCTCTTTCGGCTTCGCTCGGAGCAGGTCCGCCTTCTTCGGGTCGCGGAGGGCCCGGAGGCCGGACGAGATGTAGCGGACGAGCCGCATCTCGTTCTCGTGCCCGTAGAAGCCGGGGCGGGCGCCCCCGAGGTTGGCTCGGCAGCGCCGTTCGTCCCCCGGCGGAAACCCCCGGTCCTTGACGAATATCCGGTCGGGGTCGAGCTCCCGGATCCCGGCGACCAGCCTCTCGACCTCGTCCTCGGGGCCGTTGATCATGAGACCGAAGCAGGTCTCCTTGATCTGGACCCCCGGGGCGATCTCGTACGCCCTGAGCGCCAGGTCGGCGGCGGTCAGCTCGGGCGAGTCGATGAAGACGTACTTCGTGGCGCTGCCGGGGGCAACACCCGCACGGTGGGCGGGCGCGCCGCCCGCCGCGACCGCCTCGCTCACGGCCGCACCTCTCTGATGTACACGTTCTTTCCTACCTTCATGTGTTTCAGCTTCGCGGTATCGATCACGGTCCCGACCAGGTTGGTCCCCTCGAACGGTTCGGAGGTCGGGCCGAACTCGGGGCTCGGAGAGAGCCGCATCCCGACCATCCCCCTCCCTTTCCGGGCGTCGTTGGTGATGGCGAGGGCGTTCCCGGGGCTCTCGCCGACAGGCGGGTTCTCGGGGGTGAGCCGGACATCGCGCGGGATCTTCGGCTTGAAGAGGTAGACGTCCTCAAACGTGAAGAAGAACGGGAGGATCCCGATGGCATGGGCCTTTAGCCCCGTGATCTCCCGGAAAACGGCGACCGAGAGCGGGGCGGCGGACTCGTCGAGCCGGATGTCGACCACCTCGGAGAACGGGACGGTCGTCACGCTGACCGTGCCGGCGGCGAGGACATCGAGGGTGGTCCCCGGCTCCTGGGCCACCACGACCCTGTCCGGCCCGGCCCGGTCGACCTCGAAGGCAATCTTCCGCTCCTCGGCGATCCGGGAGGCGGCCTCAAGCGGGAGCCCGAGCAGGTCGAACCGGGACGGCTCGACCACGACTGCGAGCCGGTCCCCCTCCCGGGCCAGCTTCACCAGCTCGAGCCCGTGGCCGACGCGGCCGACGATGGTGTGGTGCGGCGAGGACGGGACGTCCTCGCGGTAGATGTAGACGCAGCCCCGCCGCTCGCCCTGGGTCCTGATCGTGACGACCCCCTCCCGCCGTCCCCGGGTCTCCTCGGGGGGCACCGGGGTGCCGGCGAGCCGCTCCTCGGTGATGTGGGTCGAGGCGGTTCGGGTTACCAGGAACTCCCCGGGCTCGAGTGCCAGCAGGAGGTGCTCGACCGAGGCCGCTGTCGCCGTATCGATCCCTGCGACGTCGTAGCCCTCGGCCCGGATCCCGATCCGGGTCACGACCTCCATCCCGTCCTCGACCGCGATGGACCGGTCGGCGGTGGTGTACGAACGGGTCGTGTCGGCCCACGAGAGGACCGGTTGGAGCGCCTCGACCCGGGCGTCGGCGGCGAGGCGGTCCATGACCGCGCGGCCGGCGACCACGGTCCCGATCACGCCACCGTCCGCGCCGGCGCCGTAGTCGGCCGAGTGCCGGGCCCGGGCCAGGATCAGGAACGAGCGGGACGGGTCGTACCCGCCGCACCCCAGGATAACGTCGCCGCGCCGGTACTGGTGGGGCGTCCGGGCCGGATCGAGCGTGCTCGGGAACGGTCCGAACGCGACCGAGGACCGGTCCGCCCACTGGACTCCCGTCCCCGTGAGCGCCTCGGCACCGGGGAACCGCTCGCCGGGTTCGACCTCGATCGTCACCTCTCCCGTGGACGTCGCGAGCCGGACGTTCGCCGTCTCGGCGGCCTCGACCCGCGACGGGCGGATCACGCCGACTGAGAACCGCGGGTCCAGGTCCGTGCAGATCTCCGCGAGCGTCGTGCCGTCGGGAACCTCTCGCTCAACGGCGTCTAGCTGGATTCTCTGCATCGGACCCTCAGGAAGGGGACTCGGTGGCCATAACCCTGCGCTCCTCCTCGGTGAGGAGTTCGAGCACCTCGGCGGTCGGCCCCATCTTGATGATCTTGCCGCCGCGCATCAGCGCGAGCCGGTCGCAGATGTCCTGGACGAAGTCCATGTCGTGGGAGACGACGATGAACGTCTCCTCCATCTCCTCGCGGGCGTGCAGGATCGAGTGCTTGACGTCGATCTTCGTGATCGGGTCCATCGTCCCCGTCGGCTCGTCCAGGATCACCAGCATCGGCTCCCGGATCAGCACCTGCGCCAGCGCGACCCGGTGCTTCTCCCCCTCCGAGAGATGCCCCGGCAGGCGCTCCAGGACGTCGCGGCTCTTCTCCTCAGAGAAGCCCGCCATCATCAGGGTCACGATCGCCTTGCGCATCGCCAGCTCCTTCGGGAACTCGAGCCCGATCGCGTCGGTCAGGTTGTCGAGCACCGTCCGGTGCGGGAACAGGTCGTACTCCTGGTGCAGCAGGCCGATGTACCCCTTGGCCCGCCCCCGGTTCTCGATCCCGGGCTTGGTCATGTCGACCCACTCGTCGCCCACCCGGATGTTCATCTCGCCGCCCGTCGGCTCGATGATCCCCGAGATGATCCGCGAGAGCGTGGTCTTTCCGGCCCCGGAACGACCGATGATCCCGAAGATCTCCCCGCGCTTCACGTCGAAACTCACACCGTTGACAGCACGGATGACCCCCCGGTCGGCGGAGATGTACCGCTTCGTCACGTCCCGGGCGACCAGCAGGTTCTCGCCGAGATCGGGCTTTTCGAAGGCCTCCAGGTCCGCGTAGTCCCGCATGAACCGCGCGACCACCTCGCCGGGCGAGCCGAGCGCGACGATCTCGCCGTTCTCGAGCAGCAGCGCCCGGTCCGCGAGGCTCTCGATCACCTGCGAGAAGTGCGAGGTCACGACCATGCCCATGCCCTGGTCCTTGACCGAGGTCTTCAGGACGCCGTGGACGATCGTCGCCGTCTCGGGGTCGAGCGTCCCCGTCGGCTCGTCGGCGAAGAGCAGGAACGGCTCCTTCGCCAGCTGACGCGCCAGGACGACCCGCTGCTTCTCGCCCCCCGAGAGGTCGCGCGCGATGTGCATCATCCGGTGGGAGAGCTTGACCTCGTCGAGCAGGTCCGCCGCGTGCCCGATCGCCCGCTCCGCCGGGTAGCCGATGTCGTCGAGCGCGTGCAGCACGTTCTCGATCACCCGATCGTTGCCGTAGAGCGCGAAGGTCCGCTGGAACATGATCGCGGTCCGGGCCATGACGGCCCGCCGGAGCGCCTCGTCCTCCGTGCCCCAGAGGTCGACGTCCCGCGGCGCGAGCGCTCCGCCGCACTTCGGGCAGGAATCCCCGGCACGGCTCGGCAGCTCGACCTGCCCGCAGCCCCCGCAGACAGAGACGTGATACGTCACCGTCCCGGCAGTCGGAGGCTCGTCCACCCCCCGGAGCAGGTGCATCAGCACGGTCTTGCCCGCCCCGGAACGGCCGATGACCCCAAGGATCTCCCCCTCGCCGATCTCGAAGCTGACATGCTTGAGGGCCTCTGTCCCGTCGAAGTCCATCGTGAGGTCCTGTACGGTGATCAATGCGGTCATGGTGATGAGTCCTCATCTCTCAATGTGATTTATCTACGATATTACCTTTTATATGCCTTCGCTCAAACCGTTCGTCATGCGACGCACGATCCCGACCACCTCGCCGAGATCCGTAATCGCCGCGCCCGCCGCGCCCCGCACCATCTCCGATCGCTCGCCGGGCTGCTGGAGCGACAGGACGCCCAGGTCTGCCTCGCGCATCGCCGCGACGTCGTTCTCGCCGTCCCCGACCATCAGGACGCGGTCGTAGCCCTCACGCAGCCGGCGGACGATCGCGGCCTTTCCCTCCGGAGTGGCCGTCCCGTAGACCCGCTCGTCGGGCACGCCGAGGCCCCGGGTCATCGGCAGGAGCTTCTCGATCCTGTCGCCCGAGGCGACGTACACGTCCGTCCCGAGCCGGCCGAGCGCCCCGATCGCCTCCACCGCACCGGGGAACGGGACGCCGCCGGTCGCGACCGCGTACTCGATCCCGGGGAGCGCCAGGTTCACGATCACGCCGACGTTCAGCGCCACCGCCGGCTCGGTGCGGCAGCAGGCCCAGACCGCGCGGATGCAGTCCTGCAGGTCGCCCATCGTGGCCCGGCGGTCGCCGAAGAGGGCCGCACCGACCTCGTCGTGCGTCATCGGGCGCACGCCGCACGAGATCGCGAAACCGATCCCGTTCACCTGCAGGTACTCCGAGATGAGGGTCCCGACCGGCTCGTCGATCACGGCCCGGGGGTGGACGGGGAGCATGGTGAGGGCGCGGTCGCGCGACCCAGCCGTCAGGGTCGTGGTCTGGACGTCCTGGAGCACCTCCCCCGTCGCCACGTCCTTGACCGTGCGCCAGGTCCGGAGGAGGGTACCGGCGGAGTCGAAGACGACGGCGACTCGCGCTGATGTCATCGTGGTGATACCAACATCTTTGTTCGAGTTCCATCATCTAATGATTGACGCTGACATGACGCTCGACGAGACGGCGGAGGGGATCCGCACGATGGAGATCCGCGGGGCGGGGCGCATCGCCCGGACCGCGGTCGAGGCGCTGGACGAGCACGCGGCAACCCTCCCGGCCGCCACCCCGCGCGAGTTCCGCGACGGGATGCAGCGGGCGGCTGACCTGCTCCTCGCCACCCGCCCCACCGCGGTCTCGCTCCCGAACGCGGTCCGGGCGGTGATGCGGGGGCTCGAGGCCGACCACCCGGTCGACGACCTCCGCGCGGCGTTCCACGGGCGGGCCCGGGCGTTCGTCGCCTCCTCGGCCGGCGCGGTGGAGCGGATCGGGGAGTTCGGGGCACGCCAGATCCGCGACGGCGACGTGGTGATGACCCACTGCAACTCCGAGGCGGCGCTCGCCTGCATCGTCGCGGCCCACCGCGCCGGGAAACGTATCGAGGTCTTCGCCACGGAGGTCCGCCCGCGCGGGCAGGGGCTGCTGACGATCCGCCGCCTGAACGACGAGGCGATCCCGACGCACTACATCGTCGACTCGGCCGCCCGCTCCTTCGTCAACGAGGTCGACCTGGTGATCGTCGGCGCCGACGCCGTCACGGTGAACGGGGCGGTGGTCAACAAGATCGGCACGGCCCCGATCGCGCTGGCGGCCCACGAGGCCCGCACGAACGTGATCGTCGCGGCGGAGACCTACAAGTTCGCGCCCCTGACGACGGTCGGCGCTCGCGTTCCGATCGAGGAGCGGCCGCCCGCGGAGGTGCTGCCCGACGAGGTGGCCGCGACCCTCCCGCACGTCCGCGTGCGGAACCCGGCGTTTGACGTCACGCCGCCTGAGTACGTGGACCTGATCATCACGGAGGCCGGAGCCATCCCCCCCACGATGGCCTGGATGATCATCAGGGACCACCTGGGCTGGTCGATCGACGAGTTCCGCCGCGTCTTCGAACGGTCATGACCGGGAGACCCGGCCCCGGGCCTGGCGCCGGCGGAGAGGGAGCGGCGGTTGACGCCGGGCCGGGAGACGCGCACGATACCCTTTTCGCGGCCCGGAGAAAGGCATAAGCCCGGCGCGGGCGTATCACACCCAGCACCGGTGCTTTCATGCCAGACCTGTTCGCGACCTACTACTTTCACCCCCGCGCCGACACCACCCCCCGGGAGGCCGCGGAGGCGCTCGCCGAGGAGCAGACGACCGGCACCTGGACAGACATCACGACCCGTACCGAGAGCGTGCGGCGGCTCGACGGCGTCGTGGAGTCGCTCGAACCGCTCGGCACCGGGCACCTCGCCCGGTTCCGGTTCCCGGCCGAGCTCTTCGAGCCCGGCAACATCGCCCAGTACCTCTCGGTCGTCGCCGGGAACCTCTTCGGGCTCGGCCGGCTCGACTCGGTCAGGCTCGTCGACATCGAGGTCCCCCCCGCCCTCGCGGAGCCGTTTTACGGCCCCAAGTTCGGGATGGAGGGGGTCCGCCGGCTGCTCGGGACGACCGATCGGCCGCACATCGGGACCATCATCAAGCCGAAGGTCGGATTGAGCCCGTCCGAGACGGCCAAGGTAGCGTACGAGGCGGCGATCGGCGGCGTCGACCTGATCAAGGACGACGAGACCCTGACCGACCAGGCCTTCTGCCCGCTCGCGGAGCGCGTGGCCGCCGTCATGTCCCGGCTCGACGAGGCCCGCTCCGATACGGGGCGGACCGTCCTGTTCGCGGTCAACATCTCGACGAGGGCGGACCGGATCCTGGACCGGGCCGAGGTTGCGCTCGAGAACGGCGCCAACATGCTGATGATCGACGTGCTGACATCGGGGTTCGCCGCCATCGAGGTGCTCGCCGGGGACCCGTCGATCAACGTCCCGCTCCACATCCACCGGACCATGCACGGCGCCCTGACCCGGAACCCCGACCACGGGATCGCGATGCGGCCCATCGCCCGGCTGGTCCGGCTGGCGGGGGGCGACCAGCTCCACACGGGGACCGCCTCCGGCAAGATGGGGCACGTCCCGGTCGACGAGATCCGCGGCGACAACGAGGCCCTGCGGGGCCCGTGGCACGGGATCAGGACGGTCTTCCCCGTCTCGTCCGGCGGGCTCCACCCGGGGAAGGTCGCCGCCGAGCTCGGGGCGCTGGGGACGGACATGGTGCTCCAGGCCGGCGGAGGGATCCACGGGCACCCCGGGGGCACCGCGGCGGGAGCCCGCGCGATGCGCCAGGCCGCGGACGCGTTCATAGAGGGCGTTTCGGCCGAAGAGTACGCGAGGGACCACCCGGAGCTGGCGCAGGCGCTCCTGAAGTGGGGCTCGTCCCCGGCGAGGTCGTGAGGGGCCGACACCTAGAAGAGCGGACGGGGCCCATGCTTCTGCCACATGGACCTCCCCTTCGAGAAGCTCCACGGCAACGGTAACGACTTCGTGCTGATCGACGAGTACGACCGGGTCGTCGTCCCCGAGGCGATGAAACCCGAGTTCGCCCGGCTCTTCTGCGACCGGCGCTTCGGGATCGGGGCCGACGGCGTCCTCTTCCTCTCGAAGGACGGGCGCGGCGACCTCGAGATGCGCATCCTCCAGCCGGACGGCTCCGAGGTGGGGATGTGCGGCAACGGGGTCCGGTGCCTGGCGAAGTACGCGGTCGACCGGGGCTACGTCGGCGACGCGTTCGTGGTCGGGACAGACGCCGGCCCGGTCCCGGTGAGGGCGCAGTACGACGAGTCCGGTGAATTCGAGGCGACGATCGGGGTCCCCGACCCGGAGTTCGAGCGGCCGAAGATCCCCGCCTCGGGGCACGGCGAGTACCTCGAGGTGATCGGGGGGTTCGAGGTCCGCGCGGTGAACACCGGCGTGCCGCACGCGGTCGTGATCGTCGACGACCTGGACGGGGTCGAGATCGACGAGGCCGCGTTCCCTATCCGCCACCACCCGACCTTCCCGGAGGGGGCGAACGTGGACTTCGTCCAGGTCGAGAGCCCCGGCTCGCTCAGGGTCCGGACCTTCGAGCGCGGTGTCGAGGGCGAGACGCTCAGCTGCGGGACCGGAGCGGCCGCCTCGGCGGCCGTCGCCCGCCGGCTCGGGCTGGTGGGCGAGAACGTGGAGGTGGAGACGCCCGGCGGCCCCCTCACGGTCCGGCTCGGCCGGGACACGACCCTCACCGGGCCGGCCGAGACGGTCTTCACAGGCGTCATCTCGCTCTGAGGCGCCCCGCCGGCTGCCGTGCCGGCGACTCCCCCCTCACCCCGCCCGCGAGGCCTCGACCCGGGGGCCCAGGACCGTCCAGAGCCAGTCCGCCAGCTCGCGCAGGCTCTTGGTCTGGACGAGGACCTCGCCAGGCCCCTCTATCTCGGTCACGAACCACTCGCCCGAGAGGATCGTCGACTTCCAGCCCCCGAACTTCCTGACCTCGTAGCGGCAGGTGTCCGAGAACGCGACCAGGTGGAAGTTGTCGACGACGAGCCGCTCGCCCGGCCCCAGGGCGTGGCGGTCGATCGCCCCGAACGCGTTGACGAAGAGCAGGCCCGCGCCGGTCGCCCTGATCATGAAGAGGCCGTTGCCGAAGAGCCCCTTCGAGAAGCCCTGCCACTGGACGTCGAGGTCCGTTCCCTGACTCGAGGCCACGAACGCGGACCTCTGGACCACGTACCCCTGGTCCGGGCGGACCTCGAGCACCCCGATGTCCCCCAGCGGGGCGGCGGAGAGGCCGACCTCGGCGCGGGTCTCCGTCGCCGCCAGGTCGTTGACGAAGAATGACTGCCCTCCCATCACCGAGGTGACGATGGTGCCGAGAAGGCCGTTCTGCCGCTTCCGGGTGCTGACCCGGACCGTGGGGCTCATGTAGGTCATCGCACCGGCCTCCGCGGTGATGGACTCGCCTGGCTCGAGGCGCACGACAACCATCGCGCTGGCGGGTCGGTACCTGATCTCGTACTGCATCGGGCGTGCTCCTGTGGCAGAAAGAGGATGGGAGAGGATCAGGTAAAAAAGGGGAGGGGGCCGACCGTCAGGGGAGGTCCTCTGCCGCCGGAGGGGGGAGCGGGTTCTCTCTCGCCGGGTCTCCGAACCCCTCCCCGGCGGCGGTGCCGGCCGGCTCCCCGTCGCCGGGGACGTCCCAGACCTCGACAAGGTCGTCCGCGTCCGGGAACCGGGCGGAGTACCCGGATGCCTCCTCGCCCGGGTCGAGCGCGAGCCGCTCGACGTCGTCGCCCCGGACGACCAAGAGGCTCCGCCACTCCCAGGGCTCCTGGAGCCGGAGGTCACGGCCGTAGTAGACCCCTGAGGCGAGCGCGAGCGTGGCGTAGCGCCCCGGGGCGACCTCGAAGAGGACGCCCGAGACGTAGCGCCGGACGTACCACCGGAGCTCGGAGACGAGCGAGAGCCCCGACGAGAGGGTCGCCACCTCGACCGAGACGCCGGGCGGCGAGCGGCGGGGGTGATAGAACCGGAGGACGCGCCGGCTCGTCTCCGAGTCGAGCAGCGTCCGGAAGAGGTCGATCCCCTCTTTCGGGAGAAAGAGGAGGCGCACCGGTCTCGTCTCCTCAGCGGAACATCCGGTCGTCGCGCGCCGTCTCGGCCCGGACCTTCGCGACCGCATGGAGGTAATCGCCGTGGGTGACCGACTGGGCCTCGCGGCGGACCGCGATCATCCCGGCCTCGCGGCAGACCGCCTGGAGCTCGGCGCCCGAGAACCCGTCTGTCTGCTCCGCGATCCGGTCGAGCCGGACATCGACGAGCTGCATGCGGTCCGAGTGTATGCCCAGGATCTCCTGCCGGGAGTCGATGTCCGGGAGCGGGATCTCGATCACGCGGTCGAACCTTCCCGGCCGGAGCAGGGCGGGGTCGAGCATGTCGACCCGGTTGGTGGCGGCCATGATCCTGATGTCGCCCCGGGTGTTGAACCCGTCCATCTCCGCCAGGAGCTGCATGAGGGTCCGCTGGACCTCCGCCGACCCCGAGGTGCCGTCGTTGGTCCGGATCGAACCGATCGCGTCGATCTCGTCGATGAAGACGATCGAGGGGGCGCGCTCGCGGGCGAGCGAGAAGAGCTCGCGGACCAGCTGTGCCCCCTCGCCGATGAACTTGTGGACGAGCTCCGAGCCCGACATCCGGATGAAGGTCGCGTTCGCCTCGTGGGCGACGGCCTTCGCGATCAGGGTCTTGCCGGTCCCTGGCGCCCCGTGGAGCAGGATCCCCTTCGGGGGCTCGACCCCGATCCTCTCGAATATCTCCGGCCGGGTGAGCGGGTACTCGACGGACTCGCGGACCTCCTCGATCTGGGCGACGAGCCCGCCGACCTGCCCGAACGTGACGTCCGGCGAGGCATCGAGCTCCATCACCCGGACGCGCGAGTCGTAGATGTTGCCGACGACGCGGACGACGGAGAGGGAGTTGTTGACCGCGACCTTGGTGCCGGGCTTGATCGCCTGGTAGAGTTCCTCGTCCACGTGGGTGAGGTACTCCTGGTTGTTCCCCTGCTGCCGGAGGTAGATCTCACCGTTGCCGAGCATGTCCACCACGACCGCGACGAAGAGCGGCATCCGCTTGAGCTGGTTGTTCTCCTTGCGCAGATGGGCGTTCTCCTTCTGCAGCATGTCGAACTTCATCTTGAGGTCGTAATACTGCGCCTCCATCTGCTGAAACTCCAGCTGGAGATTGATCTCGCTCCGCGGGTGGATGTTGTTCAGCACGGTCTCGTCCATATCAAGATATGATGCGGGGTCCAGACATTTATGTGGTATGGAAGTGATAATCCGGGCGCGGGGGATCGGGAGGGGCTCCGGGACCGGGGCCCTGCTCGTGACGGACGCCCCGCTCTCGTTCCTGGGCGGAGTCGATCCGGAGACGGGGGTCGTCATCGACCCCGACCACCCCCTCCACGGCAGATCGGTCGCGGGCCGCGTCCTGGCCTTCCCGCACGGGAAGGGTTCGACGGTCGGCTCGTACGTCATCTACGGCCTGGCCCGGAACGGGGTCGCGCCGGCAGCGATCGTCAATACAGAGGCCGAGGCGATCATCGCGGCCGGCGCGCTGATCGCCGGGATCCCGCTGGTGGACCGGCCGGAACGCCCTATCGGGGAGCTCCCCGACGGGGCCCCGGCGACCGTGGACGCCGGGGCGGGCGATATCCGGGTCGGCGACCCATAAGTTTTTTCCGGCCAGTGCCGCACTCTCACCTACCATGCGGAGTGATGAGACAAAAGCCGGGTACCAGCGGGCCCCGAACCGCTCGCTCCTCCGGTCGCTCGGCCTGACCGACCGGGAGATGAAGCAGCCCTTCATCGGGATCGCCAACGCCTGGTCCACGGCCGTTCCGGGCCACGTCCACCTGCGGCAGCTCGCCGAGCGCGTCCGCGAGGGGATCGCGGCTGGCGGTGGGGTGCCGTTCGAGTTCGGCGTGATCGGGATCTGCGACGGGATCGCGATGGGGCACGAGGGGATGCGCTACTCGCTCCCGTCGCGCGAGATCATCGCGGACTCGGTCGAGGTGATGGTCGAGAGCCACCGGTTCGACGGGCTCGTCTGCCTGGGCACCTGCGACAAGATCGTGCCCGGGATGCTGATGGCCGCGGTCCGGACCAACATCCCGACCATCGTGCTGACCGGCGGCCCGATGCTCGAGGGGTGCCTGGGCGGGCGGGACCTCTCGCTCATCTCGGTCTTCGAGGCGGTGGGGCAGGTGGCGGCGGGGAGGATGAGCGAGGCCATGCTCGGCGAGCTGGAGTGCTCGGCCATGCCGGGATGCGGTTCCTGCCAGGGGCTCTACACCGCGAACACGATGGCCTGCATCACGGAGGCGCTCGGGCTCTCGCTGCCCGGGACGGCGGCGACCCCGGCGGTCGACTCGGGCAAGCTCCGCCTGGCCCGAGAGAGCGGTGAGCGGATCGTCGGGCTCGTCCGGGACGAGGTGAAACCCCGGAAGATCGTCACCCTCGACGCGGTCCGGAACGCGATCCGGGTCGACATGGCCCTCGGCGGCTCGACGAACACGATCCTCCACCTGCTGGCGATCGCGACCGAGGCCGGCGTGCCCCTCGCTCTCAGGGACTTCGACGAGATCGGCGAGACCGTCCCCCACATCGCCTCGATGATGCCCGGGGGGCCGCACTCGATGGAGCGGCTCTACCGTGCCGGCGGGATCCCGGCCGTCTTCGCCCGTCTCCGCCCGCTGCTCGCCGACCTCCCGACCGTCTCCGGGCTCACGGTCCACGAGATCGCGGTCCGGGCGCTGGTCCGGGACGAGGAGGTGGTCCGGCGGCTCGACGACCCAGTCCACGCGGCCGGCGGGCTGCGGACGCTCACCGGCAACCTGGCCCCCGACGGGGCGGTGGTCAAGGCGGCGGCCGTCCCGGAAGAGATGTGGCGGCACGAGGGGCCCGCCCGGGTCTTCGACGGGGAGCAGGCGGCGATGGCCGCGATCCTCTCGGGCAAGATCCGCGAGGGGGACGTGGTCGTGATCCGCTACGAGGGGCCGGCCGGCGGCCCGGGCATGCCCGAGATGCTCTCGCCGACCTCGGCGCTGATGGGGCTCGGGTTCTCCCGGGTCGCGCTGATCACCGACGGGCGGTTCTCGGGGGGCACCCGCGGCCCCTGCATCGGCCACGTCGCGCCCGAGGCCGAAGCGGGCGGGCCGATCGGCCTGGTGCGGGACGGCGATACGGTCAGGATCGACCTCGTCGAGCGCTCCCTCGAGATGCTCGTCGACGACGGCGAGCTCGCCCGCCGCCGCGCCGCGTGGACGCCCCGGAGGAGAGACCTCTCGGGGGTGCTCGCCCGGTACGCCCGCACGGTCGAGCAGGCCCACGTCGGCGCGGTCCAGCGCTGATCTCCCCACTTTTTATATCTTCCCGGGTCGACCACCTCATCTGAACGGAGGAATCATGATCGACCACATCTTCGAGGGCAACCGGGCATTCTGCGAGAACGAGGTCAGGCCCAACTGTGAGTTCTACGAGGCGCTCGCGACCGGACAGAAGCCGTCCGTGCTCTGGATCGGCTGCTCGGACTCGCGGATCGTTCCCGAGATGATCGCGAACGTGAAGCCGGGCGAGCTCTTCGTCCACCGCAACATCGGAAACGTCGTGCCGCCCCTCGACCTGAACGCGGGGACCGTGCTCGAGTACGCGATCAACCACCTGAAGGTCCAGGAGATCGTCGTCTGCGGGCACTCGGACTGCGGGGCCTGCAAGGCGCTCGACGCGGACCTTTCGCACGACCACATGATCCCGAACTGGCTCTCCAACGCGAGGCCGGCCCAGAAGCGGGTCGACGATCGCCTGCCGCCGGCGTCGACGGAGACCGAGAGGAAGGCCCGGCTCGAGGCGATCGCGAAAGAGAACGTGCGCCTCCAGCTCGAGCACCTGCGCCAGTTCCCGATCGTCCAGAAGGCCGAGGCGGAGGGGCGGATCCACCTCAACGGCGTCTACTACGACATCGCTTCGGGAGACCTCTCGGTCGTCGAGTGACGGGCGTCAGGCGGCCAGGGCGAGGTCTATCTCCCTCTTTATGGGGTCGACCGAGATCCGGCCGATCGGCCGCAGCCGGCCGTTGACCAGGATGAGCGGGAGCGGCGGGGACTCGCGGTCGACGATCTCCCGGACGTACTCTGGCACGCCGTCGTCGAGGAGCGTCAGCTTCGTCTCCACGCGGTCTCCGTAGTCGGCCCGGAGGCGCGCCTCGAGGGCAGTGAACGCGCCGGTGAGGCTCGCGTAGGGGGCGCAGTCGTCGAGCCCGCAGGTCCGGTGCTCGTCGCAGGGGAAGGGGCCGCACTCGGAGTTCGAGAACCCGACGATCTCGACCGTGACTCTGTCTGCCATACCCATGACTTCGCCCGGGGGCATAAGAGGGTTTGGGTGGTTCAGATGAACCGGCCGAACCGCTCCCTGCCGACCTTGCAGATCGGGCACTGGAGCGGGGGGGCCTCCCGGGCGCAGAGGTAGCCGCAGACCGAGCAGCGCCAGACCGGGAAGGGGAGCTGGGCGGGGGCGCCGGCGGTCCGGGCCTGCTCTGCCCGGGCGCGCTCCCGCTCGGCGCGGGGCGGGCGGCGCTCGGGGATCGACCCGATCGGGACCTTCCCCTCCCTCGCCTCCTTCGAGACGTAGAGCGCGCAGTAGCAGGCGCCGAACTCGGAGAGGTCGGGGTCGCGGTAGTCGCACGGGCAGACGATGTCGACGTCCTCCCCGGGCGAGCCTGCGGAGAGCCGGCACGGGCAGGAGCGGTAGCCGTACCGCCGTTCGTTCTCGATCAGCCCGCGGACGAGCCGCTCCGTGAAGACCCTGTCGGGGTGGATGTGGTAGCCACCCGACTCGGCGTCGCGTTCGATCTCCCGGTAGAGCCGGTCGACGTCGTCGTCGGTGATCGGGCCGGACCCGCTCACGCGAGCGCCTCCCGGATATCCTTCTCCAGGAACCCGGCGATCGTCCTGTCGCCGATCACGACCGTCGGGAACGAGAGGGCCGGGTTGTAGCGCTCGACCTCCTCGATCACGGTCTTCTGGTCCCCGGGCGCGACCAGGTCGACGTAGATGTAGTCGAAGGCGACCCCCAGGTCGATCAGGAGCTGCTTGGCCTGTGCGCACCATCCGCACGTGGAGAGGGCGTAGAGTACGACCTTCCCCCGGTCGGCGCCGTTGATATGCACGTAGTCCATGGCTTCAGCTGCTCCGGGAGACGATAAAAAACCACCTGAACGGGGGCCTGCCGCACGGGCGGCCCGGGAGGACCGCGTCCGGGCGGTCGTTCCCGGGCGCGAACTTCAGCCGCCGAGGGCGTGGAGGGCGTCCCGGAGCCGTTCGCACCCGCGGGCGATCCCGTCTTCGTCGGTGTTCGAAAAGTTGAGCCGGACCACGTCGTCGCCCCCCTCCAGGTAGAACGGCCGGCCCGGCATCACCGCCACCCCCCGGCGGATCCCCTCCTCGAAGAGGTCGAGCGACGAGACACCCGGCGGGAGGCGGGCGAGCAGGAACATGCCGCCCTCGGGCGTCGTGTGTCCGAGCCCCGGACAGAGGTCGTCGAGCGCGTCCAGGAGCGCGCGGCAGTTCCGCTCGCAGCCCCGGGCCACGCGGCGGCACTGGGCGTCGTAGTCGCGGGTCTCGAGCCAGCGCATCAGCACCAGCTGGCAGAGGTGGTTCGAGTGGAGGTCCGCCGCCTGCTTCGCGACGTTGAACAGGGAGAGAAACGGCTCGGGCGCGACGATCCAGCCGCAGCGCATGCCCGGCGCGAGCACCTTCGAGAACGAGCCGGTCAGGACGGCCTTACCCGGGAGCGCGGCCCCGACGGGCCGGCGGGGCCGGCCGTCGAAGAAGAGCTCCCCGAACGCGTCGTCCTCGTAGAGGAGGGTCCCGGAGCCGGCGAGGAGGCCGGCGACCGCCCGCCGGGCGGAGTCGGGGTAGGTCAGCCCGGACGGGTTCTGGGAGTTCGGGACCGCGTAGAAGAAGCGCGGTCTCGCGCCGGCCAGGGCGCGCTCCAGCGCCCCCAGGTCCGGCCCCGCCTCGTCGACGGGGACGGCCGAGAAGCGGGGCTCGTACAGGCTGAAGGCCTCGATGGCGCCGAGGTACCCGGGGGCCTCGATCCCCACGCTCTCGCCGGGGTCGAGCATGACCTTCGCGACGAGGTCGAGGCACTGCTGCGAGCCGTTCACGATCTGGACGTTCGCGGCGGTGACGTCGAGTCCGGCTCGGCGCCGGTAGCGGGCGGCGATGAACTCGCGCAGCGGGAGGAGCCCGTCGGTGGTCGCGTACTGGAGGGCGCGAGGCCCCTCGTCGGCGAATACCCCGGCCGCGGCATCGGCGATCCCGGCCGCGTCCAGGACCGCAGGCGACGGGAGACCCCCAGCGAACGAGATCACCGAGGGGTCGGCGGAGACGGCGAAGAGCCTGCCGAGGAACGACGGTGGGATAGCGGCCATCCTGCGCGCGAACCGGAACGGGGGAGGTGTCACGGCTACCCGTTGGGCGCTCCGGGCGATAAGCCTGCGCGGCCTCTGCCGGGGCGAGTGCCCCGATACGAACGGCTTATACCCTTCCCGTCCCATGTCTGAAAAATGGCTCTCGGATCGATCCCGCCGCGCCTGAACCGGTTCTTCTCGGTCACCATCCTGCTCTCCCTCCTCTCGGCCTCGCTGGGGGCCGTCGCCGTCGAGCGGAGGGTCCCCGAGGTGACCGAGCTCGCCGTCGACGGGGCGGTCGGGGAGATCATCTTCATCGCCGACCCGCACGTGCGGGACGACAACCTGCCGCTGATCCGCGAGACGATCAGGACGATCAACGCGATGGACCCCGACCTCGTTCTGATCGGCGGCGACTTCGTCTTCGGCGGCTCGGACGACCTCTCGCTCCAGTCGGTCTGGGGGGAGCTCGAGCCCCCGACCTACGCGGTCCTCGGGAACCACGACTACCGCTCGGGCGACACGGCGACCGGGCTCGTGCGGAAACTCGCGCAGATCCGCCTGCTCAGGCTCGCGGCCGGCTCCTACGACACGACCCCGATGGACGACGGGACGGCGGACGGCGCGTTCGCCGACCGGGTCGCGACAGCCCTCGAGGCGAACGGGGTCCGGGTCCTGAGGAACGAGGTGGTGGAGCTCCGGGTGGACGGCAGGCCGTTCCGGCTGGTCGGGGTCGACGACGCCTGGGCGGGGCGGGCTTCCCCGCCGCTCCTCGAGCCGACCGACGCTTTCACGGTCTACCTGATCCACGAGCCCGACTGCGCCGCGCCCTGGGACGCGGATTTGATCCTGGCCGGCCACACCCACGGCGGGCAGTTCCTGCCGGCCGGGGTCGCCGACCGGCTCGGGCTCTCGGGGAGGTCGCGGTGCGGCGGCGCGGTCCTCTACGTTACCCGCGGGATCGGGACCTCGAACCTCCCCCGCGAGATCCGGGCGACCACCCCCGAGATCGTCAGGATCGTGCCTCCGGGCTGAGCCGCTCCCGCGGGGCGGGGGAACCCCGCCCAGCGGGCCGTTCAGCCGGCGGCCCGGAGCGCCTCGAGCACCTCCCTGACCGCGTCCGGGTGGCCCGCCACCCTCACCTTCCGCCAGGCCTCCCGGACCACGCCCTCCGGGTCGATCAGGAACGTGGAGCGCTCGATCCCCATCATCACCTTTCCGTAGAGCTTCTTCTCTTTCCAGACGCTGAACAGCGTGAGGACCTCGCGGTTCTCGTCGGAGAGGAGGCGGTGGCGGAGCGCGTGCTTCTCGGCGAACCGCGCGTGGCTCGCCACCGAGTCGGACGAGACCCCGATCACCGTCGCGTCCAGGGCGGCGAACGCGTCCAGGGCGGCCGTGAAGAGCTGCGCCTCGAGCGTGCACCCCGGGGTGTTGTCACGGGGGTAGAAGTACAGGACGACCCACTGGCCCCGGAGGGACTCCAGACAGACCTCGTCGCCGTTCGCGTCGGGCAGGCAGAAGGCCGGGGCGGGCGTGCCGACCATGGGGTCGGGTTTCTTGGCGCTCATGGCATCAGGTCGGGCGGGAGCCAGATAAAACCGCCGCCCCCCGGGGGGGGAGGGCTCAGTCGTGGCGCGCGAGCGCCAGGTAGTAGAGGAGCTGGAGGATCGCCGTCACCGCAGCGGCCACGTAGGTGAACCCGGCGGCGGTCAGCATCGCCCGGGAGCCCCGGCGGTCGGTGTCGTCGACCAGCAGGCCCGCCTCGTCGAGCAGGCGGAACGCGCGGCGGGAGGCGTCGAACTCGATCGGGACGGTCATGAGCGTGAAGATCACCATCAGGGCGAAGAAGAGGATCCCGAGGTAGAAGAGGCCGGCGACATTCATGATCAGGCCGAGCAGGATGCAGATGTACGAGAGGGTCGGGCTGAACTTGACGGCCGGGACGAGCAGGTTGCGGACCTTCATCATCCCCGAGCCGGTCTGGTACTGCTGGACGTGCCCGAGCTCGTGGGCGGTGACGGCCATCGAGGCGACCGAGGGGACCGTCGCGATATCGTGCGAGAGGCGGACCACGTTGGCGCTCGGGTCGAAGTGGTCCGAGAGGTCGCCCTGAGTGGTCTGGAGGCCGATCGGCTGGAGGCCTGTCCTCGTGAAGAGGGTCTTGCCGACCTGGAGGCCGTTGAGGCCGACGTGGTTGGGGACCTGGGACCACTTCGCGTACGTCCGCGAGAGCCAGACCTGGACCCCGGCGGAGATCAGGATCGTCGGGATCAGGATGAAGATGAAGTAGATGGGGTCGAAGAAGAAGACCATGGCGGAACACTCTGTCTCTCTTCAGGTCTCCCTATCGCCCTTTCAATATATCGATCGCGGCGATCTCCCGACCGCGACGCTCCCGGGCGCCCCCCGGGAAACGCCGGGGGGGAGAGATCGGGGGCTAGCCGGTCGCGACCGCCGTCTCCACCGTGTCGGACTCGACCCGGCCCGTCGCCGGGTCGAGCCGCTCGACGCGGATTGTGCAGGTCCCGACCCCGGTATCCGCGCCCGTTGATAACCCGACGAACCGCCTGCCATCGAGGTCGGTCGTGACCGTGGCCGCCGACGGGTTATCCGCGTCCACCGTCACGCCGACCTGGCCGGGCTTGATCGTCGGCGCTTCCGAGACTCCGCCGACGACGAAGAGCCGGTACGACGTCGTCGGCCGGCCGGTGATGAGAACGGCAAAGTCGTTGTTGCGGACGACGATATCCGTCGAGGCCGCGATCGAGAGCTCGTCACTCTTGACGGTTACGGTGTGCTGGCTCGTGATCGTCTTGCCAGAGTAGTCGGCACCCGACGGGTCCTTGTAGTTGTCCTTCATCCCGTTCAGGTTGCACTCGGCCCACGCCTTGTACTCGCCGCGACCGTAGTTCGCGTTGTCCGTGTACCACATCGCGCCGTTCTCGCCGGCACCCGGGACGCGGTACACGTCGGACGTGACACCGACCTGGAGCGAGTTCAGGACGTCGGCACCCGTCGCGTCTGTCGTCAGCAGGTGGCTGTAGACGTTCCCGTTCGGGTCGGAAACCTTGATCGTCACCATCGCGGGGGCACCACGCTGCTCGTTGACAGCAGCGAGGTTCGAGTCGACACGGAACGTCAGGCGGTCGCTCTGCGTCACGGTCTTGTCCGTGACGTCGGCAGTGCTGCCGTCGGCGTTGACACGAAGGATGCGAAGCGCGAGCGACGGGTCCTTGACGTTGATGACCGGAACGGCACCACGGTTGTTCACGTCATACCAGGCACCCTCGCGGGTCCCCGCGCCGACGTTGAAGTTCGCGGCGTCGGAGACGATCAGCATGTCGTCCGGCGAACCGGCCAGGACGTTTGACCCCGCCTGGAACCAGCCCAGCGTCATCCCGTTGGTGACACCGGCAGAGACGAGGTTCAGCCCGAACTCGCCGATGAAGACCGTGTTGCCCCGGTTGATCTGGTTCAGCGGACCGGTCGTCGGCGCGGATGGAGGGGTGCCGGCCAGTGCGGCGAGGACCCCGTAGTTCGCGGCCGCGTCCGCGCCGAAGGCCGCCGAGCCCCGGAGGCCGTCGAAGAGAACCATGCCCTGCGAGGCCTCGCTACGGGCGGTCGCCTGGTCGCCGTTCGCGTGGGCCCGGTAGGCGAGGGCCGTGTGCTGCCACCCCGCCGCGTACCGCGAGAACTCCTCCATGTACGCGGCCTTCCCGTCCAGGATCGAAACGATCGCGGCGGTGTACGCGGTACCGTCGCCGAACTCCGTCCCGGCGTAGACCACGGACTGGAGCCTGCCTGTCGCCCGGGAGAAGAGGGTCTTCGAGGAGTCGAACTTCTCTGCCGCGCTCCCGAACGAGGTCGCCGCTGCTGCGTAGTTCGCTGATGTCATCTGGTACCTGCCCGCGGCGTAGGCGCCCGCGCCGTCGTACATCGCGAGCGCGGCATCGGCCAGGTCGACGTACGCGGCCGAGATCGTCCTGAGCAGGGCCAGGTTCGCCGCGTTCGCCGGGTCGTTCACCGCGTTCGTGGTCTCCAGGCAGTTCGCGTACGCAGTCCTCGCCTCGAGGAGGTGCTGGCGGATCACCGCGATCTCCGAGGCCTCCCAGGCGCCGGCCCATGCCGTGCCGCCGGCAGCGTAGTGCGTTTTCGCCTGGTCGTAGGTCACGGAATCCATGCCGATCGGGACGACGCCCGAAACGGCACCGATCAGGATCGTGGAGATGAAGAACGTGGCGGGTCTGCGGATTCCCCGGTAGGAGTGCATATGCCTCACCTGCCAACACCCTGTCACCGCAGGCGTTTAATACTACCCATTTTTTTATACGAGTGATTGCGCCGTCCCCTGCGGGGTGCCGGCGGGAGGGGAGGACTCCGGGAGAGGGCGGAGGTTCGCGCCGGTTCCTGGTCCGAGTGCCCCGCTGGCGACGGGCTCGCGTCTTCGTGGGGAGGGGGGAGCGGCCCGGGCGTTTCCCGGGGATTCCAGGGGTGAAACGGTTCCCCGCCCCGGCGTCGTTCTCGACGGGCGATGGGGGTGATGGAGGACAGGTGGTCCCGACCCCGGCACCCGCTCACTCCATGTACCGGGAACCACGCGGGGCGTTTGCGGGACGCCGGGCCCGGGTGGACGGCCGGCCGCCACGCACCGGCCGGAGGTGGGAGACGGCCCCACAGGGGCGGGACCAGGAACGGCGTCCGTTTGGGAACGGGCCGTTCCCGCGCGATCGCCACGCATCGCGTCCGGGACCTGCCGGAACACGATCTCCAGGGAGATACCGCACCGCGGCAGCGGTGCATCCATCACGATCCTGCCGGCAACCACCGTTCATACAACGCTGAAGTCCGCTGAGATCACGGGTTGGTCCCGGTTCCATACGACCATCCCGGCGGACGTACCGGTCTCGATGCGGCCCGGTTCACCCGCTTCTCTCGCCGGAAAGCCCCGGCAGGCCGTCGTGACTCGGACACCTCGAGCCGACCGGCTGGAGGCCGGCCAAGAAAGAAGAGGGGCGCGGGTCCCCGCGCCCGAGGAACGATCCCGGGCGGTCAGGCCCCGGGGACGTCGCTGAGCGGGATCCCCAGGGCGTCGGCGACGCCCTTGCCGTACGCGGGGTCGGCCTTCAGGCAGTTGCCGATGTGCCGGACCTTGATCTCTTTTGTCGCGTCGCCCATGTTCCGGGCCGTGTTCTCGAAGAGCACCTGCTGCTGCTCGGGCGACATCAGGCGGAAGAGCAGGCCCGGCTGGGTGTAGTAGTCGTCGTCGTCCTCGCGGTAGTCCCAGCGGTCGGCGGCCCCCTCCAGGTGGAGCGGCGGCTCGGCGAACTCCGGCTGCTCCTGCCACTCCCCGTAGCTGTTCGGCTCGTAGGCCAGGGTGCTGCCGTAGTTGCCGTCCGCCCGCCCCATGCCGTCGCGGTGGTAGCTGTGGTACGGGCAGCGGGGGGCGTTCACCGGGATCTGGTGGTGGTTCACGCCGAGCCGGTAGCGCTGGGCGTCGCCGTACGAGAAGAGCCGGCCCTGGAGCATCCTGTCGGGAGAGAAGCCGATCCCGGGGACCACGTGCGCCGGGTTGAACGCGGCCTGCTCGACCTCGGCGAAGTAGTTGTCGGGGTTGCGGTTCAGCTCGAGCACGCCGACCTCGATCAGCGGGGCGTCCTTCTTGAACCAGACCTTGGTGAGGTCGAACGGGTGGTACGGCAGGGCTGCGGCCTGCTCCTCGGTCATCACCTGGATGAACAGGGTCCACCGGGGGAACTCGCCCCGCTCGATCGCCTCGTAGAGATCACGCCCATGGCTCTCCCGGTCCTTCCCGATCACGTCCTCGGCCTCGGCGTCGGTCAGGTTCCTGATCCCCTGCTGGGTCCGCAGGTGGAACTTGACCCAGACCCGCTCGTTCTTCGCGTTGATCAGGCTGAAGGTGTGGCTGCCGAAGCCGTGCATGTGCCGGTAGGTGGCGGGGATCCCCCGGTCGCTCATCACGATCGTGACCTGGTGCAGGGCCTCGGGGAGCGAGGACCAGAAGTCCCAGTTGTTGAGAGCGCTCCTAAGGTTGGTCCTGGGGTCACGCTTCACGGCGTGGTTGAGATCCGGGAACTTGAGCGGGTCGCGGAAGAAGAAGACGGGCGTGTTGTTCCCGACCAGGTCCCAGTTCCCCTCCTCGGTGTAGAACTTCATCGCGAAGCCCCGGATGTCGCGCTCTGCGTCGGCGGCGCCGCGCTCGCCGGCGACGGTCGAGAACCTCACGAAGCAGTCGGTCTTCTTGCCCACTTCCGAGAAGATCTTGGCCCGGGTGAACCGCGTGATGTCGTGCGTGACCGTGAACGTCCCGTACGCACCGGAGCCCTTGGCGTGCATCCGCCGCTCGGGGATGACCTCCCGGTCGAAGTGGGCGAGCTTCTCCAGGAACCAGACGTCCTGCAGGAGCTGCGGCCCCCTCTTTCCAGCGGTCAGGACGTCCTGGTTGTTGGGGACGGGGGCGCCGGCCCGCGTCGTGAGTTTCTTCGTCATACTCTCCTCATGTCCTGATAGGCAGAGAGGCTTTATCAAGCTTGGCGCTCCCGGATCGAGGGGCCGCGGGGCCCGCCCCCGGGAGGGGGACCACGCTCCCGGGGAGCTGCGCGAACGGGACGGACAGGCGGAAGGCGGCCCGGGGACGGCCCGCCACCCCTGCCCGGCGCGATCCGCGGCGAGGGGGCGGCGGCACGGGCATCCCCCCTCCGTGCCGTATCGCCGCCCGCGCCGCCCCGCCGGGAAGACCTGGACGAAGGTAAAAATACGGCGCCCGGGATCGTTCCTGTTATATTTCATTATGGCCCGGCTTCTCTATTATGACCACGATGCCGCCTGGCGCGAGAGGGCCGGGCGGTCGCTCTCCCGCGACGGGACCATCCGGGTCGTATCGGCCGGCACCTTCGCGGAAGCCGGGAGCCTCTTCCGGGAACGGAAATTCGAGATCGTCGTCGCCGATCCCCTCGAGGAGGAGGTGCTCGGGCTCCTCTCGCTCGTCCGGGCCGAGGGCGGGCCCGTCCCGTTCATCCTCTTCACAAAGCCCGGTCACGAGGAGATCGTGATCGACGCCTTCAACAGCGGGCTCGACCGCTTCGTCGAGAAGAGCGGGAACCCGGAGGAACGCCTCGACGCCCTGGGGAGGACCGTCGAACGTCTGGTCGGCCAGGAGCCCGGTCCGGCCTCGCTCCACCGCCAGAACGAGTTCCTGGAGTTCCTCTCCCGGACCGCGATGGACTTCGTCCGGATGGACGACGACGCGGACATCTACCGCTACATCGGCGAGCAGATCGCCGGCTTCGTGCCGGACTCCCACGTCGTCCTCATCTCGGTCGATATGGAATCACTCGGGCTTGTTGTGCGTATTTTTCTCACCGATGAGCCTTCGCGCCAGATCGCCAGGGAAGAGTTCGGCAGGGACCTCGTCGGTCACACCATGTTCCTCGACACGGCGTCGGCTCAGCTGATCACGACGATTCTTAAGTGCAACCAGATGGTGGAGGGCGTCACCTCGGCGTACCACGGGTTCCTCAGGACCCTGCCGGAGGAGGCCTGCAACCGGCTCGAGGAGCGCCTCGACCTCGGGAAGTACTACACCATGGGCTGCACCTGCCGGGGCGGCCTGTACGGGGTCGTCACCATCGCTGTCCGGAAGGGAGCGGAACTGGGCGACCGGGAGCTGATCGAGGCCTTCGTCCGGCAGGCGTCCGTCGCGCTCCTGCGCCACCATGCCCGCCGGCACCTCGCCGAGAGCGAGGCCCGCTACCGTGCCGTCGTCGAGGCCTAGCAGGAACTGATCTGCCGGTTCCGGCCCGACTGCACGCACCTCATGGCCAACGAGGCCTGCTGCCGGTTCTTCGATCTCGGCCCGAGAACGGTCGCCGGGTCCCGGTTCGCCCCCAACCTCCCTCCGGACGAGGCCGATCGGGTCGCGGCCCACTTCCGCTCCCTCTCGCAGGCCCGCCCCGCGGGGACGCTCGATCAGAGGGTCGTCCTCCCCGGCGGGCGGGAACGCTGGGTCCAGTGGCACGACCGGGCGTTCTTCGATCGTGACGGCGCCATCACCGAGTTCCAGTCTGTCGGCCGCGACGTCACCGATCGGAAAGAGGCCGAGACGGCGCTGTCGGTGCTCACGGCCGAGCTGGAACGGCGCGTGGAGGAGCGGACGGCCGAGCTCAGGGCGGCGAACCGCGACCTCGAGTCGTTCATCCACTCCGTCTCCCACGACCTCCGCGCCCCGCTCCGTGCGATCGACGGCTATCTCGGGATCCTGACGGTCCAGCACGGAAAGGGGCTCTCGGCCGACCAGCGCGGCCTGGCGGACCGGGGCCGCGACGGCGTCCACCGTGCGGGCAGGTTCATCATCGAGGGGCTTCTCGCGCTCTCGCGCCTCTCGAGGCAGCCGCTCGACCTCGAGTGGGTGGAGACCGGGGATCTGGCCCGGGCCGTGGCGGGAGAGCTCGTTCCGGGCCCCGGCGAGCGGCGGGTCGAGGTCGAGATCGGCGACCTGCCGCCCTGCCGGGCCGACCGCGAGATGCTCAGCCACGTCTACCAGAACCTGATCTCGAACCCCTCTCAAGTTCACGCGAACGCGGGACCCGGCGCGGATCCGGCTCTCGTCGTCGAAAGGCGCTGACGAAACGGTCTACACCGTGTCCGACAACGGCGTCGGGTTCCCGGCGGAGATCGCGGACCGGGTCTTCGACGACTTTCCCGGTTCCACGACGCGCGCGAGTACGAGGGTTCGGGGATCGGGCCCCCGCTCGTCCGCCGGATCGTCGAACGGCACGGGGGACGGTGCTGGGCGACCGGCGGGATCGACCGGGGCGCGACGTTCTCGTTCACGCTCGGGACGGGCCCGGCCGCGTGAGCCGGGCCGCGCGCACCCCCGGTCCTGGAGACGGTTGTTGGAGCCGGCGGCGAGGGACCCCGCACCCGCCGGCGGGATGCGTCCACGGGACCGGCCCTGCGGGCCGGCCTTCCGCTCGCCCCGGGCTGACGGCGCCCGGGCGGTCCGGGGGCCGGTGCGTCCAGGTGACGGGGAAGGGAAGGGTCGAGGGTCCCGCGAGCGGGACGGCGTCATGATACGAGAAACGGGCGGGGTCGGGCGTTCCACCCGTCCCCGGGACGCCCCGGCCGGGACTTGAACCCGGGTCAAAAGCTCCGCAGGCTTCTAGGATATCCACTACCCTACCGGGACAGTGCGGCGTCGCGCCCAGAACCTTGGGCCTCGATTCTATTAAAGGCTGCGTATCGCTCGCGCGCCGTCCGACGGGGCCGATAGACGTCACCGCACCGGGCCGCCGGCCAACCTCCCCCACCTTCCCGGGAGTAATGGACCCCCCGCGCCTCTCCGCCTCCCCGTTCGTGCAGGGGCTGGTCGGTTTCGTCGTGATTCTCGCCCTGGTCGCCGTACCGATGGTGTTCGCCCCGCCGGGTTCGGAGGCGCCGACGATCCGTGTTGCGGCCGCCGACGCCCCCGAGGAGGCGCGGGCCGGAGCCGATCTCGTCTGCGACGGCGTCGACGACCGGGTCGAGATCCACCGGGCGTTCGCCGCCCTTCCCCGGGACGGGGGCCGGATCCGGCTCACGGCGGGGACCTTCACCTGCCCCGGGAACCTGGGGCCGGCGCCCTGCACGATCCTCGAGCGCGAGGGGACGATAGAGACCACGGTCGCGATCTCGGGCTACTACCACTCGATCAAGATCGACCGGCCGTACACCACCATCTGCTCGCTCCGGATCACGGACCGGGCCTGCGTCCGGATCACCGCGAGCCATGTCCGGGTCGAGGACGTCCTGGCCGAAGAGACCCTCCGCGGCTACTACCCGGGGATGCCCGGGGACATGGGGGGCAACGGCGCGTTCTTCTTCTGGGCCGAGAACCGTGTCATCGAGGACTTCGTCTTCTACCGCTGCGTCGCCCGCGAGATCGGGACCCACGGCTTCAACATGAACGGGCGGGGCGAACCCCGGCTGATCCGGAACGTCCGCTTTGTCGAGTGCAGCGCGGTCCGCTGCGGCGACGACCGGGGGCATCCCTGGGCGACCGGGTTCGACTTCCACGAGGGAAACGACCTGGTCGACCTCGCGGTCGAGCGCTGCTACGCCGCCGGGAACTGGGAGTCGGGGTTCCACCTCGAGACGGGCGGGCGGCAGGAGGGGATCCGGCTGGTCGACTGCATCCCCGAGGGGAACGGCTGGCGGAATACGAACCCAGGGGACCCGACGGCCGAACCCCCGGTCCGCGCGGCCTTCTACATGGCCGGGTACACCTTCGCCAGGGGCACGTACCTCGTCGACTGCCTCTCGGTCCACAACCGCAACTACGGGTTCTACGACGAGCAGGACGGCGACAACGCCCTGGAGCGCTGCGTCGACATCGGCTCGGGGTACGGCTACAAGTTCTGCAAGAACGTCCGGAACGTCTCGCTCGTCGACTGCGTCTCGGTCGACGCGGCGAACTGGGCCTTCCGGGCCGCGTTCGCCGACGACCTCCGGCTCGAGTACTTCTGCCAGTACAACGCCCCGGGCCGCGCCGACGTCGCCCCACGCGTCCAGTCCGTGCTGGGCTGGTACCAGGGCGAGCCGCAGTACGAGCGGCCGGTCACGAACTCCCGCCTCGAGATCACGGCGAGCGGCAGCACCCTTCCCGTCCTGAACATCGGCGACGCCTACAACCCGAACGCTAGGGGGAACACCTGCGCGCTCGCGACCTCGGACGAGACCGATGCCGGGCCCGACCGGACCCCGATCCCGGTGGGTCCGCCGCCGCCCGTCACGCGCCGCGTCCCCGTCCCCCTGCCGACGCCGCCAGTCCCGCCCGTCCACCCGGTCCCCGGGAGGATCCAGGCCGAAGACTATCTCCCTGGGCAGGGCACGGGCTTCTGGGACACCACGGCCGGAAACGGGGGCGCCGCCTACCGGTTCGACGACGTCGACATCGAGTACACCCCCTCGATCGACGGCCACAACGTCGGCTTCATCCGCCCCGGCGAGTGGCTCGCGTACGAGGTCGACGTTTCGCGCGGCGGCCGGTACGTGGCAGCTCTCCGGCTCGCCTGCCCCCACGAGGGGCGCTCGTTCCAGGTCGAGCCGGACGGGCGGGCCGCAGGGCGGGTTACCGTTCCGCGGACCGGCGGGTTCGAGGACTACGTGACGTCCGAGCTCCCGCTCGATCTCGCCCCGGGCCGGCAGCCGATCGTCCTCCGGTTCGACGAGGCCCGGAACACGAACCTCGACTGGATCGAGGTCCGGCCTGCCCCGCCCTGATCCGTTTTTTGCCCTGCACCGCCAAGAGATTGATCGCATGGCAGCCGGATTCCAGGACGACGAGGTCGCCCGCTACGCCAAGTTCCGCAAGGTCGACGGCGCCGCCTACGAGAAGGTGAACCGGTTCCTGCGCCGGCGAACCTACATCACCGCCCGCGAGTGGGCGCTCGCCCGTCTCTGCGCCGACTTCCGGACTACCTCGGGGGCCGAGATGACCTTCATCGGCCAGCACCTCCCCGAGCTCGTCCCGTTCATGACCGAGCCCTACTCGCCGCAGGCGGTCAACCAGGCGCGGAACTCGTTCAAGAAGAAGGTGCGCAAGGCGGGGGCGACCTTCTTCTACGGGGCCATGTGCGGCTTCTTCACCACGGAGGAGCTCGACGACCTCCTCTTCGAGGCGAGCGAGGTCGCCCGGTTCCTGCTCGAGGTCGAGGGGACGAGCCTCCCGGTCGACGACGAGCTCGACATCGAGGACCGGATCGCCGGGATCATGCGGTCGGTGGGGCTCGCGGCGCAGACCCTGCTCGAGACCCGCGGGCAGCGGGAGGAAGAATGAGGGTCGTCCAGTTCGCCGGCTGGTCCGGGACGGGCAAGACGACCCTGATCGAGCAGGTGATCGACGCCGCCGCCCCGGAACTCGCCGTCGGCGTGGTCAAGCACCTGGGGGGGGCCCACCCCTTCTCGCTCGATCCGGACCGGGACACGACCCGGTTCTACGACCGGGGGGCCCGCGTCGTGGTCGGTATCGACGCAGAGAAGGGGGTCGGGCTACACCGAGGGGACACGCTCTTCTCTGCCCTGGACCGGCTCTCGGACAGCGGGTGCGACCTCGCGCTCGTCGAGGGGTTCAAGAAAGAGCCGTTCGCCCGGGTGGTGATCGGCGACCTCCCGTCGGAGCGGTGCGTGCTCCGCGACCCGACCGCTCGGGAGGTGCTCGGCGCCCTCGACCGGTTCGACGAGCACCACTCGCCCGGGGGCCTCCTCCGGGAGTGCCGGGCCCGGGCGGGCGGCGCCGGCGGCTTCGAGTGCAGCGGCGCGATGCGGACCACGGGGGAGATCGCCGGCGACCGCGATACCCTCGGGCGACTCGAGGCCGGCCTGGCATCCGCCCCCGGGGTGGTCGCCGCGGGCCTGAGGGGCATGGTCCATGCCGGGCAGGGGACGGTGGTCATGGCCCTGGTCGCCTGCGACCCGGCCGGCGGGCTGACGGCCATGTCGGGGCTCGCCCGGGCCGTGGGCGAAGGGGGTGCCGGGGGAGGGTGCCGATGAAGGAGAAGAGGCTCTTCGGGACGAACGGGGTGCGCGGGGTCGTCGGGGAACGGATGACCCCGGAGCTCGTCCTCCGGATCGGGCAGGCGCTCGGCGCGATGCGCCCGGGCCCGATCGCGGTCGGCCGGGACACCCGCACCTCCGGCCCGGTGCTCGTGCACGCGCTGAAATCCGGTCTTTTGGCCTCGGGCTGCGACGTCGTGGACTGCGGGGTCCTTCCCACCCCCGCGCTCCAGTTCATCGTCCGGGACACCTTCGCGGCCGGCGCGATGGTGACGGCCTCGCACAACCCGCCCCAGTACAACGGGGTCAAGGTGATCGAGCACGACGGGACCGAGATGGGAGACCGGGAGGTGATCGCCCTCGAGCGCCGGCTCTTCGACGGCGACTTCGCGCTCCGGGACTGGATGAACCTGGGCACGGAGACCCTGGCGCCGGACCTTGTCGGCCGTTACCTGGACGCGATCCTCGCCCGCTTCCCCGGGGGGATCGGGGAGGGCATGACCGTCGCCGTCGACCCGGGCTCGGGCCCGGCCGCCCTCACCACGCCGGCCCTGCTCCGCCGGATGGGCTGCGAGGTTCACACCATCAACGGCGAGCCCGACGGCACCTTCCCGGGCCGGCTTCCCGAGCCGACCCCGGACGGCCTCGCGCCGCTCGCCGACCTGGTCCTCGAGACCGGGGCAGCCTTCGGCGTCGCGCACGACGGCGACGCGGACCGGGCGGTCTTCGTCGACGACCGGGGCCGGTACGTCGAGGAGAACCACGAGTTCGCCCTGATCGCCCGCCACGTCTGCAGGCGGCGGCGGGGGGTGATCGTCACCCCCGTCTCGACCTCGCAGCTGATCGAGGATATCGCGGAGGAGACCGGGTGCACGGTCCGTTACACGCCGGTCGGCTCCATCTACGTGGCGCGGACCATGCTCGAACTCATCAGGGACGGCGTCCCGGTGGCGTTCGGCGGGGAGGGGAACGGCGGCCTGATCTACCCCGACCACCAGTTCTGCCGCGACGGGGGCATGACGGCCGCGACGATGGTCGGGCTGCTGGCCGGCGAAGAGAAAAGACTCTCGGAGCTCCTCGACGGGCTGCCGCCGTTCCACTTCATCTCCGAACGGATCGAGACCGGCCGGGCCGGGGAGGTGGTGGCCGCGGTCGAGTCCGGGTTCCCGGGTTATTCCGCCGACAGGACGGACGGGATCCGGATCTCGAAGGACAGGACCTGGGCCCTCGTCCGGCCCTCGGGGACTGAGCCGATCGTCCGGGTGATGGTCGAGGCCCCGGACCGGAGATCGGCCGAGGCGATGCGGGATGCGATACGGGGACGGATCGCCCCGCTCCTCGACTAGGACGTCGTCCCGCGGGAGGCGCACCGGACCCGGGGTTTTTTCGTCGGGGATATCGACGCCGTGGGACGCTCCGGCCTTCCGATCACGGTCCTTGCACGGCGCCATGCCGGCGGCGGGTGAACCGCGGACGGTGGGGGTTACACCGTCCCGTGTCTACCCCGGTGGGCTGGAGTGCCGGACCAAACGTACGGGGATAGAGGTTCAGATGGATAGAAGCGACCTGGCGTGACGACACATGACGGAACCGCGCCCGCGCCCGCCTCGTGCAGGACGGCATTGGTTTTCGAGAACGAGGTCGTCGTGCGGCCAGGCGACCAGCGGCTGCTCGGCACGGTCTGTCTCGACATCGCAGAGACGCGATGACACCCCGCCCCGGCCGATCACATCCCGGGTAACCCGGGGTTCCGCGGTCACGAGAACCCGGTCGAGGTGCGCTACACCCCCGTCCCGGCGCCGGACGGTCGCGCCGCCGCGACCTGCTCCGCCCCGTGCAGGGAACGCACCCCGGGACGGGGGACCGTTCGACGGTCCCGACTCCGTCGTCCGTTTCGCCACTGATCACGAGCGGTGGATAGCGGACCGTCCCGAGCGCCGCGGGCATCTCCCATGCAGCCCTGCCGGCGCGGACGACGCGGACGGCCCCTCGTGCCCACCTCTCGCCAGCACGCACGGGTGGCGACACCGGTGCTGGCGACGGGGCATGCCTCCCCGCCGCTCGGCCGGGCACCGGTCCTCTCCTTCGAGATGAAAGAATCCCTCGAGTGCCAGGCTCGTTGATACCGACCTATGCCTCGTACGCGACGAGTATTGCCCGGGTCTCTTTCTCGATTTCTTTCAGTTTTGCAATACCGTCGTCGGTCAGCTTCTTGTAGGGCAGGACTTTTTCATACGCGACAAGAGTGACCCCGAGTCTCGTCTCGAGATCCTGGATCTCCTCTATCGCTGCCTGTTCGAGTTTGGCGGGTCGTTCACATGTCATGATGTTCACCCCAAACCATTCCAGGGTCGGTTTTGAGTTATAAAACATTGCGTAAATTTCATTCCCTTAATGAAAATTTTCTTGTGGTATCATCTTTTTTTCCCGCGAACTCAGGGTCATGGGCCGCGGACAGGGTCGATCCGGCCACGCGCATTTCGATGAGAACGTCCGTTCCTTTCCCGGCGAATATGTCCGGTTCACGTATCTCCGTGACAGCGGGAGGTCGATCGACGACCGTCCCGCCTGCACAACGGGGGCCGTCGCATTCGCAGGATGTAATCCCGCCCGTACCTCCCGGGGTTCCACGGGTCGTCGAGGTGAATCGCCCCCGCGGATTCAGAGAGGGTCTAAGAGATCGCCCGAACCCCCTGACCGGAGGGTACGCGCCGGCCCCTCCCCGGTTCCGCTTCCGGGTGGCGACGGCAGAAGGTACCGATCGGAGGACGCGGGCACTGCCGGGAGGGTGGCGACCGGGGTCATCGTATCCCCGGTCCGTGTCGCTCCACCGTCCGAACCATCTTCTCCACGGTCCGCCGGAGACGTTGGCCGGCGGTGGGCGCCTGACCGGAGAGAAAAGCCCGGTCGTTCAGACCGCGAGCATCAGGACGAGCATGCCCCCCGTCAGGACCGTCAGCGCGAGAGCAACCGGGAAACAGCGCCGGATCACCTCGCCCTCGACCCCGAGCTGGTCGATCACGGCGGCCGCGTTGATGATCTTCGCCGGCGCGACCCCGGAGGCGATACCGCTGGCGACCGCGTGGGCCGCGTAGACCTTGATGAAGTCCAGGTGGAGGACGCTGGTGGCCCGCTCGAGGATCCCGTGGAACATCACGTTCGACGAGGCCTCCGAGCCCGAGACGAACGCCCCGAAGAGACCGAGCAGGGGGCTGATCGCGGGGAAGGCGACGCCGAAGACCGCCGCGAGGGTCAGCCCGATCACCGCGTTCATGTTGAGGTCCGCGGTGCCCGGCGCGAAGGTGAGGGCGCCGTCGATCACGGTCTGGCCCGACCAGTCCATGACGTAGGCGATCGCGAAGAAGACGGCCGCGGCGAGGGTCGGGGCCCAGGCGCGCTTCAGCCAGAGCCCCGCGATCTGCCGCGCCTCGGCCCGGCTCCGGACCAGGAATGGGGCCGCCGCCAGGGTCGAGACCAGGACCCAGGTGTACGCCTGGTTCAGGAGCCGCAGGTCGATAGCCTGGTCCGCGAGGACCGTGATGGTCTGAAGCGGGCCCAGCAGGGAGTGGAGCCAGGCCGAGACCGGGGGGAGGCTGATCACGATGCAGAAGGCGACGAGGAGGATCCAGGGGAGAGCCGCCCGGTGGATCGGCATCAGGTCGGCGGGAAAGTCGTCGCGACGGACTCGGATCGGCCGGCCCTGGAGCACGCGGAGGAGGAGGAGGACCGAGATCGTAACGAGACCCGAGAAGACCCCGACGAGCCCGATCGCCGTGACGGGGAGGACGTGGACGAAGAAGACGGCCGAGAACCCGAGCGTCAGGCCGGCCACGACGGCAGGGAGAAAACCCTTCCGAACCCCGTTCACGCCGTCCGCGATAAGGAGCATCCCGAACGCGAACCCGGTCGAGATGACAGGGAGAAACAACGAGATCCGCTGTCCGAGGGCGGCGAGATCGAGATCGAAGACCTGGGCCGGGAGGGAGATCGGGACGGCGAGCAGCGAGAACGAGGTGAGCGGGTCGTACCCCAGGCACGGGAGCGCGATCGCCGCGATCGGGGAGAAGCCGAGCGCGATCATGATCGGGGGGAGCATGGTGACGGGCGTGGCCCCGATCGAGACCAGGAACGACCCGAGGCCGACGTTCAGGAGCATCACCTGCTCGTAGCGTTCGGCCGCGATGGTCCGGATGTACTCGGTGATCGACCGGATCGCCCCGGTCACGTCCATCATCGTGACCTGGAGGATGGTGAAGAGGACCATCAGCGAGATCCCGAACGAGGCGAGGATCCCGTTCAGAGTGGCCTGGAGCGCGATGGGCAGCGAGGTCGAGAAGAAGAGGACGGCGATCGCGACGGTGAGGACCCACCCGACCACGCCCATGAGGGTGCCCGACTGCTTGAGGAAGACGAGGCCGACGAAGACGACCAGGATGGGGAGAATGGCCAGAAGGAACGAGATGAAGAGGTCCACGTTGATCGCCTGCGCCCACATGAATGGGGCATACTGTCGCATAAACAATGCTGACAGCGGCGACAGGGGGCCTGGTCGCGCTCACTTTCACACCGCGACCATCGGGCCTGATACCCTCCCGCATCGACCTATGGAACAACCCCGGTCGTGCCGTGGCCGGGCACCACATCGATCTTTTTTTCGGCGTCCCGGGAGCCAGCGCAGCCCGGAAAAAAGAGCCTCAGGGATACCGGAGGCCCCCCTCAAGGCCAGGATCAGGCGAGATGCGGGGCGCCGTCCCGGACGGCCCGGTACTCGCCCCGGAGACCGGGCGGCAGGAGCGAGATCGCCACCAACACCCCGAAGGGGATCAGGATCATGTCGTCGATCTGCCCGACGAACGGGATGATGTCGGGGACAAGGTCGATCGGGCTCGCGACGTAGGCGAGAGTCGCGATCATCACGGTCTTCGGGACCAGCGGGACGCGCGGATCGCGGACCCCGAGGGTGAGCATCTCGAGCGGGCCCCGGAACCGGCTGAGCCGGGAGTGGATCGTGATGAGCCGCTGGACCGTCTTGACGAGTCCCATGCAGGAGAGCGGTGGTACCCGCCGGTTTATGGATATATCGTTCCTGACCAATGGGACGGGGCGCCGCTCCCGGTTGGCGCGCGTTCCCGGGAGGCGGAGGGAGGCGAGGAAGCCCGCCTCCGCCCGGTCTCTCGTTCTCGGACCTGCTCCCCGACGGGGTTGGGGTGGCTGGAGGCGATGCGGCCGGTGTGAAGCGCCCGGTCGAAGGAGGGCTCCCCGGGGCGAGCGTTCACGGCGCGGAGGGAGCGCATGCACGCCCTGGCAAGGGCGCCGGATGGAGAGGAGACGGCGACGGGATCGGCCGGGGATTGCTGGACGCCCCCGCCCCGCACCTGTCGTCCTGCCCCGGGAGCGCACGACCCCGGGGCTCGCCCGGGAATCCGTGCGGACGCGCGCACCAGGTCGAACCCGGAGTTGGAGCCGGGACCTCGAACGGATGGTCGGTGCGGGCCGGAGCGAGGCACTCGTCCGGGATCGCGGCACGGTCGCTGGAATGCGTGGATGGATGCGCGGTGGCGGGTCACGGGATCGGGCTCCTGTCCCTTTGCCGCGACCGGGGGCCGGGGATGTTCCGCCGGCATTTTCATGATCGGTGCGGGCGCCCCGGCACCGGCCCGTCAGCCGCGAAAAGGACCGTCGGGCGCCACGGCGGCATATTCCGGGTCGCGTCCCCGCCCGGCGGGGGCCCGACCTTGCCCGTCACCCTGCCGGCCGCGCCGGCCGGCCCGTGCCGGCAAAGTTCAGGATCGTGATCCCGACGTCCGCGTCGTTCCCGACCATCTGCAGCGCCCGCCGCGTCGCACCGTCGGAAATGAAGCCCTCGACCCGCATCCGCTCGCCGCCGTACTCGACCACCAGGCCGTAGGCCGAGCCCGTATCCGAACAATCAATAAGGGACAGCCCGCCGGCCTCCTGGTTCTTGCAGAGGAACCCGGCCTTCCGGCAGCGGGCCGCGTGGCAATCGACGAGCTGGCCCGACTGCACGTAGAACCCGGACTGGTAGAGCTCCGTCGGCACCGTCCCGGACCGGGCCCCGCAGAGCTCGGCGGTGCACCGCTCGAACAGCACCTCCCGCGCCACCTGCCGGTGGCCGTTCCACGAGCCGTCCAGGTGGAACCCGTCCTGCCAGCAGTTCACCGGCCGGCAGTCCCGGACTGTGAGCCGGGAGACGTCGCCGGCGTCCGGGATATCGAACCCGCACGACCAGTCGCGGTCCCCGGTGGCCGCCGAGCCGGGCCGGGTCTCGAACCCGGAGCCGGCGCTGATCGCGTGGCACTGGTCGAAGAGCACGTCCGCGAACCCGCCGCCCTCGTTCGCCCCCGAGAGGTTCATCGAGAAAGCGTGGTGGTAGCTCTTCTCCACCGAGCACCGGCGGAACGTGAGATCCTTCACGGTCCGTCCCTTCCGGCCCCAGACCATGAACGCAGCCGTGCACCCCCCCTTCTTCCCGAACGGCAGGTACGTCCGGCCGATGGCGTGCGTGATATACACGTCCTCGCAGGTGAACCGGTCGGCCGTGTCCTGGATGCCGACGTACCCGAACCCGCCCAGGTTCGCGAGGGTCACCCCGGGCGCGTCCACCGCGAGCCGGCAGGGCTCGAGCCGCGCCTCGAGCCGGGTGAGGGCCGGCCCCGCGCCGCGGACGGTCACGCCCGCCGCCGGGCAGAGGTAGCGGTTGCCGGCGGCGGTGAACCCGGCGTTGCCGTCGAACGTGCCGGCCGAGAGGACCACCTCCCGGTCCGGCACGGCCAGGGCGCGGACGAGCACGGCCACGTCGGTCCGGCCGTCGCAGACGACGTCCGCGTCGGCCTTCGCCGCCGCCGGCGCGTCCCGCGCCGCGACCCGGATCATCCGGGGTCCCGCCGGCAGAGCTCGAGGGCCAGGGCTTCGAGGTCCGCTACGAGCCGGCCGACGCGCGAGGCGATCTCGCGGGCCTCTGCGTCCGTGATCTCGCCATCCTGCCTGGCCACGTAGTACGTGGCGACTTCCTCGCAGAACGAGCGGACGACCGCGACGACCGCGGATACCCGGCGGTCGGCGCTCCAGGTGCCGAGGCCGAACGCGGCTCCGACAGCCAGCGCGACGAGGACGGACTGCTGCCAGCCCTCGGCGACGATGGTGACGCCGCCACCTGCGGTGACGGCGATCCCGCCGGCCACGATGCCGGCGATGGTGGTGTGTTTGTCCATGACTTCAGGGGTGGAGCGAAGTCAGGGTCGCCTGGATAGTGAGTGTATGGCTGTAAAAATGGATTAATCAATGCGACGAGTCCGGACGCAGGCCGCGACTGTCGGGCGGGTGATCGACCCGGTCCGGTGCCGATCCGGCTGTCGGGATGTCAGGCGCGACGGCCGGGCCGACTTCGCGGACGTGGTGCTCTACTTCAACCAGATGGCCTGGATCGCGGCGAACGAGCCGGTGCCGGCGTTCGATTACAACGGCAACGGCCGGATCGATTTTGCCGACGTCGTCTGGCTCTTCAACCACCTCTAGACCCCCCCCTTTTTCCGCGCGGCCCCGGCATTCCGCCGCGAGCGTTTCACAAGGTATAATATTTCAGAAAGCAATGGACGCCCATTCGGGTGTGACCGAAATGAAGCCGATCTACGGAGTCCTGGTCCTGCTCCTCCTCTTCGCCGGGGTGCAGGGTGCGGTGGGCGCAGGAGAGTTCGTCTACGAGCGGAGCTGGGGCACCTTCGGTTCGGGTGTCGGCCAGTTCAAAGCTCCCACGGGAGTCGCGGTGAGCAGCGAGGGATACGTCTACGTCACCGACACGGGGAACAACCGTGTCCAGCGGTTTACCACCGATGGCAGGTTCCTCAGGACGTGGGGCACATGGGGGGTGGGTGCCGGCCAGTTCAAGTCACCCATCGGCATCTCCGTCGAAGCATACCCATCAGTCGGGAAGGATCAAGCGAAGATCGTCGACAGCGCAAACGACCGGGTCCAGTGGTGCTCGTTTTGGTACGAGGGGGATTACACCCCGTGGGCGGGCATCTACCAGGGGTCGGGATACACTTCCCCGTATGGAATCGTCCAATGGTACGATCGCGAGCACATCACCGATGAGCGGGGGGACTGGTGGCTCGTCTCCGATCGGGGACAGAACCAGCTCTGCCTCTGGCCCAATGCCTATCTGAACCTCAAGCCCAACATCACCTGGGGCGTGTCCGGCTCCGCGCCCGGACAGTTTCTGCAGCCGAGCGGTCTCGCCGTGAGGTCCGTATTTCTCTACAACTGGCACGACGTGGTCCTCGACAACGAGTGGATGCACCTCGTCTACGTCGTCGATACGAACAACCACCGGTACCAGAACATCTCCATGTACCGGGACGACCACTGGGACACCGTCCACATCGGCGACTGGATCCAGGTGGTGGGAGGCTACGGCTCGAGCGCGGGCCGGTTCAACAGGCCCACCGGCATCGCGTACAGCAGGGATTTCCTGTTCGTCACCGACTCGGGCAACAACCGTGTCCAGGTCTTCAGGGAGAACGGCGACTATTACACCGAGTTCGGGGGGTACGGCTCGGGCGACGGGCAGTTCAACAACCCGACGGGGATCGCGGTGGACGGAGAGGGGAACATCTACGTGGCGGACACCGGAAACAACCGGGTGGTGAAGTACTCGTCAACCCCCCATCCGGAGTTCAACGCCGTTCCGCGGAAGGGATACGCTCCGCTCACGGTGCAGTTCACGGACACATCGGGCGGCGCGAACCCAGTCCAATGGCAATGGGCCTTCGGCGACAATACCTACTCCGGATTGCAGAACCCGACCCATGAGTACGCGGGGATCGGGACGTACTCGGTCTCTCTCGACGTGCGCACGGTCATGGATGTCCACCAGGAGATCACGAAGACGGACTTCATCAGCGTCCTGCCGCTCTGGAACGGTCTGATGCGGTACGAGGCCGAGGACTTCGACCAATCCGGGTACCATGACACGACCCACGGTAACTCGGGGGGTGCCTACAACCTGATCGACGATGTAGACATCGTCGCGCTCCCGGGCGACGACCGGTACGCGGTCACCGACACCCGCGAGGGTGAATGGACACGCTACACGGTCGGAAACACCAGGAGCGCGCAGAACGCCTACCCGACGAACTGTACGTATCCGCTCGCCCTACGCGTGAAAGCCACCCGCGCGGGCAGGTCCATCGACGTTCAGGTCAACGGCGTGACGACGACGACCCTGACCGTCAGGGCCTCGAGCCTCGGTTTCTCCTGGGTCAATACCACGGTCGAGCTCCCGCCGGGCATGTCCACGCTCACCTTCATCCACCATGAGAGGAACTTCGACCCACCCGAGCTCGACTTTGACTATTTCACCCTGGATCCATCGAGTGCGGTGGTGGGGATCCGGGCCGTACCCGACGCCCCGCCCCTCGTGCCGACGGACACCGACGGCGACGGGCTGTACGACGACGTCAACGGCAACGACCGGCCGGACTTCGCCGACGTGGTGCTCTACTTCACCCAGATGTCGTGGATTGCCGACCACGAGCCGGTGGGCCTCTTCGACTACAACGAGAACGGCCGGATCGACTTCGCCGACGTCACCTGGCTCTTCAACCACCTCTGACACCTTTTTTCCCGCCGGCCGCGTCAGCCCGCCGCGACGAGCGCCCGCAGCCCTGCCGCGACCTCTGCCGGGTCGATCTCGGCTCCGCAGAGCCGGGACATCCGGCGCCCGCGCGGTCCGGTCACGGCGCCTGGAAGAGGGCGATAAAAAACCGTCCACCGGATCCGGACTGCCCGGGCGAGGGCGGGAGCCGTCCTGGACCGGGCGGGAAGACCGGGCCGGCACCGGAGAGATGGGGGGGTAAAAGAGATTGTTAAGCCCTAAGCCCCAGGCGCGATTTGAACGCGCGGCCTGCTGATTACAAGTCAGCCGCTATGCCTCTAAGCCACTGGGGCGCAGCAGAGATCTGAGACGGATAGCGGCAAAACCCTTGCGGAGGGGCTCACTTGATCTCGACCCGCTCGCCCGTCTGCATGAAGACCGCGGCCTCCGCGATCGTGCAGGCGTGGTCGGCCGACCGCTCCACGTACCGGGCCACCATCACGTAGCGCGCCCCGCGCGTGATCGTCGCCGGGTCCTCGAGCATGTAGGTCACGCACTCGCGGAAGATGGAGTACCCGAGGGCGTCCACCGCGTCGTCCCGCACCTCGAAGTCCCGGATCAGGTCCAGGTCCCCGGACTCGAAGGCCGCGAGCGCCGTCTCGATCATGCTGCCGGCCATCCGCGCCATCTCCGGGATCGAGAGCAGGCTCGCGAGGTGCCCCCTGTTCGGGGAGTTCTCCTCGCCCGCGAGGGCCTCCTGGACCTTCGCGATGTCCTTGCCGTACCGGCCGATCCGCTCGAGCGCCGCCGCCACCTTGAGGCAGGCCACCACCGTCCGGAGGTCCCGGGCCACCGGCTGGTAGAGGGTGAGGACCTGGTACGCGTGGTCCTCGGCCCGGTGGAGCTGCCCGCGGAGCCCCTCCTTTCGCGCGATCACCCTCTCCGCCAGCGCGGCGTCCCGCTCGCCCAGCGCCCGGACCGCGTCGCAGTACATCTCCTGCGCGAGCCGGCCCATCCCGCGGATCTCCTGGCGCAGGCTCGCCAGCTCCGCCTCGAACCGCTCCGTCATCCGAACCTCCCCGTGATGTAGTTCTCGGTCAGCCGCTCCGCAGGGCGCTCGAAGACCTGGAGGGTCTCGCCGTACTCGACCAGCTCGCCGAGGTACATGAACCCGGTGAACTCGCTCACGCGGGCCGCCTGCTGCATGTTGTGGGTCACGATGATCACCGTGTAGCGCTTCTTCAGGTCGTCGATCAGGTTCTCGATCTTCGCCGTCGCGATCGGGTCCAGGGCCGAGCAGGGCTCGTCCATCAGGATCACGTCCGGCTCGACCGCCAGCGTCCGGGCGATGCAGAGCCGCTGCTGCTGCCCGCCCGAGAGCCCGAGCGCCGGCTCCTGCAGCCGGTCCTCGACCTCGTCCCAGAGCGCGGCGCTCCGGAGCGAGCGCTCCACGACCGCGTCGAGCGTCGCCCGGTCCCTCTCGCCGTGGATCCGCGGGCCGTAGGCGACGTTCTCGTAGATCGACTTCGGGAACGGGTTCGGCTTCTGGAAGACCATGCCGACCCTTTTCCGGAGCTCGACCACGTCGTACCCCGGCGCGTTGATGTCCGCGCCGTGGTAGAGGGCGAGCCCCGCGACGCGGCAGTCGGGGACCAGGTCGTTCATCCGGTTGAAGCACCGGAGCAGGGTCGACTTGCCGCAGCCCGACGGCCCGATCAGGGCCGTGACCCGGTTCGCCGGGATCAGGATCGTGATCTCTTTGAGCGCCTGGCAGGGCCCGTACCAGAGGTCGAGCCCCCGGGTCTCGATGATCGTCCCGGGCGCGGGCGTCCCCGTCATCCCGGAGCCCCCCCAGCGGCCCGGTACCGGGCGCGGACGGCGATCGTGACCGCGTACACGGCCCCGACGAGCAGGATCAGCACGAGGGCCGTCCCGTAGGTGTTCTGCTGTGCCCCGGGGACGTTCGTGGCCAGGACGAAGAGGTGGTACGGCAGGGCCATCACCGGGTCCAGGAGCGAGGACGGCAGGTGGCGCTGCGAGAAGACGGCGGCCGTAAAAAGGATCGGCGCGGTCTCGCCCGCGGCCCGCCCGACCGAGAGGATGGTCCCGGTCAGGATCCCCGGCGCGGCCGGGGGGAGCACGACCCGGCGGACCGTCTGCCACTGCGTGGCCCCGAGCGCGAGTGAGCCCTCGCGGAGCCCCTGCGGCACCTGCCGGAGCGCCTCCTCCGTGGTCCGGATGATCGTCGGGAGGACCATCAGCCCGAGCGTGACCTGGCCGGCGAGCATCGAGACCCCGAACTCGAGGTAGAGGACGAAGAAGGTGAACCCGAAGAGCCCGAAGACGATCGAGGGCGTGCCGTTCAACAGGTCGACCCCGCTCCGGATGAGCCGGGTGAGCCGGTTCTCGCGCCGGTACTCGGCGAGGTGGATCGCGGCCCCGACCCCGAGCGGGAGCGCGAGCGCGATCGCGCCCGCGACCAGGCAGAGTGTGCCCACGATCGCCGGGAAGATCCCGCCCGCGCGCCCGAGGTCCCGGGGGGACCCGGTCAGGAACTCCCAGGAGAGGGCCGGCAGCCCCTTCGAGACGATGTCGAGGAGGATGATCGCGAGGATCGCGACCACGGCCGCCACGGCCAGGTAGAGCAGGAGGAACGCGGCCTTCTCGGCCTGGTTGCGGGAGAGGCGCGGCACGGCGGCCAGCAGGAGCAGGCCGGCCGCGAAGACCGCGAGCGCGGGCAGGAGCCCGCCGACCGAGTGCGCGACGGCGGCCGCAAGGACCGCGGCGAGGACGGGGACGGCCATCCCGGCGCGGGGCCGGCCCAGGACCGCCGCGAGCCGGGAGGGAGAGCCCCGTCCAGTGGCCGAGGCGTTCAGCCGCCGGAGGATCGCGGAGGCCCCCAGGTTGACCGCGAGGGTGATGACCAGGAGCACGGTCGCCACGGCGAAGAGGGCGTGGTAGTGGAGCGAGCCGATCGCGACCTCGCCCATCTCGATCCCGAGCGTCCCGGTCAGGGTCCGGACCGGGGAGAGGACGTCCGTGATCGGGGAGGGAATGACCGCGGCGTTGCCCGTGACCATCATGACGGCCATCGTCTCGCCGATGGCGCGGCCCATGCCCAGGATGATCGCGGCCGTGACCCCGGGGAGGGCCGACGGGACGACGACCCGCCGGATCGTCTGCCACCGCGTCGCCCCGAGGGCGAGGGAGCCCTCGCGGAACTCGCGCGGCACCGAGGAGATCGCGTCCTCCGAGACCGAGATGATCGTCGGGAGGGTCATAACCCCGAGGAGGAGGGAGCCGGCCAGCACGGACTCGCCCGAGGGGACGGCAAACGAGACGCGGAGCCACTCGACGAGCACGATCAGGCCGAAGAACCCGAAGACGACCGAGGGGATCCCGGCCAGGAGCTCGATCGCCGGCCTGACCAGGTTCCTGACACGGGGAGGGGCGAGCTCGCCCAGGTAGATGGCTGTCGCCACCGAGAGGGGGACGGCGAAGAGCATCGCCCCCAGGGTGACCAGGAGGGTCCCGACGGCCAGCGGGAGAATGCCGAACGCGGGCGGGGTCGCCGTGGGGCTCCAGGAATCGCCGAGGAGGACCTCGAGGACCCCGATCTCGGCGAACGCGGGCAGGCCGTAGACGACGAGAAAGGCGAGGATGAAGCCGACCGCGAGCACGGCCACGAGCGCGCAGGCGAGCCAGAGAGCCCTGATGGCGTGCTCTTCGAGATGGGACCGCCCGGCACGCGCCGGGGCCGGGAGCCTGGCGGTCGAGGTCGGGTGCATGGAAAGGGAGAGCCTGGATAGGGTCTCCGCCCTATGCCGCGACCGGGATGAAGCCTTCCTTCTCCACGATCTGCTGCCCCTCGCCGCTCAGCGCGAAGGCGATGAACTCCTGCGCCAGGCCCGTCGCCCCGCCGCTGGTGACGAAGTAGAGCTCGCGGGCGACCGGGTACCGGCCGTCCGCCACGGTCTCGATCGAGGGTTCGACGGCCGTGCCGTCGACCTGGAGTGGGACCGCGCGGACCGTGGCGTCCAGGTACCCGAGGCCGACGTAGCCGATCGCGCCCGGGTTCGGGGCGACCGAGGACTGGATCGCGCCGTTCGAGTTCTTCTCGAGCATGGTCGCCGTGGTGCTCGTCGTCCCCATCACCTTCTCGGTGAAGAACTCGCGCGTGCCCGAGGCCGAGTCGCGGCCGATCGCCACGATCTGCCGGTCCTGGCCGCCGACGTCCTTCCAGTTCGTCACGTTCCCGGCGTAGATCTCCCGGACCTGGTCGAGGGTGAGGTGCGCCACCGCGTTGGACGGGTGGACGATAACCGCGATCCCGTCGCGGGCGATCGCGACCGGCTCGAGGGCGGCGTACTTCGCCGTCTCGGCGTCCTTGAGCCCGCGCGAGGCCATGCCGATCTCCGCCGTCTTCTCGCCGACGGCGGCGATGCCGACCGAGGAGCCGCCGCCGGAGACCTGGATGTCCGCGCCCGAATTGAGGTCCATGTAGCGCTCGGCGAGGGCCTGGGCGACCGGGAGGACCGTGGTCGAGCCCGTGACCGAGAGCCTGCCGGCCGGGCCTCCCGGGGGGCCCGTCGGCGCGGGAGTCGCGGTCTCGCCGGTGCCGGTGCAGCCCGCCACGAGCAGGGCGCCGATCACGACGGCGGCCAGCCCGGGCAGGAACAGGGTGCTGCGATGGGATTGCATGCTTTCGCATCCCTTGCCCCGGACTGTACATATGGATATTCGACGGAGAATACGGAGGTATCGTGAACCTATAGAGAAACAGGGAGAACTATTGAATAGGATGCGCGCGGATGCGGATAGAGGAGGTTCATGGAGATACGGCGCGTCCAGATGACCGGCGGGTCGTCGCTCGCGATCACGCTCCCCAAGGAGTGGGCCCGGGCCCGGAAGATCGGCAAGAACGACCCGGTCCGGCTGATCGCGCAGCCCGACGGGAACCTGCTGATCACCCCGGACCTGACGGACGAGACGGTCCGCCGGACCAGGGAGTTCGATGTCAGCACGTGCTCCAGCCCGACGTTTCTGTACCGGTCCCTGATCGGGACCTATATCGCGGGCTACACCGAGATCGCGATCCGGTCCGGGAAGCGACTGCCCCCGTTCGTCAGGACGGTGGTCCGCGACTTCACCCAGACGACCATCGGGCAGGAGGTGATGGAGGAGACCGACACCACGATCCGGATCCGGGACCTCCTCAACCCGAACGAGCTCTCGTTCGAGAACACGCTCAAGCGGATGTACGTGATCGCGCGGTCCATGCACGAGGACGCGATCGCCGCGGTCCTGAACCGCGACCCGGGCCTCGCGGGCGAGGTGATCGCGGAGGACCGGGACGTCGACCGGCTCCAGTGGCTGGTCGCGCGCCAGGTGAACATGCTCACCCGGAACACGGCCCTCCTGGCCGGGTCCGGCCAGTCGCTGGCCGGCGCCATCTCGTACGCGATCGTGGCCCGGATCATCGAGCGGATCGCGGACCACGCCGTCAGGATCGCGCGGAACGCCCTCGACCTCGCCGGGCGCCCCCCCGAGCCCGGGATCGACGACCGGATCCGGGAGGCGAGCGCCCTCTCGCTCGGGGTCTTCGACCGGGCGGTCGCGTCGCTCTTCTCCCACGATATGCAGCTCGCGAACCGGACCCGCGAGGAGGTCCGGGACGCCGACGCCCTCTGCGAGGTCGTCAACACCCTCGTCCTCTCGGTGCCCACCGGGAGGGCGGTCTCGCTCGGCTACATCGTCGAGTCGGTCCGCCGCCTCGGCGAGTACTCGGGGGATATCGCCGAGATGGTGATAAACGACGTCGTGGAGCGGAAGGGATAGCGATGGACCCCGCCGGACTCCTGGACCGCCTCGACCGGGCCGCCGCGAGGCTCGGACGGGCGGACCCGCGGCTCGTCGACCCGGGCCGATCGAACCTCGCCGAGGCCGCGCCCCGGGCCCGCGAACCCGGCGACGTGGCCGCCCTCGCGGGGGGGCTCGTCGTCTCAGGGGGGACGGTCCGACCGGCGGGACGGGCCGCGTTCGGCGCGGCCCCGGACCTCGCCAGGGCGGTCCTGACCGCGGTGCGGTTCGAACCGGGGGTCAGGGCTGCCGCGTCGCTCAGGCCCCTGGAGGAGGTCGCGCGGTACCTCGAGAGCCACCTGCGCGAGGTCGCGGTCGTCGACCCGCGGCGGACGCCCCCCGGCATCTCCACCATGGACTGGGCGGTCGCGCACGCCTCCGCCGGCGGCGTTCCCGACGCGGTGCTGGTCGCGGGGGAGGCGCTCCTCGTCTTCGGCGCGACGGCGGACGAGGTCGTCGACGAAATCCTTATCCTCTCCACCCACGCCAGTATATAGGATCACTGCAGGACGGTGCGCATGGGAATCAAACCGAACTATATCAAGGCCTTCGCCCAGGAACTCCTGGAACGCTACGGCGACCGCTTCACGCGCGACTTCGACGAGAACAAGATGACGGTCGCCGAGCTGACCGTGGTCGACTCGAAGCGGGTCAGGAACCGCGTTGCAGGCTACATCACGAGAAAGATAAATAATCCCCGGCGCGTATAGCGTTCTCTCATGTTTGAGGGCGTCATACCAGCCGTCATCACCCCGTTTCTGTCGGATAGTTCCCAGTCGCTGAACCTCGAGGGGCTCCGCGCGAACATCGAGACCCTGGTCTCGGCCGGGGTGCACGGGATCGTGCCGACCGGCTCGACCGGCGAGTCCGCGACCCTCTCGTTCGCGGAGCACGAGCGGGTCGTCGAGGCGGCCGTGGAGGCCGCGGGGGGCCGGGTGCCGGTCCTCGCCGGCACGGGCTCGAACAACACGGCCGAGGCCCTCCGGTTCACGCGGGCGGCGAAAGACATCGGGGCCGACGGCGCCCTCCTGATCTCGCCGTACTACAACAAGCCGAACCGGGCCGGCCTGGTCGAGCACTACACCCGGATCGCGGACCTCGACATCCCGACCGTCCTCTACAACGTGCCCGGCCGGACGGGCCAGAACCTGGAGCCCGACCTGGTGATCGAGCTGGCCGCCCACCCGAACATCGTCGGGATCAAGGAGGCGTCCGGGAACATCGGGCAGGTCTCCCGGATCGTCGAGGGGACCCTCGACCAGGACTTCGCGGTCATCTCGGGGGACGACAACCTGACCCTGCCGATCCTCGCGCTCGGCGGGGTGGGCGTGATCTCGGTCGCCGCCAACGTCGAGCCGGAGCGGATGGTCCGGCTCTACGACGCCTTCCGCGCCGGGGACTGGACGACGGCCCTCGAGGTCCACTACGAGCTCTCGCCCCTGATGCGGGCGCTCTTCATCGACACCAACCCGATCCCGGTCAAGGCGGCGGTCGGGATGCGCGGCATGGCGGCCGGCCCGGTCAGGCTGCCGCTCGCCGCCCTCGACCCGGCGAAGACCGAGGTCCTCCGCGAGGTGCTCGCCCGGTATGACTAGAGTCGCGATCGCCGGCGCTCTCGGCCGGATGGGCACGATCCTCTGCAGGATGGCTGCCGAGTCCGGGACCCTCGACCTGGCGGGGGGGATCGACGTCCGGGCCGGCACCCAGTTCGGGGCCCCGGTCGTGGCGAGCGGGGACCTGGGTTCTTTCCTGGACCAGGAGCGCCCCGACGTCCTGGTCGACTTCACGGTCGCGGCGGCGGCCGTCGGGACCATCCGGACGGCGGCCGAGCACGGCGTCGCGCTCGTGGTCGGGACGACGGGCTTCTCGGCCGCGCAGGAGGCGGCGAACCGCGAAGCGATCGAGGGGCGCGTCCCGGCCGTGATCTCGTCGAACTACGCGATCGGGGTCAACGTCCTCTGGCAGCTGGTCCGCCAGGCCGCCCCGCTCCTCCCGGGCTACGACATCGAGGTGATCGAGGCGCACCACCGCTACAAGAAGGACGCGCCCTCGGGGACCGCGAAGACCATCCTCGCGGTGCTCGACGGGGCGATCGGGGCGCGCGAGACGAAGTACGGACGCGAGGGCATGGACGAGCGCGGCACCGAGATCGGGGTCCACGCGGTCCGCGGGGGAGACATCGTCGGGGACCACGAGGTGCTCTTTGCCGGGAACTTCGAGACGGTCTCGCTCTCGCACCGGGCCTACGACCGCGCCGTCTTCGCGACGGGCGCGCTCCGGGCCGCGGAGTGGGTCGTCGGCAGGCCCCCGGGGGTCCACACCTTCGCCGAGGTGCTCGGGCTCCCGGCCCCGGTGTCGTAAAAGATACCTTTTATTTGTCCTTTGGGCCAATGATACAAGAGAATTCCATGGCTGCTAAGGTGGACAAAGACCTCTGTGTCGGGTGCGAGACCTGTATCGACGTGTGCCCCTCGGAGGCGATCGCGATGGTCGACGGGGTCGCCGAGATCGACGAAGATAAGTGCGTGGACTGCAATACCTGCGTCGACGAGTGCCCCTCCGCCGCGATCACGCCAGCGGAGTGAGACGACCCCGTTTCTGTCGTTCCCGGCCGGTCTCACCCGGCCGAAGAGAACCTATTTACATGGCACGGCCACATACGGACGTGTGATCGACATGCAGCGCATCGCAGCAGCAGCCCTCCTCTGCCTCGTGGCGCTCGCGGTCCCGGCCTGCGCCGGCATCGCCGAGGTCCCGGCGGGCGGGACCGTCTTCGTCGGCGAGGAGGGGCTCGATATCACGGCCGCCGGGGTAGCCCCGGGGGGCCAGCTCGCCCGCTTCGCCCCGGGGAGCAGCGTGCAGACGGACGCCCCGTCGGACCTGGTCACCGTCGGGGACCCCGCCTCGTTCTCGGTCCTGCCGGGGACGTTCGGGGGCGCGACGGGGGCCTGGTACGCGTACCCGGCCCGGACCCTGGCGTTCATCGTGAAGGAGCCGGCCCTTCGGCTCCGGGTGATCAACGCGCGGACCGGGCTCGAGGTCGGCCAGGGCGCCGTCGCGGGGGACGAGCTCGGGTTCCAGGTCGAGACGAACCTCTACGAGCTCGCCGCGAGGCCCGGGGTGGCCGGCGCCCCGGTCACGGTCCACGTCCGGGACCCGACCGGGGCGGAGTTCACCTCGCTCGTGAACGACGCGGGGGTCACGACCTCGCTGGCCGGGATCCCGGTCAACACCTCGGTATTCAGGACCGGGGCGGTCTGGTCGACCGACCCGGCCCGGTACCGACCCGGCACCTACGAGGTCTGGGCGGAGTCGAACGTGAACTCGATCCACGACAACTACGGGGGTCCCGGGAGGACGACGACCCGGTCCGGCGAGACCGCCGGGGTGGAGATCGGCGGAGGAGACGGGCCCTCGGTGACGGTGATCACCTCCCCGGCCGCCACCGCGACTCTGACGCCCGCGGCGACCGTGACAGCGGCGCCGGCGGAGACGGCCACCGCGACCGTCACGCCGACCGTGTCACCGACCGGGACGCCGATGGGGACGCCGACCGGGACCACAGGTGCGCCGACCACGCTCCCGACCGCCACCCCCACCCCCTCCCCGGGCTTCGGGGCGGCCACGCTCGCGCTCGCCGCCCTCGCCGGGGGCGCCGTCCTGGTCGCGAGGCGCCGCTGAGCCCCGGGCCGGAGAACCGGGCGGCCCTCCCCGTTTTTTCGCGAAAGGTTTTTCCCCGTATCGTCCCCCCGCTATCTCATGAACGTCGGGACGATGACGATCAAGTCGCGCCGGTCGGTCCGGAAGTACAGGCCGACCAAGATACCTCCGTACGTAATCCAGGACGTGCTCGACTGCGGCCGGCTCGCGCCCACGGCGAACAACCTCCAGCCCTGGCTCTTCGGGGCGGTCACCGACCGGGACCTGCTCAGAAAGATCGCGGACCTGACCGGGAGCGCCCCCTTCATCGCGGACGCCGCCGTCTGCATCGCGGTCTTCGGCCGGTTCGGCGAGACCTTCTACCTCGAGGACTGCGCCGCGGCCACCATGAACATGATCATCGCGTTCCAGAACCACGGGCTCGCGACCTGCTGGGTCGCGGGCGACAAGAAGCCCTACGCCGAGCCCGTGCGCGAGCTCCTGGGCGTGCCGCCCGAATACTCGCTCGTCTCGCTCATCCCCGCCGGCGCCCCGGCCGAGGTCGGGAACCCCCCGAAGAAGACGCTCGACGAGGTCACGTTCCAGGACCGGTACGGCGGGAAGGACCGCTGACCCGCCCCGGCGATCGGCCCGCGTCCCCGGGGCGGTCGCCCCCACCGATAGGTTCATGAATCGTCGCAACGTTTAAGTACCCAAATGGAGTTGATCGAATAAGACGGAATGTTCAGGCAGCCGGCGAAGTCGTGATGGACAGCGGAACCGGCGTCGAGGGGCAGACGATCCGGGTCCGCCTGCCGAAGAAACGGAACAGCGAGCAGTTCGCGACGGCCGAGCTGATGATGGGTGCGAACCACATCCGCGTCAGGTGCTTCGACGGCGTGACCCGGATGGGTCGCATCAAGGGCAAGATCAAGAAGCGGGCCTGGATCCGGGAGGGAGACATCGTGATCGTCACCCCGTGGAGTTTCCAGGACGAGAAGTGCGATATCATCTACCGGTACATGCCGCCCCAGGTCGACTGGCTCAGGCGGAACCGGTACCTCTGAAGACCTCTTTTCGACGGGACGGTCCCGCGTCCTGTTCCGTTCCCGGGCGACCCCCCGCGGTCCGGACCTGCCATCAAAGGCATAATCCCCTGATGAGAGCAATCTCCAGAGGATGATACCCGAGCCCGCACGCGTCCCGGCGGTCGATCCTCCGTTCGCCGCCCTTTCGCCCGATACCCCCGCGCCATGACGCCCGTCGAACGGGGACAGGACCCCGAGATCATCCGGGTCGAGCACCTCACCAAGGTCTTCGGGCGCGGCGCCACCGCCATCACCGCCGTCGACGACGTCTCGCTCTCGATCCGCCGCAGTGAGATCTTCGGCATCCTCGGCCCGAACGGCGCCGGGAAGAGCACCCTGATCCGGATCCTGACGACCCTCCTCACCCCCACCGCAGGCTCGGCGCGGGTCGCCGGGTTCGACCTGGTCCGCGAGCCCGGGCGGATCCGCTCCGTGATCGGCGTCTGCCCTCAGGCCGGCACCCTGGACCTGGAGCTCACGGCCCGGGACAACCTCGAGTTCTACGGCCACCTGGTGGACTACCCCCGGGCCGAACTCGCCGGGCGGATCCGGGAGCTCCTGGCCTTCGCCGGCCTGGAGGACCGCGCGGAGAGCGTGGTCGCCACCTTCTCCGGGGGGATGCGGCGCCGGCTCGAGATCGTGCGGGCCTTCATCCACCGGCCCCTGATCATCTTCCTGGACGAGCCGACGATCGGGCTCGACCCCGAGGCGCGGCACGAGGTCTGGGAGCAGGTCGCGCGCCTCAACGCGGAAAAGACGACGGTAATCCTCACCACCCATTACATGGACGAGGCCGAGCGGCTCTGCGACCGGGTCGCGTTCATCGACGGGGGACGGCTGATCGCGCTCGACACCGTGGAGCGGCTGCTGGGGCTGGTCCCGTCCGGGGACCTGGTCGAGATCAGGTTCGACCGGATCACCGGGGACGTGGTCGATCGCCTCCGCGACGACCCGCGGATCGGTTTTCTCGAGGTGCGCGAGGGGACGATCGCGCTCCGGGCGTTAAACGGCGGGCGTCTCGTGCCCGCGCTCCTGGGAGTCTTCGAGGAGGCGGGGCTCGCCGTCACGTCGCTCTCGGTCCGGACGCCCTCGCTCGAGGACCTCTTCATCTACCTGACCGGGAAGGAGTTCGGCGCCGGCGCGGCAACGAACGCCGACAGCACGGGCGCCGGGAGGGAGTCGTGATGCGGGGCACCGCCGCGATCTACCGCCGCGACATCAAGAAGTTCCTCTCGAACCCGTTCGTGATCATCATGACCCTCTTCATGCCGATCATGTACCTGGTGGTCTTCGGGAACGCGATGGGCGGCGCGATCACCGGGGTGCCGGTCGGGATCGTGCAGGAGGAGCCCTACCTGGACCCGACCCCGCTCTTTCAGTCCTCCTCGGAAGCCCTATCCCGCCTTGCGCAGCCCGGCGAGGCGCCGACCTTCGCCGTGCGTTTCTTTTCGAGCGAGACCTCCGCGAAGGGGGCGCTCGCCGCCGGGGGCCTGGTGGCGGTCGTCGTCTTTCCCTCGGAGGTCTCGAACACCCACGCCGTGCGGCTCTACCTCGACTCCTCCGACTTCGCCGTCCCCGCCCTGGTCGAGTCCGGCGTCCGGGGAGTGCTCCAGCAACAGGGCTTCGGGGGGGGCCTGGAGGTGAACCGGGTCTACGGCGAGATCGACTACTTCCAGTTCTTCGGCGTCGGGGTGATCGTGATGGCGATCTTCATGTCCACGATGATGGGCGGGGTCCTCTCCCTGATCCGCGACTGGGAGCTCGGGACCATCGAGGGCTACCTGGTCACCCGCGTCAAAAGGTCCAGTATCGTCCTGGGGATCGTCGGGAGCGGGACGACGAAGGGCTTCCTCGCCGGGACAGTGATCTTCGTCGTCGTCCTGGCGATCACCGGAGTGCCCTTCCCGGACGCCGGGACCACGCTCCTCGTCCTCCTCGTCCTCGCCATGATCAGCGCCGGGCTGACGAGCCTCGTCTTCTTCATCGCCAGCCGGCTGAGGAACCAGCAGTCGTTCGCCGCCGTGAACGGGTTTCTGAACCTGATGCTCTTCATGACGAGCGGGGCCTTCTACCCGGTCCTCGGGATGCCCGGATGGCTCCGCGCGCTGACGGTGGTGAACCCGGAGTACTACGCCGTCCACGCGCTGCGAAGCCTGATCCTGCGGGGCCAGGGCCTCGGGGCGATCGCGGTCGACCTGCTCGCGCTCGGGCTCTTCGCGGGGCTCTGCATCCTCCTGGGGATCTCGACGTTCCGCCGGACCCTGGAATGAGAAGAGAGGGCTAGTCGCCGATGGCCGCGAACGCGGCCAGCACGATCGCCCCGAGGGCATCGACACCGAACCGGTCAGAGTTCAGCACGAGGTCGTACGGGAGGAGGTCGTGGATGTCGATCCCGTAGTACTGCAGGTAGCGCCGGGCCTCGCAGGCCTCCCGTTCGGCGGTCTCCGCCTCCGCCGCCGCCAGGTCCGCTCCCGCCTCGCGCTCCATGACCCGCCGGACGCGGACGCCGAGCGGGGCCTGGAGCCATACCCGGAGGTCCGCGTGCTCGACCATGTGCCCGGAGAGCCGGCCCTCGACCACGATGTCGTCGGTCTCGGCGGCGATCTCCCGCTGCCGCTCGTCGATCAGCCGGTCGATCCCCGGGTCGGTCTCGGCCAGCGCCCCGAACGCGGCCAGGTCGAGGCCGCGCTCTGCGGCCAGCCCGCGAAAGACCTCGCCCGCAGAGATCAGCCGGAGGCCCGTCCGCCCGGCCAGGAGGCGGGCGAGCGTGGTCGTCCCGCTCCCGGGCGGCCCGCTGACCGTGACCCGCACCTAGACGCCCCCGATGTTGAGCGCCTTCCGGATCACCTGCGAGATGCAGAGCGAGCAGATCATGTACCAGAGGATCCAGGCCGGGAACGGCCCGAACGCCCCCTCGGTCAGGGCCGTGAGCCCGAGGAACGGGAAGGCCAGGTGGTCGGGCGAGAGCGGCAGCCGCCAGAGCAGCCAGAAGAAGATCGGGACCGAGACGATCAGGATGTACGCCATCGGCTTGAACTGCGCCTGGCTCATCTCCATCTGCTCCTGCATCAGGATGCTCTGCCGGGCCTGCATCTTCTTGATCCGCTTCTCGTCGCCGGCGAGCTGGGCCTCGCGGAACTCCCGCTGGAACTCCTTCATCTGGGCCTGCGTCCGCTGCATCTTCTCGTAGTCGATCGTGTACTTCTGGATCAGGCTCGAGTAGATCCCGGTCAGGGTCGAGAGGATCACGATCAGGATGTAGAACGGGACGCCGTACTGGGTGAGCAGGGGGCCCAGGACCCTGTCGATCGCCGACCCGACGCCCGCCCTGAGCCAGGGGATGCTGTACGAGAACATCATGGCCATGGCGAAAAGGAGGGGCAGGTAGCCCCCGAACAGCCCTTTCTTCTTCTCTTTCGCGGCCATGACTACCGCAGCAGGGCGGCGAGGTCGTCGACCGCCCGGTCGAGCAGGTGATCGGCGTTCGTCACCATGGCGACCGTGCACCCCGTCTTCATGGCGTACGCGGCGGCGATCGCCCGGTTGAACGACTGGTGGGACGCGAGCGCCCGGTAGGTGTCCATGTCCCGGACGCGAGAAGGATCGCCGAGCCGCCGTCCCAGGATCTGGTCCTCGTCGGTCTCGATCAGGACGAAGAGGTCGGGCCGGAGCGCCTCGAGCACCCACTCGGGCAACCCGGCGAGGAAGCCCTTCGGCGTCTTGACCGAGGCGTGCGTGTCGACGAGCACGTTCCCTTCGGTCTTCGCGATCGCGCCCGCGGCCCTCTGCTGGAGGGTCTTCTGATCGTCTTTCGAGAGGAGGCGCATCTCGTCGCGGTTCTTCACGAGCCCCTCAGCGAGCGCCGTCTCGAACATGAACGACCCGAAGGAGATGTTGGCGTACCGGACGCCCTCCTGCTCGAGCCTGGCCAGCGCTCCCGTGATCACCGTGGTCTTGCCCACCCCGGGCACGCCGGTGATGATACACTTACTTGCCATCTCATTCCTTCCCGAAGAATCCCCGCATGAACGGGTACATCTCCATGATCTGCTGGCTCGCGACCTCCTCGTAGAGCCGGTAGGTGATCGAGACCGTGAGCAGCAGCCCGGTGCCCGAGACCGCGCCTATCACCCCGAAGAGGTTCGCGATCACCGAGAGGATCCCGATGAAGACCCCGCCGATCACCGTGACCCGCGGGATGTAGCGGTCCAGGTACTTCTCGAGCACCTGGGGGTTCCGCCTGAACCCCGGGATCGACATCTGGGAGTTCTGGATCTGCCGGGCGACGTCCTTGGAGTCGAGGCCGGCCGTCTTGATCCAGAAGAGCGCGAAGAGCGCGCCCCCGACCACCATGACGATGGTGTCGATCCCCATCCGGAGCACGACCTGCCAGACCTCGTGGCCGAGATCGGTGGTCCACCACATCCAGTCGCTCGGGCTGTTGATCGGCGCCAGGTAGTACATCAGCCCCGAGACGGGGGCCTGGTTCTCGAACGTCCCGAAGATGGTGATCCCGATGTTGTTCAGGAAGAGGCCGAGCATCTGGATGTTCGCCTGGAGGACGCGGACCAGGATCATCGGGAGAACCGAGGCGTAGATCAGCTTCACGGGGAAGCGGGACCGTGCGCCCCTGACCTGGGCGTGGGCGAGCGGGATCTCGATCCGGGTCGACTCCACGTACACGATCACCAGGAAGATCGCGATCGTCGTCACGAACGCGAGCAGGTCCGCCCCGAAGTACTGGATGTAGTTGGCGCCGTCGAGCCCGATCGCGACGAGGCGGGGGAAGAACCCGATCGGGTAGGGATCCGAGACCGGGGTCCAGTTGAAGAACCCGTTGATCAGGGCCTGCGAGATCCCGGCGATGATGAAGAGCCCGACCCCCGAGCCGATCCCCCACTTCGTGACGACCTCGTCCATCATGACGATCAGGATCCCGCCGATTACCAGCTGGAGGAAGATCACCGCCGAGACGAACGTGGCGTTCCCGCCGAAGACGTTCGTGGCGACGGTCGGGTCGGGGACCATGAACCCGCCGATCAGCATCGGCGCGGACTCGATCAGGATCATCACGAGGATCAGGACCTTCTGGAGGCCCATGTAGATGACCTGGCCGCGGGTCTCGGAGGTATCGATGCGGAGGATGTCGGCGCCCTTGAGCAGCTGCAGCACGATCGAGGCCGTGACGATCGGGCCGATCCCCAGGTGGATGATCGACCCCGAGGCCCCCGCGAGGAGCGCCCGCCAGTAGGCGAAGAGGTCCTGGCTTGAGGGATCGAGGCCGAAGATGGTGATGTTGGAGAGGACGAAATAGAGGATCAGGATGCCGGCGGTCCAGATCAGCTTGTTCTTGAAATGGACGTGTCCCTCGGGGCCCCGGACCGCGGGCATCGCCGCGAGCAGGGGTTCGAGTCGATCGAGCAGTTCGCCCATGAAGTCACCGTACAGGAGTGGCGGGCTCAGACGACGATCGCCTGACCGCCCGCCGCCTCGATCTTCGCTTTCGCCTGCGCGGAGAAGGCCGACGCGGAGATTCTGAGCGCGCGCGTCACGCGCCCGGTCCCGAGCACCTTCTCGATCCCGAGAACCGACGCGTCGATCGCGACGGCCCCGTCCTTCTCCACGGCGAGGTCCTGCAGGAGCAGCCCCGCGACCAGCTGGTCGAGGGTGCCGACGTCCATCGTCGGCACCCGGACGGGGTTGACCGGGTTGAACCCGTGCTTGCCGTAGACCGGGCCCCCCTCGAGGTAGAACTTCGAGAACCGGTGGGCGTTCGACCCGGCCCGGCCTCTTCCACCCCGGTTTCCTGCGCCGCGGCGGTTCTTGTGGGTGCCGCCGCCGCAGGTCCGGGAACCGCGGTACTTCGATCGTTTGTTGACAGGCATTGGCTCACCGCATCTTGTAGAGGAGTTCGTTGATCTCTGGCCCGTGGTAACCGAGCGCCCCTCCCTGGGGATAGGTTCGCTTCAGGGATTTATACCCCTTGCGCGGGGGGTGGAGCCGGAGCACCGGCTTGAGCCCGGGGATCTCACGGATCTTCGCCTTTCCCTCGACGATCGCACCGGCCAGCTCGCCGATCCCGTCGAACTCCGTGTGCTCCCGGACGTAGTCGTCGGTGAGCGGGTCGTCCCCCGTGAGACGCCCGCGCGTCCGCATCAGGGTCTCGAGGGTCTCGGGCGTGATCTCGCCGTAGGCGACGAAGTCCTTGACCTTCCGGATCATCCCGAGGGTCTCGGGGGTGTCGGGCGCGATGACGCAGTGGTTGATGTGGTGGAGCCGGAGCATCTTCAGGGTGTCCCGGATCTCCTTGCGGGTGTTGACCACGCCGCGCACCTGGACGACCGCGTACATCACTGCCCTCCCCGCCGGATCCGGTTGGTCTCGCGGAGCGCCTCGAAGGTCGCCTTCGCGTAGTTGATGGTGGTCCGCGTCTGCCCGGACGAGAAGGTCCAGACGTCCCGGATCCCGGCGAGCTCGAGCACCTTCTTGCCGATCTCCCCGGTCACCAGCCCGATCCCCTGCGGGGCCGGCTTGAGCGTCATCGTGACCGACCCGGCCTTTCCCCTGACCTGGATCGGGATCGAGTGGTGTTGCCCGCACCCGCATTCCCAGGAGCCGCAGCCCCGGTTGACGTGGATCAGGTTCACCTTCGCATTAGCGATCGCCTTCTTGATCGCGTTGCCGACCTGGGCGTCCTTGCCCTGACCGAACCCGATGTAGCCGTCGCGGTTGCCGACCACGACCA